>Ga0187863_10003483_pt1 | contig 11606 bp, 13 predicted proteins | sample June2016WEW_11_1_FD_132975 | JGI IMG/M metagenome (GOLD analysis project Ga0187863, IMG submission 132975) | Peatland microbial communities from SPRUCE experiment site at the Marcell Experimental Forest, Minnesota, USA - June2016WEW_11_10 | ecosystem: Environmental > Terrestrial > Soil >...
GACGCGGCTTACGGACGGTCCGGGTTCAGGTGCAGGCCTTTGTGAATCGCGTAGAGGGCCAGCTCCAGACGGTCGGAAACGCCCAGCTTGTCGAAGATGTTATGCAGATGGTTCTTCACCGTCTGCTCGCTGATGAACATCTTCTCGGCCATTTCCTTGTTCTTGTAGCCCTGGGCGACAAGCTGCACGATTTCCCGTTCGCGCGTGCTCAGCGGCGAGCGTTCGCGAGTTTTACCCGAGCCGTTGGCCCCGGCCGCTTCGGCGGCGGTAGCGAACTGGCGCATTACCGCGGCGGTAGTGTGCGAGTCCAGCCAGATTTCTCCGGCGTTCACCTTGCGAATGCTCTTGACGATCAGTTCCGGCGCGGTTTGCTTCAGGACAATGCCCGAGCAGCCCAGCTTCATCGCCTGCACAAACTCGTTCTTGTCTTCCGACGCCGTTAGGATGATTACGCGGGTGCGTTTGCCCGTCTGCTGCATGGCCTGCAGCGTGGAAAGCCCGTCCAGGTTGGGCATGCGCAGATCCAGAAGCAGAACGTCGGGTTCCATCTCCTGAATGATGTCCAGCACCTCGCGGCCGTCGTTGGCCTCACCGACGATCTCGAAATCGTCCTCGAGCGAGAGCAGCTTGCGAAGGCCGTCGCGAACGATGGGATGGTCATCCGCGATGACGATGCGAATGGTGGGTTTCCTGGTGTCCACGACCGGGGTCTCATCAGGCTGAATTGTCGCCGTACTCTCGTTCATACTATCCGTATCGACCATTCCCGGTTTAGATTCTATTGAAGTACCAGTACGGAATCAATTTGAGGTAATGCTCAGAACTCCGCCCTGAAACCTCTTAGCGCACACTAAGCGAATCAGGCCGCCACACTTACGTTTTCCTTACGCGACGGCCAGGTCGTGTACGATGCCTTACTGAATTCGAACCAAAGGCCGGTTTCCAGCTTACCAGAAATTCTGTTTCGCTAGTACGAAAGTACTGTTACTTTGGCAAGCTCAACGGGAGCCATGGGGCGGGGAGGCCTTTAGTCGAGGACGCGCTCGAACTCGGCAACGATGCGGTACCGGGCGTCTTCCGGATCGAGATCCCAGGAGGGATACCCGGGGTTCCTGGATTCGAGGTGAATGCGGGTGTGGCGCCAGTCGACGTCGGGCTCCGCCTCTTCCGAAAACACCTTCCTGCTGCTATAGCGCTTCACCGTATAGCGGTTCATGCCACCACTTACCGGCTCCTCTACCAACACCAGACGCCCCTGCCGCGAACCGGTCACGCCCGCCCGAAAGACGGCCAGGGAGCCGTCGGGAATGTGCGGCTCCATGCTGTGGCCTTCGATTCGCGCCACGAACATATCTTTGGTGAGGCGCAGGTCTTCCGGTGCTTCTTCCCAGCCTTCTGCCGTGACTTCGTCATTGTCGAGAAACTTTCCGGCGGCCACACGCAGCGAATAGCGCGGAAGGTGGGTTCGAAATGGAAGCACACTGGCGGGAACATGCTCCCGGTACAGGCGCGTCACGGCACGTTCCGGGTCGGCGGCCAGCACCTCGCGGCGATCCGAAAGGCGGATGGTATTGGAAAGATAATCTTCCAGCAGGCTGATGAGAGCTGCCGCTCCCAGTTCGCGCGCCTTACGATCAAGATCGTCGGCCAGCGCGCGCAGCACCTCGGCGTCTTCCCCGCCCGCGATCGCGTCCCAGTCGCGGCGCAGCTTAAGGTGAAGCGAATCCGCGTCCGGCTCGAGCAGCAGGATGCCAATGGGCTCGACTGCGCGGCCGGGAAGCGCGGCTTCGATCAGCCACCATGCCGCCACGCGAGTCTCTATCGGCATAAACGTCCTTATCGGCAACGCCGGGCTAACTTATGGATAATACTCCGATCCTACGGATAATACTCCCGCCGTGCCCGCACTTTCACCAGCGGCAGATCCACGGTCACCTTGATGCGGCGGGCCACGCGTTTGGGATCGGTTGGCGCTCCGTCAGTATCCGGGACGTAGCGCAAAATGTACTGCGTGGTCACCTCTCCGGCCACGTTGGCGATGGCCGTATACAGACCTTTGGACAGCTCCGATGCATACCCGCCGGTGTCCGCCTCGTACACATAGTTGCCGGCGTCCTTGGGCGTGGACAAATACCCGGAGATATCGGAATAGAGCTTCTGCAGCGGCGAAACCACGCGCCCGCCGGTCTGCTCGGCCAGTTTCACCAGATTCTGCTCTTCCGGCTGCACATCGCCGAACGCGGAGGTGCTGACGCCATAAATGGTCACCAGATTCCGTTGCGCGATTTCCAGCGCCTGATCGAGCGTGTGGGTGCTGGCGTTATCGTGCCCGTCGCCGACGATCACGATAATGCGGCGCGGCTCAATCGGTTCTCCCTTCACCAGATCGTGCCGGGTGCAGGCCATCCACACGGCGTCGTACAACGCCGAGCCGCCGCTGGGCCGCATTTTCCGAATTTGTTGGTTGATCTTCTCCGGGTCGGTAGTGGTCTGCACTACCAGCTCCGGCGTGCTGGTATAGGACAGCAGATAACCGCTGAATTTCTTGTCGCCCGGCAGCAGCGTATAGACCATCTCGACGGCGCCGTCCTGAAAAGTCTTCCAGTGAATCGCCGACGCGCTGCTCAGGTCGATCAGAAAGCCGATGACAACCGGCTGATTGCGCTCGCGGCTGAAATACTCGATGCGCTGCTCCTTACCCTCGTCGAAGATCTGGAAGTCCTTTTTATCGAGGTCGGAGACGAAGCGGCCCTTCTCGTCGGTGACCGTAACCGGCACGATAACCTCATTGACGTGGACCTGAAAATTGGAGTCGGGCTTAGTTTGCGCAAAGAGCGTCAAACCCAGCAGGGTTAGCGAAACGAAACGATGCATCGGGCTTCTTTCATTATAGGGAGCAGTCAGCCCTTCGCCTTCTTCACCGCCTCGGTGAGCGCGGGCACGACCTCGAAAAGGTCACCGGCGATGCCGTAATCGGCGACCTCGAAGATAGGCGCATCGGGATCCTTGTTGATGGCCACGATGGTGCGCGATCCCTTCATTCCGACGAGATGCTGGATGGCGCCGGAAATGCCAACGGCGATATAAACTTTCGGCGATACGGTTTGCCCCGAACTCCCCACCTGCCGTTCCATGGGAAGCCAGCCGTTGTCGCAAATGGGCCGCGATGCCGCCAACTCCGCGCCCAGCGCACGCGCCAGCTCCTCGACAATGGCGATGTTTTCCTTCTCCCGGATGCCGCGGCCGACTGAAACGATGATCCCGGCGGCGGTGAGATCCACAGCGCGCTCGGCCCCGCGGAACGGCTCGCCGGGTTTGGTGCGAATCGCCGCTGCGTCCAGATCGGGCATGAAGCTTTCGATGGCCGGCTGGCCGGCTGCGGCATCGTCCGTCCGAAAAGCGCCGGCCTGAATGGAAGCGAACCTGGGCGCCGGTCCCGCGGGCCGCACGTCGGAGTTGAGCTTGCCCTGAAAGAGCTGGCGCACGAACACCGGTCCCGCGGCGTCCACGCGAAACCCCGTGCAGTCGCTGATCAGCACGCGGTCGAAGCGAGTGGCCAGCTTTGGCGCGAAATCACGAATGCGATATGTGTGAGGGAAAAGAATGACATCGGGCGCGGTCTTCCGGATCAGTTGCTCCGCCGCCGCGGTAAATCCGTCGGGCGTGTAGGGCGCGAGCAATTCGTGATTCACCGCCCACACGCGGCTAATGCCCTTCAGTTCCCCGGCGAGCGCCTCTGCGCCGTCGCCGATCACGGCCGCACTGGCTTCCGTGCCCATGGCGTCTGCAAGCTGCCGCGCGGCTGCGAGCGTCTCCAGGGACATTCGCTGGCTGGCGCCGCCGCGTTGATCGAGAATGGCCAGAACGCCGCTCACTGAACCTCTTTCACAGGACTCGCGCCTCGAAGCGAAGTTTCTCCACCAGCTTCGCCGCCGCCTCGCGCGCGGTGCCTTCGAGCATTTCAGTGTGCTTGGTTCTCGGTGGCGCGTAGATGCGCTCGATTACCACTCGTGGCGCGGTCTCGCTGGCTGCCGGCTTCGCTACCCTGATCTCCTTCGCCTTTGCCTTCTTGATCCCCATCAGCGTTGCGTAGCGCAGCTTGTTGATGCCGGACTGGATGGTGATCAGGGCCGGGAGCGGCATCTCGACATTCTGGAAAAAGCCGTCCTCGAGCTCACGGCGCACGCGAACGCCACCCTCGGTCTTTTCCACCTGCATGACGATTGTCGCGTGTGGCAGACCGAGCACCTCGGCCAGCACCACGCCCGTCTGGCCATAGCCGAGGTCGTCCGACTGTAAGCCGGTGACGATCAGATCCGCCTTTTCCGGGCCGATGGCTTCCGCCAGCATCCGGGCCAGGGCCAGCGTGTCAGACCGGGCGGACTCCAGTTCGATGTGAATGGCCCGGTCGGCGCCCTTGGCGAGCGCTTCCCGGATGGTCTGCGCCGCTCGCGGCGGACCTGCGCACACAACCACCACCTCACCACCGTGCTTTTCGCGGAGTTGCAGAGCTTCTTCCAGCGCGTAGGCGTCGGGCTCGTTGATTTCGAAGCCAAGGTCGTTCCCGTCGATCCAGCGGCCGCCCGCGTCGATGCGTAACTGCGCGTCGCGAACCGGAACCTGCTTGATACAAACGATGATCTTCATGAAACAAAAGGAGTAGAGGGAATAAATGGAGTAGGGGACATAAAGGACGCACGTTGACGTACTGGATTGTCTCCGTCTCCCGTTATTCCTCTTACTCCCCTTATTCCTTTTATTCTGCCCATCTTCTGAACACCAGACTCCCGTTTGTTCCGCCAAAGCCGAACGAGTTCGACAGGGCGTATTCGATCTTCATCGGTCGTGCGTGGTTGGGGACGTAATCGAGATCGCACTCGGGATCGGGAACTTCGTAGTTGATGGTCGGCGGCGCCAATTGGTCGCGCAGCGCCAGCACCGTGATGCCCGCTTCCAGGCCGCCCGCGCCGCCCAGAAGGTGCCCGGTCATCGACTTGGTTGAGCTCACCGCCATCTTATACGCGTGCTCGCAGAAGCAGCGCTTGATGGCGATGGTCTCAATCTTGTCGCCCACGCCGGTGGAGGTCCCGTGCGCGTTGATGTAATCGATCTGGTGCGGTTCGATCCCGGCGTCCTTAACCGCCGCCCGCATCACGCGAAAAGCCCCGTCGCCGTCTTCCGAGGGACTGGTGATATGATACGCGTCGCCGCTCATCCCATAGCCGACGATCTCCGCCAGAATCGGCGCTCCCCGGCGCTTCGCAAATTCCAGTTCCTCGAGAACCAGAATCCCCGCGCCCTCGCCCACCACGAACCCATCGCGCTCAGCATCCCACGGCCGGGAGGCGCGGGACGGTTCGTCATTGCGCTGGGAAAGCGCGCGCATCGCCGCAAATCCGCCGATGCCCATGGGCGTGATCGCCGCTTCAGTGCCGCCGCAGATCATGACATCGGCCGCATCGCGCTGGATGATCTTGTAGGAATCGCCTATGGAATGCGCGCTGGTGGTGCAAGCCGTGGCCGTGGCGGAATTCGGTCCCTTCGCGCCGGTGCGAATGGAAACCTGTCCGGAAGCCAGATTCACGATGGTGGCCGGTATGAAAAACGGCGAGATCCGACCCGGCCCCTTCTCCAGCAGAATCCGATGTTCGCGTTCGATAATCTCGAATCCGCCGATGCCGCTGCCAATGTACACGCCGGCGCGTTCGGCCCACTCCTCGGGAATCTTCAGCTGGGCGCCTTCCATCGCAAAATCAGAAGCCGCGATGGCCAACTGAATGAAGCGCCCCATCTTTTTCACTTCTTTGCGCTCGATGAACTGCGCGGGATCGAAGTTCTTCACTTCGCCGGCAATGCGGCAGGCAAAAGCGGTGGGGTCAAACTGCTCAATGGTGCTTACACCGCTGCGCCCTTCGCGAATACCCTGCCATGTTTCATTCGTGCCGACGCCTACGGCGCTGACCAGACCGACACCTGTGATGACAACTCTGCGAGACAAGCGATTCCCCGTGCCGCCTTACGATTTCTTCTTCGCGTCGATGTAGTCGATGGCGTCCTTCACCGTGGCGATCTTCTCGGCGTCTTCGTCGGGGATATCGATGTCGAAGGCCTCCTCGAAGGCCATCACCAGTTCCACGATGTCCAGTGAATCCGCGCCGAGGTCGTCGACAAAGGATGCGGTGGCGTCCACCTGGCTTTCGTCCACCCCAAGTTGCTCCACGATGATCTGCTTCACCTTCTGCTCAACTGACATGAATCCTCCCTCTCTCTGGCAAACTCCCGATTCTATCGGCGAGGCGATACGGCTTCAACTATTTGCGGATGATGCGATGCTGACAGTTTCTATACTATCGGCTCCGTTGCTATGTTGTCAGTATCCGCGGCGCGTTCGCAACTGGCACGCTTGGCCGCAGGCCAAAGAACGAAGGTTCGCGCGCCATAGAATGAAGGGAATGGCCAGGCGGCTCGTTCTCGTTTGTTCGAGTGTTCTCGCGTTAACGGGCATCGGGTGCACCGCCGATCTGCCGCCGCCGCCCGGACTTCCCCCTCTGATTGGTCAGCTTACCACTCAGGCCAGCAGGTTCTGGAACGCCGCCCCGTCCTGGTATTGCCGGGAAACGCTCCGGCAAAGCGGGCCGCCCGTAGTAAAGCCAGCGCGCCACGGTATCCATTTTGGCGAACTGAAGACGGTGAATCTGGCCGAAATGGTCCACCGCGAGATCGTCTCCTGGTATGGCTTCTCCTCTTACACGGAGAATCCCGAAGCCGTACATGAACTACGCCAGGTTGTTTCGGTGGACGGCAAGCCCGCGGCCCATGCCCAATCGGCCGACAAGTTCCGCAAGCTGCTGCTGGGGCGCGACGACGACGCCAAAGAAGAGCTCGTTAGGAGATTTCAGACGGCCACCATGAGCGATGCTCCCCTCGATTTCGGCCAGCTCGTCATGCTGTTTACGCGCCGCGCCGTCGACCGGTTCACATTCACGCTCAAAGGCCTGGAACTGATCGGCGCCCAGCGTGTTACCGTTTTCGATTATTCGCAGCAGGCCGGGGGAGCCTCGTTGCACCTGGACGACGATAAGACTCTGCCTTTGGAGGGGACCGTGGCCCTGCGCGATTCCGATGGCGCGCCCGTGCGCATCACCGTGGTGGCGGTTCGGAAGAACACGGATGTCGAGATTCGCGACGAGGCCGAGGTGGATTACGGCGAAGTGGCGCACGGAGTCATCCTGCCTGCCGCGCTGGTGCATCGCCGTTTTGTGAACGGAACCCTGCGCGCGGAGGACCGCGCGCAATACACGGACTGGAAGCCGGTCGGGGATGCGAAGGCCGGCCCCGCGGAATGACGCGCGTCGTCTACCTGCATGGATTTGCCAGCGGTCCGGCGTCGCGCAAGGCCCGGTACTTTCGCGATCTACTGACCGCGCGCGGATTTGACGTGGAGATTCCCGATCTCGCCGAGGGGCGTTTCACTGAACTAACGATTACGGGGCAGCTTACTGTCGTTTCACGAGTCTGCCATGGCGACCAGGTGGTGTTGATCGGTTCGAGCCTCGGCGGTTATCTGGCGGCCCTTTACGCGGCTCGGCATGCCGAGGTGGAGCGGGTCGTGCTGCTGGCCCCGGCGTTTTCGTTCGCGTCACATTGGGCTGAGACACTCGGGGAGGAGCGGATGCAGGGATGGCAAAAGACGGGTCGGCTCTCCGTGTTTCACTATGCCGAGAACGACCAGCGCGATCTGGGATGGCAGTTCATGGTCGACGCCCGGCGATATGAGGAAACGCCCGATTTCCGACAGCCCGGGCTGATCTTTCACGGCTCGAAGGATGAGGCGGTGCCGGTGGCCTTTTCGGACCGGTTCGCGAAAGGGCACGAAAACGTTACCCTCCGCGTGCTCCCTTCGGGCCACGAGCTGACCGACGTGCTGGAGACGATGGGGACGGAGACGCTGGCGTTCCTCTCGGTCTTGAATAGGCAAAGTGGGGCAGGCTCGTAGCCTGCGGCGGCCACACGGGCCGCCTTACCTGAGTTCGGCGGGGCAGCGGCGTTCCGCTTTGTAATCCCACGCGGGATCGAAATCAATGGTTCCGAAGAGTTTCAGAATATCGAGACGCCTGGATAGGTTGGCATCGTCGCGGGTTGCCGGTTGTTGAGGCGGATTCGCAGGATCTGGTTCCACAATCAATTGTCCCACTTGCCGCCGCAGGCCGGAAGGCCCGCCTTACCCGGCTCATTCCCGGCTACACACTTTTCGCGATGTCGATCAGATCGCTAAACACGCCGTAGGCGGTTTGCTCGACGCCGGGGGAAATGGACACGGTGCCGACGGTCCCCATCAGGTCGGTGTGAAACAGGATCAGGTTGGAGGTCCCGTGCACCGACGCGAGAAGGTCGGTGTCGTCCAGCACCTCGGCACGTACGCGCAGGCGGATTCCAGCGGAGGTTCGCTTAGCCCGGCTGACCAGACATACCGTCTTGCGATCGCCGCCCAGACTACGCACGCGCTCCGGGGTCAGTTTGCCGATGCCGCGGCGGTCCACATCGAGCGGCGTCACTTGAGCATCCATCAGCACGTTGGCGAGCACGGCGGTCTTCGCGGCCGCGTCCCAACCATCGGTATCGTAGCTGGCGTCGGCCTCGGCGATGCCGAGTTCGCGCGCCTGGATGACGCCCTCTTCGAAAGACCGGCCCTCGCGCATCGCCTCCACGACGATCTTCGTTGTCGAATTCAGCACGCCGGTGAATCCCAGCACCTGAACGCCGGGCAGGTTGTTGCGGACGGTATTGAACACCGGCGCGCCGTCCATCACTGTGGCTTCGTATCGAAACTCGACGCCTGCGGTCCGGGCCTCATCCCGCAAAGCCGCGTAGGCGTGGGCCAGCGGCCCCTTGTTGGCGGTGATGACGTGACGATGCCGGCGGAACGCCGCGCGAATGTGGGACAACGCGGGCTCGCCGGTGGAGGGGTTGAGTTCGGTAACTTCGATTACGACATCGGACGGTACGCGATCGAGGAACTCGTCCGTACTGGCCGCCGCCGGTCCCAGCTCCGCGTCCGGCCGCATTCCGGAGGGGTTCACCGCCGTCCCGCCTCGCGTGTGAACCCCGACCACCCGAAACGGGAAGACGGAGCGCTTCTGATCCAGCAGCCGTACGAACGCCCGCGCGACGCCCCCGTAGCCAATCAGCGCCACCCTCACGCGAATATCGTAACAGCGAAGGCGCCCTGGCCCGGTCCGTTTTGGCGTCCTGAATCCTTTTCGCTTCTCCCGCATCTAGTATCTTGACATCAAGGTAACTGCCATGGCCACTACCAACACATCGCGCGGCATTCTCAATTCGATCCGCGCCGAAGAAACTCAGGAAGGCGCAGGTGTCCGCATTCACCGCGGCTTCCCAACCCGCAATTTCGACTACCTCGACCCCTTCCTTCTGCTGGACGAGATGGGGCCGCTGGAGTTCAAAGCCGGCCAATCCACCGGCTTCCCGGACCATCCCCACCGCGGCTTCGAAACCGTGACTTATCTTCTGGACGGCCAGATGGAACACCGCGATTCTTTCGGTCACCATGGCCGCCTGAATTCCGGTGACGTGCAATGGATGACCGCTGGTTCAGGGCTGGTGCACTCGGAGATGCCCGGCGCCGACCTGGTCAGGAACGGCGGCATTCTGCACGGCTTCCAGCTTTGGGTGAATCTGCCGAAGCGGGACAAGATGATTGCCCCGAGTTATCAGGAACTAAAGGCCAGTGACATTCCCACCGCCGCAACGCCGGACGGATCGGTTCGCGTGAAGGTGATCGCCGGCGAATCTCTCGGACAACGCGCAGCCATTGGAACACACACGCCCATTCTGTATCTGCACTTCACCCTGCAGCCAGGCGCGAAACACGTACAGGAAGTTCCGCACTCGTGGAACGCTTTCGCTTACCGCGTGGATCTTCATGAGTTCACCGTTTTCGCGAAGAACGGCGACACGGTTGAACTCACCAATCCCGGCGACAAGCCCATTGACGTGCTGCTCATCGCAGGCGAGCCCATTGGCGACGCGGTGGCCCGTTATGGTCCCTTCGTCATGACCAGCAAGGAAGAGCTTTATCAGGCGTTCGAAGACTTCCGCGCCGGCCGCATGGGCGCCATCCCCGCCTGACCGGCAGAATTACGGGGAACTCCCGGCATCGGCGCGGCCATGGCCGTGCTCGGGGCATCGAGCGCTTGAAAGGCTATCTTCCGGCGGCTCGCGCAGCCCGTGTTGATCCGCTCCGTGCACTCAGGTACGAATGACCCGCGCTTCGTTACGAGTGATGAGCCAGTTGCGGCGTCCGCACCACGGTCTCGATCTCCGGCGTGTGCAGCAGCGTGTTGTGGATCAGGCAGGCCTTCACGGCACGATCTAAACCGGCTCGCTGTCTCTCACCGAGCGCGGGCCCGGTCACCTCGATGCGAAACGAACCCAGCCTCGCCGGCTGAGCCGCTTTCTCCGCCGTGACCCGTATCCCCAGGCCTTCGGTCGAAAGCGACCGTGCCAAGAGATACTGCGCCGCATAATATCCTGCGCATGTTCCCAACGCCGAGAGCAGCAGCTCCGGCGGGGTCATGCCGCTGTCCTCGCCGCCATTGGCGGCCGGCTGGTCTGAAATCAGAGTGTGCGAGCCCGCGCGGGCCTCGAACCTCACCTTCCCGAGATGTTGAATGACAACTTCCATATGATGCCTTCCCCTCTCAGGGTGCGCTTTCCGGCGGAAGGTGGCAATAGCCGCTATCGATTACGATCAGAACAGCCGGTCGTAGTCGGAGTGCGTACCAATCCAGCACCAAACGATCGCGAGCCAGGCCCATCGCCTGGTACCTGGGCCAACTTTAATGGAGTACAACTCGCAGAATAGGCGCGTCATTAACGACGTCATCCGATCGGTTCGTCAAGCGGGCGGGTCTCTCCTCGGCGATGTTCGGCAAGGGCTTCGCGCGAAATAGAGTCGAGTATTTCAGGATGCTCACGAAACCTGCGAGCCCACGCTTCCTTGTCATCGAGGCTCTCGATGATCTGCGACGCGACCGCGTCCTGTTCTGCCTGCGATAAGGCCCGTCCCCGTTTCACGGCCTCTTCGAGCTGAACGGTCATGCTCCTGAAGTTGCGCAGCCAACGGCCGATGTGCGCTCCTACTTGTGATGCCTTGCAGTTCTGCACTGAGGGATGTCCTTCCGGTGTCGATCCGAATCGAGCCACCGGAAGATCACTTCGATCCAGAAAAACGGAATCAGGGCAACCAAGACCAGCGCCACTCCGATTCCAATCACGGCACCTGAATACACCGGCATGGCCTGCCAGTTAACAACAAGGAGGACGCCACGTGAGAGTCGAAATATACCTGAACCAAGGAAGACCACAGCCCAGGCAATGAGCTGAAACCTCAACTTCATCCCGGAAGCCGGGACCGTGGCCTTTGGCTTATGTCCTCCCACATGGAATGGCATTCCTCAATAATGGCATCGCGACCTTTCAGAGCGCTAATGCGTCAAGCTATCCAGCCGCCGCCCAGCACCAGATCGCCATCGTAGAACACCGCGCCCTGGCCGGGCGTGATGGCGCGCTGCGGATCGTCGAAA
>Ga0187863_10003484_pt1 | contig 11605 bp, 16 predicted proteins | sample June2016WEW_11_1_FD_132975 | JGI IMG/M metagenome (GOLD analysis project Ga0187863, IMG submission 132975) | Peatland microbial communities from SPRUCE experiment site at the Marcell Experimental Forest, Minnesota, USA - June2016WEW_11_10 | ecosystem: Environmental > Terrestrial > Soil >...
CTTCTTCGGCGTGCTCGCCCGCGAAGGACTGCGTCGCGACGAACTCGGTCGCATCCGATGGCGCGATCTCGATCTCGGCCGCGGTCAGATCGTGCTCGACGAGAACAAGACCGATGATCCCCGAAGTTGGGCGCTCGATCCGGCCGTGGCTCGTGCGCTTCACGGGTGGAAGGTCTTCTTTCACGCCGACGCGCGACCGGACGACCTCGTATTCCGAGAGCCTGGGGGCGGACGGCCCCTTTACACGCTGCACCTCGCCGACGAGTTGCGCGAGGACCTGAGAACGGCCGGCGTGACGCGCCCCGCGCTCTTCGAGCGCAGTGTCTCCCGCCCTGCGCCGGCCTGTATCCTCGCGTCAGGTTCGTGCTCAGCCCACCCGGGGAAGACGTGACGCCTCACCCCGACAACGTCCACGGCGTTGCCGCCCCGGGCCTCCGGGCAATCCTGAACAGTTGACGGCTGGGATGCGGGATCGCTCAGCCAGTTGGGACGTGCGTTGGCATTATAAATTCCACCATCACTGTCGCGCCTGAGGCATTTTCCGAGGTCGGCTCGGCAAAAAAAATGACATAAATGACAGAATTCGGGTCCGGGTGTGGCCGAGGGGGCACCAACCCCTCTATTGCGGATGGGGGTAGACGCCACAAACTCTCGGCATGCCGCGAGAATTCGCCAGCGAAGGGATTGTGCCCCCGTGCTCGGGGCAAACTGGTTCCGCGCAAGCGTACTTGCTGACGCTCGACGTTCGTGAGTAACCCGGGCCGATCGTCTCCCGAGGAAGCAAGCGTCGAACGATCGGTAACGCCCGCGGGAATTCTGGGCCGCAGCTAGCGGTATTGACCGGGAAGTTCGTCCTCGAATGTGGCACACTTCGGCACGGATCGAGCCAAGCGGGGCGCTGGAAGACGCGGAGCCATATTGGCAAGAGCTGTGGTGTGATCCGGCCGACAGCCGCGCAACGCGCGTTGAGCATTCGGGACCGCGTCCGTGGTTCGGCTTCCGAGTTTTGGTCCGACTCGTCAAGCGCCTCGACGCGCGCGGAGCGAGAGCGCCGGAAGGACATCACGTCGAGGTGAGACGACCGTGTCGAACGAACTCGAAGCTCCGACCCGTACTCGACTGCTGCGACGGCCACGACGCACGAAACGTTCGGCCGCCGGGCCGAGCGCTGGCGTGCGCGTGCAACCATCGGCGTCGAGACGGCGACGCCGACCACCGCGCCCCGGCGGTCCGACCGCGTCCTGGAGCGCGCGAACCTACGTCCCGGCACCCGGGTCTTCGACGTGGGCTGCCGGGGTGCGGAGCGATCACGGTCGCCGCAGCCAAGCTTCGACCGATCGCCTGTTGTTCGCGCGCCCAACCCTCGCCCGTCGGTTCGTCGATTGCCGAAGTAAGCCACGGCGCGCGGAGCCAGCCCCCATGGAACCCCGCAGTCCCGCCTGCTATCGATGTCCGCGATGCCGAAGCAGAAGCAGAAGGCGGCGTGGCTCTCGATCCTACCCGGTGGTCTAGACCCTGCGCAGTTCTCCCTCGACGAACTTCGCAGCGTAAGGGAGGTCCACGCCTTCCTGAGCGAGCGGATCGACGGGCCGCAGGGCATCGTCGAGTACATCCGTGGGTTTCGTTTTCTCCTGTTCTTCGGGCTCGCGTGCATTGCCCAGGACAAGTACCCGCCGCTCACCCGGTGCTGGAAGGACCTGGAAAGGCTTTTCATGAGCGACCCGGCCTTCGACGACGGTGTCTTCGTGCAGAGCTGGATACTCATGGACTTCCCCTTCGGGCCGGAGGGCCAGACCACTCTCGACTACTTCGAGATCTTCCTCAAGGGGGCCGAGGTCGCGCCCCGCTTCCAGCGCTTTGTCGACGAGGCTCGAAAGAGCCGTCTCGGGCTTCATCAAGACGTGATGCGAACGAAGAAGGTCGCCAAGTTCCGTGAGCTGCTTTCAGGAAATGTGATCTCGGCCTTCCCGTCCGTTGAAGAGTACGGCAAGGGCGAGATCCTCCTGACCCGCGCGATGGCTTACGGAAACCAGGTCTTCCTATTTGGCAACCCGAAGGGCTTTCCCAAGGAGACGAAGACCCATCTCGAAGACATGGTGCTCAACAAGCTCTACTTCGACGACGAAGCAACGCTCGAGGCGCAATACGAGGCGTTCATGAAGCTCGCCGGGCCGTACTGGATGTCCTGCGTCACCAAGAACGACGACACCCCTATCCTCCAACCCGATCACTACCGGACCTACCTCGATCGTCGCGCCTGACCGTGGCGCGCGGCACGAAACGGATTCCCTTTGCCGTCGAGCGGCGCCTGGAGTGTCGTGTCACGGTTTTCCAAGATGGACAGCCGACCTCCTCGAAAGGCACTCCGCGCGATAGTGCCAGTACCCACGTCACCAGGGGCCTGGCTTCGGGAGATCGCAGCGGCATATGCCGATGCCCACGAGGCCATCCCCTTCGGGCCTCTCGTCGGCAAGACCCTCACCGAAAGCGAGCTCTTTCACCTCGCGCCCTCCGTGTGCCTGAAGTTTCGCGACATTGCGCCATCCGAGAAGACGCTGAAGCGGGCGACCGAGGCCGCTCTTGCGAGCTACGTGGTTGTGAGCGGCCACGATCCGAAGTCCCTGTCGAGCCCACGGATGGCGTTCGCGTTCTGCTATTTGGCGGCGCACTTCGGCCTCGACCTTGCGACCGAGAACGTCATTTCGGAAACGATGGACTTCGTTGCCGGCCACGAAAAGCAGCTTTCGCGCAGGATCGACGCGCTGGTGGGCGAACGGTGAGGTCTCTCTACTGCACGCCGCGCGGACGAGCATCGAGGGCGTCCTGGTCGTTCTTCGTCTCGACCGAGTTCCCGATCCCCGTCAACGACGGCGGCGATATCCACGGCCCGACGATGATTGCTGGCCCGTGGCGGCCCTCGGCCAAATCGACCGCGTCCGCGAAATCCGGAAGCACTCGGCCAGATCATTGTCGGTTCGCCCGGTTAAGGATGTGCGCTCGCAGTTCCTCGACTAAGGCGTGGTTCCAACCGCTCGGCGAGTCAGCGACCACACGCCGCTCGAGATCGGTGAGCATCGCCACGGACTGGAACCGGTCCTCCAGAGTCGTTAGGAGGTGGCCGACCTCCACGGTCTTGCCCGGCGGCAGCAAATGGTTGAGCTCGTTCCAGTCGTAGCGACCGCTGCGGAGCTTCGCGAATAGGGCGGCGCCGAAGGGCTCGGGCTCCCGCACCTGCCACAGCTTGAGCACGACCAGAGCTCGTAGGCACTCGACGTCGAACGCCTTCGTTCCAGGGAGCGTCGCGTACAGAAACAGATCGTATACGTCGCGGACCTTGGCGCGCTGAAAGGCGGCTCGGGCCTTCTCGGCGATCATCTCGATGGGATCGAGGGCGGCAACGGCCGGTGGCGGGCCGAACTCGAGCTCCGCGAAGTACGGCTGCTTGACGTGCGAGCGTGGCACGACGGGCAGCGTGGGAGCCTCGCGCGTGCTGACGTCCAGCTTGAACCGCCCCCTGTCGTTCCAGCTGTGCCGGTAGGTGACGAACGTCGCGAAGGAGCCGTCGGTCTCGTAGAAGTCGGTCGTGCCGAAGGTGATGCCATAGTGGGTCTTGCCGTCGAGCGCGTCGAGCAGCGCGAGCGCAGCGTCCTCCTTCGCCCCCGCCCGCAGAGTGAAGTCGAGATCCTCGGAGAACCGACCGCCGGCGCCGAAGACGAGCTTGCGGAGCGCGGTCCCGCCCTTGAACGCAAGCCGGTCGAGCACGCCGCGCCGCGAGAGCAGGTGGAGCGCGTACGTGAGCACGACCTCGCGTTCGGCGATGAGCTTGTCGCGGGCGCCGCACTGATGGGCGAAGAAGTCCACGACCTTCGTGTCGATCATCGCTTGCCTCGATCGGGGAGCTTCATCGGACGGCGCTGCCCCTCAGCGCGGTCGATGAGCACGTCGGGTGGGACGTTCTCGATGATCCCCCACTCGGCGACGAGCTTGCCCGAGGGGCCCCAGCGCTTTCGATCGCCCAGGAAGATCTTGTTGTCCGCGCGCACGAGGCCATGAAGCTCGGCGCGCGTTTTCTTGTCGACGGGTACCGCGTTCACGTCGAGCAGGTACCCGAGACGCTGAACGACGGCCGACTGTCTCCAGCGCTGGGCGTAGTCCAACAGTCGCGGCCAAGACACCAGGAGGGCCGCGTTGCGCACGATGCGGGACAGCTCGCCGACACCCCCGGCGTATCGCGGTCGGCTTGCCGCGTCGAGGACGGCGCGTTCGACGGTTGCCATCTGGACCTTCGATCCGAGCACGCTAACCGGCTCGAACCCGAAGAAACGGTCGCTCGGCACGCCGACGAAAACGTAATGAGTGTCACGCACGCGGCGCGCGGGCTGGCTTCGACGGCAGACGAGGTAGACCGTCGTGAAGGCTTGCTCGGTAAGGTGGTGAAAGGAGCAGGCCGTCGCGAACGAGTAGAAGTACTCGGTGACGAGCTGCGCTCCGACGCTGAGGGGGTTGGTGTCAGCGATGCCTTGCGGCCCCCGGTCGGCGGGGACGACTAGAAAAAGGCCGCGCTTGACGGGCTCCAGCCAGCCCTTCCGGACGAGACGATGGGCCACGACGTGCGTGTTGCCATCGGAGCCGCCCAGGATTCGCTTCAGCTCGGCCGTCGTGACCTGCTGCTGGCCGCGCCACGCGAGCTCTAGCATCACGCGCGACTCCGCCGCAGAGAGGGTTCGGGGGTTGGTTGTCGCGTCCATGCGAAGTTACGGAAAGTGTAAGCAACGTAGGTTTCAGAAACAAGCCCACATTACTGAAATTGTAAGCCGGAAGTGTGGTCGCGACGTTTCATCGGCGATCGACTGATGGGCCCACTCCGCCGGCAGCGTCCGCGAGCGGCACTACACGGCGATGACGCCGGCCGTGCTCGCGAAGCTGGGCGACGCGGTCGAAAGCATTCGATCGGACCTCTCCACCGGCGAGCTGATCGCGCTGCCGATACGCGCCGTAACGGGGGCCGAGCCAGGCGCCCCCAAGCCGCTGGTTTTACTGCGGCCCTTACTGCGGCTTTTGCTGCGGGTCTGCTCCCGGTCGCAGTAAGGGACGGAAGAAATCCCCAAGGATTCCAGGCACGCCCGGCTGGACTCGAACCAGCGACCCGCGGCTTAGAAGTCCGTACGAGAGGGCCGTTCGTGCAGCGTGGTGCAGCAAGGTGCAATCTGGCGCCGATTTCCGGGCAACTCGACTGCACCACGCTGCACCAGCGGCCCTGAAAGCCGCGAGCCACGACAGATTCGGGAGGCCTCCACGACAGATTGGAACGGGCAGCACGACAGATTCATTCGTGCGATTCCCGAGTCATGGTGAACGCACTGCCGCGTCGTGGCATTCACTTCTCGGCGTGCCCTTCCGTTGGGGGTCTTCGAGCGAGTCTGTGCGACGGCAAGTGCCGTGCGGGCTCTTGGGCCGGCATGGACAGACTGTGCCAGCCAGCACACGAGAAACCTCGCCGGGAGGGGCTCGTGGATCCGCGGCACGACGATCGGCATAACTTCCCGCCCTTCATCATCGGGTCGTCGTCTTTCGAGATCGAAGACGGCTGAGGACCCGGGTCCGATGATCGCGCCAGCTTCTTTGGGGCGCGCTTCTGGTGTGTCGCTCGCACGTGGTGCCTCGCGGGCGCGGATTCCCAGTCTCGACCAGAGTGGCGAAGACGACGCTCCCGGGCCGCGCTCAGTCACGCCGGCGCGGTCCGCCGCGGCTCCCGCCACCAGGCTGTCACAATCTTTGCGCTCTCGTACACCGGGCCGTGCGGGGGCCCGGCTTGCCAGTGAAGTCGCTCGCCGTCGCCCCAGAGGACGCGCGCTCTCGGGTACCACTCACGTTCACAGCGAACGCTCGAATCGGCCCATGGGTTCAGCAACGCCGTGCAAACGTAGCGGAAGCGAGCGGCACCGCGAACATGATCCAGGAACACGACGGCTCCGATGTGGCGCCAAGCCGGGAGCGAGAAACATCCGAGTTCGTCGCGGGGGTACACAATCATGCCGTCTATCTGGTGACTCATGCCGACCAAACCGAGAAGGGAAAGATCCGGGTCTACAGCGAGGCTGAAGTTTCGTTGAGCGCTGACCACGATCATCGACGGTGCGTCGCCATGGCCGGAGCCAGCTCCGAAGTCATAGCTTGGTGGGCTTTCTCGTTCGCCTGGCGCTGCTTCTCGGCCGTGTGCAGCCAGTGCCCGACCTCCGCTTTCCAGTCGGACTGCGAATCGCGCCCGAGACGCCACGGTATCAGCCCCTCCGGCCACGTCGACGGGGCGCCTAAACGGCGATCCACAAGCACGCACGCTTCCTCGTCGCTGATCTCGTGCAGATCGCCGACCTCGATCGACGGGCTGGGCGTGCCGATCATCCTTGAACCGACAGTATAACCCGAGGTTCGCGCCGGCCCCCGCCCCTGTCATCGGCAAATCGCTCCGGCGGACGCGGAAGGCTCGCCCTGTGCCCCGCCGGCCAAAATCATCGAAAAACCATTCGTGATCACGTCAGCATCGCGCTCCCGCGCGGCGATGCGTTCGGAGCGGCATCGCTCCTTCGCACCTTGTAGCGGATTCTCAGATCACGGAGGCAGCAAACCACCTAAAGGTCCGTCGCGCCGCAGAAGCGAGCCCACCTGCTTGAACGGGATGTCGATGACAGCGTCAACGCGATCACATGAGGTAGGTCGTTCGCGAAGAACATTAATCCAGTGTTCGTGATGGCAAAATACTTCCACGCGCCCGTATGTCGAACGATTGATTAAGGGACGCCCATTTCTGGCAGCGTTGACGGAGATCCATCGGGCGCAGGCCGAGCATGTGCGCCAGCGAGGGTGTGGGTATTGTGGCGGGCCGTCGCAAGCTTTTATGCAAGCTATCGACACAAGGTGTCGATTTTCTGAATCTTTGATGATAACTCCGCCGACGCGGTCGTTGCCTTGAGCCTTGACTCGTCTCCCGCGACAGAGAGACGATATTGTTCCATGCACCGCAACGGTTGGACCCTTCGTCCGCGTCTTGGGACTCCAATTCGCGTGAAACGTTGGACCGATCTAGCCCCTGGCGAGACTTTCCAGGAGTCTCACTCCGCACTCGCCGCGGTAGAGCTCATGAACGCGCTCTCGCACGACGAACTCACTGCCCGAGAGATCTACCTCGATTTCTGTCGACAGAGCCTGCATCGGAGCTTTGATCACGGCAGCCGGCTCGACCACCACGAGTTGGAGATGCTGCGCCGCGCCTTCAGACACGGCGAGTATGTTATTGTCCCTCTACGTGCTGCGCCGCGTATGGCTTGGGGTGCGAAAGTCAGTGCAAAGTTCCGGAAGAAAGTGATCGAGATCTGCGGCTGGCTCGGAACAAAGCCCGACTATCTGATGGCCTGCATGGCTTTCGAAAGCGGCGAGACGTTCAGCGCGTCGGTTCGGAATCCTCTTAGCGGGGCCGTCGGTCTCATTCAGTTCACCCGCGATGTCGCCGGTCAACCTGCAGATTTAGTTGTCGTCGACCTGCAGAAGTAATTGTCGTCGATCACGCCATGCACGACCGGTAGCCCTGCTCGGGATGTGGCTTATCGTTCAGGATGCGCTCGACCACGCTCGCTACCGAGGGTCCGATCGAGCCTGCCCAGGACACCAAGCGCGACGGAGGCCACTGGCCGTAGTCGCGATGCGACTTGAGTCGATGCGCCTCAAGCGTGACGAACGAGCCCTTCGGTCCGTAGCTGCGACGGTGCGCAACGACGCGCTGGCGACTATGCAAAATCTCAACGGTCGTGGTGGTGGCACGCACTTCGACGTCGGCGCCAATCAGGGTATGCGGTACACTATATAAACGTCCTTCACAGTCGACGTGATAGTCGATATTGACTGTAGCATCCGTCCATGCGGCCAGTTCGTAATGCGTTTGCGGCAATGGCTTCATCGCCGGCCGGTCGATGCTCTCGAACGCGGAGCGGCGGCAACCGTTCAGTTTCTGAAACGGGCGCGCATTGAGCCGTTCGAGTAGCTCGGCGATCGCGCAGTTGAGTTCCTCCAGGCTGAAGAAGGTGCGGTTGCGCAGGCATGCCAGAATTCAGCGCTGGGCGATTTGCACGCCTACTTCGACCTTCGCCTTGTCTTTTGGTTTTCGCGGTCGTGCCGGAAGAATGGCAATGCCGTAGTGCTGGGCCATCTCGAGATAGGTGCGATTGATATCCGGATCGTATCGATGTGGACCGGAAACCGCACTACGAAGTTGATCCGGGACTACCATTTGAGGTGCGCAACTGAAATAGGCAAATGCACGGACATGGGATGCGACGAAGTCCCCAACCCGCTGCGTGCGCGTGGCCTCCGCGTACGTGTAGTTGCTCGCCCCGAGCACCATGACGAAGAGTTCGACGGTGATTACCTCTCCGGTCTCTCCGTCGACCAGGTGCGGCTTCTTGCCCGAGTAGTCGACAAATGCCTTCTCGCCGGCGCGGTGTACCTGCCGCATGGAGGGCTCAAGCTTGTCGCGGAAGCTCGCGTACAAGTCGCAAAATTGGCTGTATTGGTAGGGCCTCGCCCCAGCCCCGCGCTGCGACGTGGCCTCTTGGTATTCGAGCCACAGCAGCTGGAGCGTCACTCCCGCTCGGCGAAGCTCCCGATGGACCCAGGCGAAGTCCGCCGGTGCACGGGCGCTCGGCTCGTGTTGACCCACCTGCCGGAACAGCCGGCTCTCCAGCTCCGCTTCGCTCAACTCCCGCGCATCCGCCCAGCTCAACCCCGCCTGCTCGGCGCGCTTCAGGTATTCGCACACCGAACCCTTGCCAAGCCCGCACGACACTGCGATGGCGCGGTGGCTCAGGCCCTGCTCGTACTTGAGGCGTAAGACTTCTCGAACTTTTCGCATCGAACTTCGCTCCGACATCGGCCCTCTCGCGCCCCAGGGGCGTGTCGAGAGCTGCGTTGGTCACGACCATCCGTGCGTCACTCGCTTCGACGGGCGTATTGTGCGGAACCGCCCGCGACCCTTTCAACCTGCGGCGTGTCGCGCATCGAGCCGCCACCCACCCGCTCCGAGTCAACTTCCCGTTGGGGGTGCCCGACCCCACGGAATCGGTGCCCGGGTCCGTCGGAATCGGTGCCCGGGTCCGTCGGAATCGGTGCCCGGGTGTTCCGGAATCAGTGCCCGAGTCCCTCCGGAATCGGTGCCCGGGTCAAATCGGAACGCCCGCCCGAGTCAGTCCGGAATACGCAAACAGGTCCACGAGAGAGGCGGCGAGCACGGTCACGATGGCGAACATCGCGCGCGAACATAGCGTTGCCCCCAGCGAGTTTGGCGGAGCGGCGAAGGAGCCAGGACGGGCGCGATGAGCTGGTCGCGCGCGAGTCACTTGACAGACTATTCCATCAGACACATATTACGGACGAGGCAATAGTGCCGGCGTGCAGGAGAGTGCTTGAATTGGAGATGTAGGCAATGGCGACAGAAGTGAGCGTAACGGACGAGTTCGTGGCTTGGTACAAAGGCCTCTCGGAGGTCGAACAGGATCGGGTGGCCTTCACGGTCGGGCTACTGGAGGAGCGCGGCGTGGCCTTGCCGTACCCCTATTCCAGCTCGATCAAGGGCGCCTCGTTCGCGCTTCGGGAGCTTCGCACGCAGGCGGAGGGCGATCCCCTCCGAACCCTGTACGCCTTCGACCCGTCGAGGCAGGCGGTCCTGCTTATCGGTGGCGACAAGACCGGAGACGACCGCTTCTACGAGAGGATGATCCCCATTGCCGAACGGATCTGGAACGAATACCTGGAGGAGACCGGCCAGAAGAAGCCCAAGAAGAGGTGACCCAATGGCCCTGCCGAGACGGCGGGCGAGTTTTAGGAGCAGCATTATGGCTACGCACAAGTGGAGCGAGTTGAAGAACAAGATGGCACCCGAGCGCAGGGCTCGGGTGGACGCCTCTGTCCGTCGAGAGCTTCTCGCGATGGAGCTGCGCGAGCTACGCGAAGAGGCCGGCAAAACCCAGGCAGAGGTCGCCGAAATCGCCGAAATGACCCAGGCCGAGCTGTCGAAGTTTGAGCGGCGGGACGACCACCTGATCTCGACACTTCGGCGTTACGTGACCGCCCTCGGTGGAGAGCTGGAAGTCGTTGCGGTGTTCGACAACAAGCGCATCGCTTTGAAGGGCATCTGAGGCGGCGCGCGGCACGGGAAGACTTTGCCGACCAGCGTCGGCGCACGCACATCGACCGGGCGATCACGCGTGCGCTGCCGAGGTTATTAATTCCGACGGAGGCCGAGTCGCCCGAATGAACTGAGCTCGCTGGCGGCACTCGTTGACGCAGAGACCGCAGAGACCGCGAGTCAATTAGCGAGCCGTTGGGCGCGCCAGTATTTCAGGCGCACTTGAATCCGCCCGCGCTCATTCCCCTCCCGAGCACCATCCCGTGAGCGGAGAGCGATCGCACCGCGCTGGGCTGACCATCCGGATCGCCCCCGTCGCCGCCCGGAGACTGGGCCCACCGACATCGCTACGCATCTTACGTCGAGGCGTCATGATCGGTCGTGCTGGCTGGTGCCGCACGCCGCTCGTCCAAGAGGTCTGGCAAAGCGGCCCGCACAAGTTATCTTGTAGTCCGAATGCAAGCATTCGAGACAAGACCGCCCGCTCTCGTGACGGGTCCCGACGGCATCGTTCGAGTCGCGGGAACGCGCGTATCGCTCGAAACGATAGTTGCCGCCTTCGATGTGGGTGCGACCGCTGAGGAGATTGCGCAGCAGTATCCCTCCGTCGATCTCGGCAGCGTTTACGCGGTCATCTCGCTCGTGCTCGGACACCGCGGCGACGTGGATGCGTACGTGCTGCGCCGCCGCACAGAGACCGCCGAAATGAAAGACGCGATTGAGGCGGCCTTTCCCTCCGCCGGCATCCGCGCGCGGTTGCTGGCTCGGCGGGCGCACCCCGGCGCGGTGTGATTCGCTTTTTGGTTGACGAGGACTTCAACAACGACCTCGTCCGAGGTGTCCTGCGCCGCCTTCCTGCGGCGGATGTTGTACGCGTGCAGGACCTAGGAATGCGCGGGGCAACCGATGACGCTGTGCTGGAGAGAGCGGCGTCCGAGGAACGGATCGTGTTGACTCACGACGTCGCCACGCTGATCGGAAAGGCCCACGAACGGGTGCGCGAAGGGCGGCCCATGCCCGGCGTAAATCGCCGTACCGCAAATGCTGCCCGCCAGCCAGGCCATCGATGACTTACTGCTCGTGCTCGAGTGCAGCGTCTCCACGGACTGGGCCGACCGGGTGCGTTACCTCCCCTTACGCTAACGCTAACGCTGCGCGCCGCTCACGACGGCGGACCCATTGCCACTCCGCGGCCGTGGCTGCTCGACGAGAGACTTGACCAGCGTCTCCTCCGGCGTGCGGCGAACCTGGCGGATGTCCAGTGGCCCGAGATCCGCAAGACGCGCCACCAGCGGGGCGACGCGGACATCAATGGGCTGCACCACCGCGTGGCGACGGGGCTGCTTGCTTCGCCATCGCGCCGCAGGCAGCTCCACATGGCCTTCCCGGTGCAGTCGCAGCATCAGCCCACGGCAGATCGCGTCGCACCAC
>Ga0187863_10003486_pt1 | contig 11600 bp, 8 predicted proteins | sample June2016WEW_11_1_FD_132975 | JGI IMG/M metagenome (GOLD analysis project Ga0187863, IMG submission 132975) | Peatland microbial communities from SPRUCE experiment site at the Marcell Experimental Forest, Minnesota, USA - June2016WEW_11_10 | ecosystem: Environmental > Terrestrial > Soil >...
AAGGCCCGCGAGCGCGAGCATATTTTGGAAGGCTACAAGATCGCGCTCGACAATCTTGACACGGTCATCCGGATCATTCGTGCATCCGCATCGCGTGCCGAGGCCCGCGAGAATTTGTACGCATGGGGCAAGGGAACAGACATTGTCATCAGCCTTGACCGTGAGCGTCTGCCGAGCGAAGAACGCGGACTTACTCTGCGTCAGGTCGACGCCATTCTAGAACTGCAGCTTTACCGCCTCACCCAGCTTTCAGTTGACGAAATTCTCAAGGAGTTGGCAGAAATTCGCGCGAAGATTGCCGAGTACGAAGAGATTCTCGGCAGCGATAAAAAACTGCGCGCAGTCATCATCAAGGAACTCGAGGAAGTCCGCGACCGCTACGGCGATGCGCGCCGCACCCAGATCATCGACGAATCCGCTGAGCTTCAACTTGAGGATCTCATCGCCGATGAGCAAGTAGCCGTCACCGTTAGCCACCAAGGCTATCTCAAGCGGACTCCGATTTCGATTTATCGCCAGCAGCGGCGCGGCGGCGCCGGCCGGATGGGTATGAAGACGCGCGAAGAGGATTTCGTTTCGCAGCTCATCATCGACTCCACGCATGCGTTTCTGCTCTGCTTCACCAATACTGGGCGTGTCTATTGGCTCAAGGTCTACGAAATCCCTGACGTGGGCGCCGCGGGGAAGGGCAAGAGCATGCAGAGCCTGCTGAACCTGCAGCCCGGCGAAAACGTGCGCGCCATCCTCGCGGTCCGCGATCTTGAGGAAGAAGGCAAGTTCATCTTCTTCGGAACCCGGCAAGGCACGGTGAAGAAAACTCCGCTGAAAGACTTCTCCAATGTCATGGCCCGCGGCATCATCGCCATCGGCATCGACAAGGAGGACGAACTCGTCGCTGCGCGCATCACCGACGGCTCTGAGATTGTCTTCCTTGCAACGCACCTTGGCATGGCAATTCGCTTTGACGAAGCCGATGTCCGCTCCATGGGTCGCCCCGCCTTTGGGGTCCGCGGCATCGACCTGGCGAAGAACGATTACGTCGTCGGCGTCGCCATCACACCCAAGGAACACGAGGAGGGCGCCTACCGCATTCTCGCCGTGACTGAGAATGGCTTTGGCAAGCGCACCAATGTGGAGGAGTACCGGCTGCAAACCCGCGGCGGCAAGGGCGTCAAGAATATGGCCGTCACCGAGCGCATCGGCAGGGTGAATACGATTCAGCTGGTCGACGACAACTCCGAACTAGTGGTTATCAGCCAGTTCGGCAAAATCATTCGCATCGACACCAAGACCATTCGCGCCGCCGGACGTGCCACGCAGGGCGTCCGTCTGCTCAATCTCGAAGATGACGATAAGGTCGCAGCGGCGGTCATCATTCCACCCGAGGAAATTGCCAAGGACGACGAGCCGACGCTGTTGCAATAGCCGAGTGACACGTGAAGAGATCGGCGGCGCGGCTTGCTGCGAGGGCCGCGCGCCGGCGTGATTTCCCCCTTACCTGTTCGCTACCCGGGATTCGCCGGTTACCTCGGTCCGCCCTGGCAATCCAAATTTGCGGTAAACTGAACCTTACCTATCGGACGATCTCGAACCACGTTCAATACTCGAATCTGTTTCCTATGCGTCTTACACTAGTGATGCTCTCGAATCTCCGTGCGCTCCTTGTGACTCGCGCCACTTATCTCGGTTTTCTTCTCGCTGTCCTGTGTGCGGCATCCTCTACGCGCGTGCACGCACTGCAAACTCGCGCACACCACAGGCCCGCGCCGACTTCCACGACATATCGCCACGCGGCTCCTGAGCGCACCCACACCGCTCGCTCCGGTTCGTCCCGCAGAGCGACCCACGCCGGCAGCTATTCCGCCGCCCGGCGGAGGAGTATGCGCCGCCGGCCTGCTGTAGTTCGTGCCCGCATGCCCATACACCGCTATTCATGGATGACTGCGCGCCGCGTGGCAGCCTCTTCGGCACCCAACTCGCCGGCGCCCGTCAAAGAAGAAGTCGAGTTCCTGGCTCCCGCACAACGCGCCGGTATTCCAACACCACAGACCTCCGTCGCCGAATCCGAAGTTTCTGATGCCTCGGAAGTGAATTCGCCCACGCCGCAGGACGCGGCCAACCAGATTGCTGCTGCTGAAGTTCCTGCTCCGCATGCTGCACTCGCCGCCCCCTTCCCCGCACTCGACCCTTTGCGGAGTACGCGCATCATCGCGATGGCGCCCTTGCGCGGTTCGCTCGAGTCTCTGATCCGTCAGAACGAGAAGACCAACGCCGATAACCTGGAGCGCATCGAGAACGACGCCGATCTGCATGACCGGATCGCTCGCGGCCAACTGGTTCGGGTTCCGGAATCGGATGCCCTCGCAGTCAACGCCAACTTGCCTCTGGATCGACGCTACTGCCGTCCTTGGACTGCGGCTTTTCTCACCGACCTTTCTCGTGCCCACCAATCCCAGTTTCATCACCCGTTTGAAGTCAGTTCCGCTGTGCGCACCGTCGAGTATCAGAAGCATCTGATGCGGACCAACGGCAACGCCGCGCCGGCTGTGGGTGACGTCGCCAGTCCTCACCTCACAGGCGCCACGATCGATATCGCCAAGAGCGGTCTGAGTCGAAGCGAAATCTACTGGATGCGCGACCGTCTGAACAGTCTTCAGGCTGAAGGCAAGATCGATGTGGAGGAGGAGTTTCGCCAGTCCTGCTTCCACATTACGGTTTACAAGAGCTACATCGGGGCCGGGCCGCTTCATAAGGGTCACCACCCTATAGCCGCGCCGCCGGCTGAGGATGAAAGCCCATCCGCCCCCGCGGAAGCAGCCACCCCCGGCGTCTAGTCCGCCGACAGTCTGTCTCCTTCGTCTGAAAATTCTTGCCAGCTTGGCCGCATTCAAAGGTACAATCGCGGGCGAACGCATTCATTGCGGTGTGACCCACCTACGCGACAACAAACGGCTGCAGCCTCCGAAGAAATGCAACCGTCTGTTCCGCGAGTTAGTCCAACTGCGCAGTTCGGGCGAACTTGATTTGTATCCGGGGATATCCGAGAGGCGGAATCATGAGCGATCTTGAAGTGCAACCGGTGGCCGAGCCTGTGCCCGGTCTCTCCCAGTGGCAACGCGTTTCCGATGTTTTTACAGCACCATCCAAGACCTTCGAAGACATCAAACGCGGCAACAAGAGCTGGTGGATGCCATTCGTTATCTTCACGCTTGTCGGCTACATTCTCTTTGCAGCAGTTGCTCTAAAGATCGGCATGCAACAGGTAGTCGACAACCAAATCCACCTCAATCCAAAACAAGAAGAACGAATGAGCCAGGCGACGCCGGAACAGCGCGAGATGTCGGCAAAGATCTCGCTCTATGTCACCGAAGGCATCTTCCTCGCGAACCCGCTGATCCTGCTCGCCGCGGTAGCCATCGGCACGCTTGGCCTTTGGGGCACCATCAACTTCGTATTCGGCGGCAAAGCGAAATATGGCAGCATCTTTGCAGTTTGGATGTATGCGAGTCTTCCAGGCATCCTGAAGGTCTTGCTTGGAGTCATCGTTATCTATGCGGGTACGGCTCCGGAGTCGTTCAACATCAAGAACTACGCCCCTACGAATCTTGGAGCTTTCCTCAATCCTCTGGAAACAAACCCTGCGCTCTATTCGCTGGCGAGCTCTATCGACGTCATTACAATATGGACGATGGTCTTGCTGGGCATGGGCACCGCCATGGTCGCCGGTGTCAAGCGAAATTCCGGTTATATCGCGGTGTTTGGGTGGTGGGCCATCTTCGTCCTGATTGGTGTCGGGATAGCAGCCGTGACCGGCTGAACGCAAGATCCCCTCGAAGGCAAAAAGCGGCGCTCGTCTTTGCATGAGCGCCGTCCGTCTTATGTTTCTCGTTCTTTACTTCCGGGCTTTACTCCGTCCACCGCCGCATGATCAGCGTGGCGTTGATGCCGCCGAAGCCGAACGAATTGGACAGCGCCACATCAAAGTTGTGGGCGATGGCCTTGTTCGGCACGTAGTCCAGTTTGCACTCTGGATCGACATTGTCGAGGTTCGTTGTCGGCGGAAGCATCTGGTTCTGCAAAGCCAGCACTGTAATGCCTGCTTCCAACCCTCCCGCACCGCCCAGCAAATGCCCCGTCATCGACTTCGTTCCGCTCACCTTCAGCTTTTTGCTTAGCGCGTGTTCGCCAAACACCTTCTCGATCGCTAGCGACTCGTTGCCATCGCCGGCCGGTGTTGAAGTGGCATGCGCATTCACATAGCCCACTTCTTCGGGCTGAATCCCTGCGTCTTTCAATGCTGCGCGCATGCTGCGTTGTGCGCCTTTACCTTCCGGAGCGATGCCCGTCATGTGATACGCATCGGCGCTCATGCCGTAGCCGATGATTTCGCCCAGGATCTTTGCGCCGCGCGCCCTCGCAAATTCCAGTTCTTCCAGAATCAGAACACCGGCGCCTTCGCCAATCACGAATCCGTCACGATCCTTGTCGAACGGGCGGCTGGCGCGGGTCGGCGCTTCGTTGCGCGTAGAAAGCGCTCGCATCGCCGCGAAACCGCCTACCGACAACGGTGTGACTGAGGCTTCGGCGCCGCCGGCAATCATTACATCCGCATCGCCGTGCAGAATCATGCGCACCGAATCGCCAATCGAGTTAGCGCTGGTGGCGCACGCCGTTGCAGTGGCCGAGATGGGCCCCTTGGCGCCATAACGGATGCTGAGCTGCCCCGCCGCCATATTCACGATCACTGCGGGAATGAAAAAGGGTGAGATTTTGCGTGGGCCGCCCGCGAGCAGATTGGAGTGCTCACGCTCGATGATTTCGAATCCGCCAATGCCGGAGCCAATGAAAACGCCGACCCGGTCACCGATCTCCGGCGTGATGGTGAGGCCCGATTGGGTGATGGCTTCGTGAGTAGCTGCAAAAGCAAAGTGGATGAAGCGCCCCATTTTGCGCGCTTCTTTCTTGTCCACGAAGTTTAGAGGATCGAAATTTTTCACCTCGGCGGCGAAGGTGACCGGGAAGCCCGTTGTGTCGAAGCCCTGAATCGGGGCCATGCCGCTGGCCCCCGCCAGTAACTGTCGCCACACCTCCGGAGCGGTATTGCCTACACCGCATACCAGCCCGAGGCCGGTGATGACAACTCGACGATTCACCAGTTACTTGCCTTTCGCGGTCTTCTCGTTCTTCTCGATGTACTCGATCGCATCCTTGACGGTCTTGATCTTCTCGGCGTCCTCGTCGGGAATTTCCAGATCGAAAGCCTCTTCGAACTGCATCACCAGCTCGACCACGTCCAGCGAATCCGCGCCCAGGTCTTCCTGGAAGCTGGCGCCCGGGGTGACTTCTGCTTCGTCCACCTGCAGCTGCTCGACGATGATCTGCTTCACTTTTTCTTCAACGGCCATGCCTGATTCTCCTCGTTTTCTTCAGAACTTCGGATGCACTCCGGGCTTCGCCTTGCCGCGTCTCCGCTCCGCCTGCCTACAATACCGGCTCCGGCACACGAACACAACCACAGCGCACAAAAAGATGCGCATGGCCCCGAATCTTCAAGTCTACCGGGCTGCCGGGAGCCTGTAAAGGCGCGGTGGGACAGGGAATAGGAAGTGCAGAACGGTTGTCGAACCTGGTCTCGTTTGGTGTCCAGATGCGACGGGGCAGAACGGGGAAAATCGACGTGAATTGCACATCGGGAAGCGTACATTAGGCGAACAAAGATTTTGTTTGCACCATGCATGAGGCTCGGCGTCGAAGACGGGTGATCACCGTATCTCTTTTTACGGTCACGGGCTGACAGTATTGCCTTCGCTCCGAAACCGCTGGGCTTCCATCGGTTTGCGTGAAATGTCCTTGAATCTCTCCGATCTCGCGAAAGGGGAGCGCGCCTCACGCTCTGTTCAGCCAGCGGGGTGACGCGCGCACCGGTCACGTTCGAGCGTAAGACCTACTGAACTGTCACCGTGACGGTCGTGGTCGCGGCGATCGACGCATTCGATGCGTCTGTGCCGGTCACGGTGAATACGTAGTTCCCGGCTGTTGTGCCCGGAGAGCCTGTCGAACCCTTTGTGCTACTGCCCCCGCCGCAGCCAATTGTGACGACCACCGAGAAGACTGCAAGCAACGCCAGCATCGAAATCCAACGACGACGACGCGAGGAAATGCCGCAGGTGAGCAGCAGCGCAAGAACGGTGCCTCCGCCGCCAATTCTCCAAAAATTCCCAGGGGAGGGTTTGCGCAGAGAAGCCGTCGATGCCGCGATTGTCTTGACGGTGAGCACGCTGGTTCCGGTGCCGCCTGTCGCGATGGCCACGCTGGTTGGATTCATGATGCAGGTGGGCAGACTTTGCGCACCCGTGGGAGATGTGGTGAGGGCGCAGGTCAGGTTCAGAGTTCCTTGGTAGGTTGTTCCTGCACTAAAAGTGGCGGTCGCGGTTGTACTTCCTCCCGGGGCGACAGAAGGAGGAGCCGGTATTGTGACCAACACTGGAGGCACCGTGACAGTGGCTGTCGCCGTCCCTGCCGCATACACGGGGTCGCCCGGATACGAGGCAGTGAGCGTGTTAGCGCCGCTGCTCAAGGTTCCCGCTGGAAGAGTAAACGAGGCTGTACCACTGGAAAGCGGTTGCCAGGTGGAATACGAGCCCGTGGCGAGGTTAACCGAACCAGAGGGAGTTGCGCCGCCTGCCGCTCCGCTTACGGTAATGGAAACCGTCAATGGCTGTCCGGCTGCAACGGTGGTTGCAGCGGGTTTTACGGTCACAGTCGATGCCGTGGAGCCCGGTGCAGTCACGGTCACAACCAGGACGGCGGAGGTGGACTGCGCGTTGTTCGTGTCGCCCGCATACCTGACGATGATCGAGCTTGCACCCAATGCGAGGGTGCTCGTAGTCAAGGTGGCGCTACTGCTGCTGTTGAGGGTCGCTGTTCCTAAAACGGCGCTACCGGCATAGAGCGTGACCTGGCCGGTGGGGGCAATGCCGCTGCTCGTGACGGTCGCAGTGAGGACAACGGGCAGGCCTTGGACGGGCGAGGTGGCTGAGGCCGTGACAGTCACCGTCGAGGCAATCGTGCCCGACGGCAGGCTGGTCGCGGGAGAGGTACTGGCTTTGTAGTTGCTGTCGCCAGGATAGCTTGCCACTACCATTTGAGGGCCTGCGCCCGGCTTACCGGCGAATCCGTTGATGTCTGTCGCTGCCAGCTGCATCGCCGCCAAACTTACGCCACTACTGCTCACGAGATCGGTGAGGCCGTCCCCGTTGAAATCTCCCACAGCGTTGGGCGATTCCCCCGGCCCTGAATTTGGATCGGCCGTAAACGTGCCATCGCCGTTTCCCAGAAAGATCTGGCCTTGAATCATCAGGTCCAGTTTGTCGTCCCCGTTGAAGTCTCCGAAGTACGCGGGGAACGTAGTGGTGATGTTGGGATACGTCCCGTACGGGCTTCCTGGAGCCGGCGAAAATGATCCGTGCCCATCGCCGAGGAGGATCGTCACCGTTCCCCCCATCCCGCCTCCCCCCCCGGTCGCCAAATCCAGATTGCCATCCCCATTGAAGTCACCTGCAACTATGGACGCGCCGCCCGAGATCGGGAATGTCCCTGTCGCCGTAAACGTACCGTCTCCGTTGCCTTGCAGGATTGTCACGGCGCTCCCGGCATCCTGGATTGAACCGAGGGCTAAATCGGGAATGCCATCGCCATTAAAATCACCCACCGCAAAGGCCGGTCCCTTGGCTGAACCCAGCGAGCTAGGCGGCAGCAAAGACGCCGTAAACGTCCCGTCTCCATTCCCTAGAAACACGAGCAAAAGGGATGTAGTCGCGTCGAAAAACGCCATGTCGTCGATACCATCCCCATTCAGGTCGGCTACAAAGAAGGCGGGAATGTTGTCGCCTTGAGCGCCAGCTGTAAACGTCTGGCCCTGGGTAAAGGTTCCATCTCCTTTGCCCAGCAAGATGGTGATTTGGTTAGTGCCCAACCCGAACAACGCGAGATCGAGAATGCCGTCACCATTGAAGTCGCCGGTTTCCGCCTGGTCGAAATGTGCCTGGAGGGTCAAGGACGCGGCCGGAGTGAAGTCGCCGGCTCCGTCTCCCAACATTACGATCTCGTGGGCAGGAATAGAGCCATACTGACCGATGGGCATTCCGGGGACAGTCTCAGCGATATCGAGGAAGCCGTCTCCGTTAAAATCCCCAACCACGTACGCATTGGGACCATCGGTATAACCTTGATCGACAGGGTCGACTAGGGCGGACGTCGCAATGAATTGAGGCCCTGCCTGCCCAGCGCCGAGAGCTGCGGTGCCCAGCACCTGGTTGTTGAAGCCTGCGTCTAGATAGGAAATAGTCCCTGTGGGGGGAGCCGTCCCATTGCCGATGACGTATGTCGTGAGCGACAAGGCACCCGCCTGGCCGGTCGATGTGAGGGTAGTGACCGATGGGAAAAGTCCGGTGACGGTTAAAGAAGACGTCGCCGAGGTGCTCGTCGCCACCGTTTTCGTCCCCAAAAAGACCGCCTTGTAACTATGGCTGCCAACCCAGGGAGCCAATTTCAACACGGCGGTTCCGGCGGAAGTCAGTTGGGCGGTGCCGAGTAAGTGGATATCGGTGCAATAGGTCACCGAGGCATCGCAGAAATTCACCTGGCCGACGGTCACTTTCGCGGAATTGGAGGTTACGGCGGCGGTCAGCGTCACCCCGCTGCCGGAGGTGACGGTAGTGACGGCGCTCCCGCCAGAGGAAACAGTGAGAGTCGTGGTCGTGGCCGCCGATGTGGCGCAGGCAAATGGAGTGGATGCACTGGAGAGAACGACGAAGAGAACACAGGTGAAAGGAAGCCGGTGTGCAATTCGATGCATGGATCAAACCTTCTTGCTCAAGACCATCGATTCATCTAAAACAATGATTTCGGTAACCCACAACTATACATCCGAAAAGGGCATACATCAGGTCACCCGAAAGTCGTACATTAGGGAGTCCGAAAGGCGTACATTAGGCGAAGGGGTTCCGCCGTGGCGAGCACAACTGTCCTCATCTCATTTCTTGCCGCTTTTGTCCTCCTATTGATTGCCCTTTGGGTGGGCTACCTTCGAGGTCGCTCAGGCGCTAAGAGCCAGTTGGATGACGCGCTAACCAACGAGCGCAGACTCTCCGAAACCCGTGAAGGTGCGCTACAGAGGCGGCTTGACGATGCAATGCTGGAGCTGACCGCATTACGGCCAAAAGCCGAAGAGGTGGCGCGTCTTGAAGAGAAGATCAGGAACGAGGAAGCGAAGTATGCGCAAATGAAGGCGGACCTCGATACTACTTTCAAGGGGGCTGCTGCCGACGCTCTTCGCGCAAATACCGAATCCTTCATTGCATTGGCGAAGCGAGAATTGGGCGGACAAGCGAATGAGGCAAAACTGACGTTAGACGCTAAAGAAGCATCCATAAAGTCTCTCCTCGATCCGCTTGGAGAGGTGCTTAAGAGTCTCAACGAACAGACCCGAGATATGGAACTTCGACGCGCCGGCGCATATTCCGAAGTCAAGACGTTGGTTGAGAGCATCCAGAACACGATCCCTGCGTCCCTGGATGCGTTGAAGAATGAGACGTCGCAACTGATTATGGCATTTCGAGCTCCCAAGACCCGCGGTAATTGGGGAGAGCTTCAATTGAAGAGGTGCGTTGAGTACGCCGGAATGGTGCAGTATTGCACGTTTTCGGAGCAAGTGACTTCGCGTGACGAAGACGACAAAATGCTTCGTCCCGACATGGTCATTCAGCTCCCGAATGGCCGCCAGATCGTTGTTGATGCTAAGACGCCCCTCGATGCATTTCTGGACGCGAACGGAGATGCGACCGCTATTTCGCTAGCGGCGTACGCGCAGCGCGTGAAACTCCATCTTAAAGAGCTATCGGGCAAGACCTATTGGAAGCAATTTGATCAGACTCCGGATTTTGTTGTTTGCTTCCTGCCTAGCGAAGCTCTATTCAGAGCAGCGCTCGAAGCGGACCCATCGCTGATTGAGTTCAGCGCACAAAGCCAGGTGGTGATGTCGACACCAACGACTTTGATCGCATTGCTTCGCGCAGTTGAGTTCGGGTGGCAACAGTCGGAGATCACAAAGAACGCGAAAGCAATCCACGAGATGGGTTGCAAGGTATACGACAAGTTGGTTGTTGCTCAGGCCCACGTTATGCGATTGGGTAACTCGTTAAGCAGCAGCGTTGATCACTACAATAGGTTCTTAGGCACGATTGAAGGCAAGGGCGGTGTGTTTTCCTATGGGCGGCAATTGGGTGACTTAGTCCATGCTGATAGTGAACTGGAGGAGCTCAAGAGCTTGCCACCAGATGTGCGCGAAATTGAGTCACAAGAGTGGTCTCAGCAGGTCCTCGCCATCGCTGCTAGCGATTCAGAAGTGGCGATCTAGCTCGCGCTTGCCGCAGCTGAATTTGCAAACGCCTCGCGCATTCGCTTCCACGTTGTTGTCAGATCTTCAGGCAGTACACGCGTCTCCGCCACTGTGGTCATGAAATTGGTGTCGCCTGACCAGCGCGGCAGCGCATGCAAGTGCAGATGGCCAGCCACGCCCGCGCCGGCCGCCTTGCCCAGATTCATGCCGAAGTTCAACCCATGCGGACGATAAAGCTGTTCCAGCACCCGCTCGGTCTTGAGCGCCAGGTCCATCATTTCGTGCGCGGCGTCCGTGCCAAGTCCTGTCAACCGGTCCAAGTGTGCATAGGGCACCACCATTACGTGGCCTGAGGTGTAGGGATATGCGTTCAGGCAGATGTAGCAGTGCTTTCCGCGCACTACCAGCCCCGCGGCGACCTCGGCCTCTTCTGCGGGCATTCCTCCGGCGATCGCGTGATCCACGGCGGCGATAAGATTGCAGAACACACAGCCGGTGTCGCCTGGGAATGCTGCCAGGCGCTCCGGGATCCCGGGGCGTGGCGCGCCGTCTGCATTGGTTACGTAGGCAAATCGCCAGGGAGTCCAGAGCTGGTCCATGTCGTCCCTCAGTATAGTGGGCTGCGGGGGCCTGTTTTGAGCGATCTCGGGCTTGCTGAGCGTTGTCTCCGGCGCCTACGCCCCCTCTGTCTCCCGCCGCGCCGCTCCTGTCTGGTTTCGACCCATTTCTGTGAATTTTTCGTGTCAGATTCGCTCTTGGCTGCGATACCACAACCTGTTGCATTGACGCTGGAAAGACGAGGTTGCTAAACTTAAGACGTAGCTCCTGTGTGCGGATTCCATCAGTGAGCTGCGGCCGACCTCCAGCCAGCCGTTGCGCGCCTGGTGATTCCCTCGGAGACGAGTCGCTTCTACAGCCGGCGTGCCGGCTCGGACGACTGTCCCCGTGAGTATCACCTCGGCCACACGTGGCATGAGAAACAGGCCACCGGCGTCTGCGGATGAAAGCTACCGCATACAAGGCGTCAGCCGTGCGACATGAAAGTCCGTCGCTGGTGCAATGAATCCCGGAGCAGCAGTGATGGCAAACGTCCTCAATCCAGAACCCGAGAGCATAACCCTGAACACCCAACTCGAAACACCAACCCTTGACCCTGCGACGGAGCTTGAGCAGCCGTTGCACGAATCAACGTCCAACCCCG
>Ga0187863_10003488_pt1 | contig 11594 bp, 8 predicted proteins | sample June2016WEW_11_1_FD_132975 | JGI IMG/M metagenome (GOLD analysis project Ga0187863, IMG submission 132975) | Peatland microbial communities from SPRUCE experiment site at the Marcell Experimental Forest, Minnesota, USA - June2016WEW_11_10 | ecosystem: Environmental > Terrestrial > Soil >...
CCTGATTATGTTCACGTCCGATCATGCCAGAAGCCATAAGCCCTGATACAGGGCAGCATCCGTGCATCTTGGCGGACAAGATTTTGAAGGTAGTGGGCGATGCGGATAGCAGCACCGCCCGTGTGGCATTGCAAATTGCATCACTGCTGCTCGCCCATCGGGACGTGGCAGAAGCGGAGTTTCTAAGGAATACCCTTACTTCCCCTTGAGCCTTAGTTCTGTTTGGATATTGGCCAAGCTCTGAGCAATGTTCGCTAGGGGCAATAGTAATTCTTGGAGCCGCTGTGCGATTAGCAGTAGAGCGTCCTTGTCCGTCTGTACTTGATTCGGTTGCATGCGTTTCACGCTTTCTGGGGAAGCGCTAGCGCCGCAATACTAGGCTGCGCTTATTAGCTCAGCAATGGCCCAAACGTGGTCGGTAAGCCCCGCTTTGATGGCGGGAGTGGTCTTGATACTCGAATGAACGCGGCAGAAATTGTAGTAGGCAAAATGCAGGGTAATAGCGGCTTTCAAATGCGTCAGTTTCTTGGAAAACGCATTGGTCAAGCGAGTGAATCTCCGATTCATCATTCGCAGAGTCAAGTTCTGCCGTTCGATGTAGCTCGTGCTGATGTGCCGTTTGTCGGGGTTGCCAGTTCGGACCTTGGATATAGCCTCCACGAACCGTGGTGGAGCATAACCCGTCCGCATTGGAAGACGGCTGTAAACCTTTTGCAACTGCGCGAAGTCAACAGATTGCCGAAACGTAGCCTCGACCGCCAGCCTGTAAGGCCCCCATCCATCTGTCGTCAGTTGGGGATGCAGACCCCACTCCGTTCTGCCGTACACGTCGCGCATAAAGCTGATCGTATTGGCTGTCGTTCGCTTGCCGGTCAGCCAAGAGAAAACAAGTTTCGAGTCCGCATCCATCGCCAGAAACGTGTATTGCTCTCCGACTTCATCGCTTTCTTCGATGGCAACACGGCGCTCTCGCTTCTGGACAAAGCAATGCAGTTCATCGCATTGAATGCGTGCGATCTCAAGGTTCTCCAGTTTGTGGCGCATCAACCTGGCGCTGCGCTCGGCTGCAACGAGCAGCAAGCGCATGATCGTGTTGCGGTTCAGTCCCGTCAGTCGCTCGGTAGTGCGGATCGAGCAGCCTTCAACGAGGCACTTGAGAGCAAACGCGGCAACTTCGGGATGCGACGTGATGGTGTCCCGAGTCAGTTTTTCGTGGGGTTCGCAAAAGGTAGATTTGCAGGAATTACAGCGCCATCGTTGGATGCGCTTCTTACCGAAGTAACCGAACTTCTTGCAGGTCTGGTGCTGGCATCTGATACACGTCATGGGCTTTTCTCCGCTTGCGTTGAGCGGGAAAAGCCGTACAATCATTTTGGGTCTGGATTGCGGCTTACCCCGCGATTTGGATTAGCCCCGCAACCTGTTAGCGCAGGAAGCGGGGCGCTGAGTATTAAAGGCGATTTACGGTGGTGGTTCGACCGTGATTTCCACGGTGTGACCGGCAGCGAATGTGATTTTGATTCGGATTCTCACGCTGGTTTCATCCTTCCTGAAAGCCCCGTTGCTGCGGGGCTTTCACATTTAACACCAAAATCAATCTCGCTTGGCCTTGTCTCGGGCTTCCTTCGCCTTGTGGGCTTCGATGAAGCGATCTCTAGCCATTTCCAACTCGGGACGCTTAGCCTTCAATTTATTCAGCGGGTGATCGGGAGGAAGTTTCTCTGCCTTCGATCTCTCGACCCACTGATTCGACAAGGCGAGCCATTTCGACGGAGCCATAGCGTAAATTGCCTTCCCCTCAGCATCTCTCTTTTCCTCTACCTCGCCAGACTCAATCATTCTTTTGAGAATCATCTGAATAGTAGATTGGGGATTTTTGTACTCCGAGAGATCATGCCCGAGTCGTTCAATCTGATCTTTGATTGCATTCGCTCGGAAGAAAAGGGTGTAGTTGGCCGCGAGGATATTTCTGATTTCATCCGCGAGAGTGGAATCCTCAAGCAAAATGGCTGCTTCAATGCTGGGTTCTATCTCGATGCCTTCATTTGCGCAAAGCTCAGCGAACGTCTGAAGGCTCTTGCGAACAATGACCAATCGCTTCTCGATTCGCTCTTGTTGGTACAGCAAATCTGCGAGTTCCTGCTTGGCTGTGTCATAGGCTTTTTTGTAGTCCGAGGAAGGTGCCATGCCCAATACTATAAGCAAACGTGATAAAACTAGCAAGGACAAAATAAGCGGATGGGATAATGTTATTGCAGACGCTCGTCGGCATATCGCCCGGTTAAAGGCGGCAATTGGACACGCTGAGGATATGAAAAAAATCGGCGAACCGTGGCCCGGATCGCAGCCCGAAACCAGCGTTTCAGAGCAGCAACACAGTGTTTAAGACACCACCCATCCAACCTTGACTGAGAAAATTCACAGCTATAGGATCGCGACATCCTAGGGGCCAAATCGCTCTATGACAGACGACAGGACGAGCCACACGGATAACATGAACGAGGAGAAGAACTTCGGAGAATTTCGGCGGAAAGTGAAATCGGCCGAAGTGCTGTCGGCGTCGATGGAGCGGCTGCTGTTGTCGCTGCGTTTCACGGGAAAAGTGAGCGTGGTGATGCAAAACGGGCGCGTATTGAAGTCGGGCTACGAGGAAGGATATTTCCGGCGCCAGGAAAGTGCGGGCGTAGACGACGAGATCGCGCAAAAACTATGAAGGGAGAAGTGTCGCGACAACATCCAGTCAAGGGCCAGGAATTTTAAGATCTCATAAAAACTAAATAGCACAAGCAGGTCATCGTAAGAGAAACGAGCCCTGCGTTCGGTTCCCGGGTGTTTGCGGGAATCGGCCGCAGGGCTTTTCGTTTTGGATCCAGTTCGAAGGGCAGGGAGTCAACATCCCCACCCTGTCGCGGAAATCGCGACAAGGGTGGGGCACCCGATGCGGTGGAATGACCAGCTTTCACCACAGAGGGCACAGAGGAGCACAGGGGAAGTCAACATTCCCGCGATCGAGGAGCTTTAGGAAATCAAAATCCCCACCCTGTCGCGGAAAACGCGACAAGGGTGGGGCACCCCTGAGGCGATTTTATTTCAAACTGTCTGGAGGAATTCATGAAAGGCGATCTTAAGAGTGGCGAAGTGCGAATGGAGTTGAAGTATTGCGAGCGGTGTGGAGGGTTGTGGGTGCGCGAGGGCGGAGGGGGCGTTTATTGCAACACGTGCCAGCCGGAGATTGCAGATCTGCCGATCCCGAAGAAGAGGCCGGGCAATGTCCGGTTGCCGGTGCAGACAGCCAGCGTCGTCGACAAGGTGCGAACCGAGAAATTCGAGGAAGACGTTCCGGACCTTGAAGCGGTGGGAGGCGCGGCATGAGCGACATAGTGGATTGGATCGACGCGGAAGCCGAGGAGTTGAATGATCGCCTGGGAGATCAGGAGATCCGGACTGTCTCGGCAAACGACCTGGAGACAAGAACGGGGCAACCAGGGGAGCTATCGGAAGATCTGCAGGAGTATCAAAATCCCCACCCGGATGAGGGTCAAAATTCCCGGACCGTCGCAGAAGACACGGCGAGAATGGGGCCCTTTGAATATTACGAGTACCAACAGGAGCGGCAGCGGCGGATCTATCGCGCGAGAGCGGTAGCGATGCTGCGGCGATATTTCCGGTACTCGATTGAGACGGGAAGGTTGCCGTCGTTGCTGGGGCGCGAATTCTTCCGGGCGAAAGTAACTTCGTACACGGTGGTGACTTTCGAAGACCGAGTGATCTTTGTGCATGACATGGAAACATGCCTGGAGAAGTTGGATGAGTTCTCGAGACAGATCATCGCGCGACACATCCTGCAGGAGCATGACCTGGAAGCAACGGGAAGGCTGCTGGGCTGCACGGAAAGGACGGTTCGAACCTACGTTCCGATTGCGTTGGACCTGCTTACCGAGATTTTGTTCGACGTGGGATTATTGGCGAGGTGATTTGAGAGCGAAAAAATCTTGTCAAGAGGGCTGGAATCACACATTCTCCGTAAGTAGTTGTGAAGACGGCAAAAATAAATTTTGAAATTTTTCCGGTTGGCCCTGGTCAATTTGCTATTCTGGATTTAGAGAGTGAGAAAAGAGAAATCTCCTACAGAGGGCGCGCCCTAAGAGGCGCGCCTTCCCTTTTTGGGAACGAAAAGCGTTAAGAATTCATAAGGAATGCGGGTCATGGGGCAATGATGCGAAAAAAGACAAAGAAGAAGAAACCGGCAACGAAGAATATCGTGACGGCTACAAAGAAGAAGAGCGCACCGCGAGCAAAGAAGGAGTTGAATGCCGCGGAAGTGCGGAAAGGGCTCTCCAAGCTGGTGGGGACGCACGCTACAAAGATGACGAAGGCGGTCATCAGCCAGGGCGAGACTGGACAACTGGCACCGGTGAAGTTCTTGCTGGAGATGGCGAGCATTTATCCACCGGCAACCGATGGGAGCGAGACGACGACGGAAGAAGAGAGCCTGGCGCAGACATTGTTGCGGCGGCTGAATATCCCGGATGATCCGGTGGCGGCGGATGAGTATGAGAAGGAGTGCGGAGATACAGTAACGATCCCGGCGAAAGTGGCGGAGGTGAAACAGGGGCTACTCGAAGGGGAAGCTGCGAAGACTCAGGACGAGGAGAAAGAGGTTCCGGTTGGGTGACGGTGTGGAGGGAAATACGAGATCGAAAACCCCACCCTCTCGCAAAAGGCGCGAGAAGGGTGGGGCACCCACACCAAAGAATTTACATCTCGTGAGATACCGTAGAATGAGGCGAGAAGAGCGGGTTGCGATTTGGGTTCATGTGAAGTCAAAATCCCCTCCCAATCGCACGAGACACGACACTAGTGGAGCACCCAAGCTTCCACACGAGAAGGCACACCGGAGAGGGATGGATATTACCTGGTTGACGGAACGGATCGCGGTGGGGGGCGGGATATGGACGTCGGACAATATGGCGGCAATCGCCAAGACGGGGATCACGCACATCATCGACATGCAGATCGAGTTCGATGACACACCGCTGGCGGTGGGACATGACATCGAAGTGCTGTGGAATCCGACAGACGATGATTTCGAATTGAAGCCGGCGCGGCTGTTCGGGCGCGGAGTGGACTTTGCGCTGCGAGCGCTGGAGTCGCCGGAATCCAAGATTTTTATTCACTGCGCGGCCGGGGTGCATCGGGCACCGATGATGGCGGTGGCGCTGCTGGGATCGATGGGATGGGATCTGGAGGACGCGATGCAGATGATCGAGAGGAAGCGTCCGGTGGCGGATTTTCCTGAGGTGTACGTGGAGAGCGTGGAGAGGTTTTTGGGAGCGAAGGAATAGGAAGTAGTGAGGATTTTGAGATTCACGCTGGGCATCGGAGTGCTTGGGAGAGTCGAAAGTCCCCACCCTCTCGCACAAATCGCGACAAGAGTGGGGCACCCTGTCCGGACTTACCACAGAGGACACTGAGAGGCTGTAGGAAATCAAAGTTCCCGCTGCGTAGATAGGATTTGGAGGAACAATTTATGCGTCACGCGGTCCGCCGCCCTATGGGGCGGCTTTTTTATTGGGCGCTGGCAGTCGTGGTCATGGCTGCCGGCTTCGGGCTTCCGGCTCGCGGAGGCGCTCCACAAGGTTCGCCGGCGACGACGACCGTTGCAGATAGCGTGTTCTTGGGAGACGGAACACCTGCGCAAGGGAGCTTGATCATTTCGTGGCCCGCGTTTGAGACGGCGGGCGGGATGGCGGTGGCGGCGGGGACGACCGACGTGACGCTGGGTGCGGGCGGTGCGCTCAGCGTCGCGTTGGTTCCGAATGCAGGAGCGACTCCGGCGGGAGCGTATTACACCGTCGTGTACCAGCTCGGGCCAGGAGAAGTGAAGACCGAGACGTGGGTGGTACCGACAACGTCTCCGGCAAATCTGGCGGCAGTGCGGATGACGCCAGGATCGGGGTTGTCGGGACAGCCGGTCTCGATGCAGTACGTGAATTCGGAGCTGTCGACGAAGGCGAACGACAGCGCGGTGGTGCATCTCAGCGGAACGGAGACGATCACGGGATCGAAAGTATTTACCGCTTCGCCGAATGTTCCTGCGCCGGTCAATGCCGGAGACATCGCGAACAAATCCTACGTAGATCAGAGCCTGGCGAATGTGGGAGCGGGAAGTTACTTGCCGACTGCCGGCGGCACCATGACAGGGCCAATTACTCTTCCGGCGAATCCGGTGGCACCGCTGCAAGCAGCCCCGAAGCAATATGTAGATTTCGGTATGGCCGGGAAAGCGGATTTGATTTCGGGACTTGTGCCTGCGAATGAATTGGGTAGCGGGACTGCGACGGCTGGAAGTTGTCTGCTGGGCAATGGAACGTGGGGAGCGTGCGGGAGCGGCGGAACGGGGAATGTTTCGACGACGCCGGCAGCCAGCCAGAATGTGGCGCAACCGGAAGGGACACAATTTTCGACAAACAATCTGGCGAACGTGCGGTATCTGACAGCGAGCTGGAACTGGGTGCAGTCACCAACGGACAGCCTGGCGACGGCGGGAAGCAATACGATTCATTTGAGCCCGTGTCCGATGGGAATCGATACAAGCAACAACACGAACCGTCCTTATTACGTTTACGTGGCTGGCACAGGGACAGCAGAAGCGGCACTGGTGACGGGCGGGACCTGTTCCGGGGGAGCAGCGACGGGAACGATTGTGGCAACGACGGCTGGGAGCCATCCAGCGGGATACACCGTGAGTTCCTCGACGGCCGGGATTCAGGAGGCGCTAAACGACGCAGGGACTCCAGGAGCGGCGATCGTGATTCCTCCGACTGGGGCGAATGCGAACGCGCTGCCGATCTATTCGACGATCTACGTGCAGAGCAACAAAAGTTCGTTGCGCGGCGAGGGGAAGCCCACATTGCTATGCAAGACTCGGTCGGTGTGCGTGTTTCTCGGGGACCACGTGAATGTGAATGATTTCGCCAGCATCGAGGTGAGCGGGATCCGGTTTGCGGCGGGAAACAATTTCGATGGCATCCCAATTACGAATACGGCATGCGCGGCGAACGTGTCGACGATCAGTCTCAATAACAGCGGCGTGGGCGCGGTACAGACTGGCGACTATGTCGACATCAATTGGACATTCAATCCGCATTACATCGGGATTCATCTGGTGGCGAGCGCGTCGGCGACACTTTTCACGTATGCAGATGTGAACTGCGGCGGATTCACGACGATTGCCTCGCAGACGAGTGCGGGATTTGCATCGCTAGAAGATGCGGCGATTGAAGATGATGCGACGGCAAGCTCGCTTCACGACCTGCACATGGCGGACAAGACGTCGTTCGCATCGTGGGGAAGCTGGCAGAACCACATTGTGGTGGACAACGATCAGGCGTTCAAGCTGGACACGATGAACCTGGACGAAGGTCCGAATTGCACGACGAACTATTGTGGCCAGTCAATTTATTTTCCTGGCCCGTTTGGGACGAATGCGTCGGTGGCGTGGCTGAGCCATCTGAATCTGAGCCTGCAATGCGGCGGGAATGGAGTGACGGACTGGGCGGGAAATACGCTGCGCATTCAGAATTCGGTGATCCAGGGATTCCGGCAGTGGGGAGTGTATGACGGCACGCTGCGCGGAGGGTACGGAGGCGGAGAGTTCGACGATGTGTACGAAGAAGTGGGCGGATGCACGAATCCTCTTTATCCGGGCGGCGGAAAACAAGGGATGGCGGGGCTGATCAACAACAGCGGCGGGAATTCGATTCATGGAGGAGAGTTTCCGGTCGGACAGTTGCCGGAGTTCGCTGCGAGCGGAAATCAGACTACTCGCTACAACTACTGCTTTGTGGTACACGACACGAGCGAGGGTGTATCGAAATGTTTGACCGCGGGATACGCACTGGTGGACAGCGCGAGTCCGTCGGGAAGCATTGTGGTTTCGTGGCCGCGGGTGCAGGGGACGGGAACGGTAACGTACGACGTGGTGCGGTATTCAGGCGCGGGGAATGCGGCGATCGCGCCGTATACGGGAGGATGCGCAGGAGGATCGACGGCAGCGTGCGGGTCGGTAGCGGTAGCCGTGGCGCAGTGCGCGTCGGCGTTTTGTTCATTCACGGATACGGCGAGCCTGAACACGAGCAGCTACGCGGTCGCGGCTACGAGCTATCAGCCGGGAATGTTCTGGTTGCCGGGAGGAATCGTCACGCTGAACAATTCGGACACGCAGAACTTCGGGACCTCGCCGACATTCCTAGACGACGACGCGGTAGCGTCTTCGCTGTCTCCTATTACGACGGAAGCGGGACTAATGTCGCCGCAGGTGTTTTCGCAGCGATGCAGCAACGTCAACGGAAACGAATGGCTGTCGTGCCTGGCGGGAAATTCGAACGGGAATAACACGATGCCGAGCGCAACCGTGTTGCAGTACGGGATCACGACGGGAACCGCCGGGGCGGGCCTGAAGGGACGCCTAAACTTTACGAGCTCGCAGAGTGGATCGATCAACAGCGGAGAGATTCTCACGCTGGTGGACTCGAATCCGGCGAAAACGCTGGCCACTCCAGGGAACCGTCCTACGCAAGACGCGGCGGACACCTATCTGGGGACGGATTCGGGGAGCGTGAATTATGCGAATGTGGGGCTGGCGATGGGCGCGCCCGTTTCGATTTCGTCATATATCAATGCGATTCCGAACGGTACGAATTACCTGGAGCGGCTGACGGCAGCGGGAAAGATATTCAACATTCCGGTGACGGTGAATGGAAATCTGGCAGTGAATGGCGGGACGGTCACGCTGCCGATCACGGGGACTGGTCCGCAATGCTTGCATGCAAGTGCGACGGGAGTGGTGTCAGGAACCGGATCGGATTGCGGAAGTGGAAGCGGCGGCGGGTCGGGAACGGTGAACAGCGGAAACGCGACACAGGTTGCAATGTATTCAGGAAGTGGCACGGCGGTGAGCGGGGATAGCGCACTGACCGATTCGGGGACCACGTTGAACTATGCGGGCAGCGGCGGGATTACGGCGACTTCGGGAACATTCAGCGGGAATCTCACGGTGAATGGACAACTGCAGGTCGCGGGGCCGTGGATGGTGAGTTCGCCGATTCCGGGAACGGCGATGGGGGCTGCGGGAACGGGGACTTCGTCGCTGGGAATTTCCAATGACGGGAACTTCTATGTTTCTACAAATGGAGGAACGCCGCAGAAAGTGGCGACCGCCGCGACCAGCTCGTACTTCTCGAATCTATTCCAGGAAGATGCGAACGACCTGGGCGAATACAGCGGAACGAATCCGCAAGGCCTGCATGTGTACGGAACGTATCCGAGTGCGTCGAATTATGAACGCACAGGGCTGGGATGGGATGCCACAGACAATTACTTCGTCGTGCGGAACGAGAACGCGGGGACGGGACAACAACGCGGAATGGGATTCTGGATTGGCTCAGGGATCCGATGGGCGATCGACACGGCGAGCGTGCTTAAACCTTTCAACAACAATTCATTCGACATTGGAGTGTTGTTGCCTTCACCGCTTGTGCCACGGACGATCTATGCGGCGACTTCGTTCGACACACTCACGCAGGGGCGGGAGAACTTTGAGTTGTGCAATGACGGGACTGCGGGAACTGCACTGAATCTGCTGGCTGTGTACAACGGAGCGACTCCGGCATGCGCGGTGAAGGCGGCAGCCTCGAGCACGGACGGAGTGATCGGAATTGTAAGCAATGGATCGGGGACAAGCGGAAATGCCGTGATCACGTACCGCGGATATGTTCCCTGCTCTTTTGACGGAGCGACGGTGAGCGGGGATTTTGTGACCGCAAGCGTTGCGACAGCCGGCGATTGTCACGATGGTGGAGCAACACGTCCTACCGGCGTGCAGGTCTTGGGGCGAGTGGAATCAACGAACAGCGTTGCCGGAACTTACGGGATGCGGGCGGAGATGGATTCGCCGGCGAGCGGAGGCGCTGCGATAACGAGCGTGTTTGGCAGGACGGGAGCAGTCACGGCGCAAAGCGGAGATTATGGAGTGGGGCAGGTTACAGGCGCCGCTCCGCTGACGTCGCCGGCGTTCACGGGAACTCCGACTGCGACGACGGCAGCCGCTCATGACAACTCCACGAAGATTGCAACGACAGCGTATGTGGACGGGACTTACACGTCGAGTTGGACGCCAATGGGAAATGCTTTCTCGGCTTCGAGTGGAGTTGGGTTCAACACCACGACCAGTCACGCGAATCTCTTTGGAGTCATCCTGAGAACGCCGGTTTACACGTGCAACGTAACCGTTTATGTGGTGACTGCAGACAATAGCGCGAATACGTATGACGTCGGGATCTACCAAGGGACATCTGGGGGGACGGATAACCTTCTGGTACACACTGGAGCGGTGGCGGGAAGTGCCTACGCAACAGCAAACGGAACGAACATCAGCTTGCCCTGGAGCGGATCGGCGTGCGTGCTGCTTGCTCCGGGACGATACTACCTGGCGATGTATGCGAACGTGGCGAGCGCGACGATGACCCTCGGCGGAGATAGCGGGAGCTTCGATTTCTACCATCTGAACGGGTTCTCGATCACGCCGTCGAGCGGGGCGTTGCCGAGTTCGATCACGGGGCCGGCGGACGGTTATTCGAGTTCGGCGGCACCGTACTTGCTGTTGCATTGAGACAAACTTCGTTCCCATCCTAGCCGCAAAGAACGCGGCTAGGATGGGGCACCCAGCTTCATTCTCAGTTTTTCGTTCAGGAGTTGGCCATCGGCTTCGCCGGTGGCCTTTTTTATTGAGTGACTGTCGAACTGGAGAAAAGCGCAGTGAGAATTCCTATCCAAGACGGTGAGGGCGCGAGCAAGCGCGAGGGCGTTCAACTCCGCTACGCGATTCGATGCGCGAATCACGCTGCTGCGCTCAGGATGACATTGAAAGTAATCGTTGGACTCTTAGGAGCTTTGTGGTGTGGGAGCGCATGGGGGACTACTTATTACGTAAGCTCCAGCGCAGGGAGCGATGCGAATACTGGGACTTCAATTTCTGCGCCATGGAAGACTCTGGCGAAAGTGAATGCGGCGACGTTGCAGCCGGGAGATTCGGTGTTGCTGCGGCGTGGAGATGTTTGGAACGAGAGCCTGGTTCCGGGTTCTTCGGGAACGCAAGCGAGTCCGATCGCATTTGATGCGTACGGAACTGGGCCAGCGCCGAATTTGACTGGATATTACTCAGTACCATCTTCGGCCTGGGTGCTGGTCACAGGAAATGCGTGGAAAGCGCAGCTCCCCTCAACATTTAATGCAGTGAATTTCTGCTTGTTCGGATCGATCTGGGGACAGAAGGTTGGAGCTGCGTCGGCGAACCTGACGGCACAATGGGACTTCTACCTAGCGAACGGATACCTGTATGTGTACTCGGTGGGAAATCCTTCAACCTATTATGCGGAACCGATTGTGCCGATGGCTTTGAGCAATGTGCCGGTCATCAATATCAATGGGCAGTCGTGGCTGACGTTTCAGCACTTGCTGATCAATTGGTTCGATCAGTACGGGGTCTACGTGCAGGGGACGAGCGATCATCTGGTGTTTGCGAACATGGAAGC
>Ga0187863_10003494_pt1 | contig 11586 bp, 9 predicted proteins | sample June2016WEW_11_1_FD_132975 | JGI IMG/M metagenome (GOLD analysis project Ga0187863, IMG submission 132975) | Peatland microbial communities from SPRUCE experiment site at the Marcell Experimental Forest, Minnesota, USA - June2016WEW_11_10 | ecosystem: Environmental > Terrestrial > Soil >...
CGTGGACCGCGCCCACAAGCCGATTGCGGATCTGTTCCGGCTCTACGAACAGATTCCGCAACGCGTCCATCCGCGCCGGCAGTCATTCCGTATGCCGGACGAAATGATGGCCGCCCACGTGATCGATCCTTCGATTTTTGGAGGCTTCGATGAAATGTACATCGATGTCGTGACGCATAACGATGGCCATTACGGCGATACGTCATTTTGGGACGCCCACTGGAAGGATGCAGGTGAAGGCACCCCGCTGTCCGGCCAGAATGGTCCTTCCGTGAAGGCTGGACGGGTTCAAGTGCTGAACGGACTCGACAAAAGGCGCTTTCGCGAGCTCTTCGTCGATTTGATGACGCGCCCCATCAACCGTTCCAGGACGACCTAGACGAGTCGTTGAGCATTTTAAACAGAGAAAGGGTACAACCATGACCGCCACGCGCCGGGAATTTATCAAAACGATGAGCGCGGCTATTGCCTCGTCGCAGATTGCACCTGGAACATCTGCCGAGGGTGCGCTCTCACCCGCGGTGCCCAATACGGGCCGTCCTGCTGCGGCTGCCGGTAGCAAGCGAAAGGTGATTTACGATCAGGATAATTCCGGCCCGTTTGGCACCGACATCCTCGGAACGCTGATGATGTTGCAGGCTGACAACGTCGATCTTCTAGGAATTACGCTTGTTACGGGCGACGCGTGGATGAAGCAAGAGATGGCGTTCACGCTCCGTTTGCTGGAGATGATGAGACGCACGGAGATCCCGGTCTATCCCGGTGCCGAGTTCCCCATGCTCAATACCAAAGAGGAATCCCTGCTGCGCATGCAACTCTACGGCGGCCACCGCCTCGATCCCTGGCTGGGCGCTTTCAATCGCACCAGTGGCGGCCCGGATGAAGTCAGTCCGCTGCCGCCGCCCTACGATCGCTTTGCGAACATCAAGCCTCAGCAGGACCATGCGGCGCGCTTCATGATCAAAATGGTCCGCGAGAATCCGGGCGAGGTGACGATTTATGCGGGAGGACCGCTCACGAATGTAGCGCTAGCCATTGCTCTTGCGCCGGACATCGTGTCTCTGGTGCCCGAGGTCGTTGTCATGGGAACGGGCTTTCACGTATTCACGAAGACATTCAATAGCTTCTTCGATCCCGAGGCTGCACGGAAGGTTCTCCGCGCTCCTTGGCCGAAATGCACGATTGTTCCGGTGGACCTTGCCGAAGAGGTTCACGAAAGCGATGAACTTGCACCGGGCCGCCGTATGGTCGAGGAAATCGCCGGCCGCGCCGACAGCCCGATTTCCGATCTTTTCCAAAAGTATGTCCTCGAGCCGCTGCAGCAGAATCCCAACGCGCGCCTTTTCCGCATGGCGGACGAAATGATCGCCGCGCAAATAATCGATCCGCGTATTTTCACGAAATCGCAGCAGATGTTCGTGGACATTTGCTCCACACCGGGTCCGCGTTACGGGGACTCGATGTTCTGGCCCAGGAATTGGCAGGATCTTCCGGATGCGGCACGATACCCTGTGAGCGCGGCCGACCGACGAGTCTTCGTGGCCCCCCGGCAGTTTTATCTGGGCCCGCCGCCTTCAGCGGGATTGGTCAACGTCCTGCTCGAAGCTGACTACGGCGGCTTCAAGAAGCTGTTTGTCGATTTGATGACAAAGCCGGTTCCCCAAGCCTGATCCCTGTGGCAGCATCGTCGCCCGATTCAGACGCTCCAATAGCGGGCCGCGCTTCGCGATCGGAGAAGTCTCGTGGTATATAGTCCTCGGCTCCCAGTGTGGACCAGACCCTGACGCGGAGGAATACAAAATGAAAATGCAGCCGGCTCATATTGCGGGCGCCCTCATTCTGTCGCTGGCGCTTCTTGTTATTTCAACGGTCGCCCATCCGCAGGGCCAGCCGGGCTACAGCAAGGTCGAAATCAAGACAACCAAAGTCGCCGACAATTTCTACACCCTCGAGGGGCAGGGCGGCATGATCGGCATCCTGGCAGGGTCGGACGGCGTCTTGATGGTGGATTCTCAATTCGCTCCGCTCACCGGCAAGATTGTGGCCGCGGTGAAGCAGATCACGAGCGAACCGATTCGCTTCATGGTGAACACGCACCTGCATCCCGACCATACCGGCGGCAACGAGAATCTCGGCAAGATGGGCGTGATCATCATCGGTCGGGACGAGCTGCGCAAGCGCCTCGCGGAGGGCGCTCCCGCCGTGAATGGCGCCGGTGGCAGGGCACCCGCGCCGGCCGTCGCGCTCCCTCTCATTACCTACGAGGGCAAGCTCACGTTTCACATCGATGGCGAAGACGTCGAATTGATCCCGGTCCCGCACGCGCACACCGACGGCGACACCATCGTGCGCTTTCCCAAAGCCAATGTGATCATGACTGGTGATTTCTACCGCTCCGTCGGCTATCCCAATATTGACCGGGCAAGCGGAGGCACACTCGACGGAACGATTGCGGGGCTCGCGTATATAGTCAGTCTTGCCGCCTCCGACACCAAGATTATCCCGGGCCACGGGCCAACAGTCAGCCGGGACGACGTGTCGGCATGCAGAGACATGATTGTCGATGTCCGTGATCACGTGGCGCAGCTCATGCGGGAGGGCAAGTCGTTGCAGGATGTAATCGCCGCCCGACCCACCGCTGCGTACGACGCCCGGGTCCCCCAAGCGGCGGAGACCTCGGAGAGGTTCGTGACGCAAGTTTACGCGGAGCTAAGGCCGGCGATCAGCGGCACCGGCCAGTAGGAAGGGAATCAAAGTCGTATACGCGTGCGGCAGTCCCATTAGGTCGAAACGCCTGGATCTGATACAGCGCGGCCAGTTCCGACTCGAGCGCCACTTTCTAACCACGGAGCACGGGGATATGGCGTTTGACGGACGCGACGGGACAATGGAATTGAAGTCTTCGATATGGGTAGACCTCAGCGGCTGAAAATGCCCGCGTTACAAAGGTTTAACCTCGTGATCTGTGACCGCATGCTCGGCGACCAATCCGGTGCGATGAGGCGAAATCGAGCGGTGATACCGAGCGATTCGTCATCAGAGCCGGTTTCTTTGTTTGGAACAGAGGTCGAAGCGCTTTCCTTCGCCACCTACGCCTCTTTGAGTAGTTCGGTGCGGTACTGGGGTGCGAGCGCCTTCACCTTCGTGATGAATGCGGCCTGCTCTTTCTCGGTTAGCTTAGGCGGGGGTGTCGTACGCTCCTTGACCGGCACTCCGACCTCCATGAAGAATTTCTCCTGCCCGGCGGGGGAGCAGATACAGAGCATGCGAACAGGGCAGCTCGAACCGTTGTGAAACTGATGGGGAGCGTTCGCGGGAATGTTCAGTGTGTCGCCAGCGCGCACGATCGACTTCTTGCCACGGAAGGTTGCTTGCATCTCTCCTTCGAGCAGGATAAAGGTCTCCTCGAAGTCGTGCCGATGCGGCGGCGGACCGCCGCCTGGCGGGATGTGCATATCAATCAGGCAGAAACGTCCATTGGTCTCTTCGCCTGCTACCGTGATGGTGTAGGTATCGCCGACCAGACCGATGTGGGGAAGGTTATCGGGTTGCGCCAGCGTGAGATGGCGTTTGAGGTCGTCTGGCGGGATCGCTGGTAAATCACTTGGCATTGGTTTTCTCCTGGTGCGCGCTCGGTCTTGTTGTGGCTTCCTTGGAAGCTGCTCGCGCCTTCCAGAGAGCGCGTTCAGCCGCGAAATCCCGGTGGCCGTGTGGCGTCTGGCCAGGTTCATTCTTAATTTTGTTAGCCGACCGGGGCCATGATGGGCGACGATGCGAGGAGGCATTGGATCGGGGTCCCGCCTTCCGGAGTCGCCCAGTTCTGCACGAGCTCGGCGATGATGGTGTTGGTCGCCGTGGGTACCACGCCCGCATGTTCCATCCTACGCCGCGCGGCGTCCTCCCGTAGTTCGAACTAGGATCCCGAGGCGTCAGGACGGCCTGCACTTCATATCCATCGTTCACGGCGCTGGCTGGGGACGATGCCGTCTTGCTGCCCTGTGCAGATTGTAGATGCCTCGCCGAACAATTTTGGCACACTATATCGCGCAATGCAGGATTGCACCAACGCAATACTGCGATAGGCTCAACGGAACATTGCGCGCAGATTCTGTTCGATGGACGTTCTTGTGCAGATGAATGACCTCGATCTCAATGATGTCCGCAGGTTTGTTGCGATCGCACAGGCGGGCACGCTGACGGCTGCGGCAGAGCAGTTGCAGCTCCCTGCTTCTACACTGAGCCGTGCGCTGACGCGGCTTGAACGGCATCTTGGCGCACTCCTTGTGCAGCGAGGCCCGAGAGGACTTGCCCTGACCGACTCGGGCAAGCAGTACCTGCAATGGTGCAGACGCGCGCTGCAGAATCTCAGGCACGGTGGGGAGTTGCTCGAAGGCCGCCGCCGGAGTCCAAGCGGGCTCCTCAAGGTGGCGTGCCCCGTGACCATGGCTCGTGACGTCTTAGCGCCTCTGTTGAAGGAGTTCCTTGGACGCTACCCTGATGTGCGCGTCGATATCGAGCCCTACGCTGCGAGTTGGGACCAGGAGCCCCGAGACGACGTGGACGTATTCTTCAAATTGCTGGCACCGAAGGATTCCTTGCGGCGCGTGCGGCCATATCCAGGCACTGTTCGAGGACTTTTCGCTAGCCCAGGCTATATCAAAGCGTCGGGTAGCCCGGTGACTCCGGATGACCTCACCGCTCACGTCTGCGTCGGTTCCGGAGCCTGGAAGCTGAGCCGGGGCAAGAGCACCGCGACTCCGAACATCCTTTTTCGAGTGGTTTCTAGCGATCCGGCGATTGCTCTTAGGCTTGCCCTCAGCGGGTTTGGCATCGTCGTTCTGCCGCTCTGGTTGGCGAAACGCCAGACGTTCGCGATGGCCTGATCCCCATTCTGCCGTTGTGGAGCCCCGAACCGATTACACTATGCGCGCTTTTCTTTGGCCCAGCCCGCCTGACACCTAAAGTCCGGGTTCTGCTGGACTTTCTCGCCGAATTCATCGGAACGGATCGGGACCCTCGACTCGAAAGAGACCTTGCGAAAGGGTACTTCACAGACAGAACTCTTGCGCCGACATCGGGCCCTTGCGCGTCCGGCCTTGGACTTCGGTAAGTCGCTGCGGCCGTTCGCCAGGATCAGCGAAATCGCTGAGTGGGCGACTGAAAGCAAGCTCGCGGATGAGTGCCGCGACAGCCGCGGGATGACCGTTTTCTCAAACGTTGCTTCCATTCTCATCTCCTCGAACGACGTTTTTTATGGAAAGTTTGCGAAGGCTGCTTTCAGAACAAAACATTTATGTCATACGACCGAGAGTATCCTACGATACGCGGAGTTTCGTGAAGACTGAGGCCAACCGCATGTCGTCGCAGTCTGACTACGACGCGATTGTTATAGGTTCCGGTATCGGTGGACTCGCATTCGCGAGCTTTATGGCCAAGCTGCGCAAGTGGCGCGTGCTTGTGCTGGAGCGGCACTTCAAGATCGGTGGTTTCACGCACACATTCACGCGGCCAGGCGGCTGGTCCTGGGATGTAGGGCTTCATTACGTGGGCGAAATGGGCGAAGGCATGATGGGCCGCCGGCTATTTGATTTCATCACCGATGGTAAGGTGAAGTGGAACCCGCTGCCTGACATTTACGACATATTCGTCTATCCAGGTCTGCAGGTTCGAGCGTCTAAGGGCGAAGCGAATTTCCGAAGCACTTTGATCGGTGCCTTTCCAAACGAATGCTCCAATATCGAACAGTATTTCCGTGACCTGAGGCGCGCCACCAGTTGGGCCAACCGTTTCATCGCGGCGAAGGCTATGCCTCCGCTTTTGGCCTGGACGGTTGGCGTGGTAAATCGCTTTACGGCCGGTCTTCCCCTGGAGACCACGCGGCAATACCTTGAGCGCCGTTTTGCGGACCAGCGACTTCGCGCCCTGGTCACATCGCAGTGGGCCGACTATGGATTGCCTCCGGGCGCCAGTGCGTTCGCCACTCATGCAGTGATTGCGTCTCATTACTTGAATGGAGCGTGGTATCCGGACGGGGGAGCAGGTGAAATCGCGAAAGCGACCGGTGCTGTAATCCGTGCCGCGGGCGGCGACCTGTTGACCAACCACGAGGTCGTCCGAATTGTGCTCGAGGGCAGCCATGCGGTCGGCGTGGAAGTCAACGTCAGCAAAGGCAAGCAAGGGTTTCGTGAGGAATTTCGAGCGCCTGTGATCGTATCTGACGCAGGGGCATGGAATACGTTCTCGCACATGTTGCCGAGCTCCGCTCTGCCGTTCCGCGACCAGCTGAAATCGCCGCCGGAAGGTTTCGAGGTTGTCGAACTCTTTCTAGGTCTACGGCGCGATCCTCGCGAGATAGGTTTCAAGGGGGAGAATCACTGGATCTTTGAGTCATTCGACCACGACGAGATGTATGCCCGGCGGAACGAACTGCTAGATAGTCGAGCGCCAATGGCCTACCTCTCGTTCCCGTCTCTTAAAGATCGTTGCGCCCGACGGCACACCGCGGAGATCATCGCCCCGCTCTCCTATGGCTCATTGGAAGCACATCACCATGAACCCTGGCGCAGGCGTAGCGCCGAATACGAATCTGCAAAGGACCGGATCGCTCGGGCATTGTTGGAGATTGTCGAGCGTCACCACCCTGGATTTGGAGACCTCGTGGAATACTCAGAACTGGCCACACCCTTGACATTCGAGCACTTTACCGCAGCCCCGTCGGGGATGATATATGGCTACCCGGCCACGCCGGAAAGGTACCGGAAGGCGTGGCTAGGCCCGCGCACGCCGATCCAGAATCTGTATCTTACAGGTAGCGATGCAGCCTTGCTCGGTATCACGGGAGCATTGATGGGCGCAGTAGTCACCGCGAGTTGCGTTCTGGGACGGTTCGGCTTCTTCGAAGTTATGCGTGCCGCCCGTTCGCACTCCTGAGAGTCCCGCGCCAGCTCGATCTCCGCGAAGGGCGCTTATCGCGGCCTGGACAAATTCCTGGTCAGCGAACCGGCCCAAAACTCCCTATGCGGCGAGACGCTCTGGTAGGGCGTGGCGACGGCGCCATGACAAGGAGATATGAAACAACTGGAGAAACCCTCCTCGTCCCGTGGGGAAAATCCGCGGAGAAGACTTGGCCCCATAACTCTTGATGTGAAGCACACAGGAAAGCCCAGTGCAGGAAATCTGCACCCTGGGTTTGATGAGGGCGGGGGCTAGAAACCAGTTTACGATTCGACTCGTGAGGCGCCGACAGATGGAAGGGGCGGCCACCGATAGGCTCCGCCGCATCTCGACTCCACACTTGGCGCAGCGGACCTTAAACCGATCGTCGCCATGGTGTACCAAACGAAACTGCGCTAGTCTGGCCAGGAAAGACGAGCCCAGCCGAATCAAAACTGGAGGAAGTGGCGGGATGCGAGAATTTTCTTGGCAGCATTTCAAGCGTGCCTTTCTGATCTTACTCACGTTGGTTGCGGCGGCAGGCTGGTTGTATGTGATTTACAACCAAGAACGATCGAATGACCCAATGGAGGTTGTGAAGAAACGCTTTGTCTTTTACCCCGAATACTCGCATGGGGTTTGGCGAGAAAAGGAATGCGCCCACGTTGATGGGGATAAATGTCGAGAAGTGACGTATACAATTCCCGTGAAGGGTTGCGGTCCAGTGACTTTCGATTGGCTTGTTTCTACAGGAGAAGGTGCGGATGCAGCCTGGACTTATAACGGCACCGATCCGAGATTGGACGAAAGCAAATACCCGCTATACGCAGTACTTAATGAGGATGCTCGCTTAATTGACTCACCTGCTCTGGGAAAGCCGCTGCCGGAAACCTGCCAATTCAAGTGATCTGTGCTTGTCGGACCGTCATCGCGCTGGTTTCTTATCGTCATACATATCCGATTCTGAGCTCACGATGGAGCTTGGCATTCGCGCAAGAGGCTATCGAGCAATATCGTCACTATCAGCCCCACGTCACGCTCATGGACCTCCGTCTTCCCGATATGAGCGGAATTGAAACACTTATGCTATCCGATCTGAATTCCCTGACGCGCGGATTATCATGCCGACGACGTTCGAGGGCGATGTTGAGATCAAGCGTGCTCTCGAGGCGGGGGCCCGCGGGGAAGAAGAGGATTTCCGCGCAGTTGGCGGCGCAGCTTGCCGAGCACATGAGCGATGAGGTTCTCACGGAGAGAGAAGTCGAGGTGCTCGGCCAGTTCGCCGGGGGGAAACCGCAACCGGGATATCGCCGAGCGGCTTTTCATTTCCGAAGAAACTCTAAAGGTTCACATGTGATGGCTGTCGCAATCGGGTTGCTTGGTCCCGGAGCATATGGAGTCACCGAAGCGGTCGATCTGGCTGACGAGGATTTGGTCACGAACGCCTTGAAAAAGTCATCTGTGGGCATGCCGGGGAAACAGCCGATCGAGTGGTGAGCGCCATCTTCTCAGCCGTTGCTTCGTATGCGCGAGGTTTGACGGTTTTGGACGATCAAACTGTAATCGCCGTCCGAACCTGACGAACAAGGACGCGCTGCGAGATGATTCAAGCCGCCGACACAGCGTACGCGAAACCTCTACGGTCCAGGGGCGGTGTCAGTCGGTTGCCACCTGCTGATGGGCTACCATTACTGCTCTTGGCATGCTGGTTGGCTGGTGTTTTTCGTTTGGTCCAAATGGCTTTCGTTCAATGACTTGTGAAATGGAAAGATGCAGCTTGGCGGTGGAACATGATTTGCAGACATTCTAAGCCGCTTCTGATTGCTGGGCAGGCGCAGAAGGTGAGCTGTTGAGATTTGACACTCGTTTCATCCTATGTACCACAGTAGTGGTGTATGAGTGCTGGATGGATGTCGCGAGCTTCGAGTGCGGCCTGGCCGCATCGAGCGAGGTATATCCCGTGAGAACAAGACGATGAGCAACGAACTTCCTGTAATTTACCTGGCCCGGCACGGTGAGACGGCCTGGAGCCTGACGGGCCAGCACACGGGATTGACCGATCTGCCGCTGACCGAGCGGGGCGAGCAGAACGCGCGCTCTCTCGCGGGGAGGCTAGCCGGGCTGAAGTTCGGGGCGGTCTTTACGGGTCCGCTGCAACGCGCGTTACGGACCTGCGAGCTGGCCGGCTTCGGTGGTGTAGCGCAGGTTGACCCCAACCTTGTCGAATGGAACTACGGCGAATACGAGGGACGCACCTCGGAAGAGATTCTCGCGAAGCGGCCGGACTGGCAGCTTTTCCACGATGGCTGTCCGGGCGGTGAATCGCCGGATCAAGTGGGCGCGCGGGCCGACTGTGTACTCACCCGCGTGCGAGCCGCCGGAGGCAACGTGCTGCTTTTTTCAAGCGGCCATTTCCTGCGAGTGCTCGCCGCCCGCCGGCTGAAACTGGAAGCCGCGGCGGGAAGATACCTGGTGCTGAGCACCGCGAGCCTGAGCGCACTGGGCTATGAACATAACCTGAGCCAGCCTGTTATCCAATTATGGAACGACACTCGCCATGTGGCCGCTGGCCAGAACCGTATTGAGATTCGCCAGAATTCAGTTGCAAGCTAAGGGAGGTGCCCATGGGTGCGCAGAGAGCGATGCCGCCGGCGACCTCGACGGAATCCGAACAAATTGCGAAATTGCGCAGCCAATACGGATCCGGCCCTGTTGAATTCGCAGGTACCGCCAACGCGCTCTACGAACGCCACCTGGTGTTTGACGATGCGATCGATGTCGCAGCCGCGGGTCCGCGGGAGCGTTTTGCGGCCATAGCCCGCTCCGTGCGGGACATCCTGTCGCAGCGATGGATCCGGACCGAGAACACCTACACGCGCGAGAATCCCAAGCGGGTCTACTATCTCTCCATGGAGTTTCTGATTGGCCGGTCGCTCGCGAACAACGTGACGAATCTCCTGCTCGATCCATTTGTGAAGAAGGCCGTGAAAGAGGAGAAACTCGATTGGCTTGCACTGCTCGATGAGGAGCCGGACGCCGGCTTGGGCAACGGCGGGCTCGGCCGCCTGGCGGCGTGCTTTCTCGATTCCCTGGCCACGATGCAACTGTCTGCAATCGGTTACGGCTTGCGCTATGAATACGGCATGTTCAAGCAGTCCATTTCGAACGGCTGGCAGCAGGAGCGGCCGGACAACTGGCTGCTGCGGCCGGACCCGTGGGAGGTCGCACGGCCTGACGAGAAGGTTGAAATCAAGCTGAATTGTTCTTTTGATGTGCGCGGAGGGAGTTTACACGCGATTCCCGGAAAGCCGTCGAGCCTGATCGGCGTTCCCTATGACCGGCCAGTGGCCGGCTATGGGGGACGGACCATCAACACGCTGCGGCTGTGGGCCGCGAGCGCCCCCGATTACTTTGATTTTCAGGTGTTCAGCCACGGTGATTTCGTCGGTGCCGTGGCGGAAACTCTCGAGGCCGAATCCCTCACGCGGGTGCTTTACCCGGACGATTCGACCAGCATGGGTCAGGGTCTGCGCTTTGTGCAGGAATATTTTCTCGCGGCATGCTCGCTGGCCGATATCGTACGGCGGTTTCGGAGCGGCAACAGCGATTGGGCCACACTTCCCGAAAAAGCGGCCATCCAGCTGAACGACACGCATCCCACGCTGGCGGTGCCTGAATTGATGCGGATTCTGCTCGACGAAGCGCACCTCGGATGGGATCAGGCCTGGGACATTACGCAAAGAACCTTGGGTTACACAAACCATACCTTGCTGCCCGAAGCCCTCGAGAAATGGCCGGTTGCGTGGTTCGAGAGCCTGCTGCCGCGCCAATTGGAGATCATCTACGAGATCAACCGGCGCCTGCTTGATTCGGTGCGGTCGCGGTACCCCGGCAACCAGGGACGCGTTGAGCGCGTCAGCCTGATCGAGGAAGGCTCCGCTAAGCACGTGCGGATGGCCAACCTCGCGATCGTCGGTTCGCACAGCACCAACGGCGTGTCCGCGATCCACTCCGAGCTGCTGCGTAGAATCACGGTCAAGGATCTCGCGGAGATGTTCCCGGACCGGTTCAGCAACAAGACCAACGGCGTCACGCCCCGCCGGTGGATGCTGGTCGCGAATCCGGAATTGTCTCAGGTGATCACAGAGTCCATCGGCGACCACTGGGTGACCGATCTGAGCGAGTTAAGGAAGCTGAAACCTCTGGCCGGCGACAAAGCCTTTCGCAACAGCTTCCGCAAAGCCAAGCGTGACGCGAAATCCCGGTTTGCCGGCTGGCTGCAGGCGACGTCCGGGCAGAACATCGACCCCGACTCCATTTTCGATTGCCAGATCAAGCGCATCCACGAGTACAAGCGGCAACTGCTCAACGCCCTGCGCGTCGTCGTGCTATACAATCGCTTAAAGGAGAATCCCAACCTTGGGATGGAGCCGCGGACGTTTTTCTTCGCGGGCAAGGCTGCGCCCGCCTATCAGCTTGCCAAGCTCATCATTAAATTCATCGAGAACCTGGCGGGGGTAATCGACGGCGACCCGGCGATGCGTGGACGGCTCAAGGTTCTGTTTTTGCCGGAGTACGATGTCTCGCTCGCGGAGCGGCTGATCCCTGCCAGCGATGTCTCCAACCAGATCTCGACCGCCGGATACGAGGCGA
>Ga0187863_10003499_pt1 | contig 11580 bp, 10 predicted proteins | sample June2016WEW_11_1_FD_132975 | JGI IMG/M metagenome (GOLD analysis project Ga0187863, IMG submission 132975) | Peatland microbial communities from SPRUCE experiment site at the Marcell Experimental Forest, Minnesota, USA - June2016WEW_11_10 | ecosystem: Environmental > Terrestrial > Soil >...
AACTTGCCGGGAAGTGTCCATCTCCGCCCCAAGTGGACACCTATCTGGAGTGTCCACTTCGGGAGAATGACGCCTTACTCTCCGCCTGTCTAGACGGCCAAGACCGGACGCTTACAGGGCTGCTGACCTCTGATCCGAAGCAAAACAAAACGCCCCAGGCTCAAAGAGTCATGGGACGTGAGTCGAACAGCCCTCCCCCGAAGTCTGCTCACAACCACTCTAACCTCTGGGTTGATGCGTGTGAATGGCTCGGATAGGCTACGGTGAAAATGTTTTTCAGCCCGAGATGGGTTGTGAGCGCTATCGCCGATTACACTCATCGTGCCCCGGCGTGGGGGTTTTGAGTGTAAATCGCCTGGTTACAAGAGTTACTTTCCCTAAGCTGGACTCGGCTGGGGGATCGATTTCGATGAGTGCCGTGGGTGTGATGCGGAAACAGACAATCGGATCGTTGTGCTGCTTTGGAGTGGCTGACTTCTCTACAACTTGGATTCAATTCGCCTTGTATTCAGGAAACGGTATTCCTCATTTTCCGGATGCCGCGGCATCCGGGATGCCGGCTAGCGTCTGGGCTTTGGTCAGCATGGCGTCGAGAGCGGCACGGGGGAACAGCTTGCCGTTAAGCACGACCGCTTGAATGGAGCGGGTGTTATGAATGTCGGCGAGCGGGTCTTTGTCGAGTAGAACGAGATCGGCGGTTTTGCCGACTTCAATCGTGCCGCGGCGGTCCCGTTGCCCCATAAATTGAGCCGCATTGCGAGTGGCGGCCTGGAGAGCGGCAAGCGGAGGTAAACCGGCATCGACCAGGAATGCGAGTTCGTCATGGATGCCAAAACCGGGGAGGCAGTGCGGATTCATGGTGTCAGTGCCGGCGAGGATGGGGACACCCGTCCGGTACATGAGAGCCACAATCCTCTTGGATTCGTCGAATTCAGCCTTTGCCAACTGGACCATTGCGGCCCGAGCCGGGGGAGGAAAGTGACTGTAATAGCCGGCGTCCCATTTTGCCCGCACTTCTTTGCTCAGATATTGCAATCGTGGGTCATTTGTATTCAGGGGATCGTCGATCTGGCCTTGAAGCAGGGTGAGCGTGGGAGTTTGCCAGGTTCCATTCTTCGCGAACTGCGCAAACAGAGACTGGGCAGTGGCTTCGTCGAAAGATTCAACCACATGAAAGTTGAGTCGAATGATGTTTTGCCCGGCGGCGATTTTTTGGGGCATGGTCGCGTCCGGCGCCCGGAACGAGGCTTCCAGCCTCTGCCGTTCTGCGGCGATGGTCTTCTCTTCTTTTGAACAACCCTCAGCCACCTGGGTGAGATGCTCGATGCTTTTCTGGCCGGCGCCGGTTGCTTCGGCCGCTGTCACCGCATCCGGCACATGACCTTCGAATGGAATGTCACGCTTTTTGGCCTCGTCGGCGATTGCGAAGTAAGCGTTGCGCGACAAACCGCTGTAGACCTTGATGAAGTCCGCACCACGCTGTTGCAGTTGATCCACTACTTCGCGCCCCTGCGCTTCATTCGCCACAACAATGGAATCGGGCCAGGCTGGGTTTGGACCATCGACGATCGGACTGCCTAGGTAAATGGTGGGCGATGGATCCGGATTGGACGCCTGCGTAGCGCGCCACGCATTTGCGTCGGGCGGACCTGACATGTCACGAACGCCGACTACTCCGTTCGCCACAAAAAGAAGATGACTCCAAGGAGCGCGGGTGTCTGACGCACCGTGGACATGCATGTCCCACAAGCCGGGGATGAGGAACTTGCCCGTGCCGTCGACGATTACGGCGTTCTGTGGAAGATGTGTCTTCTTCGACCGGCTTACGGCAACGATGTGATCGCCATCAATGACCACGGTGCTATGCGGTTCGGCAGCGCGACCGGTGGCATCGATCACAGTTACGTCCTTGATCACAAGCGACTGGGACCAGCCGCGAACACTGAATAGAGCAACCAGGAATATCAGGTACACGCTGAAAGGCGAATGGCCTCTGCGCACAGGCCGTTCCGGTGTGATACTCGGAACCAGAATTCGAGCCATTTCAATCTCTCCCTGACGGTCAAGATAAACAGCACCCCACTCTAGCACGACCCAATCTCGAATCCATCTGTTCAAGCCGGGCCGGAACCTCAACCGCATGGTCAACTCATGACTTACTCTGACTCCGGAACTATTTGTCGGTTGGCGAAAAATCCCCATAGCGCTCATTGAAGGGTTGTGAGCGCTATCGCCGGTGTTCCAGCTTGACTCCTGATTCCACATAATGTACCGATCCTCAATGCTTCCGGGCCAGATCGACGCGCATGTGTCGAAGACCCTCGAAACCAAACCCCAACTGGTGCAGATTTCCTCGGCTTGGAACAGCCGTGAAGGCGCTCCGCTGGGAAAGAACCGTTACATGGAGATTGAAATCAAGAAGGCCAAAACCAACGGCACAGGTTCCAAGATTGCCCCTCAACAGAAGCCATGCCAGAAGATGACCGAAGCCGTGGTCATGGACGGCGGGAGGCGCGGAGAAGTGGTTAAGGTCTGTGCCGATCTCTCATGCCGGGTGCATCATCCCGACACGCCGTCACCGGAACAGGTGGCGAAAGAACGAGCAGACGAGCGTAGGCGCATCGAAAAAAGCAAACAGGCCATCACCATTCGCCATTGCGTCTTGGCCAAGGTGCTAGAGCGCGTGGGCGGGTGGCCACCTTCTCCCAGGGTGCGATTAATATGCGGCTCGTCTTTCAACTCTGACCAATGCGAAACGGGGGTGCCCCACTTCTCGCGCTTTTCGAGAAGTGCGCTGTCGCGCCGCCGGCGGCGGAGCTTTTTCCCAATTCTACGCCGCCGGCGGTCGTATCTTCATCTTCAACACCTCCCAAGCATTCACCTTTACGCTCCCCGCTTCGCCGAGAGAGTAAGCGCGAAAACTGCTCCACTTCCATAGTTCCGGCGACGCAACCAACCCGCGCTTCACCGGATTGCGATGCATATAGCGCAGCTTCTCGATGCGTTTCCGTTCCGTCCAGACATTGAAATCGTAAAACCGCTTTTGCCAGATGTGTCGCGCGGCATCGTTTAGGCAGCGTGGCCGCGCCAGTCGGCGACCTCTTTTAGACCTTCTCCGCGGAGGTGCTCGAAGAACCGGACTTTGTGGCGGATGTGTTCGAATTCGTGGATGTCGGCCCACACTTCGGCGCGCCACGGTTGATCGTGAGCGGCGGCCTCTCCGCAACTGGCACAGCGGGTGTGAAAGGTGACGCCCGGCTTTGGGACATTGTGCGGCGAAACGGGTGGCGCGTCCCAGGATGGCGTGTCTTGCGAGTCTTCGTTTCGCACTTCTGGGTTTTGCAGTTCTGGGTCTCGCGGGTCAGTGTTCTGAAGGTCGGCGTTCTGCAAGTCACTGTTCCGCAGATCACTGTTGTGCAGATCAGTGTTCCGCGCTTCCATGTTCTGCAATTCGAGGTTCTGCAATTCCGCGTTTTGCCATTCCATACCTTGCAAACCCGTGTTTTGCCATTCGAGGTCTTGCAATTCGAGGAAGACGCAACGCACTTCCTGGATCTCGCCCTCGGGGCTGAGGATGTGCTCGTAGCGCAGCAGGTATCCAAAGCGGAGTTTGCGGGCTTCGGCTTCGGCTTCCTCGCGGGTGTGGAACGGTCCGTATTCGGCACGCAGCTGCTCGGTCGAATCGCAGGCCATCCAGAAAACGTCTTTGTGAGCCATAGCTGCCTTAGTAAGTCCCGAGAGAACGCCGAGCCGAACGGATCAACCTACGCAAGATAGCCAGCGCAAGCTGATCCATAAGAGAACTGAGCAATTGGAGTACCGGGATTGGGGTCTCGGGCAGGGTGCCAGAAGCGGCTCCGGTTGCGAGAAATTGACAGACTATTGCACTGAAAAGACGCGGCTTAGATCAGTCGCGCTGGAACTGGCGACCGACGGCGGGAAGCACCGCGGCCAGGCAACCATGTGAAATCCGTTTCCTTCGCGAACTTCCCTCGCCAACCTCGAATGCTGGTCGACGTTGGGCGCTGGGCGATGCGCTGCGCCTGGGGCCGATTCCGAGGCGCAGCGCATGAACTCACGACAAAGCTGCGCCTGAGGAGCGCTGATCGTTGTTCTTGGTGTTGCCCCCGGAAAGCGGAGGCGCGTCGCCGACGGCGGAGTCCCACGCTGCCGATTGGCCCATGCCGTTGCCCAGTTGCACATGCCAGTTGAGGCCGCCGTGGGCGGCCACGTAGAGAGCCAGTTCCAGGCGGGTCCAGACGCCGAGTTTGTCGAAGGCGGTGCGCAGGTAGTTCTTCACCACCTGCTCGCTGGTGAGCAGAACCCGGGCAATATCTTTGTTGGTAAGACCCTGCCAAACCAGGGTCGCGACTTGAATCTCTCTGGCGGTTAGCCGATCGCGGGGTTGCATGGTTGCACCTGCTCCTTGATGAACTGTTCTTTGATAAACATGGCGGTCGCGAGTTTCACCCGCTTCCGGCCTTCTTTGATGCCTGCGCGCAGAAATAGAGTGCGCAGGTGCTGTTTGACGGTGCGCGGGCTGATGCTCAAATGGCTCGCGATTTCCTTGTTGCTGCAGCCCTGCACCAGCAGACGCAAGACCTGTTGGTCACGGGGTGTGATCTTGATTTCATTGAGATTAATCATTGGCGTTTTGTCGGCTCCTTCAGTTCAGTCTTGGGGTCGCGACCCGACAGGGATGTATGCAAATTGTTCGCCAAATATTCGCCGTGAAGGAAAATCGTTTAAAACCTTATAGTTAGGGTTCGAGATCTGGACCTATAGTAGGTGTGCCTAAGAGCGTGCTCATGAATGGGTCCCGAAATGGGGGTCTTAAGTGGGAATTCATCCCAAAGAGGCACTGATTTCTTTCCCTTCAACAATGGCTGGACTTGGGTTACAATGGGGCGAGTTCGATGTGTTTCTCCCCCCGCTGTTATGCCCTCAAACCGGCCCAAATTGACATTGAACGAGCAAGCCTTTGAGGACTTGCTGGCCGCGGCCCACACGGTTCAGGAACATAACGATTGGCTGAAGCGGGTGCAACCCACCGGAACCCAGGCGCAGGTTCCGTCAGAAGCCCGAGCCGAAGCGGGCGCCAGCAGCTTCTGCCAACATTGCGGAACGCTCAAGCCATCGGAGGAATCGCGCTGCCCCGGTTGCGGTCAAGAAGAATTTCGCCCGGGCGAACGCATGCAGCGCAAATGGGCTTCGATGTGGCTGATGAGCCAGGAGAAAGGCCTCTGGCCGGAGCGCCCGGTCGAAGCCGTCGACGCGGCACCCGTCGAAGCTGCGCCGAAGAATGGCGGGGGTTCGCAGACCGTGCGCGAGGTTCCGGAGGAAGCCGTCTCACCGTTCGAGGTCGAGCGTCTCCGCGGCAAGTTGGCAGCGAACGAAGCGGCCCACGAACACCCTGCGGCGGCAAGCGAATGGAGTGCGGAATCGCCGGTCGGGACCGACTTGTCAGACGAGGCGTCGGCCGAGCACTCGGATCTTACGGCGCAAACATTCTCGCTCTCCGCGAGCGACGATTCTTTCCCCGCCGATGAAGCAACGACCGACGAAACGACGGACACCATGACCGGCGAGGGCGCCGGGCATCCGGAGTCTCTGCGACAGCGCCTCGCCGATCTCAGCGTGACTTTGCGCTTGCACCGATCCGACCTTTATCTGGGAGCGGCGGTCTTGCTGGCGGTGCTGGCGCTTTTGTGGCCGACGGTAGGCAGTCCACAACCAGCGGCGCTGGGCCCCATGGATCGGGCACTCATTGCGCTGGGAATCGCCGAAGCGCCTGCGCCCGTAGTTCATTTGCAGGGCGACCCCGGCATTGACGTGTGGGTCGATCCGCATACCGCGCTTTACTACTGTCCCGGCGAAGAGTTGTATGGCAAGACCACAGACGGGCGCGTCAGCACCCAGCATGAGGCGCAGATGGATCGCTTTCAGCCCGCCGAGCGCGTTCCCTGCGAGTAAGTAGTCTCCTAGTTTGCCTTTTTTCACCAAGGAGTCACAGAGTCACGGAGAAAAACTTGAACCTGCAAAAATAGGGGCTGTGCCCAGGTAGTTGTGTTTCTCGGTGTCTCCGTGGCTCCGTGGTGGAAAAACTGAATTAGGACGGTACTGCGACTAGCTTCACAGCTTGGTAGCGTACAATATCGACCGGATAGAATAATATTGTCGCGATCCGCAAACTCTTAGAAGGTGACAGTCGATGCCGGTACGATCCAAGCGATTCAGATCAGTGTTGTTCCAGTCAGCGTTTCCGCGCGTGCCTTTCTTTTCCGGCTGCGCCGCCATCGTTTTAGTGATGTTTTCGTATGGTGTGATGCCCGCTTCGGGTCAGAGTAATAACGCCGCGAACGGCAAGCCGCCGAGCAGTGCGCCGCGTGAAAAAGCGGGTTCCGCGCCGGACGTGGCTCGGGGAAAGTATCTGGTCGAAGGCGTGGCCGTGTGCGGACAGTGCCACACTCCCACCGACGGCAGCGGAAACCCAGACCGCTCACGCTGGCTGCAGGGAGGGTCGGTGCCGTATATGCCCGCCAAGGCGGACTCCGACTGGCCGATCAGCGCACCGCGGATCGGCGGCACGCCGCCGGCCTCCGACGCCGACATGGTCAAACTGCTGACCACCGGCATCTGGACGAATGGGAATCGATTGCGGCTGCCCATGCCGCAGTTCCGCATGGACCGCAGCGACGCCGAAGCCGTTGTTGCTTATCTGAAAACCGTGAAGGCGCAACAGTAGTTTGACTTCGTGTCGGGACGGGGCAATGTTCGACACAAAAGGAGGGTCCTTCCCCTTCGGAACACTCAGGGTCAGGGGTGCCTACTAATTTTAAGCTGTCGTTTGCGGAACACCTACGGAGTCACTTCGAAGACGACACCGTACCCGCTTGCTCCGCCTTCATCGGTCGATCCGCCTACGAGGGTGGTGCCATAGAGCTTGCCGACGCCGTCGAGAAGCAGACTGGCAAAAGGCTCCGATCCGTCGGTGCCGTTAAAATTCCAGAAAACTCGCTCTTCGTACTTGCCAGTGCCGACCGGGGCCACCAACTCGAAAACAGTTCCAAGGCCCGATTCGCCGCCTAGATACGTAGTGCCGTAAATGTTGCCGGACGCATCGAACACAATCCCGGCGACCGGCCCGATGCCGTCTCTCTTGCCGCCCTCAAAGGAGTGGAGAATCTTCTCTTTCCAACCTTTTTTCCCAGGACTCAGCTCGTAGACCGTTCCAAATCCAGAAAATTCCTTGCCGTGCGCGCCGCCCAGCTGCGTCGTGCCGTAGAGGTTTCCGGCCTGGTCGAGTACGAGTGTGCCCACCGCATAAGCGCCATCTCTTGGGCCACCGGCAAAGTTGTGGAGCACAGCCGGATTCCAACCGCCGCTGCCGTTCGGCAACAGCTCGAATACGGTGTAGTAAGTGGTGCCAAAGATGTTTCCGGCTCCGTCCATGATCAAACCGTTCGGCAAGCCAACTAGCTCCGGCTGAGTGATGCTGTAGATGATTTGCTCGGTCCAGAGGCCGTCGGATGGGCTCAGTTCGAAGACGGTTGCATCTCCATCGGGGCCGTTGACCGTAGTGCCGTAGAGATTGCCGGCGGTGTCAAAGATCAGACCGCTGGCCGGATTTGCGCCATCGGTCCCTGCAAAAGTGTGCAAAACGGTTTCTTTCCATCGTTTGCCGACGGGGCTCAGTTCGAACACGACGCCGTAACCCGCGCCACCATAGGATGTCGTCCCGTAAAGATTTCCCGCGCTGTCGAAAATCAAGGGTGACGACGGATTCTCCCCGCCCCTTCCCGCGAAGCTGTGGATCACAGTTTCAGTCCAGCCTCCTGCACCGTTCGGCGAGAGCTTGAATGCGGTGCCGTAACCCACGCCACCGTTCCCCACTCCTCCTTGAAAAGTCGTCCCATAGAAATTGCCAGCGCCGTCGGAAGTGAGTTGGAACTGGGGAATGCCGCCATCGCTGCCGCTGGCGAAGTTATAGAGCACAGCCTCGGTTTGCGCCTGCGCGGGGTGAGCGGCGATCAGCAGCGCGGAAAGCATAATCGCTGTCAGAGTGCCGCAGATTTTAGCGGCTGCGAATTTCGACGAGGCGAATCCTCGACCCGCGTTGGGGATGTTCGAACGGCCTCTCGTCTCCGCTGAGTGCATCGTGCTCTCCCTATAACAGCTGACGGCGAATGGGAATGAAAAACGCGGTGTCGCTTCGCCGCAGGTTGCCTGTCTACTTCGATGCCGCCTTCACTTCCACGCCCGCCCATTTCTCGAGCAGAGTAAGTGTCGCGGCGTAGTCTAGATCCTGCTGGCCTTCTTCGGCGGCTACGTCATAAACCTCTTCGACGGTTTCGAGGCCGGGCAGGCGCACGCGCGATTCTTTCGCCGCATCGAGCGCCAGGCGAATATCTTTTAGCATCAGGCGCAGCGGAAAATTCGGCGAAAAGTCGCGCTGCAAGATGAATGGGGCTTTATACTCCACCACTCCCGAACGCACCATCGAAGCCATGATCAGGGGCAGCAGTTTTTCCACGTCCACACCGAGTTTCGCGCCGAGCGTGAGCGCTTCGGCGAAGCCTTCGAAGATGAGCGCGATCTGCAGGTTCATGACCAGCTTCGTGGCTTGGCCCTTGCCGGTTTCGCCCATGTGAAAGACCTGCTTGCCCATCGCCTGAAATAGTGGCTGCAGGCGAGCCAGCGCTGCGTCGTCGCCACCGACCATAAAAATCAGCGAGCCAGCGGCGGCGGCGATCTTCGAGCCGGTCATGGGAGCATCCACGTAGTCAATGCCGCGCGCCTTCAATCGCTCGGCAAAGCGGCACGTGGCGGAGGGCGAAATCGTGCTTGAGTCGGCAATGATCGCGTCCGCAGCCAGCGCGTGCGCCGCGCCCTCCGGTCCGAACAGGACGCTCTCGACTGCCTTCGTGTCGGAGACGCACATCCACACCACTTCCGCGCCCTGCACGGCATCCGCCGGAGATGCCGCGCGGCGCGCGCCTTCCACGCCGTTCTCCGCGGCAGCCGTGCGATTCCAGACCGCGACCTCGTGGCCGGCCTTGACCAGATTCGCGGCCATCGACCGTCCCATGATTCCTAAACCCAAAAATGCGACTCGCATCGGCGTTCTTCCTCCGGGGTGAGACTTGAATTAGATATGAACGGCAAAGTAACGGTCAAGAAAACAAAACGTCTGGTAGTGGCTCAATTTGAACTTTCGTGGACAAATGAGCCGCTAACGCGAAGAAACTACTCGCTCCCGCGTCGATCTCGCCCCCGGAGCATCTAAGTACACTGGAGCCTTGCGCCAACAAGGCCGATAATAGAGGAAAGGCCGCTTTGCCGCGGACCCGGGATCCTGGTTGAAAGAATGTTGAAGTCCTCATTGAAGAACCCCGCACTGCGCAAGCGCGCCGGACAGTTCACGCGCCTGGTGCGGCATTCGGCGGTCACGCCTCGCACGGGCACGACGCATAAACCGGAACTGGTCACGAACGGCCAGCTCGGCGTGACCTTCATCGGACACTCCAGCTTCTTCTTACAGATCGGCGGGCAGAATGTCGTCATCGATCCCAACTTCGCGCGCTGGCTTTTCGTGCTCAAGCGTCTGCGGCAACCGGGATTGAACCTGCGCGACCTGCCTCCGACCGATGTGGTGCTGGTAACCCACGCGCACTTCGACCACCTGCACCGCCAGTCGCTGCGCACCATTGCGCGCCAAACCCGCCGCCAGACCGGAACCGCACCCACGCTGGTGGTGCCGCATCACGTTTTCGATCTGGTCTCGGATCTGGGCTTTGAAGAGATTGTCGAACTGGAATGGTGGAACTCCTACCGCCACGGCACGCTCGACATTACACACGTTCCCTCGCGGCATTGGGGAGCGCGCATCATCAAGGATTCGCACCGCGGCTATGGCGGCTATGTGCTGCGCAGCGGCAAACACTCCGTCTATCACGCCGGAGATACCGCCTACTTCGACGGCTTCCGCGAAATTGGACGCCGCCTATCGCCCGAACTGGCGCTGCTGCCGATCGGCGCCTACAATCCCGAGAGCTTCCGCAACGTGCACACCAGTCCTGCCGACGCCACCAAAGCTTTTTTGGATCTGAAGTCTCGCTGGATGATTCCCATGCACTACGGAACCTTCCGCTTGTCGCACGAACCTATCGAAGAGCCGCTACAGTTGCTGGAGCGCGAAGCGAAGGCCGCCGGAGTGAAAGACCGCGTAGTCGTCCTCGAAGAGGGCGTCACCCGCTTGTTCTGAAGCCTTCGCACGTCAACCCCGTGCGGGGCTAGGGTGCAGAGTGGGGCTCGCTCGTCGCATCCAAACCTGGGCTTTGCTGGAAGTCGACCAAAATGCGCTCCTTCAACCCAAAATACTGCACCGTGGTAACCTCCGGCCGCCCTTTGCATCTAAGTAAACAGGCGCTTTTGCATGCTATACTGCGTCAGATTGGGTGGCTGGGTGCCTCCACGTCCCTGCCCGAGGATTTCCGAACATGGCTAGTAGTTCTCGTCGGTCCAGCTTTCGTTCTTCCTTCCTTATTGTGTTCGTTCTCGCGATGTTCGGCCTGCTGGGGATGCTGTTTGCCCAGAGAATCAGCCCGGCGACCACGCCCAGCAGCGATTCCGACGTTCGGGACAGCTTGAAGCAATTCACCAATGTCTATGAAACGATTGAGCAAAACTATGCCGACCCGGTGAATGCCGACAAGGCGATTTATAACGGCGCCATCCCGAGCATGTTGCACCAACTCGATCCGCACTCCAATTTTTTCGATCCCAAGTCCTACTCCGCCCTCCGCGAAGAACAGCGCGGGAAGTACTACGGCGTGGGCATGACGGTCGGACCGCGCAATAACAAGGTCATCGTCATCGCTCCTTTCGTCGGCACCCCGGCCTATCGCGCCGGCATCCGCCCGGGCGACATTATCGCGGCCATTGACGGCAAGCCCACCGACAACATGAGCACCTCCGATGTCGCCGATCTGCTCAAGGGACCAAAAGGTACCACCGTCCGCATCACCATGCTGCGCGAAGGTTCCGAGCATCCGCTGGAATTCGCCGTCGTCCGCGACGAGATTCCGCGCTACAGCGTCGACTTGCACTTCATGATCAAGCCCGGCATCGGCTACATGCACGTCTCCGGATTCCAGGAGACGACCGAGCATGAAGTCGCCGAAGCGCTCGATCAGATGGGCGATCTCAAAGGCCTGGTCCTCGATCTGCGGCAGAATCCCGGCGGCTTGCTCAGTGAAGGCGTCGGCGTCGCCGACAAGTTCCTGAAGAAGGGACAATTGATCGTCTCGCATCATGGCCGCTCTTCTCCAGAAAAAACCTATACGGCGGCTCATGGGAACGGCGGAAAGGATTATCCGCTGGTGGTGCTGGTCAATCGCGGCACGGCGAGCGCCGCGGAAATCGTAGCCGGAGCCATTCAAGATCACGATCGCGGCCTGATCGTCGGCGAGGTGACGTTCGGCAAGGGCCTGGTGCAAACCGTGTATCCGCTGGCGGAAAATACCGGTCTGGCCCTCACCACCGCCAAGTACTACACCCCCAGCGGACGCCTGATCCAGC
>Ga0187863_10003503_pt1 | contig 11577 bp, 6 predicted proteins | sample June2016WEW_11_1_FD_132975 | JGI IMG/M metagenome (GOLD analysis project Ga0187863, IMG submission 132975) | Peatland microbial communities from SPRUCE experiment site at the Marcell Experimental Forest, Minnesota, USA - June2016WEW_11_10 | ecosystem: Environmental > Terrestrial > Soil >...
CCCTGGCCGAAGTGAAGAAGCGCGCCGTGAGTGAAATGGTCGCGCAATTTAATCAGCAGCTCGACGGCGAGCTTGCGTTTGCGCGGGCCCATCGCGGCGCGGGTCCATTCGTCGCCGTCGGCATCGTCGAGAGAGACGAAAGTCGGCTCGCCGCCCATCGTTAACCGAACATCTTCGGCGCGCAGTTGCGCGTCGACCTCATGTCCAAGCGCTTCGATCGCTTGCCATTGCTCTTCGCGGTAAGGTTTGGTGACGCGAGGCGATTCGTAAATTCGCTGCACCGTCATTTCGTGAACGAATTCGGTGTTGCATGGATCGAGCATGCCGGTGATCGGCGCGGCGCTCGATGCGTCGGGTGTGCAGGCCAGCGGAATGTGGCCTTCGCCGGCGAGCAGGCCCGAGGTGGGATCGAATCCGATCCAGCCGGCGCCGGGCAAATAGACTTCAGCCCAGGCATGCAGATCGGTGAAATCCGCGGCGGGTCCGGCGGGGCCATCAATCGGCTTCACATCGGCCTGGAGTTGAATCAGGTAGCCGGAGACGAAACGCGCGGCGAGTCCCAAATGGCGCATGGCTTCGACCAGTAGCCACGCCGAATCGCGGCAGGAGCCGGTGCCGAGGCCCAAAGTTTGCTCGCAGGTTTGCACGCCCGGCTCCATGCGGATCACATAGCCGACTTCGTTTTTCACGCGCTGGTTCAGGCCGACGAGAAAATCGATGGTGCGAATTTTCGCGCGCGGCACTTTGGAAAGAAATTCGGAGAGCATCTGACCGGCGGGTTCGGTTTCGAGATACGGGCGCAATTCGCGCGCGAGCGTGGCGTCGTAAGAAAAGGGACACTCCTCAGCGTAAGGCTCGAGGAAAAAATCGAACGGATTGAAGACGCCCATTTCGGCGATCAGATCGACTTGAACGAACAGTTCTGTGGTCGGCTCTGGGAAAACCAGGCGCGCGAGGTAATTGCTTTCCGGATCCTGCTGCCAATTCAAGAAATGTTTTTCGGGGCGAACTTTAAGGGAATACGCCAGGATCGGCGCGCGGCAGTGCGGCGCGGGGCGCAGGCGTATCACCTGCGGACCGAGCGTGACGCGGCGGTCGTAGCGGTAATGCGTCTTGTGCGTGAGCGCGACGTTGATGGCCATGAATGGTTGAGCGGCGGCAGTGCGCAGACTCCGGGAGCTGCGGAACTATTGCGCCGTCGCACTTTCCCCGGTTACGACTTCATCGGTGACGACCGTAAAGTTTTTTAGCCAGCTCGTGCCGAACGAAGTTGTGATGGCCACGTCGGCGGCATCGCGCCCGGTGGCCATGAGCACGCGGCCGATTCTGGGCATATTGTTGCGCGCGTCGAAAGTCCACCAGCGATTCTCGAGATAGGCTTCAAACCACGCGCTGAAATCCATAGGGCCGGCGGGAGGAACGCCGATGTCGCCGAGGTAGCCGGTGGCGTAGCGCGCGGGGATATTCAGGCAACGGCAAAACGTGATCGCCAGATGCTGAAAATCGCGGCAGACGCCGCGGCGATCGGCGTAAAGATCCAGCGCCGTTTTCGTGGGGCTGGCGAAGGCATAGCCGAATTCGATGTTGGCCTGCACCCAATCGCAGACGGCTTGCACGCGCGGCCAGCCCAGCGGCGTGTGGCCGAACAGCGCGCCGGCGATGTCCAGGAAGCGGTCCACTTCGCAATATCGGGATGGGAGAAGAAAGCGCAGGACATCCGAAGGGAGGTCTTCCACGCGAGATTGCGTGGCTTCAAAATTTACGGCGTCAGGCTGGCCTGAATCTTCGATCAAGGTCGAATGGTAAAGCTGAAAGTATCCGGCGGGCGCTACGAAGCGCGTGCAGATATTTCCGAAGGAATCTTCATATACCGTGATGGGCACGCGCGGGTTGATGCGAGGTTCATCGGGTTCGCGCAGATCGGCGCGCCGCGATGGATGGACGTGGTAGAGGGCGATCATCGCGACTGGGGTGGGGATATCGAACTGAATGTCAAAACCCAGACGAATCAGCAAAGTGCGGCCTCGTGGCTGCGTAGGAGCGGCTTTCGCTTGGACCTATGAGTTTGAGGCATGCGGGGCCGATCGCGTACTCAGAAAAGCTATCCAAGAGATTGACAATTTGAATCTTACAGCGAATTCGGCAGGGCGCGGCCCGGACGGGCATGGATCGATTGAGGCCGATGGCGGCGGCGACGCCGGAAGCTGCCAGTGCCGCTGCGGCGCCGATATGATGTATAACCTGCGGGAGCGGGAAGGGGGCATCGTATACAAATGATCGGCCCGGTCTCAATTGTCGTGATCGGCTTCTTTCTCGGGATGCGGCATGCCACCGATCCCGACCACGTGATCGCCGTTACGACCATCGTCGCTCGATACCGCAAGATCGGCCACGCGGCGATGATTGGCGCGATTTGGGGTGTCGGTCACACGCTGACGATCCTGATGGTGGGAAGCGGGATCATTTTGTTCGGCTGGGTGATTCCAACGCGAGTGGGGCTTTCGATGGAATTCTCCGTGGGCTTAATGCTGATTCTACTCGGCGTTCTGAATTTGACCGGGATGCTGCAATGGATCACCAATACTTTTTCTCCCGGCGGTGGAATTTCGGGAATGGAGCACTCTCACACGCACAGCCACGGGGATTACGTTCACACGCATCCGCACCAGCACGATCCTGAGATTCATACACACGAACCTGACGATACGCCGCTCGGCTGGTTCGATAGGCATTTCGGCCGGCTGGGGATGTATCAGGTTATGCGGCCGCTGGTTGTGGGGCTTGTGCACGGACTGGCCGGATCGGCGGCCGTGGCGCTGCTGGTGCTGGCTACGATCCGCAATCCGAAATGGGCGATCGCGTATCTGCTGGTGTTTGGAGTGGGCACGATCGCGGGGATGATGCTGATCACGGGAGCGATGGTGCTGCCCTTCGCGTACGCGGGCAATCGCTTCGCGCGAATCAATCGGGGATTGCGCATCGCTTCAGGCGTGATCAGCGTGGGATTCGGGCTGTTCCTGGTTTACGAAATTGGATTTGTGAGCGGCCTGCTCACCAGTCATCCGCACTGGACGCCGAGCTGATTTCTTCGCGCGCCAATTGCGGCGAGGCAGGGCCGACTTCTTGTACGCGGCCAGTGTGACGAAATCCGGATTACTACGGAGACGATCCATGCAAAACAAAATATTCCGCTTTTGCGCTGCGTTGCTGCTGAGTCTGGCGATACTTTCGCCGCTGCGTGGCGGCGCTCCCGTCACGGTGACGGAAGAAAAAATCACCATCCCGACCTATCTGATCGGGCCGCCCGATCCCAATCCGCAGTTCTATTTCGGCGGCGCTTCCCAGGGCGCGCAGCACCGCATCTACCCGTATCCGGTCTATGACAATCTGACGACGGATAAGGCCGACAAGTCCTACAGGATTATTTATCTCGAAAACGAGTACGTGAAAATTGGGATTCTGCCGGATTTGGGAGGAAAGATATTTTCGGCGGTGGACAAGACGAATGGCTACGATTTCATTTATCACCAGCACGTGATTAAGCCCGCGCTGATCAGTCTGCTTGGTGCGTGGATTTCCGGCGGAATCGAATGGGACTTGCCGCATCACCATCGCGCCACCAGTTTTCTGCCGATGCAATACAAGGTCGACGAAAATCCCGACGGCTCGAAAACGGTTTGGATCGGCGAATTGGAATTGCGCGACCGGATGTGCTGGGCGGTCGGTGTGACGCTACATCCGGGGAAATCTTATCTGGAGGCGTCGTTCCGCATCGTCAACCGGACGCCGCTTCCGACCTCGATGCTCAGCTTCTCGAACGTCGGGGTTCATGTTGACGACACGTACCAGGTGATTTTTCCTCCGAGCACGCAGTTCGTGACATCGCATTTCAAGCGCGATTTCACTACCTGGCCGATCGCAACGAATCGTTTTTACAACACGGATTACTCCGCGGGCGTGGACGTCAGCTGGTACAAGAACCATCCCACCGGCACGTCCATGTTTGCGTGGAATTATCAGGACGACTTTATGGCCGGCTACGATCACGGCAAAAACGCCGGGATCATGAGCATCGCCGACCACAACGTCGCGCCGGGCAAGAAATTTTTCACCTGGGGCACGGGCGCGAACGGTCAATCGGAGCAACGTCAACTGACGGATTCCGATGGACCCTACATAGAGCTGATGGTGGGCGCGTATTCCGACAATCAACCCGATTACACGTGGCTCGAACCGTATGAGACGCGGACGTGGACACAGTATTGGTATCCGTTCCGCGACATCGACGGCGTGAAGAACGCGAATATCGACGCGGCCGTGAATCTCGAAGTGAAGGACGGCAAAATCAAGCTGGGATTTTATTCTACCGCCGATCATCCGGCGGCGACGTTCACTCTGAAACTGAAGGATCAGATTTTGTTGAACGAGCAGGCGCCGATCAGCCCGAGCCATTCGTTTGTGAAGGAAATTGCGTTGCCCGATGGCGCGGACGAGCACGATCTTCGCGCCGCGATGACGGTCAACGGCCGGGAACTGGTCTCCTATTCGCCGGTCAGGTTGCCGATCGAGACGTTGCCGACGGGCATCAGCGACCCTCTGCCGCCCGCGGAAATCAAATCCAATGAAGAGTTGTATCTGACAGGACTGAGAATGGAGCAGTTTCATTCGGCCACGGGCGATCCCAACGAGTATTGGCAGGAAGCGTTGCGGCGCGACCCCGCCGACGTGCGTGTGAATACGGCGCTGGGAATCGATGCGATCAAGGCGGGGCGGTTTGCGGATGCGGAAAAGTTTCTGCGCACGGCGCTGGAGCGGCCCACAGCGAATTACACGTCACCCAAGGACGGCGAGCCTTACTACTACCTCGGGCTCGCGCTGAAAGCGGAAGGCAAGCTGGACGAGGCTTACGCGCAATTTTACAAATCGACATGGAGCGCGGCGTGGCGCTCGCCGGGCTATTTTGAAGTGGCCGAGATTGCGACCTCGCGCGGCGATTTCGATGGAGCGTTGACTGCGGACGAGCATTCTTTGGAGGCGAACGCTCTGAATGTCCAAGCGTTGGCGCTGAAGGCGGCTTTGCTGCGCCATGAGGGAAACAGTGCCGAGGCGCTCGCCGCTGTCGCCGCCATCACGAAAATCGATCCGCTGGATGTTCACGCGATGAGCGAGCAATGGATGGCGAGCAAATCTCCGTCGAGCGCCGCGGCGCTGCTGATCGCCGCCATCGAACACCCTGCAACCGTGCTTGAAGTCGCCGCGGATTATATGGACGCCGGATTGTGGCAAGACGGTACAACGCTGCTCACGCACGTTGTCGACGCGGCTCCAGACAAATCGAAAGTTTCTCCGCTGGTTTACTACGATCTGGGATATTTCGCGCGGCAAATGAATCAAGCGGAAAAGGCCGTCGAGTACGATCGCCTGGCGAAGCAAGCGCCCACCGATTATGTCTTTCCATTCCAAATGGAAATGATCGCGGTGCTGGAGGACGCGATGCGGGCCGATCCGGCCGATTCGCGCGCGCCCTACTATCTGGGGAATTTGCTGTTCGATTGGCAACCGCAGCGAGCGGTGACGCTGTGGGAAAAGTCCGCCGCACTGGGCGCGGATTTTCCCGTGGTGTATCGCAACCTGGCTATGGTCTATCTTCGCGATGGCAATGAGCGCGATAAGGCGCTGGCCGCGTTGGAAAAGGCCGTGCAATTCGGCGGCAACGCGATGGTGTTCGATGATCTGGACAAGCTGTACGAAGAGAATGGTGTTGCGCCGTCGAAGCGGCTGGCGTTGATGGGAGCGCACCAAAGTGTGATTAACCGCGACGACGTCATCGCACGCGAGATCAATCTCGACATCGTTGCCGGCAAAGCGGACGCCGCGATCGAATTGTTGGAGTCGCGTTTTTTCCGGCCATGGGAAGGCGGCGGAAGATTTTCGCTGGGCGATTCCTGGATCAACGCCAACCTGGTGCGAGGTCATCAGCACATGATGGCCGGGCAATACTCGCAGGCGCTGGCCGACTATCAAGCGGCGTCGCAGATTCCATCCAATCTTGAAACGGCCGTCGGCGACGTGAGCGGCCGTAAAGCTGAAATTTCTTATTTGATGGGCAATGCGTATCAGGCGATGGGCGATACGGTGAAAGCCAAGCAGTCCTGGCGCGAGGCTTCGGATCCTTCCGCCAGCCAAGCAGCGAGCAGTCCGATTCAAGCCGGTGGGCCGGGCGGTCCCACGGCTCCCGGCGCGAATGGACAATTCAGCGGCCGCAGCAGCCTGGGCGGAGTGGCCGCGGGCGGGCATGTTGATGGCGCCGAGATCTACTATCAAGCGATGGCGCTTGAAAAACTCGGCGAGAACGACCGCGCCGCGGCGATGTTTCAGCAGTTGATCGACAAGGGCACTGCGGGACTTACTAGTGCGCCCGGCGCGGAATCTCCGATGGAATCTGACGCTTCGCCGGACCAGCGAGCGCAAGCGGCGGATGCGCATTATCTGATCGGTTTGGGCCAACTCGGACTGAACAATATGGACAAGGCGCGGCAGGAATTTACGCTGGCGCTCGGAGCGAGTCCCGATCATTTTGCCGCGACGATGGCGCTTGCGGACATGCAGCGTTGATTTCGTCCGGCAACGGCGGCGCGGCGGTCCTGCACAATTTTTGGTGATGGAGAGTTCAATGAAGATCGCATTTATCGGGCTGGGGAAAATGGGTTCGGGGATGGCTCGGAATCTGATCCGGGCCGGACACGAGCTCACGGTCTACAACAGAAGCGCGGAAAAGGCGCGGGCGATTGCGGGCGCTCGCGTAGCGGGTACGCCGCGCGAAGCGTGCCAGGATGCGGAGGCGGCGATCAGCATGGTGGCCGACGATCCCGCGGTGGAGACGGTTGTGTTCGGCGCGGAGGGAATCGCCGCGGGGCTAAAACCGGGAGCGGCGCACATTTCCAGCAGCACGATCAGCACCGCGCTGGCGCGGCGGCTCGCGGCGGCGCACGCGGAGCGCAAGCAGGGATATCTAAGCGCGATCGTTTTCGGGCGGCCGGAGGCGGCCGACGCGAAAAACCTGGTGGTGGCCGCGGCGGGAGCACGCGAATTGGTCGAGCGGTACAAACCGATCATTGAGGCGATGGGCCGCGCGACGTTTATTGCGGGAGAAGAGGCGTGGCAGGCCAACGCGCTGAAGCTCTGCGGGAATTTCATGATTGCGGCCATGCTCGAAACATTTGGCGAGGCGTACGCCACGTTGCGCAAGTCGGGCGTGGATCCGCACCTGTTTCTGCAGGTCGTGAATTCGATGTTCCAGTCTCCGGTATATGCGCTATACGGCGGTCTGGCGGCGGACGAAAAGTTTGAACCGGCCGGCTTCGCGCTCAAGCTGGGATATAAGGACACGCGGCTGGTGCTGGCGTTGGCGGAGGAGTGCGCGTCGCCGATGCCGATCGCGAGCGTGGTTCGGGACCGCTTCGTGGACGCGATGGCGCACGGCCAGGGCGAACTGGATTGGTCCAGCATCGCGCGCGTTTCGGCGCGCACAGCGGGAATCGAATAGGGGACCGGAGCTGGGCCTGAGAGCGGCGAGGGACACGAAAAAATAGAATGGTCGGGGCGAAAGGATTTGAACCTTCGGCCTCCTGGTCCCGAACCAGGCGCGCTACCAGGCTGCGCTACGCCCCGACCGCGGAAGCCTTGGCTGCGGAGAGTCGCCAAGGCCGGTGAAATAGCAGAATAGCACAGGCGTTGAGGGGCAGCCAGCGCGCGGGCAGTGCGCAGTTCAACGTGGTTCTCGCCATGATGTTTCATCGTTCGGCGGCGTCAGTTTCACGGGGCAGGCCTGCCTCCGGCAGGCCGGCAGAAGATGTCGTAGTGGGGACGAGTCATAACGTCGCGTGCTTCGAGGCGCGGGCCTACGTAATGAGCGTCGTCCTCCACGCGATGAATCGTGTAATTGAGATCGGAGATCATGCGGAACATGCGCTCGCGCTGGGGGGCGGTGGTGGCCTTGAAGACTTCGGCGCGCAGATAGGGGCGCGTGCGGGCGATCACATCGGTGAGTGTGGAAAGCACTGTGGCGTCGTAGCCTTCGGCGTCAACTTTGATGTAGCGGATGCGTGGCAGTAGATCGGCGTAGTCGCGGGCCAGAACGGCGGCGAGATTGCGGCCTTGCACGCGCAGCTTGAAAGCGTGGCCGTGCTTCCAGCGGCTGATGCCTTCGTGCAGGCCGCCGTTGCAGAAACCGGCGTCGGAATACTCGAAATCGAGTTCGGCGTCTTCAGGCGTGGCGGCGAAATTCAGCGGCACGATGTGAGTTTTTGTCGTGTTGAGCTGCGAATTTTTCTCGAGGATCGGGAAGACGTAAGGATTCGGCTCGAGCGCCAGGACCGTTCCCGATGGGCCAACGGCGAGTGCCATCGGCAGAGTGGAATCTCCGGTGTGGGCGCCGATATCGATCGCGACATCGCCGGGCGAAAGGAATTTGCGCAGTTCGTCCACGGCGTCCTGACGAATGGTTTTCGGGCTTTCGCTGGGATGGAGCCACTGGGCGTACTCGATCTCGCCATCTGAGGGCAGATGGAATGAGCGAACCTCGAAGCCGTAGGTTCGGGGCTTCGGGCGCATGCCGAGAAGGTACAGCCATTCCTTGGCTTTCATAGGTTCACGGCCGCTGCCAGCCGGGCTGTGCCCATCCGGGTCAGGTTGACGCGGCGGGCCGAAGACGCATCCTATTATAGGAGGATAGTCTGCGCGCGGCTGGGCTAACCAAGTCGTGCCCCGAGCCGCTCCCTCGGGGTGGTTCCAGCGGCGGAGCATCAGCGCGCGGTAGTCGCGAGAACAGGGCCTTGGCGCGGAGGGTATGATACACGTGGAACGGCGCCACGTAACTTTTTGGCCGATGGAACGTCTAACGGTACATAATGAGGGAAGCGAAAAGGGAAGCGAAACACGATACGGTCGATCTTCGGTAAGCCGAGGCAGACCCCACAGGCAGGGACCGATTTTCTGAATTTTCGATTTCATCTCAAACGCATACGCGGAGGCAATACGTCCATGAGCGACAAAGTGATTGCAATTCGGCGGCCGATGGCGGCAGCCGCGCTGGTTCTGGCATTGGCATTGGGAGGAGCGACCGCGTGGTACATCGCCGCGGGCGGGCACACGGCGCTCGGCGCGAGCCGAACGGTAGCCATCAAGGTGGCGGACGATTCGAGTCCGGCGATGGAACGCGTTTCGTTCGCGGCCGGATTTGCGCCGATCGTGCAGCCGGATCTGCCGGCGGTGGTGAATATCTCGACGTCGAAGATGGTGAAGGCCGAAACCGCTGAGAATCCGTTTGAGAACGATCCTTTCTTCCGGCAGTTTTTCGGCAATGGCAACGGCAACGGAAATGGAGGCGGCAATCAGTTCGGACCGCAGGGCCAGGGTCCGGATCAGCAGCAGCCGCAACAGCAGCGTGAAATGAGCCTGGGCTCCGGCGTGATCGTGAGCACCGACGGCTATATCCTGACGAACAATCACGTGGTTGACGGCGCGACGGACATCAAAGTGACGCTCGAGGACAAGCGCGTATTCAAGGCGCAATTGATCGGCGCGGACGCGAAGACCGATCTGGCCGTGCTGAAGATTCCGGCCACGGATTTGACGGCGATCACGTTCGGCGATTCCTCGAAGACACAGGTGGGCGATTTCGTGCTGGCGATCGGCGATCCCTTCGACGTCGGCAAGACCGTGACGATGGGCATCGTCAGCGCGACCGGGCGCACCGGATTGCGCATCGAGGGCAATGGCGCGTATGAGAATTTTATTCAGACCGACGCGGCGATCAATCCGGGCAATTCCGGCGGCGCGCTGATTAACATTCGCGGTGAACTGGTGGGAATCAACACCGCGATCCTGACCGGCGAAGAAGGCGGAGGCAGTGAAGGCGTAGGCTTCGCCATACCCGTGGATATGGCACGCGGGATCATGCAGCAGTTGGTCACCAACGGCAAAGTGACGCGCGGCTACTTGGGAATCATCATCCAGCCGGTGACGCCGGATCTGGCCAAGGCGTTTAACCTGGCGACTACAAACGGAGCGCTGGTCGGCGACGTGAAGTCGGATGGTCCCGCGGGGAAAGCCGGCGTGCACAAGGGCGACATCATCGTGTCGCTGAACGGCAAGCCTGTGGAGGATTACCAGACTCTGCGGCTGCAGATCGCCGGCACGCCGCCGGGTCAAACCGTGCAATTGGGGATCGAGCGTGGCGACTCGAAGCAAACGGTCAGCGTGACGCTGGCCGAGCTTCCGGACACTCCGGAAGCCGCCGCGAATACCGAAGGCGGAGAACCGGCGCCCAATTCGCTGGCGGGCGTGCAGGTGCAATCGCTCACGCCGGACATCGCGCAGCAGCTCGGCTTGCCGTCCGAGACGCATGGCGTGGTGGTGACGGACGTGGATCAATCGAGCGCGGCCGCCGAAGCGGGCTTGCAACGCGGCGATGTGATCGAGGAAGTGAACCGCCAGGCGGTGGCGAGCGTGGATCAATACAATCGCGCCGTGAAGGCGGGGAATCCGCAGGAAGTGCTGCTGCTCGTGTTTCACAACGGCGTCACGAGCTACGTGGCCATCCCAACGGAATAACAACCGAACAACAATAGTAACGCTCCGGCGCGGAGGGATATCTCCTCCGCGCCGGATTTTTATTTCACGGCGCGGGGAGGAAGATAACGCAGAGGCTCTGAGATAACGGAGACTCGCGGAGGACTGTTCGGCTAGGATGGGGTCTGGAGGCGCGAAGCTCGGGGCTGGAGGCCGGAGCGCACGGGAGTTGATGCGATCGAGGCACGCCGAATCGGGACCTCGCGGGGGAGAAACTAACACAGAGGACACGGAGGGCACAGAGGGTGCGGGAATCGCGGGGAACTGCATGAGAGATTGGGGCAGCGGCGCGACGGGAGGGGAACGATGGGGCGGACGCTGGTGAATGGCGAAGCGGTGTCCTACGGAAAATTTGTGGAGGGCGCGTATGCGATGTACTCGCGCGATCCTACGAATTTGAGGCCGGAGCCGCAGGCGGGCGACGTTCCGGACACGCATGAGTTTGTGGCATGGATTCACATGTCGGATTTCAGCATCGACGAGATCGTGCCGAAATTCTATGGGTTCGTGGCGCGCGATAAAAATGCGCGGCAGAATTTTATTCTGGCGATACGCGGCACGGAGGGCGCGATGGAGTGGCTCGACGACGCCGCGTGCTATCTGGTGCCGTTCACGCAAGTGCCGCATGCGGGCCGCGTGGCGCACGGCTTTGACCGGGTGTACAGCTCGATGAAAATCGAGCAGCATCCCGCGACCGCGGTGCAGCTGCTGAAAGCGGGTCCGCTGGCGGAGTTGCAGGGATCGTTCGGCGATCAATTGGAGCAACTGCACAAGCGCCTCGAGGAGGAAGCGAGGCGCAGCGACATCACGGTGAATTTCAACGCGGAGAAGGGGCGGCCCGCGCGAAATTATACCGTCACAGGACACAGCCTGGGAGCGGCACTGACCACGCTATTCGTTATCGAGAATGAGGCGAAGGGAAAGTTCGACATCACGATTTCGTGC
>Ga0187863_10003505_pt1 | contig 11574 bp, 7 predicted proteins | sample June2016WEW_11_1_FD_132975 | JGI IMG/M metagenome (GOLD analysis project Ga0187863, IMG submission 132975) | Peatland microbial communities from SPRUCE experiment site at the Marcell Experimental Forest, Minnesota, USA - June2016WEW_11_10 | ecosystem: Environmental > Terrestrial > Soil >...
CGCGTGGCTCATGAGCCGTCTCGATTTGACCGGTACGCTCAGGCAGGAAGGACGCGGATCAAGCGGATCACTTGGTCGCTCGCGCGCCCGCCAGGTTCTGGTCGTCACTGAATTGGCGCTCTCCCTGGTGTTGATGGTCGCCGCGGGCCTTCTGTTGCGCAGTTTCTGGGATCTGTTTGCGGTGCAGCCCGGCTTCAATCCTGACCGGGTCATGGCCATTGAGACCTGGCTGCCGGGGCCCAATGATCCCACGACGGATCCCTATCAAACCGCCACGCAGGAAGCGGTCCTGCTGCGCGAGATTCTTCGCCGCGGCCGAACCCTGCCGGGCGTCGACGAAGCGGCGATCGGCGACGAGACCGCGCTTCCCCTGGGCCACAGCGATCCCAGCCGGCTGCCATTAATACGCGAAGGGATCGAGACGATGGACAATCAGGCTCCCCTGATCGAGAGCCCCAACGTTTCGCCCGAATACTTCCACCTGTTGAGTATGCCGCTCGTGCGCGGGCGCATTTTCAGCGACCAGGATATTGAAACTACACCCCAGGTTGCGGTCATCAATCAGGCCGCGGCTCGCACCTACTGGCCCAATCAGGACCCGCTGGGCAAGCGCGTCCGTTTGCACCTGGATACCCGCGGGCTGTCGAGCTCTGCGAAGCCAGCCTGGACCACGATCATCGGCGTGATTGCGGATGCCCGCACAGAATCGCTGGCGGACGCGGGCATTCCGCAGATCTATCGCAGCGTGTACCAGCGCACTTCCAAAGAAGTGACCATCTTCCTTCGCGGCCAACTCGATCCCAGCGCTATCTCCGCGCAAGTGCGGAGCCAAGTCCAGGCCGTCGACGCGACACTTCCCGTCTTCCATGCCGAGACCCTGGATGAGGTGCTCTCCACCTCGCTTTCAGTCAGGCGCTTTTCCATGGAAATGATCGCGCTGTTTGCGGTCACTGCCTTGCTGCTGGCCGGGCTTGGAATCTACGGCACTATTTCCTATGTCGTGAATGAACAAAGACGTGAGATCGCCATTCGCTTCGCGCTGGGTGCTCAAAGAGGCACTATCCTCAAGATGGTTCTGCGCCGGGGACTTGGTCTGGCTGCCGCTGGCGCCGGGCTGGGCGTGGCCGGTGCCCTCATCGTCTCTCACCTCATGGCCGGACTGCTCTTCGGCGTGTCGCCAAACGATCTGCCCACATTCGCTGGCGTCACACTTGCACTGACCACTGTCGCGCTCGCGGCCAGCTATATCCCGGCACTCCGCGCTATGCGCCTCGATCCAATCACTACACTCCACTCCGAATGACTTCTTGGCGCTATCTCCATGCAATAAAAAAGCAAACCGGACCAGTGGATTACGTAGGAAGTGCAAACCTCTTTTGCTTCTCACAATCCTGTGGTCAGGTGCTCTGACGTGACCCTGATGAGGGGCAGATCGCGATATTCCGGTCGCCATGCCGACTTCTCGTTCCTATTCCGGTTGATGGGTGCTTTGCGATCGCGAAGTTGTCGAGCGATTAAGGCTCTCGGGAGCTCAGTTGTGTAAGATTACGTTCCAAGACCTTTTCCCTCACACAATTACACCTTGCGGTGGAGACGCCGGGCACACACATCTGGCCAGTGTGGGATCGCAACCTTGTTGACTTTGTGCAGATCCTCTTTTGAGGACGTCGTGCACCGGTATGGCGTGGGGGCTGTTGTCAACGCCTACCGGCGCTGCGACGTAAAACGGTGCAAAGCGCAGTTGGCGGGCCAGAGCGGCTGGCTGTGGACCTCCGAGGGATCAGGCTGGTAATCTAGGTCGGCACTGTGAAGGGTGCAACCCGTCCGCGGAAAGGGATTATCCCACCTTCTTGTTTTGCGTGTTAAGACAATCCACTCTCTTCTCGCCCGACGAAGCGGATCGCGGGTTTAAAAGAAGGAGTGAGTTATGGCTTCACGCGAACTTCCCGCGCGCCCCAGCCTCGAACATCTCAAGAATCAGGCTCGCACGCTGCATCGGCAGGGTCTTGAAGGCGACTTATCCGCAATCGCCCGCTTTGCGGCCATCGGCGTGACCTCGCCCACACCAAGACTTGCGGATGCGTTGCACGTCATAGCTCGCGAACATGGATTCGCCACTTGGCCAGCGCTTAAATTGCACCTCGGCGCCACTTCGGCCGATCCGATTGAGGCATTGACCGCGGCGATCAAAGCCAACGATGCATTGCTGGTGCGCGATGTTCTGACTCGACACCCCTCTCTCAAAGCGCGCATCAACGAACCGCTAGCAGATTATGCCTTTGGGGCGCCGCCAGTTCTAGCTGCCGTTTACAAAAACAACCGCGAGATGATTGACACTCTTCTCGATGCGGGCGCGCACATCAATGAGCGATCGAGTTGGTGGGCCGGCAGTTTTGGAGTTCTCGATTCTGCTGGTGCGGATCTGGCAGATTACCTCATCAGCCGTGGCGCCATCGTCGACATTCACGCGGCAGCACGGCTGGGCAGGATCGACCGTGTCCGTGAGCTTCTGGCGCAGGACCCTCAACTTGTTCATGCGCGTGGCGGTGACGGCCAGCTACCACTTCATTTTGCGGCGACGATCGAGATCGCAGCTCTATTACTCGATCAGGGTGCTGAGATCGACGCACGCGACATTGACCATGAATCCACGGCAGCGCAGTACATGGCGTGTTCGCGGCAATACATGGAGTGGCGTGAGCCTTACCGTCACGACGTGGCTTGTTTTCTCATTTCCCGCGGCGCGCAAGCCGACATTTTGATGGCTTCTGCTGTCGGCGATCTCGCTCTTGTCGAGCGCATCCTGAACCACGATCCTGAAACGGTTCGAATCACGGTGAACGAACGCCACTTTCCGAAACGCGATCCAAAGTCAGGTGGAAGCATCTACGTTTACGGATTCGGCTTGACCAGAACGGCGCACATGATCGCCCGTCAATTCGGCCACACGGAGGTGTTTGAACTGTTGATGCAACGCAGTGCCCCATCGCTCCGGCTTATCCATGCGGCCGAAATGGGAGACGATGCCCTGGTTCGGCAAATCGTTCAACAGCATCCTTCTCTCTTTGCCCGTCTCACCTCGAACGCCGCGCGCCGCATCGTTGGTGCAGCAGTACGCAACAACACTCGTGCAGTTGAGCTTCTGCTTGAGCAAGGATGGCCTTCGAACGCTGTCCTCGACAACAACCAGACGGCGCTTCATTACGCAGCATGGCACGGGAACCTTGCCATGATTCGGTTGCTCCTGGAGCACAACGCGCCGGTCAACATTTTCGAAACTGAACATGGAGGCAGTCCGCTGGCCTGGGCGTTGCATGGCTCGTTGAACAGTTGGGAGCGCGACAAAGGGGACTATCCCGGCGTCACTCTTGCCCTCCTTGCGGCAGGAGCGGACATTCCCCAACCGGAGGGTCCGCTTCAAGCGACTGAGGAGGTTCTTGAGATCATCCTGCGTCCTACGTCATGAATCCGAGGGCGCCTCGGCTGAGAAAAAAACAGTTTCAGTGTCGAACTGCTGCAGGTTCCGTCTGGCCGGCGGAAGTTGCGATCGCAGCGAGGCGTGCTTCCTTAAGGAGGCAACCTGACGGTCCCGCACGAATTTTAGATCGGCAACTTTGGGGAGGGGTTCTTGTTCTTCCCTTGCACTTCTACAAGAGTTGTTTTATTCTCTTGTCGAAGCGGAAGGGAACGGAACGGATGACAGAAAGAATCGAGCTGCCCCAGGGAACCCTTGACCTGCTGATTTTGAGAACACTTTTGACCGGGCCTCAGCATGGGTGGGCCATCTCCGAGCGGGTGCAGCAGGTTTCGAGCGAGGTGTTGAGCATCCAGCAGGGATCTCTTTATCCCGCGCTTCACCGGCTCGAACGACGCGGCTGGATCAAAGCAAAGTGGGGCACATCGGACAATAACCGGCGCGCGAAATATTACGAGCTCACACGGACCGGCGCGAAGCAACTTGAGCGGGAGACGGAAGCCTGGCGCAAGTTGACGGTTGCGATTGCGCAGGTTCTGGAAGGAGCGTGAGGCGGCCATGCTGGATGATCTGCGTTATCGCATGCGCGCGCTGTTTCGCCACAAGGCAGTCGAGACGGAACTTGACGAAGAGCTACGCTTCCACTTCGATCGCCAGGTTGAGAAGTACATGAGGTCAGGCATGACGGAAGAGGAAGCGAAACGTCTCGCGCGTCTCGCGTTCGGCGCCCATGAGCAGGTGAAGGAGAACTGCCGCGATGCGCGCGGCACGGCTTTCCTTGAGTTGACGCTGCAGGACATCAAGTACGCCTTCCGTCAACTCTGCGCGAATCCCACTTTTTCCCTGGTCATGATCCTCACACTGGGGCTGAGCATCGGCGCCAACAGCGCAATCTTCAGTGTGATTGACGGGGTGCTGTTAAAGAGACTGCCGTATCGGCAGCCCGATCGCCTGGTTCGAATCTTTCTCTCGAGCCGCGAGTATCCGAAGTTTCCGCTCAATCCTTTTGATTTTCTCGATTTCAGGGCGCGCAACCATTCCTTCGAATCCATTGCGGCGTTCACGCGGGGTGACGTGCAGGTTTCGGGCGACGGCGAACCGGTGCGTCTGAATGGGTTCGGCATCACGTCGGGATACTTTCGCGTGCTCGGGCTGCAACCGGAGTTGGGACGGGAGTTCGATTTTCAAGCAGAGATTCCAGGGAATGGTCTGCAAGTGATTTTGAGCGATCGCGTGTGGCGCGCGCGCTTCGGCGCGGACCCGCACATTATCGGCCGCAAGATCACGATGAATATGCAGCCCTTCACGGTGATCGGGGTTATGCCGCGAGGTACCGAACATCCGGGCAACGAATATCATGCGGTGGCGTATGGCGAGAGTGTCGATGTGTGGTGGCCATTTTCGTTTGCCGGAAACTCAAACCAGCGGGGTTCGCATTTCATTGAAGGCATCGGACGGCTCAAGAATGGCGTGAGCGAGCAGAGTGCACGCGCTGAGATGAACGCGATCATGGCGCAGCTTGCGCGTGAGCATCCAAATAATGATTCGGGGTGGACGGTTCTAGTTGTGCCGTTGTTCACGGAGTTGGTGGGCGCACGCCGCCAGTTGATCCTGGTGCTGTTCGGGTCAGTGGGCATTGTGCTGCTGATTGCGTGTGCCAATGCGGCGAACCTGCTGATGGCCCGGGCCTCGGCGCGCCAGCGCGAGATTGCCGTGCGGCTTGCCATGGGCGCGCCGCGGGCCCGCGTGGTGCGCCAACTTCTGACGGAGAGCCTGCTGATCTCTTTCACAGGAGGCGCATTTGGTCTGGCCTTGGCATTCGGCGGAGTGCGATCGCTGGTTTCGCTGCTGCCGGCCGATTTCCCGCGCGCGCACGATATTCACGTAAGCGGACCGGTACTGGCGTTCACTTTCCTCGTAAGCTTGATCACCGGGATTTTGTTTGGACTGGCGCCGGCGCTGCAGGCTTCGCGCACTGATCCTAAAGAAGGTCTGCAAAAGTCCGGCAGGGCCTCCACTGCAGGGCGGCATCAAGGGCGGCTGCGCAACGCACTGGTGATCGCAGAAGTGGGTTTGGCGAGTGTGCTTCTGATCGGCGCGGGTCTGATGTTGCGCACCTTCCTGAACCTGATTCATCTTGACCCCGGCTTTCGTGAGGATCACGTGCTGACGGCAAGCCTCTCACTCCCGCATGAACAGTACAAAACGGGAGAGCAGACGGCGAAATTCTACGACCAGCTCGCGTTGAGTTTGAATGCGCTGCCGGGCGTCGAGAGCGCGGGCGCAGGCAGCGATTTGCCGTGGACGGGATACGACGAAAATGCAGGCGGATTTCAGATTGAAGGAAAGAAGCAGCCAAATGAGGAGTACCACGCCCGGTATCACATGGCGACTCCGGGCTACTTCAGTGCCATGGGGATTCCGCTGCTGGAAGGCCGCTTCTTTACGGAGGCAGACAAAAAAGATGCGCCGTGGGTTCTCCTCATCAACCACGCGATGGCGGAACGCTACTGGCCGCACGAGGATGTCATCGGCAAGCGAATCAGTTTCGAAGACGCGCCGAAAAAGGACTCCGATTGGATGACGGTCGTGGGCGTAGTGGGCGATGTGAAGGATCAACCGAACAGCGCGGGTGCCGAGCCTGCCTTTTGGTGGTCGGAGTTCCAGGCGTCGGAGCCGGATATGTCGATTGCGCTTCGCACCCGGTCGAATCCCACACAGGTGGCCGACGCGCTCCGGGACGTGGTGCATCGGCTTGACCCCCCGCTTGCGGTTGCGGATGTGAAGCTGATGGACAGCGTGGTGGACACTTCTGTTTCCACGCCGCGCTTTACGTTTGTGCTCGTGGGCCTGTTCGCCGCTCTTGCGATCCTGCTGGCGGCCATCGGAGCGTATGGCGTGATTGCGTACACCGTGAGTCAGCGGACCCGCGAGTTCGGCCTGCGTGTCGCGCTGGGCGCGCAACGGACAGATCTGCTGCGCATGGTGCTGGCGCAGAGCGCTAAGCTGGCTGTGTCGGGAACGATCCTGGGAGTATTGCTGGCGCTGAGCCTGGGCCGCGTGGTGCAGAACCTTATTTATGGAGTGAGCCCCGCCGATCCTTTCATTTTGTCAACGGTGGTTCTGCTTGTGCTCACCGTCGCCATGATTGCGTCGTATGTTCCGGCGCGCCGCGCTGCGCGATCCGATCCGATCGTATCGCTGCGTGCCGAGTGAAGTGATTTCCCTGATGACGCTCGTTCCAAGCGAATTGAAAGGTTCGGGACCGTAAGGGCGCGGAGGTTCGTGCGAATTGATGCCTTGGCGCAATGGGAAGTCCGGGGCTGAAGCCCGCGATTCCTCTGCGGCCTCAGTCAGAGGCCTGAAGGCCTCTGCTCCCTCCGGAAAATCAGGTCTTTCGACCCCGCGACACGGTCGATTCAGGATCGTCGCCTTCCCACCCTTGAATCCGAAGACGATTCAAGGATGGGGCACCCATGGGAGTGCCGATTGCGAAACGGGGAGATGGTATCGAATGGTGCGGCGGGAGTGGCGGAAATTCAGATAACGGGGATGCCGAAAAAACAGCACAGGGCAGGCCCACGAGTCTCCTCACGGATCTGCCCCATCGCATCCGGGAGGGGTGCCTGGATGGGGTGCCTTGGTAGCGTGCCCGCGGTTAAACTGCGACCGGCTTTGGAACTTCTGTGGCCTGCGCCCCTTTGCCTTCGGGCTTCTTGATGTCGATGCCGCCCTTGAAGAAAGCGCCATCTTCAATGCTGATGCGAGCGGCAGCCACGTCCCCGGTCAAGGAACCTTCGGCGCGGATGTCGACGCGATCGGTGGCGGCGACATTGCCGCGGACCTTGCCGAGCACGACGATTTCGCGGGCGTTGATGGCGGCATTGACTTGCCCATTGCGTCCGACCGTTAGGCGGTTGCCGGGCAGGTTGATGGTGCCTTCGATTTTGCCATCAATATAGAGTGATTCAGAGCCAGTGATTTCGCCCTTGATAAAGAGGCCCTTGCCGATGGTAGCCTGTTCGCCCGTCGAGGCAGCAGGACGCGCCGGCTCAATGGCCGGAGCAGGGGGTGTCTGACGAATGGGCTCCGGTGTGGGAGCAGGGGAGGATGGTCCTGTCTGGGTGGGTTTCCACATAGCGCTCAAAAGAATTCCTTTTCTGTCCTGTCGGGACTGGTTTCCAAGGCAGGTCTAAGTTTCGTGACCTAAAACTCTAATTGTTTTGTGCCGTCGGCCGTGCAATCGACACGTGCAAAGTCTGCATGCGTTCGCAGATAGGATACTTCCTGCTCGGCGACCCAGGCCTAATGTCTGCGGCTATTTTATGCGGTATTTGCACAAATGGAAGCAGGCAAATAATCTTTGGTACTCGCCGGTAGCTCATTGTACCAACTGTCTGTGAGAGGGAAAAGCGCGGAACCAACCGTGACAACCGCGGTGGATGGCAGGAGGGAAAGATGCTGGGAAAACGCTGGATTTTGGCGGCGCAGGTGGCGGTGGCGGCGGTGGGCTTCGTGTTCGGAGGAGAGCGAAGTCTGGCGCAGGAGCCGCCGTTTGACTTGGTGATCATGCACGGGCACATCGTGGATGGGACGGGGTCGCCGTGGTATTTGGGCGATGTGGGGACTCGGGATGGAAAGATTGCGGCGATTGGGGAGTTATCGGGCGCGGAGGCGAAGCGCAGGATTGACGCCGCGGGGAAGGTGGTGGCGCCGGGATTTATCGACATGCTGGGGCAATCGGAGCTGACGATTCTTGTCGATCCACGGCTGCCGTCGAAGATTTTTCAGGGGATTACGACGGAGATTACGGGTGAGGGGAACTCGGTAGCGCCGGTGAACGATGCGATGCTGGCCGCGGATCACGCGGGGTATGAGCATTATCACCTGACTCCGGATTGGCGGACGCTGCGGGAGTATTTTGCGCGGATCGAGAAGCAGGGAATGGGGATTAATCTCGCGAGCTACGTGGGTGCGACTTCGGTGCGGCGCATGGTGCTGGGTGATGCGGATGTGCAGCCGTCTGCTGAACAGTTGACGCAAATGAAGAGCTTGGTGGCGGATGCGATGAAGGATGGCGCCGTGGGTTTGTCGACTGCACTGCAGTATGCGCCAGCTCCTTATGCGAAGACCGACGAGCTGGTTGCGCTGGCGAGTGTGGCGGGGCAGTACGGCGGGATTTATGCGACGCACATGCGCAGCGAGGGCGACGCGGTGCTGGAATCGATTGACGAAGCGGCGCGGATCGGGCGCGAGGGACATTTGCCGGTGGAGATCTGGCACCTGAAGGCGGCAGGCAAAGCAAATTGGGGCAAGATGCCGCAGATTGTCGCGCGGATCGATGCAGCGCGTGCGGCGGGCGTGGACATCAGCGCGAACACGTACGCGTACACCGCGTGGTTCAATACGTTCTCGGCGTTTGTGCCGCCGTGGGCGCATGATGGCGGCGATGCGAAGCTTGTGGAGCGGTTGAAGGATCCGGCGATGCGGGCGCGCATTCGGAAAGACATGACGTCGACCGGAAAGGATTCGGCGGGCGAGGCATGGGACAACGAGTGGCAGGAGGTTCCGGGGCCGGAGGCGATTTTGATTGCGGTGGTGCAGAATCCGGAGCTGCTGCCGCTGCAGGGGAAGCGGCTTTCGGAGGTCGCTGCGCTGTGGCATGAGGATGCGATTGACGCGTTGTGCGATCTGCTGATCAAGGACAAGGCGTTCACCGAGGTGGCGGTGTTCGGGATGGATGAGCCGGATGTGGTGTTGGCGCTGAAGCAGCCTTGGGTTTCAATCGATAACGACTCGCAGGGGACTTCGCCGGAAGGATTGTTGGGGACCGAACATCCGCATCCGCGGGCTTATGGGACGTTTCCCCGGATTCTGCGGAAGTATGTGCGCGAGGAGAATGTGCTGTCGCTCCCGGATGCGATACGGAAGTTTTCGGCGCTGCCGGCGCAACGGATGCGGCTGACGGATCGCGGCGTGTTGAAGAAGGGCATGTGGGCCGATGTTGTTGTGTTCGATCCGGCGACAGTGAGCGACAAGGCTACGTTTGAGAATCCGAATCAGTTTTCGGTGGGGATGGAGTATGTGCTGGTGAATGGCGTGCCGGTGATTGCGGAGGGGAAGATGACGGGGGCGCTGCCGGGGAAGGTGCTGCGCGGGCCGGGGTACTTGCCGTAAGGGCTGACCGTGCGGGCACGTTTCGGGCATTTTCGGTCATGGAGATTTCTCGAACGCGGGTGACGATGCCGCGCCGTTTGTTGGCGATCTGCTGAGCCATTGCGGGCTGTTTTACGAGGTGGATTTGTAGGACTCGGCTGTGGCTTGAATACCCTCCGCGTAGGATGTGCCGTTGAAGCCGAAGGCGTGCGCGTATTTCGACGAGTCGAAGAGGTAAGGCGCGTCGTATTGGTAGAGCATTTCGTAGACTTCGCGAACGAGGGGATTGAATAACCCTCCAATTCTCAACATGGGACGGCCGAGGGTGCGATAGGCGGCGGGCCGGTTCATCGCGTGTGCGGCCGCGGTGATGAAGTCTCTGCCGTTGGGAGGATTTGGTCTGGTGGGGAGATGCCACTTCTGGTTCCAGGCCGACTCGCATTCGGCCAGTGTTAGCAAGGCTTGCGCTGCATCGGGGACGTAGGTGTAAGAGTGGGGCAGGGAGTCACTGACGAGGCACATCGGCTTCTTGCCGTGGCTCATTGGCTCAAAGACCATCGCATTGGCGACGCCGTTTTTTGCGCCCGGTCCGTAGAAATCGGCGGAGCGGGCGATCATTGCGGTGAGGCCTCCTGATTTCCACTCTTGTTCGAGCGTGGTGGCGATGGATGCGCGGATTTCTCCTTTTTTGCTGCAGGGGTGGTAGGGGGTTTGTTCGGTCATGGGACCGCTGACGCGCCCGTACATGTAGACGTTGTCGAAGAAGATGAGGCGGGCGCCAGCTTGTTTGCAGGCTTCGATGGTGTTATCGATGATGCGCGGCCACATCTCGGCCCAGACCTTGCGGTTGTACTTGAGACCGACGAGAAGATAGACGATGCTCGATCCTGCGACGGCGTCGATGGTCTGGCGTTGATTGGTGAGGTCGGCGGTCCGCGTTTCTGCTGCGCCGGGAGCACCGGCTGGATGGCGGCCTACTAGGCGAAAAGGAAGCTTGTGCTCAGCCAGTTGCTTGACGAGCTCATTGCTGACGCTGCCGCCTGCGCCAAGAATTGTGTGCACGGTGATGCTCCTTTCAGCCGGGAGCGCGCCGACTTCGCATCGAGAAGAGGAACTGGGGCTGGCATCGAGTGTAGCGCTGCTTCTTCGACGTGCGGAATCGCGATGGCCTAGTCTTGAAGTATGACGGATCGGGAGCTGGTGGCGCGGATTGCGCGTTCGCCTGGAGGCAAAGCCGGATACAAGCAGCTGGTGCTTGAGTTGCGCCTGGGCGGCGGGCGGGAGCGGCGGTTGCTGCTGGAGCAACTGGCGCGGCTGACGGTGCGCGGCGAGCTGACGAAGATCGATCGCGATCACTGGAGTATTCCGAGAAAAGCTGCGAACTTTGCGGGCGGGCGCGACAACCTGATCGCGGGCCGGCTCGATCTGCATCGCGACGGATATGGCTTTGTGCGGCCGAATGCGCGGCAGGCTTCGGGCGTGATCGATGATGTGTTTATTCCTCCCAATGAAATGAATGGCGCGATGCAGGGCGATCAGGTGCTGGTTGAGATGGAGCCGCCGCGCCCCGATGGAAAGCTGTCGGGGCGGATTGCGCGGGTTCTGGAGCGGCGGAATCCTACGGTGGTGGGGACGTTTCATTATTCGCGCGGTGAGCGCTACCCGTTGAATGTGGTGATTCCGTTTGACGAGCGGATGACGCAGCCTATTGTGATTCCCGAGGGACAGGAGGTGGTGGAGAAGAAGGAAGACGCTACGCCGCATCGTGTGCTGGGCGCGGAGGCTGCGGTTCATGCGGATTATGCGGATCTTGAAGGCCTGATCGTGGATGTGGAGATTACGAGCTGGCCGACTCCGTTCAAGCCGCCGGTGGGACGGGTGATTGAGGTACTGGGCGATCCGGATGATTTCGGCGTGGATGTGGAGATGATGATCCGGAAGCA
>Ga0187863_10003510_pt1 | contig 11562 bp, 11 predicted proteins | sample June2016WEW_11_1_FD_132975 | JGI IMG/M metagenome (GOLD analysis project Ga0187863, IMG submission 132975) | Peatland microbial communities from SPRUCE experiment site at the Marcell Experimental Forest, Minnesota, USA - June2016WEW_11_10 | ecosystem: Environmental > Terrestrial > Soil >...
CAATTGGGAGCGCCCGATATGGGAGGTCTCGAAGCCGATTTCGGGGCGCGTAGCGTCTTCTACGCCGTACGGGATCTAGCCAAAGGACTCAGCAGCGTCCCGGGTCGCAAAAGCCTGATCATGTTGACCGCTGGCTTTCCCATGACCTTCGAGCTGCAGTCGGAGCTGACTGCGGTAATCGACACTTGCAACCGGGCAAACGTTGCTGTGTATCCGATCGACGTGCGCGGTTTGGTCGCGCCCGTCATCACAGGGGAGGTTACTCCTTCGCGGCAGATTCGCGCCGCCTCAGCCCAGTTCCTCCCGGTGGCTCTCCGCTATCAGGGAGGTCTTAACTACCCACTCCTTTCGCTCGCGGCATTTGCCGCCGAACCCATCGACCCCGCCCAGCACGGTGGTGGAGGAGGCGGAGGAGGCGGCGGTGGCGGCGGACATGGGGGCGGCGGTGGTGGAACCGGTGGCGGTGGAACCGGTGGCGGTGGCCACGGTGGCAGCGGAGGATCGGGCGGCAGCGGAGGAACTGGAGGACACGGTGCGGGCGGCTTTTCCGGAGCCGGCACCACCATGGGTCTGTATAGCACTGCCAGTCAGCCACGGCAGATTGTCCCCAACATTCCCAATGTCTCCGACAACCAGCAATTCCTCTGCGCCCTGGCCGAAGGCACTGGTGGCTTCGTCATCGTCAACACTAACGACCTGCTGGGCGGAATGCAGAGAATCGCCAGGGATCAATCCGAGTACTACTTACTTGGCTACCGGCCGCCTGATTCACTCGACGGCAGTTGCCACACTCTAAAAGTAAAAGTAGACCGCGGTGGAACCAGCCTGCGCTCTCGCAGCGGCTATTGCAAGGTCCGCTCGCGCGACCTTCTCGCCGGAACCACAACCGAGAAAGACCTGGAAACTCGGGCTGCCGCAGAGATGCCTGGTAATGTCACGGCCTCCATGCGCTTGCCCTATTTTTATTCAGCGCCGAACGTGGCTCGCGTCCATCTCGTCATGGATATTCCGTCCAACTCATTTGAGTTCGAGAAGGTGAAAGGGAAGCAGCATGCCGAGATCAATGTCCTGGGCATTGCCTATAAGCCTGACGGCTCCATCGCGGCCCGATTCAGCGACACCGTGCCCATCGATCTCGATGGCAAGAAGGAAGTCGACGAATTTCAGAAAGCGCCGTTCCACTACGAAAACCAATTCGAAGCGGCATGCGGTACCTACAACCTCAGAGTAGTCTTCAGCTCCGGCAACAAGACCTTCGGCAAGCTCGAGAATCCTTTCGCTATCTTGCCCTTCGACGGCAAGCAGATCAGCCTAAGCTCTATCGCATTGAGCAATAACACAGCAAAAGTGTCCGAGCTCGACACCGCGCTGGATTCTCAACTGGTGGATGACCGCAAGCCGCTGGTCGTCCGCGGAGTCCAGATCCTGCCGTCCGCCTCCAATCACTTCAAGAAGACTGACAACGGCGTGGCTTACATCGAGGTTTACGATCCGCTGCTGGCTAAGGACAAGCCTCCGCAACTCGGCCTTGAGTTCCGCATCGTCGATAAGAAAACTGGAGAGAAGAAACTCGACGTCGGCGTGATGGACACACAGGATCTCATCAAACCCGGCAATCCTGTGGTCCCGGTCGGAGTGAAGTTACCGCTCGCGACACTGGCCCCCGGCACTTACCGAGTCGACCTTCGTGCCGAAGACTCTGCCGGCAACGCGACGAATTTTCGTATCGCCGAATTCGAGTTGGAATAAGCGATCGGAGTGTGTAAATAGCAGCGAAGAGTGATCGACGCCTGGGAGCTCTGGTCGGCAAATCGCCGTGCGATAATAAAGTCTCCTCGCGTCGGCCCCGTAGCTCAGATGGATAGAGCAGCGGTTTCCTAAACCGTTGGTCGGCAGTTCGACTCTGCCCGGGGCCCCCAGCGCCTCTGTTGTTCTGATCAGAATACGAAGTCACTCCGATGCCCGACTCCAGCGAGTCAAGGAAGGATCCGCTCAACAATCTTGTCATTCCGACAATCTTGTCATTCCGACGCCGCCAGCCCTGAACCAGCCTCACTCCTGCTTCTGATGACTCTCCACCGATAGCTTCCGCAACGACAGCCTCTCGTGATGCGCCAGCAACAGTCCCGCCGGGACCACCGCCGCAAACGTCACCAGCCATAGCAAGATCCCGCAACTCGCTGCCAGCTCCGGAGGCACATCGAAGACACTCGACAATGTAGCAATCGTCGCCATCTGTGATCCGCCGCCCACGGCCGGTAGTTGCAACAGCGATCCCAGCATGCTTGAAAACATCAGGATCAAAAGTTGAGCCACTGGGATCGCCAGCGCATCCACGCCATACGAATGCGTCACTTCCTGATAGGCGAGCGCGATCACGTACCACATTCCCACCGAGACGAGCGTCAGCCAGAGCAGCGACAGCGGGCCCTGAATCGTGTTCAGGCCCATGCCAAACTCGCGCACCTTTTGTGCTAGGCGATGTCCCAGGTTCGACGACAGATGCCCGAACCTTTGTTCGACCCAGGTCGCAACCCCGTCGCCCTTGCGGCGAATCACCACAGCCGCGATCGTCGTTCCCGCCACCATCGCGGTCAGTACAAAACCGAGTTCCCGAAAGCGCAGGTAGTACTCCGGATGCGGAATCGAGGGCAGCGCGCTCGGCAGAAATATCGCCAGCATCATCAGCACGGTAAACGCGCCAATGTCGAATATCCGCTCGACGCCCCACACCGCAATCTGGGACGAAACCGGCAAATCCGTGCGCCGCGCGATCAGGTAAGGACGGATAAACTCCCCCGCGCGCCCCAGCAGTGCCAGTCCCGTAAACCCTACGAGCGTCGGTGAAATCAGGTCGATTGCCCGCGTCTTCGGCCGCACCGGGTTCAGAAATATCTTCCAGCGCAGCGCCCTCAAGAGATACCCGAGGTAAATCAGCGCAATCCCATGCAGTACATGGACTTTCTTGATGCGGTGCGTCTGGCTCCAAAACGTTCCCCAGTCGAACGTGCGCCAGTGCCGGTATTGCAGGTATACGAGAACAGCCAGGATGAGAAACACAGCTACGCTGGCCAGAATGCGCTTCTTATCCATGAAGGGGAAGAACTCCGCGCCGCGCCCCCGGCAACGCGAAGCGGGAAACGGCACCCCCAAAGGTAAACGACTGTACCGATAGGGTCAAACCCATCGAGCTTATGTGGAGCGGGCACTCCTGTCCGCTGTTCTTGATTCTGATCCAGTTGAGATGAGGAATCCAGACACGAACTGTTCGAGATCTGGTCGAACCTACTCGCCCGACGGACTCGCCTTCGCCTGCACGACTCCCTTGGAATCGCGCTTCGCCGCCGGCGCCTTCGCGTTCTTTACGGTACTGTTCTTCTTCGCAGCTGCTGCGGCCTTCTGTTGCGCCACTTTCTTCTTGTTGAAATCCCGCACGATCCGCGCTACATAGGCCCGTGTCTCGTAATACGGAGGCACTCCGCCGAAATGCTCCACCCGCTGCGGCCCGGCATTGTACGCCGCCAGCGCCTTCACCAGATCGAAGTTGTATCGCTCCAGCAGCTCCCGCAGGTATTTCGTCCCACCCTCAACATTCGCCTGCGGATCGAACGCGTTCGGCACTCCCAGTTGCGATGCCGTCCCTGGCATCAGCTGCATCAATCCGCGCGCGCCCTTGGGCGACACCGCCCGTGTATTAAATCCACTCTCCGCCTTGATGACGCTGTTTACTAGATCCGGATCCAACTGGTACCGCCCACTTGCATCCTTCACCACAGCAGTAAGGTCTGGTTTGGGAGCGGCAGACAATCCCGGCCGGGGCGCTGAGACGCCGCCACTCGGCGCATTCCGCACAAAAGTTTGAGAATTAGTAGCTGAGGCCGGAAGCGGGGAACTACCGGGCTTAGGTGCCGGACCTGAGGTTGGCAGCTCTGGTGCTGGCTCGAAGTGATCCAACTGCGCTGTAGGCACATCTACAAAACTCGACCCATCCGCCGTTACATACAGACGGGTGACGTCCCCGACCACTTCTCGCCGCTCGTGCCGGATCGCGAATCCATTCTTCAGTATCGCCACTTCGCCCGCAAAGCAGGGAAGCGCGATCATCGCAACTATAGCGACGAAACCGAGCCTCAAACTGAAATATATAAATCTCATCCCCACTGCCACCGACGAACGACGAACGACCACGACTAACGACCTGTACCCACAGGTACTTCCCCCAACGCCATCTCCACGGCACCGGCCACGCCACAAGCGTCATTCCCGCGGGTCACTCTCCACCCGCGTCCGAGCAGTTCCTCGCACGCATTCCCCATGATAACCGGATGCCCCGCGAACTCAAGCATCTCCACATCATTATGATTGTCACCAACGGCCATGACCTCATCACGCTGGTAACCTCGATGCTTCGCCCACCGCTCCAGCGCATGCCCCTTCGAACATCCGGCGTTCAGCACGTCGATCATCGACAAGTCCCGCTCTGGATACTCCGTCCGCAGCACCGTCACCAGTCCGTCCATGCCGGCGTCATCCAATGCTCGTAAAGCCACCTTCATTTTCGCCATCGTCCCGCAAAACATAGCCTGCACCGGATCGGTCACCAGCGCATCTTCCAGCGGCACCAAGAACTGGATGTACTCCATATTCTTCTCCAGCCATCGGCGGATGCTCACCCCCAGCTCATCCAGTCGCTCCAGCACGATCGCGCCCTTGGTTTCCTGATCAAATGTCAGAACGGTATTTCCGCGAAACTCTTGCATCGCCCCACAAAGCTTCCGGCAGGTCTCAGCCGGCATCATGTAGCGATGAAAAGTCTCCCCGGCCAACGATCGAGTGACCGCTCCATTCGAGCTGATCAGCCACAAATCAAACCCAAGCTGGTTCGCAATCGGAAGGGCAAACGTATGCCTTCGGCCCGTGACCAGGACAATCTCGATCCCTGACGCGTGCGCCCGCCGCAGCGCCGCCAGGTCGCCGTCAGATATCTGAAATTGTGGATTCAGCAGCGTGCCGTCGATGTCGGTCGCCAGCAGCCGAATGGAAGGTTTGTAAATCGTCACTCAGATGATTTTATCATCGGCGATCGTGGCGTCGCCGTCCCGGCGGCTGTCCGGCGAGGTCCACGCCGCCCACTTAAGCCGTCCGTTGCCTTCTTCGCAAAAGTCGCGCAGCAACCTACCGGCCCAATCTCCCGAGCATCGCCCGTGCCTTGCGAAACCACGGACGCTCCCGCCGCTTCTGGTATCCCGGCATCGTCGCCCCCTGGTCCAGAATCCTTTGCGCCCACTCCCGCGCCTCTACGGTTCGTCCCCGCGACTCCAGATACAGCGCATAGTGATAGTAAGTCTCCGAGATCGTTGAAATCCGGACCGCCTCGCGGAACATCGCATCTGCTTTCTCATTCTGTCCGGTCTGCGCGTACGCCCGCGCCAGCAATCCCTTGCCGCGATGGAAATCGTAGTCCGCATCCGCGCTCACCGCCCGTTCCAGATCCGGCACCGCCGCCGCAAAATCCCCCAGTTCCACTTCCGCCACTCCGCGCCGGTAGAACGGATCGATTGAGTCCGCCCGCGCCGAAATCGCCTTGTCGTAACAGGCTCGGGCCCGCGCAAAATCCCCGTCATCCAGATACAGCAATCCCAGCTCCTCGTAATTTCCCGCCGAAGGATTGTCGAGGATTTCCCGTTCCAGTTCGTGAATCCGCCGCCGCCGCGGAAACATCTGAAACGAACTTCGCAGCAGCCCCGCGTCCGGAATCACTTCCACGCAGATGTAAACCAGCGCGCCCACCCAATGAAACAGAATCACGAACAGCCAGAAGAAATCCGGCCGCCGCCGGATGAAGTGCACAATAGCCACAATCCTTAGCGCGATCGCCCACCAGGAAAATGCGAAGAAGAGAAACGATCCCATCGTGAAAGCCGTTCGTTAGACCAAACAGCGAGAGGTACTCCTGAACATAGCCCGCCAGTTTCACTGGCGGGACCGAAGCCATCAAGGGAACCGCGTCATCGAAGTACGCCTGAAACGACCCCCGACCTGCCGCGAATCTATCCGCTACTTCGGGGTTGCAGGCGCCGTCGGCGTGGGTGTCATCGGCATGGGCGTCGTTGCTGGTGCCGGCGCACCGGACATCAGACTATCTTTCGCCGCCTGCGGCAGTTTATCCGCATTCGCCAACAGCAAACTCACCTGCCACATTTGCGTCGTCGACAGGGAAGTCGAATACCCCGGCATTCCCGACATCCGGATCCCGCCCGATACCTTCCAATACGTCTCCGCCGGCGGATCATCCGTCACTCCAGTTCCTTCCATCAGCTTCGGAGGTTTCGGAAACATTCCCTTCGCAATCGCCGTTTGCGGAGTGAGCGGCAGACCGTGACAGACTGCGCAATTCTCTTTGTAGACTTGGGCGCCTCCCACGTAGGCAGCCACATCGGCCTGGATCGGCACCGACTTCGGCATCTCTTTCTCCAATCGCGCATGCAGGGCCATCCGCGCGAACGTCTTCTCAAAGGGCATCGGAGGCGCGGCCGTCGCCACTGGTGCGATCCCCGTGGAAAAGTACACGTACACCGATAGCGGAATCACGACCAGTCCGATGACCAGCCCTAAGACGAACTTTCCCATTGTTCCTCCCAAAGATACAAACAAGGATAGTACCTCAAGGCCCCAAAACAGTCATGGAATGGAAATCTCAGGGTAGGATGAATTCGAAGTTCGTCCGCTCCATCCAGACATAGCGACGAGGGACTCTGACTATGACGAAAACACTCTGCAGGGCGCTAATCGAAATCGGTTTCATCGTCTTCCTTTTCTACGCGAATCTATTGATGGGAGAATTCGAGCGTTCCGGCATGGGCAACAAACGCGGCTTCGCGTGGGCTCTGGCGGATGTCTTCACTGCTCCAAATTTTGCAATCGCCATGTTCGCCGCATTGGTCGGTTATGCGCTCTACGAATTTCTTCGCAGCAGATTCTAGAGTCCACTCGACTCCTTGGGTTCCGACCAATCTTTTACAACTCCCTAACGCCCGCATGACACCGTCTCTGGCCTGCCGCAATATTCTGCCTCCACGTTGATTCGAAGTTTCTGTTTCGATCGACAACGTCATCGCAAAAAAAGTGGAGCGTAAGAATCTATGAGCAACGCCAAACTGCCCTCTCCAGCCCTAAACCAAGAACCTGCCGAAACACGATCGCTCGACAACGTCGAGAAGCCATCAAGCAGTGAGACGCCACGCCGTTCATTCCTCAAAGGACTCGGCATGGCCGGAGCCACCATCACCGCCAGCGCGCTGCTCGCCGGAAAGAGCCGCGCCCAATCCAAATCGAACGCCCCCCTCAGCTCCGGAGATGCCGCCATCCTGCGCTTTCTCGCCGCTGCGGAGATCATCGAAAGCGACCTGTGGCAGCAATACGCCGAACTCGGCGGAGTCAGCACCGGCGCCCAGAATCCTTATCAACTCGCCCTGCAAGTTCTCGACGGCGACGGTTCGCAATACATTTCCAGCAACACGCTCGACGAGATCAGCCACGCCAATTTCCTTAACGCATATCTCAAGATGAAGGGCGCTCCACCGGTCAACTTCAACAAGTTTCGAACCCTGCCCGGCAGCCAGGCCACCGGATCGAAAAAGATTCCTCGCCTGACCAACCTGATGGATCTCACCGTTGACACCAGCTACTACACTCGCTATCGCAGTAAGACCAACCCCGACTTCGGAGCCACTTTTCCCCAGGCCATCGATCTGATCGGCGTTACAGCGATTCCCCGCGACGATTCCGACTTCGCTCCGCCGAAACATATTCAGGCCATCGCCAACACCGCAGCCTTCCACTTCGGATTCATCGAGCAAGGAGGCAGCAGCTTGTATTCAGCGATGGCGCAAAAGGCGCACGATGTCGAGGTTCTCCGCATCGTGCTCAGCATCGGTGGAGACGAGATCGCACACTTCCTCGAGTGGGTCGATTTCGCCGGGAATGGAGTGCAAACGCCAGTTGCTCCTTTCACCGATCCTACGAACGGCCTCACGTTCCCCGACTTCAATGCGACGAATAACCCGTTGCTCCAGACCAACCTAATTTTCCCGGTGCCGTGCCAGTTCATCAGCGCCAGTCTTCCGCACGCCGCGGTGATTCGCCCGACTGATCCGGCGGGCATCGCAGCCGGCGCAGTCAAAGCCTTGACCGGCGACGGACTCTTCATCGGTCAATCGTCGGAATTCTTCGACACATTGAATGCTCTTGCCTCTGCGGCCGATGCTGCAGTCCGAGGCTTCTGAGCACCGGTCGTCGGCGATCTCTCTCCAATAGGCGCTGCCCGCAAATGTGCAGGACTTGGGCAGCGCCTCTTTTTGATTTTGTTATCGATTACATTACGCGGTAAGGAGAAACTATGTTTGAAGGACTTTTTCAACCCATGCATCTGCTCATCATCGCCGGGATCGCCCTGCTGGTCTTCGGTCCGAAGAAACTCCCTGAACTCGGGAAAGGATTGGGTGAGAGCATTCGCGGCTTCAAATCCGCGATGGCAAAAGAAGAAAAGCCGCTCGTCACGCACCAGAACGTGACAAGCGGCAATGAATCTGGAACCGCGAACGACTAACGACCAACCACGAACGACGAATTCCTACCTTTGCCCGTAGACATAAATCACATTCCCGCCGTTCCCGCCGAACAGCGGAGAGCCGACCACCAGAGTCGTCCCATTCATGGCCACGGACCACCCGTCCGATCCGTTGCCATTCTTCGTCGGTGCCTTCAGTCGGTACGTCGGAGTCATGTTGTGCCATCCCGCCGAAGGTTCGACGTATAAATCGGCGAATGGAACGTTCTCATACGGAGATCCGGCCAGCACATTGCCCTGGTAGATCGCTACGGAATTGAGCCCGTAAAAGGTATACGAAGAGCTCGACATTTCCACGTTCTGCGTCCCCGTACTCCATCCGGAGGCAGGCTTGAAGAACAAATAAACCTTGTCGAAGGCCGCCGCAGCCAGCGTGTTCCCGTTGAGGCTCAGCCCCATCCCGAGTAGCGTCACCGAGTGTCCATCCGACGCTGTCAGCTTTGCCGTTTGCGTCGAGTTCTTCCATTGCGATCCGTTCTTTTGAAAAATATAGATCGCACCCTCCAGGTTGGTTGAGCCGATCATTGCGTTTGGAGCGCTCGCGGCAATCGTGTTGCCGATAATGGCGACGTTGTAGGCGAAGTCATCTCCCACCACGCTATCCGAGCCCGTGAGCTTCGCCGTCTCCGTCGCACTCTTCCATCCGCCTGACGGCTCCACGAACACATACGCCGCTCCCGCCCCATTCGGCTCCGGAGGAAAACTCGCGCCCACCGAATTATTCTGATCCGCACCCACCACAATCGTACCGGCGGCGATTGCGACCGAGGTTCCGATGAAGTCTCCCGGCGCCGCATCTGACGCAGTCAGCTTCGCCGTTTCCGTCATATTCTTCCATCCGCCCGATGGCTCGACGAACACATACGCGGCGCCCGTACCGCCGTCCTGCACAGATCCCGCTACGATCGTATTCCCGCTGATCGCTACCGATGAGAACACAGTGCCATCGCTCGCGCTGAGTTTTGCCGTCGGCGCCGACATATTGCCCCATCCGGCCTTCGGTTCAACGTAGACAGCAATCTCATCATTCGCCGTCGCGGCGATCGTTGTCCCGCTGATCCCCACCGCGTATCCAAATTCCAGAGGATTCCCTGGCGCGGAGAGCGTCGCCTTCAGCACCCACGGATTCGACGTCGCAGCCATAAGGATGCCAGAAAAAACGGAAACCAGAGCCAGAGATACTGCAAGGCGGGAAACTTTCATAACTGCTCCTTCTTTATTCGCGCGGTCACGTCTTTTGCGATCATTCGATGCGCAAGGCGGGGGAGCTGACTGCCTTGAAATGAACTATTACACACCACCACGATGTTTTCCAACTGTGGAAATCCTGCGCCCCGCCCGGATTCCCGCCCGGATGGTAAACTCGCATCGGCATGCTGACTCATCTCGAATGCACCCGCTGCGGCGAGCACTATCCGGCGGACCGGCCGCAAACGGTTTGCCCCAAAGACGCCGGCATCCTCTATGCCCGCTACGATCTGGCTACTATCAAGCGCACCTTCTCCCCCGCCCGCCTCGCCGGACGCACCCCCACCATGTGGCGCTACGATGCCGTTCTCCCCGACGCCAATCCTGTTTCCCTGGGCGAAGGCTTCACCCCCATGCTTCCGAGCCGCGAATACCCCAACGTCTACATCAAGGACGAGGGCCTCAATCCCACTGGATCCTTCAAAGCCCGTGGACTCTCCGCCGCCGTCACCATGGCCCGCCACTTCCGCCTGAAGAAGCTCGCCATTCCCTCCGCGGGAAACGCTGCCGGGGCACTCGCCGCATATTCCGCCGCCGCTGGTCTCGAAGCTCACATCTTCATGCCAAAAGACGTTCCCATGGCCAACCGCATCGAGTGCGATTACTATGGCGCCCAGATCACCCTCATCGACGGCCTGATCAGCGACTGTGCCCGCAAACTCGCCGAGCTCAAGAATTCCGATTCATGGGAAAAAGACGGCTGGTTCGACGTCAGCACGACCAAAGAGCCCTACCGGGTTGAGGGCAAGAAAACCATGGGCTACGAAGTCGCCGAGCAACTGGGATGGCGCATGCCGCAAGGCATCATCTATCCCACTGGCGGAGGCGTAGGTCTCCTGGGCATGTGGAAGGCCTTTGAAGAAATGGAAGCCCTGGGCTGGATCGGCTCCGAGCGCCCCAGGATGATCACCGTGCAATCATCCGGCTGTGCGCCCATTGTTAAAGCATGGGATGAAGGCAAAACATCCTCGGAAATGTGGATCAACGCCGCCACCCTCGCCTCCGGCCTGCGTGTACCTAAGCCCTATGGTGACTATCTGATTCTCGACATATTAAAGAAGAGTCACGGCACCGCCGTCAGTGCAACCGACGCCGAAATCCTTGATGCCACTCGTCACTGGGCTAAAGCCGAAGGCATCTTTGCTGCTCCCGAAGGCGCTGCCTGCCTGGTCGCCTACCGCAAACTCCGATCAACCGGCTTCTTCAAGCCCGAGGACACGGTAGTCCTCTTCAACACCGGAACAGGATTGAAGTACCTGGACGTCCTGGACGAACATATGGAGCGGACGCTCCTCTCCGCTAAATCGGCGCAATCAGCAAAACCAGCCCACCGCCAAATAGCAGGCATCATCGGCCCGTACTAGCACGTGGCACGGCCCATGTGGGGACGGCCGCCTCGGCCGTCCAAGCCAGCGCGAAGCGCGGCGTGAAACTCTCCAGCCCTCGCTTTCGCCGTTGCCCGCGTGCTCCGCCCAATTGCAGCACAATAGGCCCTCTATAAGCTCCTGTCATCCTGAGCGGAGCCGCTCAAGAGCGCAGCGAATGCAGCGGCGGAGTCGAAGGACCTCGTGTCCCCGTCAGCCACTCAAGGCTTAGCAAGGAATTCTCCCGATGCTGCTTCTGAAGCTAAAATAGAAGCTTCCCCATGACCGACCGCCTCTACTACCACGACTCTTTCCTCTACG
>Ga0187863_10003512_pt1 | contig 11552 bp, 5 predicted proteins | sample June2016WEW_11_1_FD_132975 | JGI IMG/M metagenome (GOLD analysis project Ga0187863, IMG submission 132975) | Peatland microbial communities from SPRUCE experiment site at the Marcell Experimental Forest, Minnesota, USA - June2016WEW_11_10 | ecosystem: Environmental > Terrestrial > Soil >...
GGGAGGAGAGGCGCTTCCGCTACGCTCCAGCGCCTCTCCTCCCCCGAAATACCCCTTCCCGATCCTCTACTGGCTCCCTTTTACTCCGCCCCAGTGGTCTACTTTTACTCCGCCCTTGACACATTTTCCCGTGACTACCAGACACGAGCCAAGTACCTGCCATAAATACGGTTACCAGATATCCCCTCGCGGCCTCCTGCGATTTTTATCTCCGTAACACACAATGCTACGCCGTGGCATGGAAGAGGTCAGACTCGACCGGAGGGGGCAAACTTTTGGCGAACGCGCCCTTCCGCTCTGCGGCGTTCTGTGGTCTATTGAATGGGATGGTCCGCCGCATTCTCCCAGATGAACCTGTGTGGACATATAGAGAAGCAGGAGGCTACGTCCCCTAGAATTGCACACACTCGGTAGCGCTGTTGCCACTTCGGCAAACTAGCCGACGTGCACAGCCGTTTCATTGTCTCGCTCATCTCGCCGGCAGCGACTGGTCATGAGCGGCGGTTCTCACGTTCCCCGCCTCTACGCCAGTCCCAAACGCTCCATCTGGGCGCGGTCGAAGACGACGAGCAGGCTATTTGCAAGGCCGGCTGCTTTGCCTTCCAAGAGATGTGCCGCTGCGATGAAGAACTGCAGGCCGCCTTCAAAGCCCAGCTCCAACGCCTGGGGATAATCGGGACGGCGCACCCAGTCTCCGTGAACAGCCACCAATCCGATGAAACTGGAACGCAGCGCCTCGCTGACAGCGCGCCATTGAATCATAGCCGTCTGAATCCGCAAGCCGGTCAAACCCGCCCAGGCCGGCAGCATGGTGACTTCCTCCACCGGACCCAGGTCGCGGTCGATCATACGTCTTCCACGAAATCATGTCATGGAACGGATCGGCTCGCGCCGTTGGGATGTGAGGGCGCGGCAACCATTTTCTCCGCTTTGAGCTGTCCAGAACCTTCGCGGAGAGTGATCAGCTGATTGGCCGCTACTTCCTTGTGAACCTCGGTAAGTCCGAGCGGCCAGCGCACCTCGATATCGACCATCTCCGCGGCTCCAAGTCCAAAATGCAGCCTGGGGTCATTGGCCGACACATAGCTCGACTGGCTCATGACTTCCTGCACCTGCGCCTTGCCTCCGCAGCGGACAACTACCCTGGCTCCAATGGCGCTGCGATTACTCTTGGTTCCCTGGAGCCGGACCTTGATCCAATGGTTTGCCGGCGGAGCATCATTGCGCAGGAGCGACGGAGGCTCATTCTGATTCATGATCACGATGTCCAGATCGCCGTCGTTGTCGAAGTCGCCGAAGGCGCATCCCCGGCTGACGTGCCGCGCGGCGAGGGCTGGCTGGCTATCTTCGGGGATTTGGAGGAAGGTTCCATTTCCCCGATTCCGAAAGAGGATTCGCGGCCCTCGGCGGGGATACTTGGGCAGGATGGGCTCGAGTTCAGGATAGACCTGGCCGGTTACAAGAAAGATGTCGGGATAGCCATCGTTGTCGAGATCGACCAGCCCCGCCCCCCAGCTCACAAATCGCCTTTCGTGAATCAGGCCGGCCTGCGCGGTGACGTCCTCGAACTCGCCCTTGCCCAGATTGTGATAGAGGCCGGAGGGCTGATTCATGTAGTGAGTTCGCAGAATGTCTAGGCGTCCTTCGCATGCATAGTCGCCGATGCCCACGCCCATGCCGGCCATCTCCTTGCCATCGTCGCTGAGGGCCACTCCACGCAGCAGGGCTTCATCGCGAAATGTACCGTCGTGGTTGTTCATCAGCAGAAGGCTGGGCGTGGTATCGCAGGCCACGAAGATATCCGGCCATCCATCCTCATCCACGTCAAAGGAGGCAGCGGTGAGGCCGTAGGAGCCGCGCAGGGCGCCCACGCCGGACTCCTTCGACACGTCAGTGAATGTGCCGTTCCCGTTATTGCGGTAGAGCAGATGGCTGGGCAGCGGAAGGCCGCTGGGGCCGCAGTTTACTGGGACCCCTTCGAAGTTGCAGTTGGGCCTTTCCAGCGAAGGCTTGGGCATCTTGGCCAAATCTACGTCGGCATAGTTGGAGACGAAGAGATCGAGCCAGCCGTCACGGTTGTAGTCGATGAAGGTGCATCCGGAGCCGAAGCGGGTAGTGGGCGAGCTCAGCCCGGCCTGAGCGGTTACGTCGGTAAAGGTTCCGTTGCCGTTGTTGCGATAAAGCCGGTTCTGTCCGAAGTAAGTGACAAAGAGATCTTCGAAGCCGTCGTTGTTATAGTCGCCGACACAAACTCCGACCGCCCAACCGTCATCGAGCAATCCCGCCTTTTCAGTAACATCGGTGAATGTGCCGTCGCGATTGTTACGATAGAGCCGATTGCTGGCGCCCGGCACAGGACCTTCCAGCTTCCGCCCGCCGAGGATGAAGATATCCATCCATCCGTCATTGTCGTAATCGACGAAGGCGCAGCCGCCGCCCATGATTTCAGTCAGGTAGGTCGCCTTTGTTCCCTCTCCGTAGACCATGACCTTCGTCAGCCCGGCAGCCTCGGCCACATCGACAAAGTGCGAAAAGGGGGCTAAGTCGGCGGGCGTAGGTTCGAGTGCGCCGGCTTTGGTCCTCCACAGGGCAGACGCGAGGACTCCAGGGACGGACTGCAAGAGGCGCCGGCGCGACCACCCACCGAAGTATCTGGGCGACTCATGCATTGGGCCGGGGATCCTCCATTTTGCGGGCCTAGCGGGCGGCTTTGGTCCGCGGCGCGATTGATCGATTACCTATAGAGTGTATTCCGAAAGCGGCAGGCAGGAGCTGCGAGGCCGTTATGGCCCGGCATGAGCCGCAGCGAGAGCCTGCCCAAGCGCCCGCGCCTGAGCGTTGTCCGGATCGATCTCGATCGCGCGCCCCAAGGCCTGCCGCGCATCCTGCCACTTCTCCTCACTGGCTAGAGTGGCCGCCAGATTGATCCATGCGGCGACATAGGAAGGAGAAGCCTGGACCGCGGTGCGGAAGTAGCTCTCTGCCTGCGCCAGGTCGCCGTCCCGATCGGCAAGGTAGCCCAATTGGTTCTGCGCTTCGGCAAGATTGGGGTTCAACTGAATAGCCCGCCGGAGAGCCGCCTTTTCGCCGGCGAGATCCTTTATCTTGTCCAGCGCTTTGGATAGCTTGTAAAAGAGGAGCGGCTCATCGGGATCGGTTTCAAGCGCTTCCTTATAGAGTGATGCGGCCTTCGCGGGATCGCCCGCGGCCATGGCCTGGTCGCCGACTTCCGCCTTTCCGGCTGCTTGCGTTGTATCGGATCGCGCCTTCTTCAATTGCTGATAGATGCGCAGCTTCTCCTGCGCTTGTCCGGTATCGCCAAGCCGCTGAAGAACCTTGGCCAAATCGTATTGGACCTCCGGCTGGCTGTCCCCCAGCGCGATCGCCTTCTCTAAATGCTCCCTGGCGCCGGGCAGGTCGCCGAGTTTGGCGAGAATGCTGCCCAGCTCATCGTGGGACTGATAGTAGCCGGGATTCAAGGCGATGGAGCGTTCCAGATGCGCGCGCGCGTGCTCAAAGTCTGCTTCGCGCGATTCCAGGACTCCGGCGAGATACAGTACTTCCCACTGATCGGGGTAAGCCGCGAGCAGCTTCCGGCCGAAATCGGGCGCCTTTTCGGAGTTGCTCGAGACAAGTGTGTGGAGGTAGAGAATCTGTGTGGGTTGGTCGTCAGGATGTCTGGCAAGCGCAAGATCGAAGACAGCATACGCTTCTTCGTCGCGGCCGAGCAGCATGAGCACAACTGCTAATTCATTGGCGATGGGCAGCGAGTCCGGGTTGTTGTTCAGTCCCTCGCGGAGCACGTTGACCGCCTTGTCGAGCTCCACCCTGCCAGTGTAGGCGATCCCCAGATTCAGGCTTTGCACCGGTGTTCTTACCCGCTCCTTGCCGGGCCTGTCGAGTAGGGCTATCACGGAGGAGTAGTCCTTTTGATCGACAAAATCCTGTGAAAGGGAATCCAGAGCGACCGAGGACTCCGGATCGATGGCCAGCGCCGCGTGCCATTCGGCCTCGCCTTCCGCTGTCTTCTTCATTCGGTCCAGAGTCGCGGCAAGAACCAGGTGAGGGCGAATATCGCTCGGGTTCAGGCGCGCGGCCTGTTGCAGCGGGTCAACCGCCTTCTGGAGTTGCCCCCCGGAAGAAAGGCTCAGTCCCCACAGATAGGCGAACGCCGACGAGTTGGGCTGGCGCTTGAAGGCGTTTGCGTAAGCCTCGGCCGCGCAAACGAACTGCTTTTGATCGCCATACCACGCGCCCAGGCTGGCGTAGGCATCGGCGGTGGGTCTGGTCTGGATGCGCGCCTTCATCGACGGCGGGGGGGTGCAAGACGCGTAGGCGAACTGCCACGCCAAGAACGAGAAGAGAATTCCCTGACCTGTTCTCACCTGCAATCGGCGCAGGCATAGTCGCCTGCGCGCGACGGCCGCGTCCATTTCCGGGGCCTTGGAACTCGCTCCACTACATAGCATTACATCGACCTTTGGCGCCAGAAAGGGAGCCGACCGGGTGCTCAAGTCCAGAGAATAAGCAGCGAACCCCGCCCGCACCATGCGTAGTCTACAGCCGGCGCGGGATGGCTCGCAACCCCGGAAAGCCCCTGGTTTAGGACTTGACTCCGCTAGGCGGCCGGAGTAGAGTTTGTCACATCTCGAAAAATGTCCTTCCCGATTCCCTGGAATTGGCCAGTTTGAAGGGGGAAAGGGGTCTGTGTGCATTTGCGGGTCTCTGGCGTCATATGAAAACGATTACTCTGGGGCAACGAGGCAAGGATTTCAAATTCGCACGAAATCACTCCGGGGGGCTCCATACAACTCATTTCAGGAGGTGGTCATGCAATTGACCAACGCAAAGAAACTGCGAGCCTTGCTGCTCGCGGTCTTCGTAGGCCTGGCTGGCTCGTGTGCCCTTGTCCACGGACAAGGCACAAACGGCAGCCTGACCGGTCAGGTTACCGATGCCAATGGTGCGGTCATACCAAGGGCGGCCGTCACCCTCACGAATGTCGACACCAACTATGCGCAAGGGGCAGTCACCGACAACACGGGAGTCTACCTGTTCAAGCTAGTGCCCCCCGGCAACTATTCGCTCACGATAGTCGCCGCTTCCTTTGCCCAGTACCAGCAAAAGGGCATTGTGATCAACGCCAACCTCTATGCCACGCAAAACGTTCAGCTGAAAGTGGGCAACGCCAAAGGCGAGACGGTAACCGTGACAGCCGACGCCCAACTGATCGACACCACCTCGGCCGAACTGGGCATGACGATCAACGAGGAGTCGGTGAGCGAGTTGCCGTTGAACGGCCGCGACCCCTCCGCTCTGGCGCTGCTGGCTCCGGGCATGCTCGACGGCAACAAGGCCGGCGTTGCCTGGCAGCAGAACGGCTTCTCATTCCCAAATGAGTCTGTGACCTCCTCCAATGGCGGCCGCATCGGCAGCACATTCTACATGCTCGACGGTGTCTCCAATATGGACACCTACCTGGGCTCCAACTCGCCCACGCCAAACTCCGACGCCACCCAGGAGTTTCGCCTGATCTCCAACAACTTCAGCGCCGTTTACGGCTTCTCGACGGGCGGCGTGGTTTCCATGGCCACCCGGAGCGGCACCAACGAGTGGCATGGCGGCCTCTGGGATTTCATGCGCAACGGGGATTTCGACGCAGGGAATTGGAATAACCACCTCCAGGACACTTATCGGCGCAACCAGTTCGGCGGCTATGTCGGCGGACCGGCCCTCAAGAACAAGCTCTTCTTCTTCTTCAACTACCAGGGAACCGTCGTTGTTGGCGGCCCGGGAACTACGAGCAATTCCACCACCACTCCCACCCAGCAGATGATGAACGGAGACTTCAGCGGGCTCATCACTTACGCTCAGGCCAACAGTTCCAACTGCGGCTCGGGTTTCAACGTGCCCGCATCGGAACAGACAACCAATTGCGGCTGGCTGAACGGCCCGTTCCATACCGTCAATGGGGTGCCCAACCAGGTCATCGGCGGCGTCAGCGGGCTTGATCCGGTGGCCATTCAGTTTACCAACGATGGGCTGCCGGGCCACACGGCTCCGGCTTCAGGGACTGCCCCTCCGACCTCCACGGCCCAGAATCTGGCCGGCGGGATGTTATACGCATCGGCCAACCTGGCGAATTCACACTTCGACGAGTACACAGCCAAAGTTGACTACGATCTGACCAAGAACCAGCGCTTCACGTTGCGCTCGTTCATTGACAAGTTCGTGCAGCCTGCCGGCGACACACCGGGCAATGTCCTCTCGGTGATCAACATGGTCAACTGGAGCCAGACCTTCGGCGAACAGATGTGGTACTTCAACGAAATCGCGCAGCATACCTGGACGGTGAACCCCACCACGGTGAACACGTTCACGGGTTTCTGGACCCAGCAGAGCGCGCATAACGGGACCCCGGTTCTCGACCATAACGGCAAGAACATGTGCTGGTCGCGCTACATCAACATCACTGAGCCGGGCTGCTACATGGAGGGCGCATATTTCGGCGGCTCCAACGGCGGCTGGACGGAGCCTTCGAATGAAGTCCGCGGCACCATCGGCTTCTCCGACACACTGATCAAAACCGTGCACCGTCACACCGTGTCGGCGGGCATCGATCTGGTGCATCAGCGGGGGGTCGAAAACGCCTCAGACTATCCGGCTGACGCCATCATCGACTTCGGCGGCGGCTACACCGGCAATGGGGTGGCAGACTGGCTCATGGGTTACATGTGCTGCTACGAGCAGGGAGCAGGCGAACTGGCCGACATCCAGGGATGGCTGATCGACCCGTACGTCAACGACGAGTTCCGCTTGAAGCCCGGTTTGACCCTTACCCTTGGCATGCGCTGGGATCCGGACATTCCGCCGGCTTCTATCGGCGGCCGTGGGACGGCTTTCGTGGCCGGCCAGCAGAGCTACATGTTCCCCGGTGCGCCAACGGGACTCATTTACCCCGGCGACACCAACATGACTGCCGGCCTTCGCCCCAGAGACATGATGTTCTTTGAGCCCCGCATCGGCGTTGCCTATCAGCCCAAGAACATGCCTCGCACCTCCTTCCACGCCGCGTTCGGCATGTTCAGTGCTCCGGTGCCTTACTCCGACTACAATCACGTCGTCGATATGGCGCCCTTTGCTCCGGCATTCTCCCCGAGTGCACCGTCGAATACGCCGATTTGCTCCACGGGCGGCGTAGTTGGCAACTGCACACCGAACACCGGCCAGGCGCTGACCGGATACATGAACTTCCACAATCCATGGGCAACCCCGTCGTTCGATACTCCCAACGGCAACCCATTCGGCACCGGCCCCGGCCAGATCCCATGGGCCAACCCGAACTACAAGCCACCGGAGAACTCTGCGATTCCCGGCCCGATCTATGAGCAGGATTCCTTCGCCCGGAGCTTCAAGGCGGCCATGACCCAGGCCTGGAACGCCTCAGTGGAGCAACAGATCAACGGGGTAACGGCGGTTCGCTTGGCTTATGTAGGCAGCCAGTCTTATCACCAGAGCTACGTGATGGATAGAAACGCCCAAACCTACAGCTACTGCACCTACTACAACAACCCGAGCTGCGCGCTGCCAACGCAAGCAAACCTCACTAATGGCACCCTCAAGCTAGCTTCCTATCCGTTCCCCGCCTTCACCCAGATCCTGGAATATGACAGCGGGGCCACAGCCAGCTATCACTCTTTGCAGGCTAACGTCCAGCGGCACCTGTCCCACGGTATCCAGGCGCAGACCAGCTTTACCTGGCAGAAGACGATCGACGTGGCAAGTTTCGCCGACATTGCCGGCGAAACAAGCGGTATGACCAACCCCAAGAACCTGAGCTGGAGCCGGGGACTCTCCAGTGCAAATATCCCCTACACCTGGACCAGCAACTTCATTTACCACAGTCCGGCTCTGAAGGGGCAAAACATTGTGATGCGCGAGGTACTGGCAGGCTGGGAGCTCAGTCCCATCATTACCTGGCAATCGGGCCAGCCGTTCAGCGTCGGTGCCGGCAACAGCAATGTTGCCTATGGCGAGCTTGGGAAGGGCGATGGCTGCTTCAACGGCTGCAGCAGCGATCGTGCCGACCGCGTTCCGGGAGTGCCTCTCAAGGTACGCCAGGGCGGGCGCGCCAACTGGACGAAGCAGTACTTCAACACGGCTGCGTTTACGACCCGTCACGACGGAACCTACGGCGACAGCGGCCGCAACATCATGCAGGGCCCTCCGGGCTTCAACGTCGACTCCTCGCTGATGAAGAACTGGACGGTCCTTGAAAAGTACCAGCTTCAGTTCCGCTTCGAGCTCTTCAACGCTCTCAACCACCCCATCATGGGCAATCCGGATGCCAGCCCGCCGGGAGGCAGCGGTCCTACGGGCGGCGGCGACGGATGCGCCGGCGAAATCAACTGTTACAACGGCGGCTTTGGCAGCCCCAACAACACCACGCGTATAGGCCAGGCTGCTCTTAAACTGACCTTCTAACCACCAACCCACGGGCCCGGGCGGCGTTCAAGCTGTCCGGGCCTGTTTTTTTTGCTCTCGAAACGAATCGTCCACGGCGCTTCATTCGCGCAGATGCACGCCAGCCTCCGCGATTCTATGATGGTTTCATGGGTCACAGTTCGAGCGTGGACCCGGAGGTTCGACCAATGCTCGAGTCGCTGCCCCAGCCGTCCTCTCCGCACATGCGCTTTCTTGTGGCAAGCGGGACAATCCTGGCCGCCCTGCTCGTCTGCTCCGTTTTCCCGCCCCTTCACAGCAGAGTCTTCGGATGCACGCAGGCCGCGTCGTCCAGCGACTCCAAGGCGGTGCTGTGGACCATCTCCATCGACTATCCCCAGGATGGCTCCATCTTCCCGCCCGGCATTACGCCGCCCACTTTTATCTGGCGCGATGCGGCCGCCAACTCCTGGCAAATCGAGGTCGAGTTCGTAGATGGCTCCGCTCCCATCCACGTTCAATCCGCGGGTGAACCGATGCGCGTTGGAGCCATCGATCCCGAGTGCGTGAGCGATACCAACGAACCGCCAGAGTTAACGCCCCGGCAAGCGGCTTCGTGGACGTGGACTCCCGACGCAGCCGCCTGGGCGGCGATTCAGGCGCACTCCGTAAGCCAGCCGGCCACGGTGACGATTACCGGCTATAACAGCGCGCGTGCCGCTACCTCGCAGGCGCACATTTCGCTATCCACCTCGGACGATCCGGTGGGTGCGCCGATCTTCTACCGGGATGTGCCGCTGATGCCGAGTCAAGGCGCAAACGGGACGGTGCAGCCTTTGTCTCCCGCGGCAATTCACCTGATTCGCTGGCGGCTGCGGGACATTCGCCAGCCGGAGAGCCGCACGCTCTTGAAGGATATGCCCACCTGCGCCAACTGCCATTCCTTTTCCGGCGACGGCAAGACGATGGGCATCGACGTCGATGGGCCGGCGAACGATAAGGGCCTGTATGCGGTTGTCCCGGTCGAACGCCATATCTCCATTCAGAGCAAAGATATTGTGCAGTGGAATACCGACGGCCAGGCGGGAAAGGTTCGCGTGGGATTCATGTCCCAGGTTTCCCCGGATGGGCGCTACGTCGTGAGCACCTTTGCCGGCTCTGCCCTCGATGTTTCCAACACCTATTACGTCACCAACTTCAAGGATTATCGCTTTCTCCAGGTCTTTTATCCGACGCGGGGCATTCTGGAGTGGTACGACCGGGCCGCGGGCAAACGCCTGCCACTGCCCGGCGCCGACGATCCAGGCTATGTTCAAACGGATGGCGTCTGGAGTCCCGACGGCAAGTACATCGTCTTTGCCAGGGCCGAAGCGAAGGATCCATACCCGGAAGGCCAAAAGAAGGCGGTGCGCGCCAACGATCCTAACGAGACCCAGATCCAGTACGACCTGTACCGGATTCCGTTCAACGAGGGAAGGGGTGGCGTGCCCGAAGCCATTGCGGGCGCCTCGCAGAACGGGATGAGCAACAACTTCCCCAAGGTTTCTCCAGATGGGCGGTGGATCGTCTTTGTGCAATGCCGCAACGGCCAACTGATGCGTCCCGATAGTCAGTTATGGATCGTGCCATTCGACGGCGGCGAGGCGCGGCGTCTGCGCGCCAACACGCCCCTGATGAATTCATGGCACAGCTTCTCGCCCAACGGCCGCTGGCTGGTGTTTTCATCGAAGGCCAGGTCGCCCTATACGCAGATGTATCTGACTCACATCGACAAGGACGGCAACTCCAGCCCCGCCATTCTCATCGACAACGCCACCGCGGCCAATCGCGCCGTCAACCTGCCCGAATTCGTCAACACGGCTGGGGATGGAATCGAAGATATTCAGGTTCCCGCCGTCGATCTCTACAAGCTGATCGACGAGGCCATGCAACTGGAGGAAAAGGGAGAGAATGACCAGGCCCTCCTGATCTGGAAGAAAGCCGTGGAGCTAGATCCGGGGAATGAGAAGGTCCAGAACGGCCTGGGGATATCGCTTTACGTTCATGGCGAGATCCCGGAGGCGTTCGATCACCTTCGCGAGGCAGTTCGCATCAACCCCATGTCCGTTCAGGACCGCTTCGTCCTGGGCAGGTTCACGCTGGATCAGGGACACGCCGAGGAGGCGTTGCCGGATCTCCAGGCAGCCATTGCCATCAGGCCCCACTTCGAATCCTGCGAGGAGGCCCTGGCGGGCGCCTATGAAGCTCTGGGCAGGAACTCGGAGGCGCTTGCCCACTGGCGAAAAGCGCTGGCCATCGATTCCGAACGCGTCAGCGCCATCATCGGCGCCGCATGGCTGCTGGCTACCGCGCGGGATGCGCCCATACGGAACGGCGCGGAAGCGGCGCGGCTGGCCGAGAGCGCCAGGGATGCGGAGCCGGACAATCCGGAAGTGCTGGATACGTTGGCGGCGGCCTACGCCGAAGAGGGGCAGTTCGCGCGCGCGTCTGCCACGGTGGGGCGCGCTCTCGAACTGGCGAAGGCGAAGGCCAACCACCAGTTGATGGCGGATCTCCGCGCCCGCCAGGCGCTGTATGCCAAACAGAGACCGTTCCGTGGGGAACGCACGCCCGCCGGCGCGGGCCAAGCCAAGGGCAAAGCACAAGCTCCAAGAGAAAACCCGTGAGCGGCGTGCATTGCCGATGCGGGATGACCTGTGCTCCGCGAAGATCCCTCGGGGGCAATATGAGCCTGATTACCGAAGTTGGGGTCGTTTTGTCAGTTGTGCCTCGCCATCAAGAATTCGTCCGGAGTATCTAAGGGTTCCGAGCGAACACCGCCAACACCATCTTAGGGACGGCCAAGAGCCCATCGGCAACTCGGATGTCTCCAGTCGTGCGGGCGACGAACTGGAAGCGCGATACGTTTTGCCATACGCCGGATCTCGGGGTTTTACGTACTTACAAGAACTTAGGTAGCCACCGGGGTCTTGTAAGTCGTTGAAATGCTTAGAGCATCTCTCCGTCAGGTGTACACTGTAATTGCTCTGGCCTTCGCGGCAAATCGAAATGGCAAAGGCCTATTCAAATGATCTTCGATGCAAGTTGTTGACGGCCTATGATCGCGGGCA
>Ga0187863_10003513_pt1 | contig 11550 bp, 8 predicted proteins | sample June2016WEW_11_1_FD_132975 | JGI IMG/M metagenome (GOLD analysis project Ga0187863, IMG submission 132975) | Peatland microbial communities from SPRUCE experiment site at the Marcell Experimental Forest, Minnesota, USA - June2016WEW_11_10 | ecosystem: Environmental > Terrestrial > Soil >...
CCCCGCAGCTCCAGACCATTGCCGAGGACCCGCAGGTCATGGACCGCGCCCGCAAACGCGCCCAGGCCCTCCTTGCCCGCTGCGAAACCGCCCCGAAGCGTAACTAAATTAGATAGAGCATCGATCTCCGGCCCTCCCTCCCCTGACTCGTAACCACCCAAACAAGCCATTCCACCACCCTCCCAATCATGCGAAAATAGGTCGAAACTTAAAACGACCCCCGCACGTTTATTAAGTGCAGGGGTTGTTTGGGCCACAGCGTTTTCACTCAGGTTCGGGGCCGCAGGGATTCCGGCCCGGCGCATCGATCGCCCGCACACTTCCGGTCCCACCTCACCGCGGACTGGGGAAACGCTAAAAGGAGGTGCCGTGATGGGGCGCCACTCTCAGGTTCGTCGCAGCAAGTCCTCTTCTCGCCTGATTCTCTTCGCCGCCTTTGCTTTTCTGCTATCCGCCGTCGCCGCGCGTGCGCAGGACACCACCCCTCCCCCGCCCCCGCCGGACACTCAGGCCACGACACCCCCGGACGCCCAGGGGCAAAGCCAGGTCCGCGCCGTCCGCATCAGCGACGTCGAAGGCCAGGTCCAGATTCTCCAGGGCGATCAGGTTGCTTTCGACCAGGCGCAGCCTAATATGCCCGCCGTCGAGGGCATGCGCTTCGTCGCCGGCGATAACGGCCGCCTCGAAATCGAGTTTGAAGATGGCAGCGTCGCCCGCCTCACACCCGACAGCTCCATCCGCCTCTCCGAGCTCCGCCGCAACGCTGACGGCAGCACCGTCACCCAAATCGACGCCCTTGCCGGCCTCAGCTATTACGAGCTGAACGGCCGCGGTGGCGAGTACAGCGTCCATTTCGGCGCCGACGCCGCAACCCCCGTGCAGAATGCCGTCTTCCGCGTCGCCCTCGATGCCGCGCCTTCGCAGCTCGCCGTCATGCACGGCGCTGTCCACGTCGATGACGGTCAGGGTCTGTCCCTCGACATTCATCCCAGCCAGACCTTCCAGACCGATCCCCAGCAGCCCGGCGAATTCACCGTCGCCCAAAACGTCTCCGCCGATTCCTGGGATCAGTGGAACTCCGACCGCGATCAGTCCCTCTCTCAGCTCGAAACCAGTCAGACTACCGCCCGAGCCAGCTCCGGCAATCCCGACAACCCCGCCTGGAATGACCTCGACTACTACGGCAACTGGTATAACCTCCCCGGCTACGGCCAGGTCTGGTCGCCCGCCGGCGTCTCCGCCTCCTGGGATCCCTTCGGTGTCGGCGCCTGGGGCTATTACCAGGGCATTGGATACTCCTGGATCTCCGGCTACCCGTGGGGCTGGTGGCCCTATCACTGCGGCGCGTGGGACTTCATCGATGGCTTTGGCTGGATGTGGGTTCCCGGCAACTGCGGCTGGGGCTTCTACGGAAACGGCTGGTATCCCTACTCCACCGTATGGCGCGTTCCTCAGGGCTATGTTCCCCCGCTTCGTCCCCACGGCGCCCCGATTCACCATCCCGGAGGCCCGCGCCCTGTGGGTGCGGCGCATCCTGAGACCCTTATCGCGGTCAATCGCGGCTCCCAGTTCTCAGCTCCCTTCCATTTCGAAAATGGAGCCAGGCCTGAGCCTCGCCCCCTGAGCTTCGATGGCAGGACCATCGCTCCCATCGATGCCGGCATTCACCCGCTCCAGCGCGGACCCATGGGGGAAAGCTTCACCACCGCTCTGGTCCGTACCCATCCTGAAATGGGGCCTTCCGTCGGTCTGCGTTCAACCCCCGGCGGCAACGGCTTCCGCAGCCCCTACACGCCCGCCATCGTGGGAGGCCGCACCTTTGGCGCGCCACCCACCTTCAGCGCTCCGCGTGCTGGAGGCTTTTCTTCCGCCGGCGCCAGCCACGGTTCGTTCAGCAGCAGTGGCGGCGGCTCGAGCGGCGGTGGAGGCCACGTCGGCGGTGGCGCCGTCAGCACCGGTGCCAGCAGCGTAAGCAGCGCGGGCGCCAGTGCCGCCAGCGGCGGTGCCCACCACTAAAGCCCTGGCATTGCGAGGGGAAGGCCTGCTACTTCTTCTGCGCGGCCAGCTTCTTTTGCCCATCGATGAAACGGCGCTGTCGGTCCAGCGTCCGCGCCTTGCCGAAGATAATCATGCTCTCGAGCAGCGGAGGGCTCATCTCGCTGCCGGTAAGGATGGCGCGCAGCAGCATGAAATTCTCCTTCACCGTCCAGCTCTTCGCTTCTCCAAGCTGCTTGAGCGCCGGCTCCAGCGCGGCCGCATTCCAGTCCGTCGCTTCCAGCACCGTCAACTGCTCGGCGGCGAAGGCCAGCGTCTCCTCGAGGGTGCGCTTCTTGGGCAGAAAGACTTCTGGCGCAGGCAGAATGTCGTCCGCAAAGAAAAAATTAGTCAGGTTGCCGAACTCGCCCAGTGTCTCGATCCGCGTCTGAACCAGCGCGGCGATCTCGCCCAGGTATTCGTCGGAAAGAACAGTCGTGCGCAGCGCCTCATAAAATCCCTCCGGCGTCATCGCGCGCAGATATTCGCCATTCAGCCACTTCAGCTTGGTGAGGTCAAAGACCGGCCCGCCCAGGCGGATGTTTTGAATGTTGAAGTGCTCAATCATCTCGGCGAGCGTGAACTTCTCGCTCGCGTTGTTCAGCTCCGCGGGCATGCCGCCGCCCATAAGGCCCAGAAAGTTAATCACCGCGCCGGGGAGAAAACCCGCCTCGCGATAGTAGACCAGCGAAACCGGATTCTTGCGCTTGGAGATTTTGCTCTTGTCCTGGTTCCTCAACAGCGGCATGTGCCAGAAACGCGGCGCGGCCCAGCCGAAGAACTGGTAAAGCAGCACATGCTTCGGCGTGGATGAGATCCACTCTTCGGCGCGAATCACGTCTGTGATCTGCATCAGGTGATCGTCGACCACGTTCGCCAGGTGATAGGTCGGGAAGCCGTCCGACTTCATCAGTACCTGGTCGTCCACATTGTTGTGGTTGAAGGTGATCTCGCCGCGCAACTCGTCGCGAAACGCCGTCGCGCCCTCGGTGGGCACCTTCATGCGAATCACAAACGGCTTCTGCTCGCTGAGATTCGACTCGAGGGTGCTCTCCGCGAGATTCCGGCATGTCCCCGGATAGCGCGGCGGAACCTTTGCCGCAATCTGCTGTTTGCGCACCGCTTCGAGCTCTTCGGCCGTGCAGAAGCAGCGGTAGGCCGTCCCGTTGGCCACCAGCAGATCGGCGTGCTCGCGATAAATCTCCGTCCGCTCTGACTGCCGGTAAGGGCCAAACGGCCCTCCCACGTCCGGTCCCTCGTCCCACTCCAGGCCCAGCCAGCGCAGGGCGTCGAAGATCATCTGCTCGGATGTGGCAACAAAGCGTGCGCGGTCCGTGTCCTCAATGCGGAGAACAAATTTTCCGCCACGCTGGCGCGCGTAGAGAAAGTTGATGAGCCCGATGTAAGCGGTGCCCACGTGCGGGTCGCCCGTGGGCGAAGGCGCGATGCGGACCCTGATGTTTTGTGCGGCTGGTTCTGTCGTAAGCGTCATGGCTGCCAACCTTTGATGCTAGCAGCCATGGCGTGGTCCTTTGCGCGCCGCCGGACAGCGAGAAAGATTGGCTCAGGTCCTGCCCCGCCCTGAAACTCGGGGCCGGGCTTTTCCTGCTCTTTGCTCGATTCGCTCAGGCTGGGCCGAGTTCGGTCGCTGCCTACTCAATCCCCACCCACGCCAGCACCGCGTCGATATGCGCCGCCGCCGTATTGATGTACGTCACCCCCGCGTACTTGAAGCAGGTCTGCATCGAGAGCCCCGGAAACGCCAGCGGCAGCTCGGCGCATGCCAGGCACACCACGGGGTCGCCTTCGAACGGCCAGCTCGCCTTCACGATTCTGCCCATCTTCACCGCTGCCCCCTTCACCCTCCCGCGCTGCAGCTCCTCGATCAGGGTGTTCGTCTTTTCGCGCGCAACCTCGCCGCTCGGCGTCGCCAGCTCCACCCCGTGCTTCGCGAAAGCTTCGCGAATCTTCGCCGACCTCATCGTCAGCGGCGTTCCCAGCAGCAGAACCTGTCGCGCCCCCATCCGCGCGCACTCTTTGGCGGTCGCATCCAGGATGCTGATCACCGGAATCCGCACCCCGCGCACGATGGCCTCGAATCGGTGATGCAGCGTGTTGCACGCGATCAGCGCCACGTCGGCGCCGGCCGCCTCAAGGCGCAAAAGAGCGCTTCGGTTGTACTCGTCAAACCGGCGCCACGTTGTCTCGTCCTTATCGTTGCCCAGCAGCGCTAAGGCTCTGGCCAGATCCAGCGACTCGATCGCGATCTCCGGCGTCGAGGGCGTCCCCGGCAGCTTTCTTGCTCGATGCCACGCGTTGGCGCGTTGGCAAATCTCCGAGTAATACTCCACCGTCGCTCGCCATCCCACCCCACCCACGATCCCGATTTTCTTCATCCCCGTCCTTGGCGTGCTTATCCTGACCCGAACATCTCCACGATCTTCTGCGTGCTTGTCGCTCTCTTCGCGAATCCGAACGTCCCCCGCTCCTTCAGCTCCTTCGCCGCGCTCAAAAACGCCCCCAGCGCCACCCGGCACAGAGCGCTGCCCACACTCACCCGCCGTACCCCCATCTCCGACAGCTCATCCAGGCTCAGCGTCAGTCCGCCAAGCCCCATCAGCACATTTACCGGGCGATCCACTGAGCGGATCACCGCCGCAATCTCTTCCTTCAGCGTCAGTCCCGGCGCATATAAAACATCCGCGCCCGCCTCCTGGTACGTCCGCAGACGATGAATCGTATCCTTCAGATCCGCCCGCCCGTACAGGTAGTTCTCCGCGCGCGCCGTCAGCGTAAACCTGAATGGCAGCGACCGCGCCGCCGCCGCGGCGGCCTCGATCCGCTCGATAGCCAGCTCGAGCGGATAAATGGGATCTTCCGCCCGGCCTGTCGCGTCCTCGATCGACCCTCCCACCAGTCCCGCTTCCGCCGCCATCCGAATCGTCTCCGCCACCGTTTCCGGGCTGTCGCCGAATCCGTTCTCCAGATCCCCGCTCACCGGCAGCTCCGTCGCCGATGCGATCGCCGCCACGTTCGCCAGCGTTCGCTCCCGCCCCACCGTCCCGTCCTTCCGCCCCAGCGTGAACGCATTCCCTGCGCTGGTCGTCGCCAGTGCCTCGAATCCCATGTGCGTCAGCATCCGCGCTGTCCCGGCATCCCAGGGGTTGGGAATGATGAAGGCTCGCGTCCTCTCATGTAATGAACGAAATTCGTCGCTTTTTTCCTTTTGTGTTCGCTGCGTCATTGCCTCTTCTCCCCCGCCGCCAAAATCGAGAAGGTCTCCTCGACCGTCTCCAGAAAGGTTCGCTCTTCGCGCAGAATCAGCCGCTGCGTCTCCGCCATCGCGAAGTTTTCCCGCGCCTCGGCATCATTTCTTAGACGCGCCCGATACGCCTCATACGCCGCAAGGCTCTCGAACGCGATCAGCCCCCACGCGATGTCGTTCGTCCCCTCATGCGGCAGAAAGTACCCCACCAGATGCCCGCCGCACCGTGGAATGATCCGTCCCCACTTCTCCGCATACTTCCGGAACGCCTCTTTCTGAAACGGATCGATCTGATACCGGATAAAGCACGTGATCCTCATCTCGCCCTCCTCCTCCTTTGATTGGCCACCCGCGCCGCGATTCCCGCCATAGCCACTTTTGCGCCACAGAGCGGCGGAAGTGCTCCCCGCTGCGCCCAAAAGCAGCGCCCGGCGCGTGATCCTGGCTGCTCCCATACCCCCAGCATGGCCCTTGCTGTGCAACCATACTTCGTCTACGGTGAAACCATGGAATTAGAAGTGAGGCGAACCTCAGCCTTAGAAGCGCGGCGAGCCTCATCCGCGGAAATACGGCGAGCCTCAGCCGCGCAATCGACTCCCGCAACCGTCCCCGACCAGCGCGTCGACGACGCCGTCTCCTCCATCGCCGCCGCCATCGGCGAGCCCGCCCGCACCCGCATGCTCTACTCCCTCATGGACGGCCACGCCCGCACCGGCACCGAACTCGCCATCGTCGCGGAAGTCTCCCCCTCCACCGCCAGCGTCCACCTCAACCGCCTCAAATCGGAAAATCTCGTTCGCGTCCACGCCCAGGGCCGTCACCGCTACTTCGCGCTCGCCTCGCCCAACGTCGCCCGCGCCCTCGAGCGCCTCAGCGTCCTCGCCGGGGGCGCTCGCCGCCCCTTCGTCCCCCACACCCCTGAGCATCTCCGCGCTGCGCGCTCCTGCTACGACCACATGGCCGGAGCCATCGCCGTCTCCCTCCACGACTGTTTCCTTCGCGCCCGCTGGATCGAGCCCCTCCGCCGACCCTCCGCCCGCCGCTCCGCCCCTTCCGCCCTCGCCACATACGACCTCACCCCCGAAGGAACCCGCGCACTCGCCGCCCTCGGCCTCGACCTCGAAGCCGCCCATGCCCAGCGCCGCCGCTTCGCCTACGCCTGCCTCGACTGGAGCGAGCGCCGTCCCCACGTCGGCGGCGCCCTCGGAGCCGCCCTCCTGTCGCTCGCTCTCTCCCGCAAATGGCTCGCCCGCGAACTCGACAGCCGTGCCCTCTTCATCACCCGCCTCGGCCGCAGCGAACTAAACGCCCGCTTCGGCCTTGAGCTGTAGCCCCTGGCCCCTGAAGTTCGCGGAAAGAAACCCGAAAAGCTCCCCAACCAACCCCCTGACCAACCCCACTCCCCCAACCCCCCGACCATCCCCCAAATCGTCCCCCGGCCAGGTTCACCCCATAGCAAGTAGCGAACGCCGCGCACCATCCCTCTGTCCACAACTTGCTTCTCTGCTTCGGCTCCGAAGTACCCTACCCGGTCCATTTTGGAAAAGCGCGGCGGTCCGAGTTTCCAGGAGAAAAAAACGAGGCACCCGGCCAGGTTCACCCCATAGCAAGAAGCTTAAGCTCACGCCGTGCGCTGGTCGTACTACTGAACGTCAGCTTCGCCGTAAAACCCGCAAATGAATCCGCCTCTGGCCTCAGCCCCGCACCGACGCCTGGATCGACGGAGTCCCGGCCACCGCTGCCTTTACCGCCGGATCCGTCGCAATCAGCTCCAGCAGCGCATGCGTCATCTTTTCGTCGATCTCCGCGGCCTCCTGAATCTCGACCGGAAAGCGCACCCAGAGTTGGAACACGCCGCCGCTGAGCTGCAGCCTCGACTCGACCGCGGGCGAGTCGATCGACGCCTGCATCCATTGCTGCACCGCCTTGTGCTGCCGTTCGATGCTCTCGCGGTATCCCTCGAACACCGCGTGCACCGCCCTCACAATCGCGTCGCACACAACTTTGTAATCCGCTCCCTCGGCCAGCTTCACCGTCAGTTCATGCCACGCATACCCGGTCCCGGGCAGCTGTTTGTACAGCGGCGTCCCCGCCTGAAACAGAACCGCATTCGAAAATACCGCCACCCGTCCCGTCGGATTCAGCGCGTTCCCGCTCCCCGCCAGTTCCATCAGATAGAAACGTACCAGGCCAACATCGATCACGTCCCCGGTCACCGCCGCCACCGTGAACCGGTCGCGCACGCGAATCCCGTAGCGGCCCACGATGAACAAATACGCCGCTACCGAGAGCAGGAACGTCTGCAACCCCACTGCACTACCCGCCGTAATGAACCCCGCGAACGTCGCCAGCGAATCGAACCGCGTCACGAACCCGAACAACAGCACCATCACCGACAAAAATCCCACCGCCGCCCGGCGCACAATCAGCAGCTGCCGTCGCCGCCGCAGCTCGTGGATGTACTTGTTCGTAGCCCGCGTCCATGCTTCTCCGCCCCCGAAGATCACCGCCAGCGCAATCGCAATCACCAAAATGCGCAGCAGCAGAGAATGCAGCAGCGTCGAGTATTCCTGGCGCACCGATCCCTGCCACGCTGTCAGGTTGGCGTGGCTCTGTTCCAGTACGATGACTTCCTCGCTCAGCGGAACCGCGGCCGCTGACAGCGCCTTGAATCTCTCCGTAATCGAGCGCAGATCCTCCGGAGCCGGCGTCGGCGCGCTTCCTGGCGCCGCCGGCTGCTTCTTCCTGACCTGCGTCGGCGCGGGCAGCGCCGCCTCCGCCTGTTCTGAAAGCTGCTGTCCCTGCTGCACCAAACCGCGCACGATCGTCAGCATCGGCGCCCGCAGGCTCGTCGCCTGCTGCTGCAGCCGGTCGTTCTCCTGGAGTACGCCGCTCAGCGCATGCATGGTTTCCAGCATCTGAAACAGCACGCTGCTCTGCGTGGTCACTCCCGCTGAGAGCGCTGCGTCGATCGTCGTCAGCTGCGGTGCACTGGTCTTGTTGTTGCCTTTCAGTTCCGGGAAAGACTCCTCCAGCCGGCTGATATCGGCGGCCAGCCCGCTGCTCCCCCGCGCGCCCGATGTCGCCGCAACTCGGTGCAGCGCATCTCGGATCGCGTACGACAACTCCAGCGCCGCCTGCACCTGATCCTTCTGCGACTCGAGCGCCGCCGCCTTCCTCGCATCCGCTACCGCCATCTGCCGGTCGATCGCCTTCTCGCGCTCCTCGAGGTCCTTAATTCTCTTCTCAATCCCGGCCATGCTGTTCTGGATCCGCTGCTGCTCATCCGTCCCATCCGCTCCCGGCGCAGCCTCCCCCGAAGCGGCCTCAATCAGCGGTGCCTCCGCCTTCGCCGACTGAAAGGCAAACCCGCCAATCGCCGCGGCCTGCGCCACTGCCTGATCGCGATAAACAACGTCGTTTGGCTCGCCCGCCTTCTGCATCGGTTGGGTGACGGTTCGATAGAACTGAATCACTGCGCTCAAATGCGCGATGATCGCCTCATCCTGCCCCTCCAGCCCCGCAACCTGCAGCCCCGCATTTCCCTGCACTCCCGCATCTCCCGCCTGCTGGGAACGCGCAGCATCCGGCTGCCCCGCCACCGCCAGCGCGAGCAGTGTCGCGATCGTCACTCCCGCCCGCCCGCGCCTCGTCCTGCGCTCCGGCCGTGGCCCTCTGCAGAGCTGGCTCTGCGGCTTCGGCATGCGAACCATTCCACCTCACATCAGTAAATTCGGTCCGCCAGGTTCATCGGGACCCATTACTCATTGTGCAACAGGATCGATACCACCGGGGAAATGCCCGCCCACTCCCGCGAGTCGACGCTCGCTCCACGCCCGCTGCGCCCTCGATCTGGGCATATAATCTCTCCCCCAGGCAGCTTCCGAAAAAAAGATCTGGGATAATCTCTCCCCAGGCAGCTTCCGAAAAAAAGGATCTGGCATAATCTCTACCCAGGCAGCTTCCGAAAAAAAGGATCTGGCATAATCTCTACCTAGGCAGCTTCCGAAAAAAAAAGGCCGCGGCCAGGTTCACCCCATAGCAAGCAGATGACTCCTCGGCCATCCCGATGGTCAATATAATCTGATCCGTGCTTCGGTCCCAAAGTACCGTCGACCCGTGTCTTTTTGGAACAGCACCGTTTCGAGGAGGGCAATCACCATGCAGACCATTCCGTCCGGCCCCTCAGCGCGAAGTCGTCCCCCCGTCCTCTGTCTCCTGCTGTCCGCTCTCCTCGCGCAGCCGCCCGCTGCCGCCCAGTCTCCCCAGCCCACCACTCCAGGCCCCGCCACTTACAACCTCATCCCGTCCAACGACCGCCACCACGCCCCCGATTTCCTGCTCACCGATCTCGACGGCCAACCCCTCACCCTCTCCCAATATCGAGGCCGCGTCATCCTCCTCGACTTCTGGGCCGTCGACTGCGGCGGCTGCAAAATTGAAATCCCCTGGTACGTCGCCTTCGACAAAACGTATCGCGCCCACGGCCTCCAGCTCATCGGCATCGATATGTATGGAGAAAGTCCCGGCCTCGTCCGCCCCTTCATGGTGAAGGCAGGAATGCGCTACCCGGTCGCCATCGGCAACGATGCGCTCGGCGCGCAATACCACGTTGAATCGATGCCCCTCACCCTGCTCATCGACCGCGAAGGACGCATCGCCCTCTCCCACGCCGGCATCGTCGACCGCAATAAGTTTGAGGGAGCCCTCCAGCAGCTCCTGCGCTAGCCGCGGCAGCGCTCAGAATTCGATCCGTCCTCGGAACGCGATCATCCGCGGCGAGCTGTCACCGCCCAGCCCCACCCCCAGCAATCCGGTCGGCGGAGAAATCGTGCTGGTCACCGCGCCAAACCCAGTCTGCGTCGCCGGTTCTCCGGGAATGCCCGCCTGGTTGTCGCTGGGCAAAGCAAAGTTGGCGTGATTGAACGCATTGAACAGCTGCGCTTCAAAACGGAACACGACCCGCTCCGTAATCGGCGTCCTCTTCGTCAGATAAATCTCCGAATACGTGAAGCGTGGCCCACGGTACTGGTTGCGACCCGAGTCGCCAAACTGGCAGTTCGCCGCCGAATCGCCACCCGCACACGCGCCCGTCCCGGGATCGACCACCGAAGCAAACGCATCCGGATTCAGCCACTGCCGCGAGCCCGTCTCCGTCACCCCGGCAATCGCCGACTTGCGATACAGCGCAACGCCGCGCACACGATTGGCATATTGCGGCCCGCTCCCCTGAAAGATGCCGCTGTTGTTCGCTGAGTAGGGAGCGCTCACCACGCTGAACGGCAATCCGCTGTGCAGAAAAACGGTCTCGGAATACTCCCACCCGCCAAATACGCGATCGAGCAGCGCGCCCCTCGAGCGGAACGGAATTGCATAAACGCCAAACGCGGACAGATTATGGCGTACGTCGTAATCGCAGTTGCCATATTCTCTGCGCAGATCGCCCGGCAGCGGCGACAAAATGCCGAGCGTAGAAAACGGCAGCAGCCCGCCATTCGAAACCTCATCCAGGCAATGGCTGTACGTGTAATTGCCGCGTACTGTCAGCCCCCGCCATCGTTGGGTCGCGCTGCTCTGGAGTCCGGTGTAATTGCTGCCCCCATCGGTCCGAAATTCGTTCACGCTCCCAAACCGTGAGTCGAGCGGCCGCCCGTAAGGGAACGGCGCGAAGCAGCCCTGGCAAACCGTCTGATACCCGTTCAGCTCCACTTGATACGGCTCATGCACCGCCCGCGTGCCAACGTAATCCACCCGCAGCGAGCCGCCCGCGCCCAGCGCCCGCTCCGCGCCCAAACTCCATTCCAGAAAATACGGCGTCTTCAGCGTGCCGCTCGGAAACGTATTCAGGTTCACCGCCAGCGGACAAGTCGCGCTCCCCGCAGCCGCACCAGCACACGGCGCGCCGCTTGAAACAAACTGCGCCCGAAACGCCGCATTCGCCTCCCCCGTCGCATCCACCGCGCTGCCCGGCTCTCCCGGCGCAACCCCCACTCCGCCCACCTGCCCATGGATCCCGCCCACAAAAACCGGCGCGTACGGCGGATTCGCCGCCTCGAGGTCCGCAATCTCCGCGGGAATAATGTCGTTGAACACGCCGCCGCCCGCGTGCAGAGCCAGCTTGTCCGACGCCTTGAACGCTACCGACGCGCGCGGCTGCCAGCTGATCAGCGGCGTCGCTGGAAACAGCTGCGCCACGTTCGTCAGCACCACCTGATCCAGCGGTTGATCGGCGTCATGCGGCATATCGAGAA
>Ga0187863_10003527_pt1 | contig 11516 bp, 6 predicted proteins | sample June2016WEW_11_1_FD_132975 | JGI IMG/M metagenome (GOLD analysis project Ga0187863, IMG submission 132975) | Peatland microbial communities from SPRUCE experiment site at the Marcell Experimental Forest, Minnesota, USA - June2016WEW_11_10 | ecosystem: Environmental > Terrestrial > Soil >...
TGAAGGATGAAGTTCAACACCACGCCCACCACCAGCGCAATTCCAATCGAAACGGGGAAGGCCACTGCGAGTCCCACCATGTCCATCGCAGCCACGAGCAGCAAATTTGCCAGATTGAATATGGCTCCGCCGATAAGAGCAGAGACGATGTTTGACGGGTCCGTGGCCTGAACATTATTCACGAAACTGGAGGAGTCGTGGCCACTGCTCCCCAAGGTCAGAGCGAGAATCAGGGAACTCAAAAAAATGCCGATCGCGTAATCCCAATAAAAAAGCTCGAAACGATAGTTCTTGACGCCTTTATAGGTGTTAGCCCAGGATCCCCAGCAAATCGCGCTGGTGATCGTCATCAACAACGCAATCGTGTGGCTCGTCGGCGTGAACATCGTGCTCTCCCCTGGAAAGTGTGTAACTGTACTCTTCTTTGCGTGGAGCTACAAGGCGAAGAGTTAACAAGTGAGATCGCCGAAAGTTCTACCCGTTGACCTGCGCGTAGGTCGCGCGCCGCAGAAATTCTCCCTGGCCCGGGCGCCCCAGGAATTTGTCGCCGTCCACCACAACTCTGCCGCGGGAAAGAACTACGTCGGGCATGCCCGTTACCTGAATACCTTCGAACATAGAGTAATCGACGCGCATGTGGTGAGTTGCGGCGCTGATCGTGTGTTTACGCTTGGGATCGAAAATCACGAGATCCGCGTCGCTGCCAACGGCGATCGTCCCTTTGCGCGGATACAGTCCAAACAGCCTGGCGGGAGTGGTCGATACCAATTCCACAAAGCGGTTTGCGCTAAACCGGCCGCTGGCCACGCCGCCCGAGTAGATCAGGCTCATGCGGTGCTCCACGCCCGGACCTCCGTTGGGGATTTTCGTGAAATCGTCGCGGCCCATTTCTTTTTGTTCCTTAAAGCAAAACGGGCAGTGGTCAGTGGAGACGACCTGCAGATGATCGTGCTTCAGGCCATTCCAGAGTTTCTCTTGATTCCATTTCTCGCGCAGCGGAGGAGTGAAAACATATTTCGCCGCTTCGAAGCCGGGTGCATCCATGTTTTCGAGGGAGAGGTACAGGTACTGGGGACAAGTCTCGGCGTAAACAGGAAGTCCGCGATCGCGAGCCTCGCGAACTTTCTCGAGCGCATCATTACAACTCAAGTGCACGATGTAGATGGGAGCGCCCGCCATCTCCGCCAGCGCAATAGCGCGTCCGACAGCTTCGGCTTCTGCGGTGGTGGGACGAGTCAGCGCATGATACTTCGGGGCTCGTTTTCCCGTGGCCAAAGCCTGCTGCACGATGACGTCAATCGCGCTGCCGTTTTCCGCGTGCATGCACACCATCCCGCCATTCTTTGACGTGGTCTGCAGAGCTTTGAAGATGCTGCCATCGTCGAGCATAAAAACGCCGGGATACGCCATGAACAGCTTGAAGCTGGTCACGCCCTCATGGACCAGATCATTCATCTCGGAAAGTTGCCCGCCCGACACGTCCGTCACGATGCAGTGAAACGCATAGTCGCACACTGCTTTGCTCGAGGCCTTGCTCATCCAGGTGTCGAAGGCCTGGCGTAGCGGTTGGCCTTTGTATTGAATCGCGAAGTCAATCAGCGTGGTCGTGCCGCCGAATGCAGCCGCGCGTGTGCCGGTTTCAAAGTCATCGGCGCTGGTGGTGCCGCCGAAAGGCATATCGAGATGAGTGTGAACGTCAATTCCGCCGGGCAGTACGAGTTTTCCGGTAGCGTCCAGAATCTTCGTGGTGTTCTGTGCGGCGCTCGACGAAGAAAGATCAGTTCCAATGGCGTTGATTTTGCCGTTCGTAATCGCAATGTCCGCTGTGCACGTATCCGTCGCAGTCACGACGGAACCATTCTTAATGATCGTGTCGAAACCCATCGAGTCCTCCGTCGCCCGCGCGTCCTCGCCGGGATGAGAAAAGGATTCTATGCTACACTGCCGCACTTTAGTTGTTCACGCCGGTTATTCATTTAAGTTGACGCCTTTTTCGACAATCAGTTTTTCAGGATCGCCTGCACGAAAGGGACCGCCATGCAATTCGGCATCGCGCTAAAACCCGACATCTCGATCGAACGCATCGTGGGCCTGACTCGGCAGGCGGAGGCTGCGGGATTCGAGTACGGCTGGATTTTCGACTCCCATGTTTTGTGGAAGGAACCGTATCCGCTGCTCACCCTGATGGCGACGAACACGCAGCGCATGCGGCTGGGTACGTGTGTCACCAATCCCGCGACGCGCGACCTCACCGTGACCGCCAGTTTGTTCGCGACCCTAAACCTGATTTCTGGCGGACGCATGGAACTCGGCATCGGCCGCGGCGACAGTTCGCGGCGCGTGATGGGAAAGAAGCCCGTTAGCTGGTCGCAGCTAGAAGCCGCGGTCGCCGAGTTTCGCGATCTTACGTCCGGCAGGGAAGTGCAACACGACGGTCAACCCACCCGGCTCAGTTGGGCGAAAGACTCTCCGCGGGTTTGGATTGCGGGATACGGGCCTAAGGTGCTGCACATGGCAGGGCGAGTGGCGGATGGCATCATTTTGCAATTTGCCGATCCGGCTTTGATTGCCTGGTGTCTGGGTTTCGTGAAAGAAGGCGCTCGTGCCGCAGGACGCGATCCCAGCCGAATCGAGGTCATGGCGGCCGCACCGGTGTGGATTTCGGATGACCTGAGTATCGCCCGCGAACGAGTGCGCTGGTTCCCCGCGCTAGTCTCGAATCACGTGATGGATCTAATCCGGCAATACAAGCCTGAGGATCTGCCTCCGGCGCTGACTTCGTTTGTGCAGGATCGCGGCCACTATGATTATCAGCACCATTGCGAAGTCGGCAGCGACAACGCGGATTTTGTTTCCGACGAAGTGATCGATCGCTTCTGCTTAGTCGGGCCCGCTGAGGCGCACAAACAGAAACTGCGTGCGCTTGCCGCTGCCGGCGTCACGCAATTCAATATCTATTTGATGTGTGGGGATGAAGAGCGCTCGCTCGCTGAGTGGTCGAAGCTCGTGCTGCCCGATTTTCAGTGACGCCGTCATTCTGAATCGCGGTGCAGCCGCCATGAGGGACCGTGCGTTAGCCGGCAGCGTTATGGACGGGAATGTATGCACAGCAGGCTTCTTTTCACGATGAAATCGTGTGACCCTCGGCGAAGTGCATCAGGGCGAAATACGTCACGAACGAAACCAGAAATCCGACGAACCAGGAATAGTCATATAAGAACCGCACGGAAAGAATGATCAGCCCAGCTAGCGCGGTGCCCGCCCCAAGCGCGAGCGCGATGACCGCGCGCCAGTTGAATCCGCGCGAATATTCGTAAATCCCGCCGCGAAGGTAAAGATCGTCGACCTGCAACACCCGCCGCCGAATGATGAAGTAGTCGCAGATCATGATTCCTGCCACGGGCCCCAAAAAGGCAGCGTAGCCGCCGAGCCAGCCCATGATGAATGTGCTGTAGCTGGAGAGCAGTTTCCACGGCATCAGCGCGACGCCCATGAAACAGGTGATGACGCCGCCGGTGCGGAAACTGATGCCGCGCGGCCACAGGTTGGAAAAATCATTTGCTGGCGAAACCACGTTGGCTCCGATGTTGACGTTGAGCGTCGCCAGTAAAATTGCAAACAGCGAGATCACCACCGCCACGGGTGAATGAAAGCGGCTCAGCAATTCCACCGGGTTCCAAATCGCAGTTCCATAGACGACCACTGTGGCCGAAGTAACCACGATTCCGACGAAAGCATACAGCGTCATCGTGGTCGGCAAGGCCAGGGCCTGCCCAATCATCTGCTCGCGCTGGTTGCGTGCAAACCGCGTGAAGTCTGGGATGTTCAACGAAACTGTGGCCCAAAAACCAACCGTACCATTCAAAGCGGGGATCAGAAATTTCAAGAAGTCAGAAAAAGTTGTGAACTTCGAAGGCACTGAGAACATAGGACCGAAACCGCCGGCCGCGCGATAAGCCCATCCCAAAAGCAGCAATCCAACGCCCAGCAAAATCGGCGCGCTGATGCCTTGCAGCATGCGGATGTATTCAATCCCCTTGAGCACCACCGCGAGGTTGATGAGCCAGAAAATAAAAAAGCAGACGCCGGGCCCATAGGGGAAAGTTTTCCAACCGGGGACGAGTGTTGCCAGCAAAGTGCTGATGGCTTCTCCACCGATCCAAGCCTGAATGCCGAACCATCCGCATGCGACCAGAGCGCGCAGCACGGCAGCGACGTTTGCGCCCAGCACTCCGAACGACGCGCGAGCCAGGACAGGGAAGGGTATTCCGTACTTCGCGCCGGGATGCGAATTCAGCAGCATGGGCGCGAGCACAATGACGTTGCCCAGAAAAATGGTTGCGACCGCCTGCTTCCAGTTCATCCCGCCCTGAATCAAACTCGCGGCCAGCATGTAGGTGAGGATATTCACCGACATCGAAATCCACAGCGCCGCGAAGTTGTACGTTCCCCAGTGCCGTCGCTCGGCCGTAGCCGGCGCGAGGTCTTCGTTGTACAGAGGGCTGGATTCGATGCGGGAGTGAGTTTCGTGGGGAGTCATAAGAATTGAGTAATCGGGAAATTTGGTAATCGGGAAATTGAAAACTATAAAGACCTAACCGCGGCCGCGATTACTCAATTACTAAATTTCCCAATTACTCAATTTCTCGGCTCTGCGTCGTGATCGGTCCGTAACTCTCGGGCCGGCGGTCGCGGAAGAACTGCCAGACTTTGCGAACCTCGGCGATCATGTCGAGGTCGAGGTCGGCGACAACCACTTCGTCTTTCTCGCGGCTGGCCTGCGCGATGATCTTGCCGCGCGGCGTGCAGAAATAACTCTTGCCATAAAATTCGCCGATGCTCCACGGCTGCTCGGTTCCCACGCGATTGATTGCTCCCACAAAGTAGCCATTGGCCACGGCGTGAGCGGGTTGTTCGAGTTCCCACAGGTACTCCGATAGTCCAGCCACGGTTGCAGAAGGATTGAAGACGATCTCTGCACCATTGAGTCCGAGAATACGCGCACCTTCGGGAAAGTGGCGGTCGTAGCAGATGTATACGCCCACCCGTGCGTACTTGGTTTGAAACACGGGATAGCCGAGATCGCCGGGAGTGAAATAAAACTTCTCCCAGAACCCAGGATGACAATGCGGAATGTGATGTTTGCGGTACTTTCCGAGATAGCTTCCATCGGCGTCGATCACCGCCGCGGTGTTGAAGTACACTCCCGGCATCTGCTCTTCGTAAACCGGAACCACGATGACCATGTTGTGCTTCTTCGCGACCTTCTGCATGAGACGCGTGGTTGGGCCGTCGGGAACGCGTTCCGTCAGTTCGTACCAGCGCGCGTTTTGCTCCGCACAAAAATAGGGCCCGTAGAAAAGTTCCTGCAGGCAGAGGATCTGCGTTTTTTTTCGTGCCGCCTGCTCGATCAGTTTCAGGTGCTTGTCGATCATCGCCTTCCTGATCTGCGCGAGAGGGCGTTCGGTCGAGAGCGCATTGCTGGCTTGTATCAGGGCACAGCGGACGTTGCGGGCCATGAGATCCTCCCCGAGTTGCTGAGGAGGGCAAATATAACAGAGTAGAGCAGCGCACGCTTTCGACTTCGCTCCGGGCACGCTCTCGTTCGCTCTCAGGTGCCACAGTTCTCGCTGACGCGCTGGAGTCACTGCCCCGGACGAGGGCATCCGAGGCTCCGCGAATCGGGCTTGATTGACACCGTGACGGTGAGATCAATAGACTCGGCCTGCTTCTTAACTGCGATACATCCCCATGGCAAAGCGCCCTCGAATTGCAGTGGTCGGCAGCGCCAACGTTGACCTGACGACCTTTACGAATCAATTTCCCAAGCCAGGCGAAACTATTTTCGGGCAGAAATTCGATCTCGGTTTTGGCGGCAAAGGAGCGAATCAGGCAGTGGCGGCACGTCTCTGTGGCGCCGAGGTTTTTATGATTGCGCGCGTGGGCAGCGATCTGTTCGGTCCCGCGACCATCGAAAACTTCCGCAAGCAGGGAATTGATACTACTCACGTGAAGCAGGTTGAGGGACTGTCGAGCGGCGTCGCGCCCATCTTCGTCGAACCCAACGGACAGAACCGCATTCTGGTGGTCAAGGGAGCAAACGATGCGCTCAAGCCTGCCGATGTTGACGCCGCCGCTGAGACCTTGAAGTCCGCCGATTGCATCGTGCTGCAGTTCGAGATTCCGGTGGAGACGGTTTATTACACGATCGGGTTCGCGCGCAAGAATGGAATCCGCTGCATCCTGAATCCGGCGCCCGCACAACCGGTCGACCTGGGGGCGTTGAACGATCTGGACTATTTTGTTCCCAACGAGAGTGAAGCAGAGACTATTACCAGCCGCCCGGTGAAAAACGTCGAAGATGCGAAGAAGTGCGCCGAGCAACTGGTGGCCAGCGGCATTCGACGGGTGATTATCACGTTAGGGGCGAACGGATCTCTTCTCGCAGGCAGCGACGGGAGCGCACACGTGCGGCCGTTCGCAGTTCGCAGCATTGACAGCAGTGGCGCAGGCGACGCCTTTATCGGCAGCTTCGCCGTTTTTCTTGCCGAGGGAGTTCCAGAAACGGAAGCCGTTCGCCGCGCGAACCTTTACGCAGCCTTGTCTACGACAGGAGTTGGAACGCAAAAATCCTTCCATGACCGCGTGCGCTTTGATGCCGAATGGGCGACGCGCTCATGACATCTATGCGGTAGTTTTCAACAATCAACAACACGAAGCAGTTTTCCACATGAGTCGATGCGAAAGAATGATCACGACGAATCCAGCTCCACTGCGAAAATTCTTGACTTACCGCTAATCGGCAATTTATAAGCCGAATCTGTGGTCCCTGGGAACCTCCCAGCTTCACTGGAAGTGGGAGGGTCTTTTTCTTTATGCGCGGTGGCACGAACGAAAGGGGTTCAAGCAATGTCGAACCAGAAGGCGCGCTTCGCGGTGTGGGTTTGTTCGCTGGCATGTTTGTTGACGCCGCTCTTGCACGGTCAGGCAACCGGTAGTTTCTCGGGCACAGTTTCGGATAACTCCGGCGCGGTCGTATCGGGCGCCAGGGTTACGGTCACTGCCCAAGCCACGAATGTATCTCGCGACGCGTTTACCGATCCCACCGGACACTTCCTGGTTCCTCTGCTCGGCGTTGCGGATTACACCATCAAGGTGCAAGCCCAGGGCTTCAAGCCCTCCGAGGTGAAAGATGTCCGCCTGCAGATCGACGAACACCGCGAACTCGACTTCAAACTCGTTCTCGCGTCAGTAAGCACCAGCGTCGAAGTCAATGCGACCGAGGTCGCGGTCGAGACCACGACTCCAACTCTCGGTCAAGTCATCACCGCCCAGGAAGTGGCTGAACTCCCTTTGAACGGCCGCAACTTTGTTCAATTGGCGACTCTGACTCCGGGAACGACTGCGTCCACCAGTCCGGTCAGTTTCTTCAACGGATCTCCGAGCAGTGAAGCTTCTACTCGCGGATCGTTTTCGCTTTCAGTGGGCGGCTCGCGCGAACAGGAAACGGATTGGCTGCTCGACGGCAATGACAACAATCAGCTCGATGAGGGCGGCATTGCGATCTTCTCATCGCTGGATGACATCGAAGAATTTAAAGTCTTGACCTACAACTATTCCGCGGAGTTTGGCGAGCGCGCCGGTCCCACTGTATTGGTCACAACGAAATCGGGATCGAACAAGTTTCACGGCTCATTATTTGAATACTTCCGCAACACGAAGCTGAATGCGGTCCCATATTTCGGGACGTCACCGCAAAAATTTAATCTGAATCAGTTTGGAGGATCGCTCGGCGGAGCGATCAAGAAAGACAAGACTTTTTTCTTTCTGGATTATCAAGCCAAGATGCAGAGGGAAGGCGTGACCTTCACAGGCTTTGTGCCGACCACGGCCGAGCTGACGCCGGACGCCGGTGGCAATTACAACCTCACCAGCAATCCGTTCGGCTTGACACTAGCGAACCCCTACGCGACCGGGGCAGAACCCACGAACTTCCAATGCGTGCCAGGCACGTCGACTCCCGAGCCCGTCCAGCCCGATGGCAGCCAGCTGCCCGGCTCCGTTTGCGACGTCATTCCGGCGGCGCTGATTAATCCGATCGGTGCGAAAGTAGCCAAGCTCTACCCTGCGCCCAATTCCACCAATTCAGGTTTCAATTACGTCAACGAGCCGGTGAGAAAACTCAACGAAGGAACGTGGGATATCCGCCTCGATCACAATTTCTCCAGCAAGGATTCCGCATTCGGGCGCTTCAGCTACGACCAGGCGACAAACTACGTCCCCGGCGGTTCGCCGACGTGGTCCGAGGCCAACGCCTTTGGCAGCAACCAGTTCATCAACAATCATGGCCGCAACGCGGTATTGACCGAAACCCACATCTTTTCCCCCAACCTGATCAATCAAACGACGGTGGGCTACAGCCGCATCTTCAATCACATACTTTCGTTTGGCACGGGCAGCTGCGAAGCCGCGAACCTGGGCATTCCGGGCGCCGATCTCGGAGCGGCGTGCGATTCCATCACCGGGTACCCTGCGAGCCTGAACCAGTCGAACAAAGACTGCGAGAGCTGCGGCATGACTTCATTTCAGATGTCGAGTTACTTCTCGGTGGGCGATCGCGGATACGCGCCCTATCAGGGTGGAACCAACGTCTATTCGGTCGGCGATACGCTCGATCTCATTCGCGGGAAACACAACATCCGGTTCGGTGCGACCTATCGGGCCGAGGAAATGAATGTGCGCAACAACGCCTTCCAGGATGGCTACGTCGTGGAGGCGGGGCTTGCGACTGGGGATGACATCGCTGACCTTCTGCTTGGCAGCCTGGGAGTTTTCGCGGCTCACGACCAGACCTTCCTGGGTGCTACGACCGGCCGCCGCTGGAAACTCATTCGTCCATTTGTCCAGGACGACTGGCGCGTGACCTCGAATGTGACTGTGAACCTCGGGCTGGCGTGGGCTCTCGCAACCCCCGAAACCGAAGCCGAACATCGGCAGGCAAACTTCAACATTCAGAATCTTAAGTGGTACGTCCCGACTGGAAGCCCCACTCTGTCGAGCTGCACAGTCTGCATCGCAACCGACGGGCGGGTTGGCATCCAGTTCGACAAGACAGCGTTAGAACCCCGCATCGGCATTTCCTGGAAGCCCATGGGAAGTAACAAAACTGCCGTTCGCCTGGGGTATGGGATCTTCCACGATTCCGCGTGGAACCAGGGCGGACAGGGGTTGTGGCAGAACCCGCCGTATTATGCGGAAGTTGATCCGTTCCCCACCGGCGTCTGCACTCCGTTCGGAACGCCAGGTTGCGGTCTTTCGAATGGCTTTCTTGTCAACGGCTCTCCGCTGCTCGGCCCTCAGAACCCATCAGCCTATACGGGGACCATTCAGTCCGCGAACCTCAATTTCAAGCAGGGAGCGGTCCAGCAGTTCAACCTCAATGTTGAGCAGCAGCTTCCGGGTAATGTTGTGCTGACGGCCGGTTACGCCGGCTCTCGCAGCCACCACATCCTGGTTAGCCAGGAAAACGAAAACCTTAACCAACCTAGCGCTTGCGGCGTCGTTACTGGCTACACGCTGGGGTGCGGCTTTGGAACGTTTCCTTACGCAGGATTCTTTCAGACCGTTGCCAGCAACAACAGCATCGGCAACGCTCGCTATGATTCTCTGGAAGTGAAAGCGGAGACCAAGAGCTCGAAACACGGTCTCTATGCGCTGCTCGGTTACACCTGGTCTCGCACTTTCGACTCCGGTATGCCCGACGGTTTGGGTACCAATCCTGGCGCGCTCTATTGGCCGTTGCCTGGCACGTCGAAACTTGACTGGGGACTCTCGCAGTTGAACCTCAACGATAGCTTCACTGCCAGTGTCCTCTACGATTTGCCGTTTGGTAAGGGCAAGCACTTCGGTTCAGACTGGAATGGTGTGACGAACGCGGTGTTGGGAAATTGGCACATCGATCTGATTGAAAGAGCCACATCGGGATTCCCCCTCTTCGTGGTGGACAGCGCGGACGAGTCGGGAACCTTTTTCTCCTACAACGGCTTCACCCTCCAGCGTCCAAACGAGGTGGGGAATCCCAACCAGGCCGGCCCCGAACCTGGAGGCACAAATTGCCCCACGCAGATCCACACCCTTCAGCATTGGTTTAATCCATGCGCGTTTGCTCAGGCGCCGCTCGGCGAGCTCGGTACTGCCGCCCGCGCACCAGTCTACGGTCCTCGTTTTGTGAACACCGATTTCTCCGTCATCAAGAACTTCCCCTTCCACGAGTCGATGAATGTGCAGTTTCGCGCGGAGTTCTTCAATCTGTTCAATCACCCGCAGTTTTACATGGATGGCCTGGGTGACAGCGGACAGCAAGACATCAACACGCCCTCCAGCTTCGGGGTGATCAATAACACGGTGAACAACCCTCGTCTGGTCCAATTCGCCCTCAGGCTGGCTTTCTAGAGCCATGAAGGAATACGTTGCTGAGGGCAGACGGGCTCGGCTCGCTCTGCCCTTTATTCTGCAGATGCAATTTGCATCTGATTTGTCCATCACGAGAGATTAAGCCTTGCAGACCACGAAATCGATAGCTCTCATCGCCCTGTGCCTGGCGGCTGCTCTCTGCTCTGCCCAACCACGCCGCAAGGTCATCATCAACGAAGATTGCTCCGGCCCAGGCGGCAGCAACATGCAGACCCTGATGGTCATGATTCAGTCTCCGCAGGTGGAAGTGCTGGGCATCACGGTGGTGAGCGGAGATCAGTGGCGCGACGAAGAAGTAGCCCACACGCTGCGCCTGCTCGAAATCATGGGCCGCACCGACATTCCCGTCGTGCCCGGCGCTGCGTTTCCGTTGATCCGCACCCGCGACGAATCCCAACTGTGGCAGCAGCATTACGGCAACGTCGCCTACGCCGGCGCGTGGGATACGCGCTGGTGGCATGAAGCCTCGGTCGTACCGCCGCTGCCGGAAGGCCAGCCCACCACGAAGCCAGCCGACGAGGACGCGGCCCACTTCCTGGTTCGCATGGTGCATAAATATCCGCACGAAGTAACCATCTACGAGGGCGGGCCGATGACTAACCTCGCGCTCGCCATTTCTCTTGATCCGCATTTCCCGGAACTGGCGCAGGAACTTGTCTTCATGGGCGGAAGTCTCAGCCCGCAAACTGACAATCCTGAATTCGCCAGCAATCCGCGGCACGAATTCAATTTCTGGTTCGATCCGGAGGCTGCGGAAATCGTGCTGCGCGCACCGTGGAAGAAAATCGTCTGCACGCCCACCGATATTTCCATTAAGACCCAGTTGACCGCCGCGCTCGTGAAGCAGATCGAAGCCAGCGGAACTCCTCTGGCGCGCTACATCGCCCGTTTCGCCATGCTCACGCCGGGCGCCGACATTATGTGGGATGAACTCGCTGCCGCCGCGTGGATTGATCCAACGCTGATCACGAAGAGCGAAATTCGCTACATGGGCGTTGATCTGGATCACGGCGCCGGGTACGGCAACACGCTCACCTGGGAAA
>Ga0187863_10003528_pt1 | contig 11510 bp, 10 predicted proteins | sample June2016WEW_11_1_FD_132975 | JGI IMG/M metagenome (GOLD analysis project Ga0187863, IMG submission 132975) | Peatland microbial communities from SPRUCE experiment site at the Marcell Experimental Forest, Minnesota, USA - June2016WEW_11_10 | ecosystem: Environmental > Terrestrial > Soil >...
CACCAGCGGCACGAGGTACCCAGACAGAACCTGGAATTACTATACTTCTCTTCGCTTGGCGGGCTCCCATGGCTGCGTCAATCCTCTCTGCGCCGGTTGGTTAGGGTTAGCCGGTTCGTCCCTGCCCGGGGCAATTCTTCCTCTGGGAGTCATAGGATCGAGCGCGCGCATCTCTGACAACGCTAGCTTCATTATGGAGACTGGACTCGGTGGAATCTTCTCGCGGGAGCACCCCGGCGCAGGCGTCTATATTCACCTTTCCTTTGGCGTGCTATTCGACGTTGGCAAACATCGCTAGGACAAAGAAGGTCGCAGGGGATCACTGTTGCAAGATCGCCATTACACTCAAAACCCCGCGCGATCTGGGTGATGTAGTAGCGCCGAATCCTCACGAGCGCTGACCCCCAGCGCGAACCTGGTTGCCAACGTCGGTTTTCTGTCTGTGCTGGAATCGCGGAAAAGAATGGAGCGGGAGACCGGGATCGAACCGGCGACATCCAGCTTGGGAAGCTGGCGTTCTACCGCTGAACTACTCCCGCTCGACGGGACTAGATTAACACCACGATCGGTCGGTCACAACCGGTTCCGGCTTCGTGAACTCGCGCACTCATTCGTGATTTAATAATCGCCCTGCGGTTCAATTTGTTTCTCCCAGGGAGTCTATGGCTTTATCCAACGCTAATCCTTCGCGCCGCAAGTTCCTCGAAACCGCACTGGCGACCGGCGCCGCCGCCGGGATGGTTCCGGCATTGAGCGCCGGACGCGCAGTGGCTCCATCCACAACGCCCGCGACTCCTGAAGTCAAAACCTTCGAGCTGAGCGAAATCACGATCTCCGAACTGCAGGAAGGCATGCAGTCGGGCAAGTTCACCGCGCGATCTCTGGTCGAGAAATATTCCGCTCGCGTCGAAGAAGTCGACAAGAGCGGCCCGGCGGTGAATGCGATCATCGAAATGAATCCGGATGCCCTCGCCATTGCCGAGGCGCTCGATCGGGAGCGAAAGGTCAAAGGCCCGCGCGGCCCGTTGCACGGCATTCCGGTTCTCATCAAAGACAACATCGACACCGCGGATCGCATGATGACCACGGCAGGGTCGCTTGCGCTGGTGGGTTCAAAGCCGCTGAAAGATTCGTTCGTTGCGCAAAAGCTGCGCGCGGCCGGAGTAGTCATCCTGGCCAAGACGAATCTCAGCGAGTGGGCGAACATTCGTTCCAGCCATTCCACCAGCGGATGGAGCGGGCGCGGCGGCCTGACAAGAAATCCATATTCCCTTGATCGCAATCCCTGCGGATCAAGCTCAGGTACAGGCGCTGGCATTTCGGCGAGCCTTGCCGCGGCGGGGATCGGCACGGAGACGGACGGTTCAATCGTTTGTCCTTCGTCGTCGAACGGACTTGCCGGCATCAAGCCGACGGTCGGGCTGGTCAGTCGATCCGGCATTATCCCGATTTCTCACAGCCAGGATGGCGCGGGGCCGATGTGCCGGACCCTGCGCGATGCGGCCATTCTCTTGGGCGCACTGACCGGTGTAGACCCGGAAGACGCGGCGACAGCCGGGAGCGCGGGAAAGTCCCTGACCGACTACGCGCAATTCTGCGATCCCAACGGCCTGAAAGGCGCTCGCATCGGCGTCGCGCGAAAATATTTCGGATTCAGCGACGCGGTCGATGCGCTCATGGAGCAGGCCCTCGACGTGATGAAGAAGCAAGGAGCCACGCTCGTGGATCCAGCCGACATCGAGACTCTGGGAAAATTCGACGACAGCGAGTCGACGGTTTTCATGTACGAGTTAAAAGCGGACTTGAACGCCTACCTGGCGCGGCTTGGTCCCGGAGCACCGGTCAAGACTCTGAAAGACATCATTGACTTCAATGAGCGCAATCGCTCGAAAGAAATGCCCTACTTCGGTCAGGACTTATTTGTGAAAGCACAAACCAAGGGTCCACTTACCGAGAAAGAGTATGTGGATGCCCTGGCGAAGAACCATCAGCTTGCCCGCACCGATGGAATCGATGCGGTCATGGATAAGCACCAACTACACGCGCTAGTTGCCCCGACCGGCGGTCCTGCATGGATAACAGACTTGATCACTGGCGATCACTTTTCCGGCGGCAGCTCGAATGCCGCTGCCGTAGCGGGTTATCCAAACATCAACGTGACTGCAGGTTCTATCTCCGGACTGCCGGTGGGTATCTCGTTCTTTGGACGCGCCTGGAGCGAACCTACTTTGATCCGATTGGCCTACGCCTTCGAGCAAGCCACCAAAGCCCGGCAGGCTCCGCGGTTTCTGGCGACAACCGGCCCTGCTTAGAAGCGCCGCCCCTGAGCGGATTGCGCGGGCCAACGACTAAGCGTTGCAGTGCGCGCAGCAGGCCTTTCGCCTACCTGCAATCGTCCAAATTTTCAGCAGCCTGGGCCACTCGCGCTCTTCTAATTTCTTCAATTTTCCGGCAATCCCATGTTAGCCTTCACTTACGAGGGGGTACTAAATGACCAACCTGAACAAGGTAGTCACTTCCCTGCGGAATGAGTACTCCCGTCTCGAAAAAGAGATGGACCGTGTAGGGAAGGCACTAAATGCACTCGGCAATAGCAGCGGGAACAAGCTCAAGAGGGCCAAACGCGTCTTGAGTAAGGAAGCCCGCCAGCGCATTGCCGACGCGCAAAGACTTCGCTGGGCTAAGGTGCGAAAAGCAGCCAGGCTGGCCAAGTCTTAATTTGTAGTTTTTCGCAAGCACCGCAGAAGGCCCTGTTCGTATTTCTCTCAAGATAAACGAACAGGGCTAAAGCGGATCAAGATCTTCCACCCGCCTAAAAGCTAAGTCCAGCGAAACCATTTCAGGGCCAGCAAGAAGGAAATGCCTCCCCATAAGATCATCACCAGCAGGCGCGGCCATTGATGAAGAAGTGGCGTGCCTTCGAGGATGCACGCGCGTAAGGCATCGTTGAGCGCGGTGAGAGGCAGCGCCTTGATCAGCGGGTGAATGACTTTTGGGAAGCGCTCGTATGAAAAAAAGACTCCAGAGAATATCCACATCGGCATCATCACCAGATTGATGAGCCCGCTGACGCTTTCAATTTTCTGGGCGCGGCTGGCGGTAAGTAGTCCAACACCGCCGAAGGTAAGCGACCCAATGGCGGCGATGAAGGCAATCGCGCCGATCGAGCCCAGCACTCGCATGTGGAAGAAGATCGCGCCGAATACGAGCAGCAATCCGACCTCGATAATCATCAGGATCAGACGGCTGGATGCGAGCGCCAGAAGAAAATCTCCGCGACGCATAGGAGTGCCCACAAATCGCTTAAGCAACTTGCGCTGCCGCATATCGACGAGCGCAAATCCGATGCCCCACATGCCGGAATTCATCAGGTTCATGCCGAGCAGGCCGGGGATGAGGAAATCGATATACCGCGAACCCGGTTCGGACGACGTCACGGTAGTGGTTGCGACGGAATCTTTTCGGCCGGCCGCGGCCTGCAGCGCATCGTTCGTCTCTGCCTTGGCGAGGACGCTTTCGGGGCGAGCGGGATCGTAGCGGTAGGCAAAGCCGCCCTGGCCGTCGGGCTCGATGACGAGATCAAACTTGCCGAGGCGAAAGCCCTTGCGCGCCTCCTCTGCGTCCAGCGCTTGAACTTTGAAGAGATCATGCTGTGGCGACCGCGCGAGCAACGCCTGCGCCTCCTGCGAGCCGGCGCTGTTCACAAGTGCGACCGACACCGCGTCCGCGGGCTTGTTGCGAAACGCAATCCCCAGGCCCAAAGCCAGCAGCAACGGAAACACAAACACCCAGAACACGACTTCCGGCTCGCGCTTCAGCTCAAGCATGCGGGCCATCAGCAAATGGGAATAGCCCGACCAGCGCCCGTTGCGGCGCGGCGGCCGGGGCGTAGGTGCCGAGCTCTTGACCGGTATTTCCTGTGCAACGCTCATACGTTCTAATTCCCGCCTAACGCGCTTGCGGCTTCCACTTATTCAAGAATTCTGCCAGCGCTTCAGGCGTCATTCCGCGCGCGTCTTCGAACTCTCCGTTTTTCTGGCTGACTACCAGCTTGCCGTTGAATTCAGCGACAGCCAGCGCCGGAATGCCCTTATCCAGAGGGATTTCAAATTGCTTTACCAGATCGGCATTCTTCTTCTCGTCGGGCCCGAGGTCGATATGGACGACTTCGTAGTTCGCATCCACAAGCGGCGCTAACGGACCATGGAAGGCAAGATCTAAAACGTGACAATCGAAGCACCAGTTTGCTCCGAACACAAGCAGCACGCGCTTATGGTCTCTGGCGGCTTTCTCTTCCGCCTCTTTGATCTCGGCGTGCGCGTCGGCGTCATCCGGATAGATGTTCTTCTTCATATCCGACGGCTGCTTGAGAGCCGGATTGTCGGTCCTCTCGACGCCAACGATCCGCCAGTCGTCTCCTTGCTTTCTCCAGCCTTGGGCGTCGGTGACGTTCATCGTCCGGCCATCGCCGGCGACGATGTCTCCGCGAAAGATCACGCTGGCTCGATCGGGTCGAACGACGAGACGAACAATCTCGACCTTCATGCTGCGCACTTTCTGGTCAAGCCAGAAGTTGATCTCGGCGGACGCTGGAAACTGTTGTGTCTTAATGCTGACTTGCGCCGGCGGATCTGTGCTGTAAAAACCTTTGAGCGAAACCGCATCTGCGGTAAGTACCGCGCCAGTCCATTGCTGAAAGGGAGGGAAACTGGAGGCATCCGCAGAAGCATTCTGTGCCCAGGCCGTCCTGGCTGCCACTAGGGCAAGCACAGTCACCGACGCATAGGTCAAGGCATATTTCGATGTCCGGTTCATCGCGACTCCATATTCAAAACCGACTTACTCTTCGCGCAGGTGGCGTCCTGTGAGGCGCACGAAAACATCCTCCAGGCTGGCCTGCCGCGTGGTGAGGTGCTGCAACTTGCCATTGTGCCGATTGATCGTTTCCAGCAACGCGGGAATCGTGAGGTGCGGCTCCTTGACGTTGAGGGCAATCATGCCATCGTCCTCGCGCACGGATTCGACGCTGGGCAAGCCGCGCCAGGCGGGCAATGCAGCGCCATCCGATCCGCTCACAGAAAATTCGACCACGTGGTGACCGCCGAGGCGGTTGATCAGGTCTGCTGGCGAGCCCTCGGCGATGACCTGGCCGTGATCGACAATGGCGAGGCGGTCGCACAAGCGCTCCGCTTCATCCATGTAATGCGTAGTCAGCAATGCCGTTCCGCCATCGCGCTGAAAGGCTCGAATGATGTCCCATAGCTGGCGGCGGCTTTGGGGATCAAGCCCAGTCGTGGGCTCGTCCAGAAACAGAATCTTCGGATTGCACACCAGCGCCGTCGCAACCGCGAGGCGCTGCCGTTGCCCTCCCGAAAGCTTGCCGACCCAGGAATCCGCCTTTTCGGTGAGTTGCAGTTGGTCAAGGACTTCGTCCGTCGAACGCGGCTGGAGGTAGAAGCTGGCAAACAGTTCGATGGTCTCGCGTACCGTCAGTTTTTCCGATAGCCGTGTTTCCTGCAGCGAAATGCCGAGCCACTCACGCATCTCGCGTTCATTCTGGTTCCAGGAATGTCCGAGAATCTGAACTTCGCCCGAGGTGGGAGCCAGCAAGCCTTCAAGAATTTCAATGGTTGTGGTCTTCCCGGCCCCGTTCGGCCCAAGCAGTCCGAAGCACTCGCCGGTCTGGATTTCGAGGTTGAGCCCACGCACGGCCTCGACCTTGCCATCGTAGGTCTTGCGCAGATCGCGGCATTGGATGGCCGTGGGCATGGGAGAGATTCTACCGGAATATTGTCGGCGTTACGGCGCCAGTCAAATCTGCCTTGAATCTTCCTCCCTGGCTGGCAGGAACAGTTCTTCGATCTCAGGGCCACCTCGATAGAGCCATTTGGCTACGAGGCAGTAACCCACGATCCTTGTAACAAGAAATCCAAGCGCAATGAGGTAGTAGTGTCGCAAATACTCAGTTCCGGGTGCGGCGTGTTCGTAGTTCAGGTAGTGAAGAAACGAATGCACGCTCCCTGGCAGGTACGAAAGGTCCGTTAGAGCCCAGACAGTTAAGAGTAGCGCCAAGCTGCGACTGGCCAGCAAAATGGCTTCTTGTCTCGACATATCCCTCCTTTTTCGCGAGCGGGATCCTGTTAAAATACCGCATCGCCGTGCTGTCAGGCGGCGTCTTCTTTCCATGCGTCTCCCGAAGCGCGGCTTTACTTGACGGCGTTCCCTCTAAGACGCCCGTGTGTCGTTTCGAAAACCCAGTGACAAGTGGCTAGAGGTTCCTGGCCAGATATGAAAGGACGCCGCCCATGCTGCGCAAGTTTTGTGTCTGCATTTGCCTTTTGTTGCCCTTTACACTTCCATCGTTCTCGCAAGAGTCGCGCCATTTCACGTTTCACTATGCATTTACGGTGAAGAATGTTCCGGCGGGCAAGAACGTGCGGGTCTGGATTCCTGCGGCACAATCAGATGCCTTCCAGGAAGTAAAAGTCATATTCGCCAAGGGCGATCTGCCCCTCAAGAAAACCCGCGAAGCGAAATACGGAAATGAGATCTACTTTGCGGAGGCGAACAAAGCTGCGATGCCAGAGCTGCACTTTGACGTGGAGTACGACGTGGTCCGCCACGAGCGCATCGCTCTGGGCGCGACGCCTCAGGTAGTCACGGTTGCGCTCGCCAAGAAGGAGCGGCAGGAATATCTGCAGCCGGACACGCTTGTGCCCATTACCGGCACTCCGGCGGATTTAGCCGTGAAAGTGACGCAGGGGAAAACCGAGCCTCTCGACAAAGCGCGCGCCATCTACGACTACGTTTTCGCGACCATGAAATACGACAAGACCGGCACCGGATGGGGGCACGGCGATGTGCTCTATGCCTGCGACGCGAAGAAAGGCAACTGCACCGACTTCCATTCTCTTTTTATCGCGATGGCACGATCCCAAGGCATTCCGGCTCGATTTGAGATTGGCTTCCCGCTTCCCTCCGATAAGCATTCCGCCGAGATTGCGGGATATCACTGCTGGTCCGATTTCTACATCGACGGCAGAGGATGGATCCCGGTTGACATCTCCGAGGCCTGGAAGCATCCCGAGAAGCACGACTATTTCTTCGGATCGCACGACGTGGACCGCGTGCAGTTCAGCATGGGCCGGGACTTGCGCTTGAATCCCGCACAGGAAGGAAAGCCGCTGAATTATTTTGTCTATCCTTACGTGGAGATCGACGGACAGGAGTATCCCAACGTTTCGCTGGCGTTCTCATTCGCGGATGTTGGAGCGACCGTGGCAGAAAAATAGTCCGGCGCGTACCTAGGAACTGGCCGGCTTAGCGACTGCCAACGATATCTCCGGGGCCGGGATCACCGCCGGGAGGTTGGTGCGAGGACGGCGGGTCCGGAGGCGGCATCGGGGCCATTCCGTCGGCAGGTTTCGGAACGTCGTCCGAATCTTCTCCCGGACGACGCAGGCTGGGCGCGTTTGCGGGACGCTCTTCCTGTTCCTTCTTAGCCTCGGTGTCTTTATCCAGCTTTTCGAGGATCACTTCTTTTTCCGAACGCACAATCTTCTGTCCGCCCACCTTCATAGTTTCGACGCGGACGACTTCATCTCCAACGATCCTGACAAAATCGACATCCTGTGGCGGCTGCCCATAGATCCACTCTTCGTAGTCGGTCTCGCCGTCTTTCTCACGCACTTTTCTGGGAGGCTTTCCCACGGCATGCAGAACCATCTCGGTGTTCATGCCCACCAACACGTGGTGCGCCTGGATGGCTTCTTTCACTTTGGGAGGCACGGTATCGAGATAGGCTTCTTCTTTATTCCTCGCTTTGAAATCCAGCGCCGGGAACAAAAGGTTCCGCAACTGCGCTGCACTCATCTCGGGAACGTACTTATCAAAGTAGACGTCGAGGTAGCTGCCATGCGGGTTGTCGGTCTCCTGATCGTTGGACAAAGGGACCGGCGTTCCACCGGTGCCCGAGACTTGAATGCGCTGATACCACTTCTTGCGGCGGATCGGTCCGCCGTTCAGATCGAAGTGGATGTGGTCGTCCTTAATCCGGATGTAGGAAATATGGGCCGGGTCGCCGGGCTTGATGGACGGTCCCCAGAGGGCGAGAAGTTGCTGCAAATCCTGGCCGCTGGGAGTGATCGCGCCATGTCGGATATTCAGCCCTTTGGAACCCATCGGAAACATGGTGCGGGAATAGACAAGTTGCGTTTCGAAGACGCGGATGATTTCGAGGCGGGTTTCTTTCGACATGCGCGGAGCGTTCGCTGCAATCTCCGGAACTGCCATCGGGAGCTTTGCAGACTGAGCGTTGGCGGTCGCCGCAGTGGTCTGATCCTGACTCGGTTTCGGATTAGCGGCCTGACCGCAGACAGGAAGCGTTCCGAGGAAAGTGGAAAGAAACAGGAAGGAGGCGACGGGAACACGATGCATAAACCACCCCAGGTCCGCTTGCGCACATTATAGCGCGGAACCAGAATCCATTCAGCATACTCGCGAAAGGGCCGTCTAGCGCGGTATTCTGCGCCCTTTTGGGATTGACAGCATGAGAGTTTTACGACAGACTTACTAGCATTCGCGCGTTGCCAAGCTGTTTCGAGGCGCCTTCGTCTCTGGCTAATCTTTAAATCATGAGAGCAGTGCAATGGGAGACCTCCCCCTTCCAGTCCCGTCAGCCCCCGGTGTACTCAGCCGTGATGCCATCCCCATGGCGATAGCTGCTCCCCGGCCAAATTCGCCACAGCCTTCCGACACTCCGGCGCTGCTTGGGGTTCTCCGCCAAGCCGTGACCGCTGGCACCTTGTCGACTGAAGCGATCCTCAACGCCATAGCAGACGCGGCCCGCGTGCTCAGTGGCGCCCATGGAACCGCAATCGCCTCGCGCGTCAATGGATCCATGGTTTGCCGGGCACGGAGCGGTGACATTGCTCCCGAGTTGGGCGCTCCTCTCAATACGGATTCCGGAATCTCCGGCGAATGCCTACGGACCGCAACCATTCTGGTCTGCAAAGATTCCTCTACTGACGAGCGTGTTGACCCGGAAGTCTGCCGTGCGCTGGGGATCCGATCGATCGCGGTTGTGCCGTTGCGCGGCCGCATGGGGATGCTGGGAATTCTGGAAGCCTTCTCCGAAGACGCTAACGCATTCGAAGACGAGCAGATTAATTGGCTGCGAGCGCTGGCTGAAATTGCCGAAATGGCCTACGAGCGCGAGCGGCGCGCTCCGGTTCCGGCGTCCGTGTCGACGCCGGCGGCGATCCGTCCGGCTCTCTTCGCCCCTCCTTCGGTCAAAGGAGAAACTCGCAGCGCCCCGGTGAGTGACGGCAGCGCTTCGATGAAGCGCTATTGGATCGTGGGAGCCGTTGCAGTCGTATTGATCCTGACCGCGATGGTGGTTCGGCTCAGTTGGCGTCAAACCGGAGCGGAGATCGCGGCTAGCGAGCCGCATCCGCAGCCAGTGAGTACGGTTTCCCAAACTGCTTCGACCGCCGCGCAACAAAATCCGGTACTGCTCAAACCGGACGCCAGCGTCCCGATCCGCAAGTCTGATCGCTCGCAAAGCAAAGATCTGCTGCGGAAAGCCTCCGAAGTCGAGCCGGCCGAAGCACGATCCCAACCTTCTACTCCAGTTGCTCCGCCCCGAACAACATCCTCTGCAAACGCGCCTTCAAAAACCGTAGCCGCAGACGCGACTCCGACTGGCAGCACCAATACCGATTCTGAAGCGCCCCCGTCGATCGAGATCGCGGCAGCGGACAACACGGCTGAACTCGCCCGCTTGGCTTCGACTTCAGCGACGATGCCATCGTTCGGTGCCCTTGTATCTCAGGGAGTCGTCGAAGGCCACCTGATCCACCGCGTGGATCCCATCTATCCGGCACAGGCTCGATTTCAGGGACTTACGGGCTCTGTCATCCTCGAAGCAGCCATTGGCGCAGATGGCTCGGTAAGAAACGTGAAGATCGTCAGCGGCCCCGCAATGCTGGCCGACGCAGCGAAAAGCGCCGTCGAGCGCTGGCGCTACAGCGCGGCGCTGCTCGACGGAAAGCCAGTTGAGACACAGAAACAGATTACGGTCGTGTTCCGGCTTCCGTGAGTGACAGCGGCTTCTGGAAGAATCTCTGACTTGAAAACTACGAGAGGTTCAGCGCCTTGCGGATCGTGCCTCGCTCCTTCTGAATCTTTTCCTGCAACAGCGTGATGGCATAGATGAGCTGCTCGGGACGCGGCGGACAACCGGGCACGTAGACATCGACAGGGATGACCTGATTCACGCTCTGGACCAAAGCATAATTCTGAAAAACACCGCCGGAAGTAGCGCAAGCACCCATCGACATCACCCACTTCGGCTCAGGCATCTGTTCCCAAAGCTGGCGAATGACTGGAGCCATCTTGTTCGACACGCGGCCGGCGATGATCATCAAGTCACTTGGCGAGGGGACGGACGGAAGACTTCGGCGCCGAAACGGGCGATATCAAACCGCGAAGCGCCCATCGACATCATCTCGATCGCGCAACAAGCGAGGCCAAAGGTCATCGGCCAGATCGAGCTCTTGCGCATCCAGTTGACTGCGGAATCGAGCGTGGTGAGGACGACGCCCTCAGGCGTGGGATTGCCGAAAGTCAGGTCTCTTACGACCTTTGTGCCATTTTCGACGTCGACGTAAGGGCCAAAGTTTAGTTCACGGGACATTATGCAGATATTCTAAACCACCGGAGACACAGAGGGCACGGGCACCGGTTTCAAAAGGTCGTCATCCCGAAGATTCGGCACATTTCAGCCGGTCGAGGGAAATGGCGTGGGCTGCGCGAGGTCTCATCGGATGCGCACGAGATCCTTCGCTCCTCTTCAAAAGCGGCTACGCTCGGAATGACACTGCGCATCTTAAACGGTGATGATGACTTTGCCGAACATCTGACTCTTCTCCAGATATTCGTGAGCGGCGCGTATCTCGTTCAACGGAAAAGTACGGTCGACCACGGGTTTCAACCGGCCCGCGAACACATGGCCGAGCGCTTCACGCAATTCACTCATCGTTCCCATATACGAACCGAGCAGCCGCAACTGCCGCGCAAACAGATGGCGCAGATCGAGTCCAACGCTCGGTCCGGTGGTTGCTCCACATGTAACCAGCGTGCCCGCGATCTTGAGCGATCGCACGCTCTCATCCCAAGTGGCTGCCCCGACGTGCTCAACCACGATATCGACGCCTTCTTTATTCGTGATTTTTCGCACTTCTTCGGAGATTTTCTGCTTGTAATGATCGATGGCGAAATCCGCGCCCAGGGCTTTCGCCTTTTCGAGCTTGGTCTCATCGCCTGCGGTTGTGATGACGCGGCAGTGAAAAAGCTTGGCGATCTGGATCGCGGCAATTCCCACGCCCGAGCTTGCCCCCAGCACAAGAACCGTTTGGCCTGGCCGTATTCCCGCCAGCCCAACCAGCATGTGCCAGGCAGTGACGAACACTAACGGAACGCTCGCCGCCTGATTGAAATCGAGTGCGTCG
>Ga0187863_10003531_pt1 | contig 11505 bp, 11 predicted proteins | sample June2016WEW_11_1_FD_132975 | JGI IMG/M metagenome (GOLD analysis project Ga0187863, IMG submission 132975) | Peatland microbial communities from SPRUCE experiment site at the Marcell Experimental Forest, Minnesota, USA - June2016WEW_11_10 | ecosystem: Environmental > Terrestrial > Soil >...
ATTCGGGATCAAGTCTCACAGGCGCGTGATCAAGAGGAGCAGGCCCTAAAGATCCAGAAAGAACTCGGCGACTCAGTCGCGATTGCCCGGAACCAAATTGCGCTCGCCACCATCGCAATCGAGCAAGGCAAGCCGGCAGAAGCCGAGGCGCTGATTCGCGTGGCAGCCCCGCAGTTTGAACAGCATACGATGGCTATCGGCGCCAGCCAATCCGCTGCTCTGCTGGCGCGAGCTTTGCTGGCGCAGTCGAAAATCGGAGACGCCGAGGCCGCTGTAACCAATGCCATGACTCTGGCCGAACGCACCAGTGACCGCTCGACCCATCTTTTGGCGACTCTGGCTGATGCCGAAGTGAACGCGCGCACCGGCAACGAGCCTGCGGCGATAAAGGCGCTGCAATCCGTTCTCAGCGAATCTCTCCGAGATGGCTACAAGGAGTTCGAATTCGAGGCGCGGCTGGATCTCGGCCGACTGGAGCTTCGTTCTTCGAGAGCTTTGGGCCAGCAACGACTAAAGAAACTTGAGGAAGACGCGAGCCGGAAAGATTTCCGTCTCATGGCCCGCAAGGCCCACGCGGAGTTTGATCGTTAACCCGCACGCAAAGCACCCCGGCGACATCCACACTGACTCCGAGCCTCAAGCGCGAACGCATGTACGCACTTCGGATGTGGCGATGCTGCAGAAAGGAGTCAACCGCGAACGCCGTGTTGATGCTGGCTACGGATTCAACCCTGTCAACCGTGTGCTTCCTCTGACGGTTACGATCGAAGGCCCCTGAGGATGAGACAACCATACCAGCTTGTCTTCGCCGAGAATTACTGGGAACTTGCAGCGGATGGAGGCTCCTGAAAGAGGTAAAAGGCACTACCGTGGAGAATAGAGAGCTTTGATCCAGGCCAGCTCCTCACAGCGAAAACTGCTATTCGATATTTGACGACATTGAGCAAGGCATCGGACGATCCGGTAATTCGGAAGAACGCTAACGAGTCCCTCGCTGTTATCAAGCGCCCTGGTCGCTATCGGCAACGGGACGATTTACGCGATGTTTTCCTTCTAGCAGGGTGTGGAAAATCATAGCGTTGGGACGACTGGAATGGTCTCTGCGAAAGATCCAATGCTTTCCGACCCGCAAATGCAATGCTGGCCCTCATTCAACGCGAAATGCGCGGCATCCAGCCCGGACCAATCAACACTTTTCCCGGCTGGAAAGCACTAGGCCGCCATGTCATCCAGGGACAGAAGGCTATCAGCCTTGTGCCCATCACCTACAAGAAACGCGACGAAGAGAATCAACAGGCAGCCGATACGGCCGACCGGCACGACTCGCGCAAGAGCGAATGCCTTTACACGTTTCGTGTTCCGCCCGAACTGGTTTGTACTGTCTCAGACCGAAGGCAACGACGTAGCCGCCGCGACCGCGCCGAACTGGAATGCAGAGCGGGCGCTTTCCGCGCTTGGAATTACTCGCGTGGAGTTTGCGACGATGAACGGCAACGCCCAGGGATACGCAGCACCCGGAAAGCAAATTGCCATTAATCCTGTTGCGGCCCTGCCTCACAAAACAATGTTCCATGAACTGGCGCACGTGATTTTGGGCCACACCGAAGAGGGCCAACTGTCCGACGACGAACAGACCCCGCGCAGCTGGCGCGAAGTCGAGGCAGAATCTGTTGCTCTCCTCTGCTGTGCCTCGCTCGGATTGGAAGGCGAAGAATTTGCACGCGGCTACATTCAGAACTGGTTAGGGCCCGTATCCCGGAGAGTTCGGCACAGAAGATTTTCGCCACCGCCGCCGCTATCCTCAAAAGCGGGCGGGAGAAGCCGCAGCAGAAGGGCGAGGAGGATACTGCCACCTAGTCGTTAATAAAGGAGGGCTCAGTAGCGGTCGCCCGGCAAGAACGGAGATCACATCATGGAATGGTCCGGGTGGCCAGCTCTCCAAGTGGCCCATTGTGTACCAAGTCGTTGCCATAGCCTCTCTATGCCGGCATATTTTTGGCTATGATGGAGCACGGGACTATACCCTTGCGCTCCAAATCCAATCCGCCTGCTCTTCGGTCAACGAAAAAGGAAGAAGTGACGTTCACGGAGGTCGTCCGGCTGATCGCGGCCTCCCGCGAGAAGGTGGTCCAATCCGTCAACACTGCGCTGATTGAAACGGAAGCGCGCGTTCCCTCCCCGATACTCCGGTTCATACTTTCTGAGCGAATCGTATGCACTCCGAGATGAGCGATTTCAACCAATACCGCCGCTGTTACGCATTTACACCGGCTATTCGTCGGCCCCCCGGGAAGCGATACCGTTTCGTCTTTGGGTCGACCTTAAGCTCGTCCGCCAGCGCCATCCTTGCCATCGTGTTGTGAATGACCGCCGACGAGTTCCTGAAACGTCCGAGATCAAACCCTGCTGTCGTAAGTCGGGCTTTAACATCGGCGGGTGTCATCGGTTTGTGCTCGGTACGCATGACGGTACGGATGGCTTCGGTGATGCCGGACGCGAGGGTCTTTTGTTGCGTCTCTCGGAGGGATATCAATTTCTCCTTGAAGAGCAATGGGTGAAGACCCTTCATGCTTTTTTCAATTTCCATAATTTTCATATTCAGGAGGTCTCGTTTTCCAACCGTTTCGTTCAGTTCTCGGCGAAGGGCATTGTATGCGTCTTGCAGATTGCGTTTGGCCATAGCGTCGATATCTGATTACGTAATCACTAACTAAAACTTCATATTAAAATGAAATACAAATCAAGCGGTACTTGATACCTTCACGTTTGGCCGTCATGCAGGAACGGGTATCAGAATCCAGCCAGAGAACGGTGCGCTTGATTTTGGACGCTGGAACATCTTGCTCGCCTGGTGCGTATCCTCTACGACGATCTCGTCAAACCGACAACGCGTCTGGCTCGTGCATTCACCGGGAGGGCGAGCACAATGGAGCACTTCGATGAAAAGAGTCAAATTCGTGCTGCTTTGCTTTTTCGCGATGCGCGCGCTCGGAGAACCGGATGCAGCGCAGAATCTCCGATTATCCGACGTCATTTACATGGATCAGCCCACGGGCATCGAGCGTTCCGTATATGTTGCAACCTGGCCCTCGCTGGCGCCCTACATCGCTAGACTCGAAGCGTCACAATCAGCCGGAGTGGAAGCGGATCTGCAACTGCGGGCTACAGCGAAGGACGTCTCCGACGGCGAATTGAACCTACTGGCCCAACTAGCATGGCAGCGTGGCTCGCTCGATGCAGCTGATCTTGCAGCGGCCAGAGCCGTCGCTCTTCAGCCAAAGCAATCGCTGAACGCGTTCCAACAGGCGATGGTCAACTTCGCCCATTTGCGGCGAGCCTCAGGAATGGTCGAGCAATGGAAATGGCAACGATGGACGCGTGATGCATACCAGCGGACTTTCGAGCTCGATCCGCGTAACGTGTCAGCTCGTTACTATCTCGCATACACATATATGAACACCCCGTGGATTGGCGGAGGGGACATGAAGAAGGCGCTTCAGCTGAGCGAAGGTGGAATCGCGCTGGGTCAGAATGGCTTCTACGTTGTCCGAGCAGACGCTCACAGGCTGCGCGGTGAACTCGATGCTGCGAACGCTGACTACGATACATCGATCAAATTGAAGGTCTTCAAACTGAGTGGTTTTCTTGACGCAGCTCAGGAGGACATGGGGCGTCGGGAATGGGACCGCGCCAAGCGTTATCTTGATTGGGCTCTGCACTGCCGCCCTGACGCAACGAAGGTTCATGAAGAGCTTGGCGACTATTACCTCGCTATGAACGATCGGCAACAGGCGCAGCACTCTTACGCGGACGCGATCCGGAGAGATCCCAAAAACGAATCCGCCAGGACAAAGTTCACTAGACTTGTCGGCAATACTTAGGAGATCGCTCCGCTTGCAGAGGAAACAGGGGCATCAGAAGCGTAATGCCGAGGGATCGAGAAGAATCGATTGAGGGCATCAGGTAGCCAACGTCACAAGCACGTTGCGGAAAACCACCATTCGAAAGGATCGTCCGAAAGGGAGTCTCTCGCAACAATCGGAGTCGCGAGGTTCATGAGCTCATTTGGAACCGACCCGACGGGCGGAAGAAGGAACCGTTGCAAGGATAGGGACTGCCTCAACTCATGAATGCAGTCTCCAAGCGGGAATCAGGGAGTCGTAACGAAGCAACGCGCTGAGAAGTATGTGGATAACGATGTAGATTGCCCAAATCGACACGTAAGCCACTGCCATTTTTCGCGGCTTTCTTAAGACATACCAGAGTAGCAGCAGATCCAACGGGACCGGGGCGGCGACCACTACCCAGGGGGGCGCACCCAGGCTCTCGACACTGTACCCGAACAGGCACACAAAACAACCAACGGCGAGCGAAGCAAAGATGTGCACCCGTTTGTCAACCAGGTAAAACCCGAGTCCCCACGAAAGCGCGGTGAAAATTATCGCGATGTCCAGCAGAATGGGTGCGGGTAGCGCGTTGAGCATAGGGTTCCTCGCTGCAACCGTCATTGTGCTGGACGTTCCCTTTGAAGACAAGACATAGCTATCGAAAAAACAGGTTCCAAGGAGGTTTGCCCCGTACCAGAAAACGCTCTTATTTCCACAGCACAACCCGATAAGAAGAAAGTATGCGTGGGAAAGACGAGCAGCAGTTAGACGTGTTCAGCTAGTAAGCCCGGAGCAGCGAGTACCGCGGGACCAACCATTGCGTTCGCTGCGCGCCATGACAGATGAGGCATTGCGAGATTTGCAGCCCCTTTCATTGACTTGCCCTTTTCGCAGACGTAGGATTCTGCTCCAGTGATCGGCCAAACCATCTCGCACTACCGCATCATCGAGAAGCTGGGCGGTGGCGGTATGGGTGTGGTGTACAAGGCCGAGGACGTGAAGCTCGGACGCTTTGTGGCTCTCAAGTTTCTTCCTGACGACGTAGCCAAAGATCTGCAGGCGCTCGAAAGGTTCCGGAGAGAGGCGCGGGCGGCTTGGAACGCTGCGGAGAAGGAGCTCAGGCGTGCCATCGAGCTTAAACCCAACTCTGCCGATTCTCATGCCTATTACGGTTGGGAATTAACTCTGGTCGGGCGACTTGAAGAAGGGATCGCGGAGAGTAAACGAGCCGTGGAACTCGATCCACTTTCCGTCGAGGTGAATGAAACCGCAGGTCAGAATCTTTACTATGCTCGTCAATATGATCAAGCAATTGAGCAACTCAGTAAGACCCTCGAGATGGACCCGGACTACTGGATTGCTCGCATGTATCTGGGAACGGCTTACGAGGCCAAAGGAGACCTTGCCCGAGCCATCGCAGAGTGTAGGAAAGCCCGTGAAACCGAGCCCGCGATACCCTGGCCCTTGGCGGAGCTCGGCCAAGTTTATGCGCACGCGGGCAGGAAAGGCGACGCAGAGAACGTTCTAAGAGGGCTGGAACGCTGGTCGAAACGGAGTTACGTGCCTGCCTATAACCTTGCCGAGGTTTATATCGGTCTCGGTGACAAAGAGCAAGCCCTGGCGCTGCTCGAAAAGGCGTATGGAGACCGATCCATGGCCCTGACCTTCGTTACCGGCGACCAGGAATTCGATAGCCTCCACTCCATGCCCCGCTTTAGGGATTTGGCGCGACACATCGGCCTTTTCACAGCGAAAACCGACGGGAGCGAAATCAGATGCGTCGAATGGCACGCAGCAGTGAGCGAATCAGAACCACAGGCTTGTTGGGGTTGGCGCGTCGCACTCGGTGCGCCGGCATTCACGTTCGGCCCGTCGCCAATTTTTGTGATCCTTCCTCACAGCGTTGGGCGTTCGAGGCCACGGTCTATAAATCCGAGGCATGCAAAGGATTCGTCGGTTACGGAGACGCCGACCCCTCGAACGTCTCCTTCCTTGTTCACGGCGCCGAGATGCGTGTGGCCGAGACTCGAGCGGTTAATCGTGCTCTGCGCAAGGCCTACGGCATCGGCATCTGCTCGGTTGAGGAAATCGGGTCCGTCGCTGAAGCGCCGCGGTCCTCCCGAGAGTCGAAGAAGCTTCCACCACAACCGACCAATGGCAATGGCAGTGGCAACGGCAACGGAAACCACGCCAGTCCGAAAGTGCGCGACCGCCTGTGCCAGATCAACAATTTGCTCACTTCAACGATATAGTCCCGTACCAAAGCCTTGCCAAAACCAAACCTCCGAGTACCGCTAGTCCAATGCTCAGTAAAGTGCCGATGAGAAAATACTCTGCAAATCGCTCTTTCAATTCCGGGAATCTTGCGATTGATTTTCCCGTGAGAATCAACCCCACCATCGACGGCGACTGTACCAGGATAGCAGTGATGACCAAGAATCGCTCCAGCCAACCGATGTACATCCCAGCATTCTTAACCTGCTCCGGTGTCTCCCCATGTGTTTCAATTCCAGCGGTTAAATTACGGGTAAGATAACGGATCAGATATCCGCCTGCGAACACAACCGCCACGTATACGATCGAGGCTTGAAGAATTCTCTCCCCTGTTGCTGGTGACCAACTGAATTGCGATCTCAAACTTGGCCAATCTGGGCGCGCGAGAAACCATGCCAGCAGGATAATCGTGCAGACGTGCAGTAGTTGATCAACAACAAACACCGACGCGGAATCGGCTAGTTTCGCCGTACTCACTAGCCCTTGCTTTACTCGGTCGATGGCCAGATGCACCGTGGTATAAAGTGCGGCAAGAATCCAGAACCGTACCGATGTCAAAATTTGAAGGCCAACGAACGCTGCGATGCATAATGTGAGAACAAGAAGGTGAATTCCCCCGTGCGTCAGGTATGCACGACTCCCTCTGCCTTTCCCGCGCACCATGTTGGATGTCTGAAGTGGAAAATCTCCAAGAAGATGCGCCAGTAAAATAGTCAAAACGAGCTTTGAGAAGGGTTGCATATTATCGTGCAAATTGTCAGTGTTTGCATCTTATCGTGCAACGGGAAAATGAGCCTCAATTATCCGCTCCATCGCGACCTGAGTCTCCTGGATTTGCCACCAAAAGGCGCGTCGTAGATTTCTTGAAACCGTTGATTTATTTAACCTCAACTTCCTTGCCGCTAGCTCTTGGCCGTTCGTCTCCATTAAAACGGTGATCGTTTCCCACTGCTTGGTCGAGATGCTTCGCAATAAACTATCGTGCAAGTTGTAGACGGTATTCCCGATCAAATCAAACATTTCATCGCCCGTGACAAATGACGTTAGAGCTCCAGTCTTACTCCGCTTGGCTTTCAGCTTGTTCATTGCCTCGCGTGCCCGCTCGAAGGCCTCGCCCCCAGCAAATTCGTTCACGGGCTTCCTATGAGGCTCTGTAACCTCTCCAACTCCAATCCCAATCCAAAGCTCAAAGGGATGAAAGTGCCTTCGCAGGTCCAGGATCAATGCCGGCACATTTGTTGGCCGTGACAAAATTCCCTCGAATTCGTCCCATGCCGTGATAGCGTAGTCCGACAAAATCCATCTCTTCTCAACATGTAGCTTAGAGATCCGGTGCAACTTCTGGTCCCGCTTTCGGCGAAACTCTTCGATTTTGCGAGAGCCGACGATGTCGCAGGTGATGGCCGCATAATTAGTAGCTTTAGTCTTCATGGCTGATAGCGGGGTTGCACTCCAGGATGCAATCTTACGCCTATTGCACATCTACGTGCAACCGCCAAAAAGGGCCTCAACGATGGTTGCGTGTATCCCAGTTCCGGGCAGGTATCGACTACATACTAATTCCCAACCCCGGCACCTGTTCCTGCCGTGGCCCGATCTCCTGCTGCGGCGCAATTGCTTGATCGTGATTCGGCTCCTGCTTGGCCTCCGGCCCATGCGCACTTTGGTGAGAAACGTCATGTCCTAGGGCTGCGCCGAGCTTCTCGCTTGGTGAAGAGCTGCGCATCGTAAGCGCCGCGCGAAACGGCAACATAGGCCATGCGATTGTTGAGTAGGTCTTTTGCCCTCAGCTCGGTATCGACGTGGATCAGCACGCGGTCGGCAGTCTGCCCTTGGCTGGAATGACTGGTGACGGCGTAGCCATGATCGAGATGCGGATGCAGCCGAGGATCGATCTGCAGTTGGCGTCCTCCATCCATCCTCAGACTAAATCGCCCGTCTTGATCGATACGCTGCACCGTGCCTAGTTCGCGGTTTGCCGCTTTCAGTTCGCGCGAAGGCGCGGTGAGTTGCACGCGGTCTCCCGTGGAAAACGTACGCTCCTCCTCCCGATAGACCGACACGCCTTGCTGACGGCGGGGATCGTAAGTTCTCTCTGTGCCGTCCTTGCGCTCGACGGTCAGCCGGTTATTGGAGGCATCGACGCTCTTCCCACGCGCGTACTCGCCTTTGCCGATGCCGGTTTCCTGCGAGCTGCGGCTGTAGCGCAACACGTCGCCTACGTTGTAACGCTCTGCCCGAGTGCGGTCTGCTCCTGTAAGATCCTGACGCGGTACGAGTACATCTATGCGATGCTCATCGCTCGCGACCACGCCCTTCGGCTGCAATTCAGAATGGATCGCCTGATTGATTTCCACGCGCGAGCGGTTGTCGGGTGAGACTACTAGCGTGCGTTCCGGCGATTTCGCATACTCGCTTGCTATGGCCACGATGCGTTCGTCGTGGCCTTTGAATTCATGAATGCGGCCCTGGCGCTCCAGGCTGGCAAGCTTTGAGAGAAGGAAAACTGCATTGAGTTGAGTCTCGATCACATTGGCCCAATCCTCAGGCTTCTCGTGCAAAATACCGCCGCTCAGCGATACGTTACCGGCGTTATTGACCAGGATGCTGATGCTACCAAGGTCGCTCGCGACCCTGCTAAGCGCTGGCTCCAATGCGGCACGATGGGTTAGATCGATCTTCACCGCGATCGACGGAACGCCGATAGCCTTCATAACGGAGCACATGCTGGTTCTTCTCGTCGTTTCGTCCAAAGATTGCGACGGAAGCACCAGCTTCGGCCAGACCGAGCCCAATGCCGCGACCAATCCCACCGTTACCACCAGTCACCACAGCCACCCTGCCGGTTAGGTCAAAGAGCGCAGGTATCTTCATTCGACTTTCCTCGTTTCAAGTTTCGGTAACGGATTCTGCTCTGGAAACCCGTTCTTAGAGAAGCATGAGCGGGCCGCCCCCAGGGGAAGTCACGGAAGCTTATTGTCGTGGCCTTCCATAGATAAGTCTTTCGGCGTGCTTACACAGCCTGCGTCAATCGGATTCTGCGTCAAATTGCGAGTAAGATTGATTGTGCCGCTTTTCGTTTGGCAAGTGCGGCCACGCGAGAGCGATTCCTGTAATGCTGGATTCTGGGCGGTTGAGGGCAACTCTTCCCCAATCTTGTAAGGGAAGGGTTGCCGACCAACATGCACTTAAATACAAGTCCGTAGATAGCAGCTGACCAGTTCTTGTCGGGAAAGCTGAGAGTCGCCTCCGGCGTTTTGTGCTAGCATCCGTGGCACATCTGAAAGGAAAACCCAAATGAGTGTCCCCCAAAGGTTTCTCTCATTTGTGCTGGCATGCGCTTCGAGCGCAATTGTGGCTCGCGCCCAATCTCAGACAACGCCTAGCCCAGAAGTGAAGAAGCTGGCAGTAATGGTCGGCAAGTTTACGATCGAAGATGAATTGAAAGCAGGGGTTATGGGGCCGAACTCGCCAGCGATGAAATTCAGTGGCACTGACGATTGCAGATGGACTGCAGACGGCTTCGCCGTGATCTGCGAGACCGTACTCTATAGACCCGGGACGAAATACTCCGACACCTCCTTCGTCTACTACGATCCGACTTCCAAGGCATACCGATACCACGCAGTCGACAGTTCAGGAGGGATAGAAGACAAGACTGGTACGGTGAGCGGCGACGTATGGACTTGGCTTGGGGACAGCGTCTTTGGCGGGAAGGTGTATCACACCCGGTACACCATGAAAGTTGTTTCAGCGGATTCCTACGAATACTCCGATGAGTCGGGCGAGAGCGAGAATTCCATGAAGGTGTTCGTGAGCGGGAAGGAGACTCGCGTCGCGACCACCAAGCCCGAGAAATCGCAACCCGTGCAGGCTGGCGCAACCCCACTGCTGCTGGAGAAAAATGAAGGCGAGACGCGTCTCTGGCGACCCGAACCGGGAGAGGTTGACCCCGGGGGATTCATTCTCAAGGTCACTCCCAAAGCCAATGGCTCCGAGCATCTGGTGCTGGTTGGCGGAGAAGACATGCCCCCGGGCGCAGCCATACCAACCCATAAGCATCTTGAGCAGGATGAGATCGTGCTTATCGGGAAAGGCACCATCCACGCTCATGTTGGAGAACAGGAGCGCGATCTGCATGCGGGAGGAATGGTGTTCATTCCGCAGCATACGTGGGTCAGCCTGAAGAACACCGGCACCGAACCCGCCAGCATAGTCGCCATATTCTCAGCCCCCGGATTCGAGGATCATCTGCGCTGCGAATCAGTTCCGGCTGGCGAAAAGCCGACAACAATCTCCCTTTTCGAAGAGAATGAATGCGACCGCCTGGGCCACGTCGTCTACCGCGATCGTGCAGAAAAGGACCCCGACAAATGAAAAGGGCTGCGAATCACAAATGGACTCCTCCCCCACCGGACTAGGAAGGAATTTAGCCGGCCCGGTCAATGGGTGGTGGGTCAGTTCGATTGCCACCCGCCAACGGAAATGGGCGACAACCACCGCGTAAATGATGGCGATTGCCCAAAGCCAAAGGAATATTCCAGCGCACCGAATGTATGTGGCGTACTGAGGCTTCATGGGTATGCTAGAAAATGGAGACCATGCGAATTTCGTTTTCGCGTTCTTCCGTCCCCACGTCACCAGCATGTTTGTCCTAAATACACACAGCCAAGCGCAGACCGCAAATCCGAGAATCATTGCCTCAAACCAGATGGCTTTGAATGTTGTCATGCGCCTATCTTTTCGCCGAGTGCTTTCAGGATAGACCCCTTGTCAATCCGCTTTGTCATGGACGCGGGAAGTCCAGTGGGAAGCACTGCATAACTGGCGAAATCAGGCGTGGGTGTTGAAAAGTCACTGAGATTAGCGGGATGAGATTCGGCAAAAGCATGGTAGAAGAAAGTGATCCTGCCTATGCTCTGTTGGATTCTCATCGTCGGAGGCCTGCTGGTCATGATGGGGCAACACGACCGCTCCGAGGCGTTGTTCTATTACTTCCGGCTGGAAGATCAGGTTCCTGAAAACCACCTGCTGCGACTCATCGATACGCACATCAGCTTTGCCTTCGTGCGGGAGAAGCTGAAAGAGAGTTACAGGAGGGTGGCCGGTCCGTCCTCGCCTTCGCTCTACGAGGTGCTTTGGATGGAGGTTGTTTATATCAGCATCTTGCTCTGCTGGCGGCGGGCAGGATGGTTGGGGTCGGTGAATTCGAGCAGTTCAATGGGCGCGCCGTTTTCGACGATGAACGCGACGCGGACGCCGTCGGATGGGCTGTTGGGAGGAATCAGGATTTCGCGGCCAGCAAGCTCGGAGGCGAGATCAGCCACTTCAAACGCGACGTGCG
>Ga0187863_10003533_pt1 | contig 11500 bp, 7 predicted proteins | sample June2016WEW_11_1_FD_132975 | JGI IMG/M metagenome (GOLD analysis project Ga0187863, IMG submission 132975) | Peatland microbial communities from SPRUCE experiment site at the Marcell Experimental Forest, Minnesota, USA - June2016WEW_11_10 | ecosystem: Environmental > Terrestrial > Soil >...
TCATGAAGATGCGAACCGCTACAACCCGGCCCAGCACGTCCTATCGAATGCCGACTACGCCAATTCTTCCGAACAAATGATCGAGGTAATGCGCGAACAGCACAAGGAGGGATCGGATTTCGCCAAGATCTACGAAACCGGACCGGATCGCATGATCGACGGAGTACTCCATACGCCGTATCAATATACGGCGGCGCAGCTGACTGCGGCGGTCGGGGAAGCGCGCCGCCTGGGAACCACAGTCGGAGTGCATGCCATGGGTGAGCCCGGCACGCTGTATGCGGCGCAGGCGGGTGTGGCTTCTATCGACCACGCCACGCAGTTGAGCGACGAAACCATGCGCCTGATGCGGGAAAAGGGCATCTTTGCTGTGCCCACGTTTACCATTTTCGATTACTTTGCACACAACCGATCGACTGCACAAGAGGCGGCGAGCGAGGCGGCACTGCTCGACTACAAGATTCGCGAGTTCAAGAAACAGGTGGCGGTGGGAGTTCCTTTCGCTGTCGGCTCGGACGTCGGGCCATTCCCACATGGCACGCAGGCACATGAGCTGACTCTGATGGTGCAGTACGGCATGAAACCGCTGGCCGCGCTCCAGGCTGACATGATCAATGGCGCGAAACTGCTGGGGTGGGAGGGACAAATCGGCGAACTAAAGCCGGGTTACTATGCAGACGTTGTCGCCGTTCCGGAAAATCCCCTCGACGACATCAGCGTTGTGGAACACGTCAGCTTTGTCATGAAAAATGGGGCAATCGTGCGGCAGTAGTGCTAATCGCCTGCACTGACGAGAACTCGTTCTCCAACCTTCTGCGAAGGAACGAGCAGTTGGGCGGAGCCGTACTTCACCTGTCGTTTCAGGTTCATGATCGGCCCTTCGATAAAGCGGTAACTCAAGATAGACAGCAAGAGTGTCAGTGCCAGTGCAAGCGCACCAGACGTGAGGACTGCGAAAGACTGCCGCATGTACTTGCAAAGTTGAGGGCCCAAATAGTTCAAGAAGAAGTGGCCATAGTTCAGATGAAAGACGTATAAGCTGTAGCTCAGACTCCCTAGCCAGCAAATCCATCGTTGGCTGCAGGCTCGATTCACCAAACTGTTTTCTTCCATTACGGCGATGACGATGGCGGCTGCTGTGACGTTCGCGAGGGGAATCAATACCTCAACGCCACAATACGTTCTTGCCCAGGCTTCGCCCTTCCAGTTGGCCAGCACCAACATGGTCGCAGCTCCAGCAAGTGCGATCCATTTTGCAAGAGGCTTGATCCGATCGAAAATCACATCCTGACGAATGAGCGCCAACACCACTCCTAGCAGAATGGCGTCCGCCCGTGTTGGAGTGAAGTAAAGAATTGGTTGTGGCAACGAAGATACGAGTGGGGCAGCGAGGCGAATGCCGCAACTGCAAGCGATCAGTGCGCTCGCGATTCCAATCAACTTTCGACGATCGGGAAACAACCAAACTATAAGCGGCCATAGCAAATAAAACTGCTCCTCCACTGCCAGGGACCAGAAGTGGATCAGCATTACAGGGCCGCCCTGTTGCCACGCGTAGCTCGGAAAGAGGTTGTGGATATATAGGAAGTGATTCCAGAAATGATAAGACGGCACGACTCCCCGAGTCGCATAGAAACACGCGACGGCCAGCAATGTCACATAGTAGATAGGAAAGACGCGAAGAATTCGGCGAGAATAAAAGACCCTGAAGTATCCTTCTCTCTGTCGGGTGTCATACAAGATTCCACCGATCAGATATCCTGAAAGCACGAAAAATGCCGGGACCGCAAAGAGTCCGAGAGACGCCAGCGATGTCAGTACCTTGAGTCGGAGGGTACCCCGATGCGCCAGTTGGTATGGCGAAAATTAGTGAGCGCAAAAGACAAGTAGAAAGCCGTAACCCCGGATACCTTCCAGACACGGAACGTATCTTCGAACTCGATCGGCGTTTTGAGTATGAGTCATGCTAGCTTGCAACGAACGGCATTTCAGATAGCTATAACTAAGGTTGATTTTCCGGGACGAGAATTCGGGTTTTAAGGCCCGGAATTCGATTTATTGAAACCCCGCAATTGAAGCGTTAGACTAGAACACGCTTACAAACTGAGTCAGGCGGGCTGACCTCATGTATTTCCAAGCTCAATCTTATTGAAACGTCCCTAGTTCATTTGAAAACCCGGCCCTTGAGCCTTGCAGTTCAGATTTCACTTTATTCTTGATCGGGGTTCATTGATCTGCGCCTAAGGTGTATTCGCCCTACACTAATGTGCTATTCCGGATGTCAAACCTTTTAAGGTTGTGTGTCACTGCATGTTGGAGAGTATCGTCTTCGCAGCGAAGAACGGCGCAGAGGTGCGCAAACTGAAACGGTGATTCAGTTTTTCTCTACGGCAAGGCGAGTTCGTATCTTAGCCAGCGTCTCGTTATAGCGCTTTGACTTCTCCGGCGCGAGCGAGTCCTCGACCGCTTTGCGGTATCCGCCAAGATAGATGGAATAGAGGATGGCAAGCGAGCAACCGATGCCCCAGAAGAATCCGACGCAAAGTCCGATCACTGCGGCAGGACCAAACTCGATCATGGCACTCGCCTCTTTCTCGCGGGCTCAGACCGCCACTGTAAAGGTGTCCTCGCTGCGCGTCACCGCGTGGTACAGCGTGTCTCGTTCCACCGGAACCCGTCCGGCCTCGGTAATTAAGCGGCAGAGATCCTTGCGCGTCATGCCTTGCGGAGTGGTTGCGCCCGCATCGTGATAAATCTTCTCTTCGATGACAGTGCCGTCCAGATCGTCCGCGCCGAAGCGCAGCGCGATCTGCGCGATCTTGGGCGTGAGCATCTGCCAGTAGGCCTTGATGTGCGAGAAGTTATCAAGCAGCAGGCGGCTTACTGCGATCTGGCGAATGTCAGTCAGTCCCGTGGTTACCGGCAAGTGATCAAGCGGGGTGTTTTCCGGATGAAACGCGAGGGGAATGAAGGTCTGGAAGCCGCCGGTTTCGTCCTGAAGCGCGCGGAGCTTCAGGAGGTGGTCCACGCGGTCTTCGTTGTTTTCGATGTGACCGTAGAGCATCGTCGCATTCGAACGGAAGCCGAGTTTGTGCGCGAGCCGGGCTGTTTCGATCCATTCTTCGCCATCGATTTTGTGATCGCAGATGATGGAACGCACGCGCGCGGAGAAGATTTCCGCTCCGCCGCCGGGCATTGAATCGACCCCAGCGTCACGCAACTTGATCAAAGTCTGCTCAACCGAGAGTTTCGCACGCCGGGCAAGAAATGCGATTTCAACCATCGTGAAGGCCTTGATGTGCACCTTCGGGAAGCGCTCCTTGAGCCCGCTCACCAAGTCGAGAAAGTATTCAAGTGGTAAGTCGGGATGCAGTCCACCTACGATATGAAATTCCGTCACCGCTTCGGAGTATCCGGACGCGGCTGTCGCCCACGCTTCTTCCAACGCCATGGTGTATCCGGCAGGGTCGCCCTTTTTGCGGCCAAAGGCGCACAGCTTGCATGCCGCCACGCACACGTTCGTCGGATTGATGTGGCGATTGACGTTGAAGTAGGTAACGTCGCCATGCATCCGCTCGCGCACATGGTTCGCGAGCCAACCCACGGCCAGCACATCGGACGAACCATACAGCGCAAGCCCGTCGTCGAAGTTAAGCCGCTCCTGCCCCAGCACCTTGGCAGCAATGGACTCCAAGCGCGGATCGTACGTCCGAAAAGCGGCGTTTGAGCGAGGACCGGAGGACTCAGCCTGCATGTTTTGATGATACCGAAGTTTGGCGATATCGGCAGGCGGGACTAGCGTTGGCCAATTTCAGCTTCTCCTGAAAGAGGCTCCAGCAGAACGCCATCTTCGAGCGACGCCGCGAGCAGACGCCCCCCCATGGTTCGCACCGCGGAAAGTTTGTATCCCGTCTGCCACCACTTCCAATCGAGTGTTTTGGCATCAACGGCATACACGAAGTCACTGCCGCGCGAACTGACTAATAACTTCCCCAGTTGAGCGTCGTAGTAGAGATCGTCAATGTCGACCAGCGGAAGCCGATGAACCCACATCCAGGACTTGCCTCCGTCGCGAGTGAAGTAAACACCCTCGCGTCCACCGATCCAAAGTGTTCCATCGGGCGAAAATGCGACGCGATGGATCCGGGTTAGCGCGATGGGAATGCTCACCGGCCACCAGTTCTGGCCTGCGTCCTGGGAGACGACCACGGCATCCGGTCGAGCAGCGGCCATCAGCGCACCGTCAGAGGCCACGGAGAGGTAGCCGACAACACCCATCACCGGCCCTCCCTGCCAGGTGGCTCCCTTGTCTTTGCTGGTGTAGAGGCCACCAGATGTCGAAGCGAGCCATGCATCGCCGCAAAGGTCAATTGCAAAAACACGCCCGTCGATCACATGCGACTGGTCGGTCGGATGCGATTTTTCTGTCGCCCGAGGCTTTGCTTGCGCGCGCTTCTTGTCGCTCACGCGAGTTTTGCCCACCGGCGCGGTCGTCGTCGACGGAGCATATGCAATCAGGTTCCTAGGTTGCCATGCAACCGCTCCCGGATCCAGGGCGAAGATGCCGCTATTTGTCCCGGCCAGGACCGTACCTTGCGGCGACTGCGCGAGCGCGAACACATCGCGCCCATCGAGCCCATCGGCCACCTGCTTCCACTGCATACCGCTACCGCCGGAGACGAACACGCTTCCATAGGCCTTGTCGTTCACTACGCCGGCAAAGAGTCGTTGCGGATCGCGGTTGTCCACCAGCAATGCATCGACTTTGCGTGCTGAGATTCCTGCGTTTGCGGGCACGAATGTCGCGAATCCATCTTGACTTGCAAGAACGCCGCCCCGATCCGTCGCTAGCAAAACGTGATTGGGGTCGGAGGAATCGATGTTCACGTCGTTCACGATCACATCCGCACTGGTCATGCGCCTGAAGGTCTTGCCGGCATCGGTGGTCTTGTAGAGCCCCTCTGTCGTTCCGGCGTACAACACGTCGAGGTGCTCCGGATCTTGCCGCAGGACGCGGGTCCTGCGCGCGGTGGCAGGAATGCCCTGAATCTTGCGGAACAGTTCGCCGCCATTGTTGCTCTTGTAAATACCGCTGCACGCGCTGGCGTAGACGACATTCGGCTTTTCAGGATCGACGATGATCGAGAAGACGTCGGAGTCGTCGATCATGCCCTTCTTGATGTTGTGCCAGTTCTGGCCGCCGTCGGTCGTCTTCCAGGGAAGATGCCATGTGCCCGCATACAAGATGTCGGGGTTGGCGGGATCGACGGCCAACGACTCGATCTCGTGAATCTCGCTGCTCCCCTTGGGGCTGATCTGCTCCCACGTCGCGCCGCCGTCGGAGCTGCGAAAGACTCCTTCCAAAGTTCCGGCGAAGAGTATTGCGGAGTTCGAAGGCGCTTGCACAAAGGCGCGAATCGATTGATCACTTAGCCCCGCAGCCTGGTTCCAGTTTTTGCCGCCATCGCGGCTTATCCACAGGCCGCCGCCGGGACGGTCAAGAGTCCACGCCGCGGCATAAAGAATGGCCGGATTCGCCGAGTCGACCACGATGTGATCGATGACCAGGTCGTCCGTTGATTCAAGCTTCGCCAGACGATGCCAGCTGACGCCACCGTCCCTCGATTCATAAATCCAGCTATTCGTGGTGCCGAGAAAAAGATGCGCAGGATCACCCTGGATGGCCGCAATAGATCGTGCGTCGCCGCCCTCTGGGCCTACGGCAGTCCACGGCGGCGACGCCGACTGGCCGTACGCGGCCGCGATCGAGAACAAACCGATGAGAAGACATGAAACCCATCTGCGCGGGAAACAGATCCGAAGGAATCCATACGTGCGATTCGTCACCAAGAGCAGTGCCAAGATTGAAAAGATCTCCAACAACAATGAAAAGAGGCTGACCGGATGCCGGTCAACCTCCAAATACCACAGAGGAATCTTCACTGCCCTGTCCATCCGCTTGCAGCGGCAGTTTGAGGCTTCATTTGCGGGACCGCGTATCACTTTTCAGCCGATACGCGGTCTTGAATCCCCGCAGCTTTCGTCGCGCGCTAGCGATGATGCAGCTCTTTGCGCGCTTCAGCCTTCACCGTCGATTCATCCACAGGCGTGGTTCCCTGAACGTCGGAGCTGAAATTGGCTCCGGCGGGCACGAGGTAGGTCTCTATCTTCTGGCCGTCTTCCGTCCCGGTCGCCACACTCACGCGAGAAGCGTCGATGCCCTTCTCTTCCACCAGATAGGCCTTGGCATTCACTGCACGTTGCGCGGCAGCGTCCATCACCTTCGCGCGCTTGTGCTTGGCGGCATACTTGGCTTGTTTCTCGGTCTTCGCTTTCTCCTTGGCATCCGATTCGCCAACGATAACGACCTTCGCATCAGCTTGCTTCTGCAGATCGAGAGCAACTTCATCAAGGCAAGCTTTGGCTTCGTTGTTCACACGAGTCGGACGCTTTTTGTCGGTATCAAACGAAAGACCGCAAAGCGCCTGCGCATGGGGTTGGGGTGGCGGCGGTGGCGCAACGATCGACACCGTCGTAGTGGCTGTAGCGGTGTGGTTCTTGTCGTCAGACACCTTGCAGGTGATATCGACAGAGCCGGTTGGCGCGCCCGTTGAATTGAATTCCGCGGTCGTGCCGGTGCCGCTCACAGAGCCTGCTGCAGCCGAGTAGCTGTAGGTCAACGGTCGATTTTGCGGGCTTGCGCCGGTCGCCGTAACCGTTGCCGTATCACCTGGCTTAATGGTGGTTGGGCTCACCGAGCAGCTGATGGTCGGCGGCTCGAATTCCTTCACTGTGAAGTTAGCAGTGGCGTCTGCGGTTTGGCCGGGCTTCAGACCTTCCTTGCCTTTCTTGCCTTCCTTCACCTCCGCCTTCACCGTGTAAGCGCCGGGTGCGAGCGAATCGGTGGCCACTGTGGCTGTTGGACCATTGCCGTTGACACCCTGTCCCGACCAGCTGTAGACCACGTTGTTGTTCTTCTTGGTGGAAAGCGATCCGGCGGTCGCCGATACGGTGACCGGCTCACCCGGGAACACCGCAGGCGGAGCAGCCTGGGCTGAAAGGGTGATCGGTGGTTGCTTTTTGCACCCCATCGGTACGAGCGTAAAACTCGCCGCAACAAGAACCAGACAAAGAGACTTCAATCCACGCGATTGCATACGATTCTCCTTCGTAATCAAGCCGAACAATACCGCCATCCGTGCTTCAGGGGGGCGACTTTCGCCCCCCTGCAGGTTTACTTCATTTGCATTTCGTAGGCAAGTGTTTCACGTCTACGGCTTCTTTGGTGCAGCCTTCGTTTTGGGGGTCGGAGCCTTTTCACTTAAAAGGGTCATCGAATCGGCCGCATTGAACGGATACAGTTGCACCGATTGTTGGCCCGTGTTGGTTAAGGTGACGTCGACACGCCGATTCTGCGCCAGGACGATGACCCCTAATCTGTGCAGAACCTTCTTCTTCTCCACGTCGCTCAGGTCAGGATTCTGTTCGACGAGAGCTTTCACCTGATCAGCGGAGAGTTGCTGTTCCTTGCCCACGGCGCGCGTCTCGATCGCATTCTCGGGAACTCCCTGTTCTACCAGGAAGGCCTTGGCGCGGTTGACACGGCGTTCCGTGAGCGCCTGGTTGTATTCAACCGAGCCACGGGGATCGGCGTGGCCAGTCAACATAAGGTGAGCGTCAGGCTTGATGGCGAGGTAGCTCTTGAAATCCGACGCCAGTGTGGTCAATGTTTGTTGCTGGCTCGGCACTAGGCCTCCCTCCGGATGCGTCTCTCGAGGCTGCGCGGTCGGGAAGAAGATACTGTGGAGCGCCAGCCGTGCTTCGAGGCGGATTTGTTCCGGCGAGGGGCCCGGCGGTGGCGGCGGCGGAAGAATCGTCAACGTCGCGGTCGAAGTGGCGGTATGGCCCTTGTCGTCCGCCACGTTGCAGGTGACATCGACAGTTCCGCTCGGCGCTCCGGTCGAGTTGTATGTTGCCGTGGAGCCGGACGGAGTGACGGTGCCTGCCGTGGCATTAAAGCTGTAGGTTAGCGGACGGTTCTGCGGGCTGACGGCAGTCGCAGTCAAGGTTGCGGTATCACCCGGCTTGATTGTGCTTGGATCTGCCGAGCAGCTGATAGTCGGCGGCTCAAAATCCTTCACGGTAAAGGTGGTCGATGCGTCGGCAACTTGCCATGGCTTCAGACCTTCCTTGCCTGGCTTGCCTTCTTTCACTCCGCACTTCACGGTATAGGTACCTGGAGCCAGGGAGCCGGTCGCAACCGTGGCTGATGTGCCATTTCCGGTCACACCGTCGCCGCTCCAGGTGTAGATGGCGTTCTCTTTCGGATTGAGCCCGTTGGCTGTCGCCGTTACGGTGACTGGATCACCCGGGAACACGGTTGCCGGGCTCGCCGAGCATGCGATGGTCGGCGGAGGTGGAGGGGCAATTGACCCTGCGTGGAACACAAGGCCGCCGCTCAAACGAGCTGCATTGATGTTGGCGCGTCCACCATTCAGCCCGGGCCGAAGTCGGCGTGCATGTATGAATAGTCAGCCTGGAAAACTCGGATGGCGAGATGGTGGTTAAAAAACGGCGTCTCATAGTCGATGCCGCCGCCCACCGTGAGATCGGGGCCCCAAGTATTTGGATTCTTATCTGGCCCATTGATAAGGGCTCCGCCTACCAGGCCATGGACAAACGGAGTGATATCTGCAGTTGGATAGCGGAAGATGATGCCGCCTGAGGCGGTGGTAAACCCATCGTCGTTGCCGTGGGTTCCGTTATTGCTTCCATTCGGATCCGCGTCGCCCCACTCATGGAAGCCGACTTCGGCCTGCGCGCCAACGTACTTATTGAAGTAGTAGGCTCCGCTGAACAAACCTCCAAGGTTCACAGCGTTGTAGCTGTAAGGAATCGTCGTTCCATTCCCTTGAGGAACGTCTACTGTTCCTTTGGGAGCAAGATAACTGTATCCGGCAAAGATGTCCCAGCGGGATGCATAGTCGCCGGGATTGGCCGTGGGCGCGGGTTTGGGGGCATCCTGGGCTGCCAATGCGATCGGGGTGAACGCAAGGCACGTGATCGCGAGCGTCCGGCTCAGGGATTTCAATTTTTGCAAGTACATTCTGGTTTTCCTCCGCAATCAATCTGGTTTTGTCTTGGGGGACAGCGATTGACTTGCTCTGTTTCCCGTTTCGTCAATTTTCCTGATGAATCAGCTTTCAGGTCTGGTCAAATTCGCTCACTGCGCTGGTATGGAAACTATTGACACGACACCGGTAAGCGTACCATAGAGGAGAGTCTGAGAGGACACTTTTTGAGCAAATTGCCACCACTGACACTCCCCAAACGAGAGCTTGCAGGACCCAAGTTACCCCAGAACCTCACCTGCGTTCAGCAGCTTTGAGAGCCTTGTTTCCCCGGCATTCAAGGGCTCATTCGGCGTTGAGGGTTTTCAGCAAACTGCGTGGTTCGCGTTGAATCTTCTCTTGAAGAAGAGTAATTGCGTACAGGAGTTGCTCAGGACGTGGTGGACATCCAGGTACATAAACGTCCACTGGAATCACCTGATTCACTCCCTGGACGATTGCGTAGTTGTTGAAGACACCACCGGAAGTGGCGCAGGCGCCCATCGATATAACCCATTTTGGCTCCGGCATTTGATCGTAGAGCCGCCGGATCACAGGCGCCATTTTTTGAGAGACCCGGCCGGCAATGATCATCAGGTCAGCCTGGCGCGGAGACGGCCGGAAGACCTCGGCGCCGAATCGTGCGATGTCGAAGCGCGATGCACCCATCGACATCATTTCGATAGCGCAGCACGCCAAACCAAAAGTGACGGGCCATACTGAGCTCTTGCGAACCCAGTTCACAGCGAAATCGAGCGAGGTAAGAAGAACCCCCTCGGGCTGTTCAAAACCGTAGTTGACTTCCTTGAGCTTGGCGCGATTCTGTGCACTGCTTTCCAATGCACCGAAGACGTAGCGATCGCGCTCCTGCGTTGCCGCCATGCAACTACTATAACTCCAAATCGCTCAGAGACAAGCATGCAGGGGTCCGGGAAGCGATTCGACAGACTCGCACGTTGTCCCTGCGCAAAGAATTTGCGAGCTATACGAAATCCTCATGTGCAACGCGACCTCTTGCGCTATTCTCCAATGTTCACCAAATTCATGCAGGAAACCACCGGTCGTTGCGCATGCGGCGAAACATCTGGAATGTTTCGTTCTGTCTGCAGCGGATTTTGAAGCAAAGGCCGCCCAGTTTGTTCGCTAAGCAATTTGGTTTTCACCTCCCGCATTCGCCCGCGGGATCTTTCGGAGCGAAGTCAAAATGAGTTGTACTCGCAAGTTGCTGCTCTTATCCGCGATGTTCGCCTCTCCGTTTTTAGCTTCGGCACAGGGACCCACACCGGCCCCGACCACACAAGCACAAATCGCCGCTCTCCAGCAGTCCATTCAAAACGCGCAAATGAATGCCGACAATGCCTGGATGCTGACCTCGGCCGCCCTCGTTTTGCTCATGACCGGCCCTGGCCTCGCGTTGTTCTATGGCGGACTGGTCCGCCGCAAAAATATCCTTGGGACCATGATGCAGAGCTTCGCCATGATGGGCCTGGTGACGATTCTGTGGGCGATCCTCGGCTATTCGCTGGCATTTGGTCACGGCAACGTCTTCATCGGAGGTTTCGAGCACGCATTCCTGCACGGAGTTGGATTGACGCCCAACAACGATTACGCGCCGACGATTCCCGAACAGACCTACATGGTTTACCAGCTCATGTTCGCCATCATCACCCCGGCACTCATTACGGGAGCTTTCGCCGAGCGGATGAAGTTCAGCGCCATGGCCGTCTTTCTCTCTTTGTGGTCACTGCTCGTCTACAGCCCGATGGCGCATATGGTTTGGGGTGTCGGTGGCCTGTTGAATGCGAATGGGGGGCATATTCCCAGCCTCGACTTCGCCGGGGGGACCGTGGTTCACATCACCTCCGGTGTCTCCGCACTCATCACTGCAATTTATCTCGGAAAGCGCCTCGGCTATCCGCACACAAACATGCCGCCGCATTCCATGGTCCTCAGCTTTATTGGCGCTTGCCTGTTGTGGGTGGGTTGGTTCGGGTTCAATGCCGGCAGTGCACTTGGCTCCGGCCCTCTGGCCACCAGCGCTTTCGTGAACACACACTTCGCAGCTGCCGCAGCCGCCTTCGGCTGGACCATCGCAGAGTGGATCCACAACGGCAAACCAACGGCCCTGGGAGCGATCTCAGGCGCCGTCGCCGGCCTCGTTGCCATTACCCCAGCCTCGGGCTTCGTGCAGCCCTTCTCCGCACTCCTCATCGGCGTTGTGGCGGGGGCTTTCTGTTCGTTTATGGTCTTCGAAGTCAAAAGCCGCCTGGGCTACGACGATTCACTCGACGCCTTCGGCGTGCACGGGGCAGGCGGCACCTTGGGCGCGCTGCTGACGCGCTTCTTTGCCACCAGTGCCATCAACGCTGCGTTTGGGAAAGGCGTTCCCA
>Ga0187863_10003535_pt1 | contig 11495 bp, 7 predicted proteins | sample June2016WEW_11_1_FD_132975 | JGI IMG/M metagenome (GOLD analysis project Ga0187863, IMG submission 132975) | Peatland microbial communities from SPRUCE experiment site at the Marcell Experimental Forest, Minnesota, USA - June2016WEW_11_10 | ecosystem: Environmental > Terrestrial > Soil >...
GGGACCCATACACGCACGCTTGGGTGGTGACCGGCTACCCGGAAGTCATTACGACGCTTATGGATTATTCGGCAGACCGCGCTCCCGCGTCGGATTACCTAGACAGGCTCGGACTTTCATTCATGAAGCCATTTGCCGACATGATGCGGCGGCAGATGCTATTCAGGGATGCACCTGTGCACACCCGCCTGCGCAGCATTTGCTCTACGGCATTTACGCCGCGCCGGATAGAGGGGCTGCGGGCAGTCATCGGGACCGTAGCCGATGAACTCATTGACAACGTCATCTCGGCTGGACGCATGGATATGATCGCTGACTTCGCCACCCCTTTCCCTGCGATTGTTACCGCGAAGATGCTGGGTGTGCCGGTCGAAGATCATCGACAACTAGGAGCCTGGGTTATCGATCTAGCTGAAGTACTCGGCAATTTTCAGCACCATCCTGATCGTGTAGCAGAGATCGTACAAAGTCTTGACGAGTTTAAGAGCTATGTTGCCGCGCGGATGGTGGAGGAGCGCAGACACCCAACGAACGGACTGATCTACGCGCTCATGACGGCAGAGGTTGACGGCCACCGGCTTTCCGATGATGAGGTAATTGCCAATACCATCATCACCTTTATCGGGGGACATGAGACCACTACGAACCTAATCGCCAGTGGTTTTCTGACGCTCCTTCGCAACCTTGCGTCTCTCGAGTATTTGCGTAGCAACCCCGAGATCATTGCCTCTGCGGTTGAGGAACTACTTCGCTTCGAGTCACCCGTGCAACACACCGCACGAATTGCGCCTGCTGACATGCAGCTTGGTGGAAAGACCATCCGGAAAGGTTCACGCGTTGTCGCGGGTCTAGCTGCCGCGAACCGGGATCCAAACCGATTTCCCGATCCAGACCGTCTGGACTTACTTCGGCCCGACAACCGGCATCTGGCGTTTGGTTGGGCGACACACTTCTGTTTCGGCGCACCCCTGGCTCGCATGGAAGGCCAAATCGCTTTCAATGCGCTTCTGCGCCGGCTTTCGAGACCTGCTTTGCTTGAAACTGCATTGGATTGGCGGGATAATGCCGGACTGCGTGGCCCGACCAGGCTGAACATCAGCTTCGACCCTGACCTCCCCACACAAAATCTGGCAAGCACCGTGTCTTGAGCCGAGACTTCGCAAGAGAACTGCTCCTACCGCGCAAGGGTTTTGTAGAGACCATGTCCGACGTTTTTCGGATCGCATCGAATTCTCCCGCTTCCGAGCGCCGTGTCCACCTGCGCCAGCGCGTTTTGCTTTCCTGTATGCAATTGGAGAACGGCAATGGCGGCATTATTCTTGACATCAGCGAACACGGATTAGCGCTGCAAGCCGTCAGGAGCTTGGCAGATCAGTCGCCAACGATGCGTTTTCAATTCTCGCAATCCTCTACCTGGATCGAAACACAAGGGCGGATTGCCTGGATCAGCGACTCGAGAAGAACAGCAGGCGTGGAATTTGTCGGCCTGCCCGTGGAAGCACGCGATCAAATTAGGCAGTGGATTTCTTTGACAGTTCATCCGAGCGGATCTGCGGAAGGAAATCTCCTTGGTGAACAAATTCAACCGGTGACAGAGGTACTGCCGGCACATGGGCCGGAGAGCCTGGTGTCGGTCCCCGAACCGACGAGGCTCGTCGCCGAGAATCAGGGCGAACACCCGATTGCCGAATATCCGGCGGGAGTTCCGCCCAGCTCCGACAGAGGAGATACCGAACATGTCGCACAGAATTGCGTGTTGAATAGTGCGACTCTGGCCTCTCCCGAGAATGTTAAGGTTGCTGCAGGTCCTCCATTCAGGCTGTCTTACCAAGGAACAATGTTTGAACGCGAGATCAGAGACGATGAGCCAACGCTGGGCGGATTCACCGGACTGACCTTTGCCGCTGTGCTTTTGGTTTCGGCCTTTTTCTTCCTGGGCCGCCAGTTCCACAGGATCGTGAACATTCATCTTGGCCAGAAAGTCATTGCCCCAGCTAAAGTCTCTGTCTTGCCCGCCGATAGCCCTCTAAATTCCACGACGTTGTCGGTCGCGTCCGATCTGTTGGACGAGCAAGGTTTCGTGCTCCAGGTTGGCGCGATGAATCGTGAGGAAAATGCAGACGCGCTCGCGGAATCCTTACACCAGAAGAGCTTTCCAGCGTTCGTCGCCTGGCGCGAGACCGATCGTTTCTATCGCGTGGTCGTTGGACCGTACAATGACGTTGATTCCACGCTCAGGGTCAAGGAACAACTACAAAAGCAGGGTTTTGATGTCTTCCGCACGCCGTGGAATCCCTCTGCGAAACCAAACCCCACGCCGGTCGCGTCCTCAGTTTCAGCACAAGCAAACCATACGCGACGCAATGTGTTGCCGACGCACCGCGCTCGGGCTCTAACGCGGGTGCCGACTGAGTTGAAGACAGAAGGCGGGCTAAGTAGATCGAAGCAACTCGCCAATGGCGACATGAACCATGCTGCCGGCATGTCCATGGGAAGGCCATCCGAGCAATCGACCGATCAAACTGAGTCTAGGCTTCGCCTAGATGCACCAATCCCCCCGCTGGCACTTGCAGGAGTCACCCTAGGAGCAGGTGAAACCCTCGGGACCATTTCCCTGATCTCAAACCCACCCGGAGCGGAGGTCTACGTTGATGATTCCTTCGTGGGACAAGCTCCGGCGACATTGAGCCTCACGCCAGGGAAACATTCCATTCGCGCATTTGCAAGCGATTATAAGAATTGGTCTCAATGGATCACGGTGGCGGGCGGCTCCCAAACACAAATGACAGCCACATTGGAAAAGCAGTTGAATTAGAGACTGCCTCCATTTGAGTCCCCTCGGCAATTAGGACAGCGACGCTGCGATGCGGGGCGGCGTAGAGCAACGAAGAGGGCCGCACGCCGCGGCATCCCTCATCGCAGTAAGTGGCACCCCCTCTAAATTCACGCAACTGGCTCCTCGTAGACCACTGAAGTAGATTACCTCCGACACCTCTGTCGCTTTCCCCGTTAGGTGCCGCTCCACCTCCCGCCCTGAAGTCTGCGTCGTAATCGTCCTGTTTTGAGCGTGTTTTCGTGTTTTCAAAGTGTGAGTCGTTGAAGCATAAGCGTCCGGGATTCGGCTGGGGTACTGGCTCGAGCTGATACGGGAGCGCTCTTGTCGACGCGAAACTCTGCCACTAGAAAATCGAAAGACGGCCACGGCTGACGCGGACGCAGTGAGTGATACGAGACGCGGTTTTGCGGACACGACCAAAGACGTTGCCATCGGCACCGCTGGCATCGACGTCGTCAGGCCGTTGCCCCTAGCAGCAGGGACGCGGGTGCAAGCCGATTCCCTGCCCCGTTGGTTCGGGGAATCCGCACCGCTAATTTGAAATGGTGGCAAGGCAAGCAGTCGGCACATGAACGCAGATCACCGCGATGCTCTCATCCTGCTTGCCCGGGTATTTGCTGGAATTGAGGCTCAGGAAGCAACGATGACTTCATTGGACCGTCCGAGGTGTCACGTACGCTTGAAAACCCAAGATGGCATGCGTCGAGCCCGGATCGCACTCCTGCGGGAAGCGAGCACTCCGGCAGCGTCAAGAGAGGTTCTGGTCGAGATGACGGAGCAGGCGCGGCGAGAGTGAGCGTGAAAGAAGCGCAAATGCGAGGCTAGCGCACTAATCGATGAACGACGTTTCGTTGCATCGCCAAGGATCGAATTTTCAAATAACCATCGTTATAATTCCGCCCCGGATGGGCGCCGCTTCACCACGGATCAGCCTCCCCGGTTGGGCCGCCCCCCGGAGGGGCGGAACCAGCCGTCTCACATCTGCCATAGGTCTACGAGGCACCGCCCGGAAGGATAGCTGTAACACACGTGCCTTTGGCGTCGCTTTCCACTCGAAGCTGTCCGCCAATCTGTTCGAGTCGTTGTTTCATCCCACCCAGTCCCACTCCGATACCAGCTCCGGTTTGGAGAAAGCACTCAAGCTTCTCAGAAGGAATTCCTCTTCCATGATCTTGTATCGACAGAATGATCTTGTTGCCATCTGAGTTCAATCCTACCTTCACAGCCTTACTCCCAGAATGCCTCAAAACATTCGTCAAACCTTCCTGTAAAACGCGAAAAAGTACGAGCGCATCTTCTTTACCCAATGGAGGAATGTCGGTTAGCTCCAAGCTCGAACTAATTCCACTTCGTTTCCCAAATCCGTCTACGTACCATTGTGCTGCCGAAGCCAAACCGAGCTCGTCCAACAAAGGGGGATGTAACAGATACGAGGTGCTGCGAACCTCTTGGACGGCCTGGTCGGCGAGGGCTTGCAGGTCACACAGCAACCCGGCAGCCTTCGGGACCCCTTCTACTACGGGAACGAACGAAGCTAATATCATTTTCAAAACCGTGAGGGTCTGCCCGGTGCTGTCGTGCAAGTCACGCGCGATACGACGGCGCTCTTCATCTTGAAGACGAAGCACACGAGCGGACAGTTCCCTTAACTGCTGTTCTGTCATCGTACGTTTCTCTATCTCTGTCCTTAAGGCCGCAACCGTCTCGGCCAACCTCCTGGTACGCTCATCGACTCGCTGTTCCAGTTCAGTGTGGGACTTTCGAAGAGTTTCTTCGGCCTGCTTGCGTTCAGTGATATCAAGCACGATTCCGAGCATACGCGAGCATGATCCATCCGTCCGATGCTCAGGCTGCCCGGTAAACTCTACCCAGCGACATGCACCATCTTTGTGGTGAATGCGGCCTTGAAAGAACAGGGACGCTCCAGTTTCGCGACTGTGCGACAACGCTCTTTCGAATGAAGGCAAATCCTCGGGATGACAGACCCTCGCTCGGAACTCCGCTGCTGTGATCGGCCCATCCTCGGCGGTGCGCCCGAAAATTTCATAAGGCCGATCGTTTTCCCAGTTAACCACGTCCTCATCGAAACGCCAGTGCCAGATACCAAGTGCCGCCGCATCCGTCGCCAACCTTAGCCGTTGCTCCGACGCAGCGATTGCTTCGCGAGCCTCTACTAAGCGGGAGATATCTCGAAAATAGCAGACAACTCCGTGTCCACCCTCCGGAAGTGTGATCCGGTTTATCTGCCACTCATAAATCTCACGAACTCCACGGTCGAGGCGCTCCTCGATCCGCTCGGGAACAAAATACGGTTCTCCGGTTGCGAGAGTGCGTCGAAATCTTTCTACGATTTCATTCGCATAGGCTTCTGGCCAGATGATGTGAATCAGATCGTCAAAATCACGGCCGACCAGGTTGCGAATATTTCCGAAGGCCCTGGTCGCGAGTGGATTGACGGCCCGAATCCGTAAGTCCCCATCTACCAAGTAAACGGCAAGCGGTGCCTCGTTTAGAAGGGTCTCGAACTGCTCCGTTCTCCGGCGCAGCGCGTCTTCAGCCTCTTGACGTATACGTGCCATCGCCAGATGCGTTTGCACCCGCGCCAGAAGTTCGCGAGCGCTGAACGGCTTGATCAAATAATCGTCGGCACCCTGTTGCATTCCTTCCACGCGAGATTCCTCTCCCGCACGGGCCGAAAGCAGAATGATTGGAATGGTTCTCGTTTTAGGATCCGATCGTAACTCGCGCAATAGGGCGAAACCGTCGAGGTTGGGCATCATCACGTCGGTCAGCACTAGATCGGGACGCCGCTGCCTCACTGCAGCTAAAGCAAGTTGTCCGTCTGCTACCGTTTGGACCTCGTAACGTTCTTCCATCAAGCGGAGCAGATACTGACGCATGTCCGAGTTATCATCGGCAACTAGAATGAGAGGGCGTTTGCCGAATGCGCTATTGCCACTCGGAAATGGAGGACACGGAATTGGAATGAATTCATCGCCAGGAAAAACTTCCACCTCGGTCTCGGCAGTCGACGTTTCCGGAAGCCAACGCAGAGCCTCCTCGACAAAGGGCGCTGCGCCCACTGCGGTAGAACTTAACGTGCGTATTCCGCCAATCCTGCCGGAGGGTAAATGCGCACTTCCTAGAGGCACACTCACAATGAACGTGCTGCCTGTCCCTACAACACTCTGGACTCGCAACGACCCACCGTGAAGTTTGACGAGTTCCTGCACCAGCGCTAGGCCTATACCGCTGCCTTCGTGTGTCCTGCTTCGTGTGTTCTCGACACGATAAAAGCGGTCGAAAAGGCGGGGAATCTCCCGTTCGGGAATGCCTACGCCGGTGTCAGAAACTCGTAATTCGACGTTATTCCCAGCTATTGCTAACGCAATTGTTATTGCGCCCTCAAATGTAAATTTGAAAGCATTTGAGATCAGGTTGAGAACAATTTTTTCCCACATGTCGGGGTCTACAAATACTGGCTCTCCAAGTTTGGGGCAATCCAGCTCAAGTTGCAGGCCAGCTTTATCCGTGGCTGAGCGAAATACGCTGGCTAGCTCTACCGTGAACGCTGAAAGGTCTGTCGGTTGATAAACAGCCTGCATCCGTCCAGCCTCAATACGGGAGAAATCAAGCAATGTGTTGACCAGGCGAAGCAAGCGTGAGCCATTACGGCTCACCAGTTCGAGCTGGCTCTTGGTAGCGGGAGAAAGATTTGTATGACTCTTGGCAAGCAAATCGTCAACGGGTCCTAACATGAGAGTCAGCGGAGTCCGAAATTCATGGCTGACGTTGCTGAAGAAAGCAGTCTTGGCACGATCGATCTCGGCCAGAGCCTCAGCACGCTTGCGCTCCTCCTCAAAGGCTCGGGCGTTAGCGATAGCGGTAGCGATTTGCGTCGCCACTAACTCGAAAAAGCTTCTATATTGATCGTCTAAGGCCAGTCGGGAACTTACGCCAGCGATCAAAAAACCTACAAATTCGTGCGCCTTGTTAGAACGAATCGGCAGCACGACTGCCGTGTGGGGTGGATCCGACCAGGGGCCACGCGGCACTGCGCTGAAGCGCCTGCCAATGTTTTCGACAATAACCATTTGTTCGGTGCGCAATGCCTCGTTGAGAGGCCAGGCGCAACGTTTCTCCACCGTATCCTGAAGTTCCACAATCAAAGGAGTGGCGGACTGACCCGCAATCGCGCCGGCCGTGCCTTGAAGACGAGCTTCTTTTTGGCTTGGATCGAGCAGGTACATGAGTGCGAACGGTATGTCTTTTGAGTTCGCGGCGAGAATCTCTGCCGAGACGACGCAAGACTCCTCCGCTGTCTTAGCCTCCATCGCCCGCCCACTCAGATCACGAAGAATCGCAACACGACGTGCGCTGACGATCTGACCTGTTATTTCGTGTACCGTCGCGAGGACACCCCCGATACCCCCAGGGGCAGTCTCATCCGGTACGCGACTGTAAGCCACGGTGAAGTGTGTTTCTTCCATGAAGCTGGACCGCAGCATTTCTAGTTCAAGGTCTTCGCTCCAAGTCGCTGGGCCTCCATTGAATGGAGTATCAATCAGAGGCTGGAGAATGTGCCATATCTCCCGCCAACATTCGCATGCGCGTTGACCGAGCGATCTTGGATGCTTCGCTCCAGGAATCGCCCGATAGGAGTCGTTATAGATTTGAATGTACTTAGGACCCCACCAAAGGAGCAATGGGAAACGATTGGCCAGCATGAAGCTGACCATCATTCGCAGCGAGGGCGACCATTGCTCCACCGGTCCGATAGGGGTCTCCGACCAGTTTTTAGCGCGAATCAGGCGAATCATTTCGCTATCGCCCGTCAGCCAGTCCAACCCTAAAGCTTTTTGCTGGGCGTGCCGAGATGCATTTATTACTTGCAACATCGTTCCTCACAACCGTCTAAAGCCTGGTAGGTTGGACACCCAGGTTGCCTGAATACGAGGACCAGTAACAATACAGTAAAGACAGTATAGGTTGTGGAAAGTGAAATCGGCACTCGCCTAGCGAGATGCAGGTGGATGTTGCCTTCTTGCTGGTAGGCAGAAATTATCAGAGCCGCGTAATAAATTACAAGACTAAGACAGCCTTTGGCGAAACTCGATGCTCAGCAAGCCAGCTCTAATTTATTGAATAGGTGACAATTGGCCGCTGCCTCGGTCGTTTGGTTCCGCGTTTGCCCCAAGTCTTCTTGCAAGGAAACCACACGGAGGACACGAGCATGAGCGACGAACCACGTGATGCGATCGTAGAAGAGGCGGCTGCGCCGCGATGGATGGGACTGGTCGTAGTGGTCCTAGCGATCATATCGCTAGCGGGCTTGGCTGTCGGTTGGACGGCATCGAATCGCGAAAAGGCGTTCGAGCAAAGTTTGGGAATGCAATCCCAGCAGTTCAAACAGACTAGCGACGTATTCAGCCAACGCCTGGCGAAGTCTGAAGATACGAACGCCCAACTTCAAGGCGAGCTTAGTGTCGTAACTGACAAAATGAAGTTGACCGAGAGTGAGCTCACCAGAGCACGCGTTCAGGCAAAGAGGATCAAAGATGAAGACGACAAGCAGTTGGCCGATCTCCAAAATAACGTCAGCGGCGAGCTGGCGACGAAGGCGAACGTCGACGACGTTACTAAACTTGGCACCGACGTCGACGGCGTGAAAACGGATCTTGACAGCACAAAAAGTAGCCTCAACTTGGCCCGCGGCGAATTCGGCACGCTAATCGCCAAAAATCATGACGACATCGAAGAGCTGCAGCGGTTGGGTGAACGCGATTATTATGAGTTCACGATCGACAAGAAGGGCCAGCGCGCAAAAGTAGGCGGCGTGATGGTTGAACTCCACAGCGCGAACCCAAAGAAGAACCTCTACACTGTCGCCCTGTACGTGGATGACGCGCGATACGACAAAAAGAATCGCTCCGTCAACGAGCCGATCTACTTCTTCACCGCTGGCAGCAAGGCACCGGTCGAGTTCGTCGTGAATCAGGTCGGTAAAGACAAGATTACCGGTTATCTGAGCGCGCCGAAGGTTAGCTCAACGCATGCACCGGCATCCGGCAACTGAACTAGCAAGGTAGACGTTCCCCTAACGGGGCGGAATCTACGGATTACTTTAGGAGGTGTGACATGACAGACAAGATCCTTTCCAAAGTAGGTTATATGGCCGTAGGACTTGGTGTTGGATCATTAATCAGTATCCTGTTTACGCCACAATCCGGGGAAGATACTCGCGAATACCTCACGGACAAGGCAAAAGGGGCGAGTGGATACGCCCAGAAGCAAGCGCGAGACTGTAGGGGGCGTGCGGGAGACTTAATCAAGCACGCCAAAGAAGTGGTTTCGCACAAGAAAGAACAGATCGTGACGGCAGTCAATGTTGGCCGGGAAGTCTATCACCAAGAGCAGTTGGTCGGCAGAAGTGGAACGCGCAACTCGCTCGCATCAAGACCTGGCTTCTAGAGGTGGATTTGTGGGTGTTATACAGGCAGCCGCAGGCGTAAATCAACCGTCACGAACGAATACAGCGGTAACTGAATGGAGGTGCACGATGAAACGAAAGTATCTGTGGCTTCTTATTGTGATCTCGCTTGCCATGTTCTTCATGGCGACTCCGATGAATGCACAGAACCAAATTTTGGGAGAGGTCGCCTTTTCCGCTGCAACGAAGGCGGCAAAAACCTCAGGTGTTTGGGTTGACGGCCAATATGTCGGTTATTTGAAGGAACTGAAGGGCGCGAAAAAAGTTATGCTGCTTCCGGGTGACCACGAACTTTCTGTTCGGCAGTCTGGCTACACCGACTTCACTCAGAAGATCACTGTCGAGCCAGGGCAAACGCAGATAGTTCGCGTCACAATGCAGAAAAATCAAACAGCGACCTGGCCGACGGTCACTTCGACGGTGAAACTCGATGTGCAGCCTGATCGAGCTGCCGTTTTCCTGGACGACGCGTTCGTAGGACATGCCGGCGAATTCGGAGGAGCCTTTCACTCCATGCTGGTCAGTCCGGGGACACACCGGATTAAAGTCGAGCTGCCGGGATATCAGACATTTGAGACGGAAGTGAATTTGCGCGTGGGCCAAAAGACCGAAGTGAAAACGCAATTGGTACCGGGCAGCATCGAACAGGCCGGTCCGCTGATCAAAGAGCCCAACGTGGACAGCCCTCAACCCCATGAATAACTGACAGGCGTTGTTTTGGGTAAGGATTCAAGCCAAGGAGGTAAACTGCCATGAATGTTGTAAACCCGATGTTTGAACCTGCGGAGAACAAGTGGGAGGTTCCGCCAGAGGGAACAGCCAACCCGGAGTATCGGCGTAGGTCCAATTCGACTGGGGTGTTTGTCCTTGCCCTGGCTGTTGCATTGGTTGGATTGGCCTGCCTCGGCTATTTCACTATGAAGAAAACAAGTATTCGAATCACCCAGTTGGTCGGCAACCAAGCGGCGCTTAATACGATCGGCCAACGCGTGGACACCGCCGAGGGGAGATTACGTGACCTGACAGGTGGATGGGAGGGCGTAGCGCAGCGAGTAACGGCGCTTGAAGGTTTTCGAGACAGGGTCGGTCGCGAATTCCAGCAAACCCGGAAGTATGCCGAAAGCTTGACCGAGCGGTTGCACCAGCAAGTGAGCGCTGAGCTAGAGTCGCGCACGTCCGATCTCGATGTTCGCCTGCGTCAAGTTGAATCCGATGAGGCAGCTCAGCGTTCGCAACTAGCGCGGGTCGAAGGCGACCTCCGGCAAGAGATTACCTCGGCCCGAGAGGAAACTGGCCGTAATCTCTCCGGCGTTCACCAGCAGGTTGAAAGCAATGCTCGTAACCTCGATTCTCTATCTCAACGGCTTGATCGGGAAAGGGTGGATTTCGAAGTGGCAAAGGGCCGGACCACGGAGCTCGTTCCCGGAGTCTCGCTTCAAATCAGCGGTACGAACAACCAATATCAACGCTTTCGTGGTTCGTTGTGGCTTCTGCAAGACCGTCGAACTTTGTGGTTGCGGGACGAGGGTGTACACCAACCCGTACGCTTCTATCACAAGGACGGCGGGGAGCCATATGAACTGGTCGTCACTGATGTGACCAAGCAGCATTCCGTAGTCGGGTATCTGTTAGTTCCCAAGGGGCAGCAAGCCGCTGTCAGCGCGTTATCTGATAACGGCGAGGCACCAACCAGCGCATCCGGGAATGATTGAAGGAAGGCAAAAAGGATGTGCTGTGGCCCAGCGAGCTTCTAAGCCGGTTATCGACAGGCACGAGTATTGTGGCTTCACAACGAAGTGGCGAGGCCGCGATCGACACAACTGCTTATCGAGACACTAACTCAACACAGCACCAAGAGGGGTTAATGCCCCAGCCGGGGCGTTCTATAGACGCCCAGGGGGAGACAAATTGAGCGAAGGGGGAATCATGCCAAAACCTGCTGAGCAATTTGTCCACGTCATGCTCTTTGAGTGCCCCGACTGCACGTTAGCCATTTCCTTCGCGCTGACAACAGACAAACGCAATTTCGAGGATGTCGACAGGGATTCGTACACACTTCAGTGTTCATGCGGTTGGTTAGGAAGTTCGTTGGGGGCGCTTGCTAGAAGGCATTTGGTCGAAAGTTGGGAGCCTAGGACCAGCATTTGTTCGGGACCAGAACCGCCTCCC
>Ga0187863_10003540_pt1 | contig 11485 bp, 8 predicted proteins | sample June2016WEW_11_1_FD_132975 | JGI IMG/M metagenome (GOLD analysis project Ga0187863, IMG submission 132975) | Peatland microbial communities from SPRUCE experiment site at the Marcell Experimental Forest, Minnesota, USA - June2016WEW_11_10 | ecosystem: Environmental > Terrestrial > Soil >...
CGATCGCGACGCTGTGCTGCCGCCGTCAGTGCGTGCCCGGCTCGCGGTGGAGGCCGGCGTCACACAGGGCTGGCATCGCTATGTTGGCGATGCGGGTGATGTGATTGGCGTGGACCGATTCGGAGCGTCGGCTCCAGGCGGGACGGTATTGCGCGAATACGGTTTCACCATCGAGAACATCTATGCGCGCGCGAAGGCGTTGCTGGCACAATAACTCCAGTCTTGTTGGCTCAAGCCTTCGCGGCCGATCATTGAAAATCCATTCGCAAACCAGAAAGGATGTCGTCGTGTCCATCACCATCAATGGGTTGAAAGCGCAGTTGCCGGACGACCCGCGCGTGTCCTTGCTGGACCTGCTGCGCGAACATCTGAACCTCCCGGGTACCAAGAAAGGCTGCGACCAGGGCGCATGCGGGGCCTGCACGGTGCTGCTGGACGGCGGGGAGCGCATCTTGTCCTGTCTGGCCCTTGCGGTGCAATACGAGGGACGGTCGATCACCTCGATCGAGGGTCTTTGCGACAGCGGCGCGCTGCATCCTTTGCAGCAGGCGTTCATCGAGCACGACGGCTTTCAGTGCGGATACTGCACCCCCGGGCAGATCTGCTCGGCCATCGGCATGGCGGAAGAGTTGCGTCGGGGCGTCCCCAGCCACGTGACCGAAGATCTTTCTGCGATGAGGATTGCAGCCAGTTCTGATGAGTTGCGCGAGCGCATGAGCGGCAATCTTTGCCGCTGTGGCGCGTACAACGGCATCGTCGCGGCAATCGCCGTACACTTTGCAGAGGCGGTGAAATGACGCCTTTCACCTATGCCCGCGCCGCCGACACGGCCGAGGCAATCCGACTGGGAGCTGAGCCGCAGGCAAAATATCTCGGCGGCGGCACCAATCTGGTCGACCTGTTGCGTGAAAGGCTGGAGCGCCCGACTGCGCTGGTCGACGTCACTGGCCTGTCAAGCACGATCGAGAAGCGGCCGAATGGCGGCCTCTTGATCGGCGCCGGGACGAAGAACACCGCAGTGGCCGAGCATCAGGCGGTGCGGCTGCGTTATCCGGTCTTGTCCCGCGCCATTCTCGCCGGCGCCTCGGCGCAGATCCGCAACATGGCCACTGTGGGCGGCAACATCCTTCAACGCGCCCGCTGCCTTTATTTCTACGACGACGAAGGATCACGCTGCAACAAACGTGCGCCCGGTCAGGGCTGTGACGCGATCGACGGCTTAAACCGCAACCACGCGATTCTGGGCGCCTCATCGGCTTGTGTCGCGACGCACTCGTCGGACATGTGCGTCGCGCTGGCCGCGCTCGGCGCGGTGGTGCATCTGCGGAGCGCGCGCGGCGAACGTACGCTGCCGCTCACCGATCTGCATCGCTTGCCCGAGCAGCACCCTGAGATCGAGACCATGTTGGATCCGGGCGAGCTGATCACCGCGGTCGAGCTGCCCCCTCTGCCGCTGGCTGCGCACTCGACCTACCGCAAGGTGCGCGATCGGGCGAGCTACGCCTTTGCGTTGGTCTCGGTGGCCGCCGCGCTGGAGGTGGAGGGCGGCACGGTCAAGGACGTGCGGCTTGCGCTCGGCGGAGTCGCACCCAAACCGTGGCGTGCGTGGAAGGCGGAAGCGGCGCTCAAGGGGCAGCCGGCGACTGCAGAGAGTTTCCGCGTCTGCGCCGAGATAGAGGTCGCCGACGCCAGGCCATTGGGTCACAACGCCTTCAAGGTAGAGCTCGCCGTCCGTTTGATCGCCGCCGTGCTCGAGGAATTGACGGGAGAACATTCATGAGCGTCGTCCAGAACGCCGTTCAGGCGGTGATGAAAAAAGCGGCCGAGCTGGCGCCGGAAGCATGGGTGCCGGGCGGCATGCCCGACCCGTTGATCCGGCAGAACCACGGCCTGATCGGCGAACCCGTGTCGCGCATCGACGGCCCGCTCAAGGTGCAGGGCAACGCGACCTTCGCCGCCGAGTTTGCGCCTGGCAACATGGCCTATGCTGCACTCGCCTTCAGCACGGTCGCCAAGGGCCGGATCGCCACGCTCGACACCAGCGAATCGGAGGCAGCGCCTGGTGTCGTTCTCGTGATGACCCACCGGAATGCGCCCCCCATGGCGCCAATGCCGCTGTTCCTGACCGGCGAAAAGGCTGTGGGCGGCGACGATCTGCCGATCATGCAGGACGACCGCGTCCACTGGAACGGTCAGCCGATCGCGGTGGTGCTGGCGCAGACGCAGGAACAGGCTGATCATGCCAGCTCGTTGATCCGCGTGACTTACGAAGCGGAGCCCGCCACCACCGGCTTCGCTAAGGCCAAGGCGAAGGGCACCGAGCCTGGCCTGTTCATGGGCCAGCCGCTGAAGCTTGTGATCGGCGACGCGGAAGCCGCACTGGCGGCGGCACCTCACAAGGTCGACGCTGTCTATCGCACCCCGCGCCACAATCACAATGCCATCGAGCCGCACGCCGCAACGGTGGCGTGGAACGGTGCCGAACTGGTGGTCCACGACGCGTCCCAGGCGGTCTCCCACACCGCCTGGTCGCTCGCGCAGGTGTTCGGGATCGACGAGAGGCAGGTCCACGTCACCTCACCCTTTGTGGGCGGCGGCTTCGGTTCCAAAACCTTGTGGTGCCACCAGGTATTGGGTGCGGCGGCGGCCAAACTCGCCGGTCTGCCCGTGCGGATTGCCCTGTCGCGCGAGGGCGTGTACCGGACGGTTGGCGGCCGCACACTGACTGAACAGCGGGTGGCTATTGGCGCCAGCACCGGCGGCCGCTTCGATGCAATCATCCACACCGGAACCGTGGCGATGACCCGGCACAACGCCCTGCCCGAGCCATTCATCATGCCGGCGCGGATTGCCTATGCGGCCGGCAGCTTCAAGCTCGACGTCGAAGTGGCGTATCTGGACATGCTCGCCAACACCTTCATGCGCGCACCGGGAGAGTCAGTCGGCAGCTTCGGTCTGGAATGCGCGGTGGACGAGCTGGCGCTCGCGCTCGGCATGGACCCGATCGAGCTGCGGATCCGCAACGAGCCCGATAAGGACCCGAGCGACGGCACGCCATTCTCGTCCCGCCACATCGTCCAGGCGTGGCGTGCGGGTGCCGAACGTTTCGGATGGTCGCGGCGTAATCCGACGCCCGCGCTGGTGAGCGAGGGCGAATGGATGGTTGGCATCGGCTGCGCCACCGCCACCTATCCCTATTACCGTATCCCCGGCGGGGCGGCGCGGATTACGCTGACCAGGAATGGCTACGCCAGGGTGGAGGTCGCTGCGCACGAGATGGGCATGGGTACCGCCACCGTGCAGACCCAGGTCTGCGCTGAGCGGCTGGGCCTGGAGTTCGACCGGGTGACGTTTGCGTATGGTGATTCGACGCTGCCCGGCGTCGTGCTCGCCGGCGGCTCGCAGCAGACGGCCTCGATCGGCGCAGCCGTTCTCGCAGCCCAACGTGCACTGGTGGCAGAGCTACTCAAGCTCGCCGGTACCGACTCACGGCTAGCCGGGCTCAACGTGGACGAAGTCGGCGGCTTGAACGCTGGCCTCGCCAAGCTCGACGAGCCCGAACGCCACGAGAGCTACGCCTCCATTCTCGCCCGCGCCGGACGTGACGAGATCGCGGCCGAGGGAATCGCACCGCCGCCGCTTGAGACAATGCACTGGTCGATGCACTCATACGGCGCGATGTTCTGCGAGGCGCGCGTCAGCGCGGTCACCGGCGAAACGCGAATCAGCCGCTTCCTTGGATCGTTCGATTGCGGTCGCATCCTCAACCCCAAGACCGCGACGAGCCAATTCAGCGGCGGCATCATCATGGGTCTGGGCATGGCGTTGATGGAGGAAACGCAATTCGATGAGCGCAACGGACGCATCATGAACCCGAGTCTCGCCGAATATCACGTGCCGGTGCATATGGACGTGCCCGAGATCGACGTGATCTGGACCGATATCCCCGATCCGCACGCGCCCATGGGCGCGCACGGCGTAGGTGAGATAGGTATTACGGGTACCGGCGCTGCGGTAGCGAATGCGATTTTCAACGCCACCGGGAAGCGCGTCCGAACGCTGCCGATCACGCTCGACAAGCTGATGTGATGGCGGCCTTGGCAGCCGTGGTGATGTCGGTTTATTAGTATAGGAAGGGAAAGCAAGCGAGGAACGGATTGAGAGAGGCGATCAGTGCGGTAGCGCCCGGACGGCTGCGAAAAATCGGGTTATACGTGTTGCAGGAATTTTGTGGAGAATGACATGCTTATCGGTGGTGGACTTCTTGGAACAATTCTGATGGTTCTTCTCATTGTTTGGCTCGTGCGTCGAGTGTGATTATTTTTGGCAGAGCGCAATTCGAGCCATAAACTTCGCTACACCAGCAAAATGCAGCCGAGCCGCGGTGGCATCAAGAGATGGTTGACCACCGACGGCAGTACAACCAGATGTGACGCACGGCTGCGATACACTAAGTCACGTGGTTGAGCGGATTTATTCACCTCGCTCGTCAAACCAGCCTATATCTTTTTATTGCCAGTGGCGTGTGGGTCGTCGGTGCGTTCCCGTTCCCTGAGCTCAGACAGGGTGTAAATTGCTTCCGGAATCGCTTCGAGTCTCTCGCGCGGTATGGGCTCCCGGCTCGCATCTGACAAGCCGTACGTGCCGTCCTCGATCTTCTGCAGCGCGCGCTCGACGCGGGCCAGACGCTGCATGTTACGCGCGACCACTGTCCCGTCGATTTCAAGCATGGCCAGTTTTTGCGCGTCGTCCTCGGATTCATTGGCTTCGCCGACGGATTGCGAGTGGATCTCGGCCTCCTCAGACTCCCCGGCCTGCGTTGCCCGCAACAGTTCCTCGCGAAGCTTTATCAGTAGATTGCGCTGTTTCTGGATGAAGGCTGGGTCCAATATTAGCGTGTTGCCGTTCACAATTGCTCCCGGAGTTTGGAATCAGGGGATGACAGCCACTGTGTCATTTCATAAAGCAGTCGTTCGTTAGCAGGGGTCCAGAAGATTCTTTGCCTTGGTCTCTTTTTTGCTCGCATGCGATATTGATCCATTAGCAATTTGTAGATGGGCGTTGTGTGGTGCGGCACTGTTTGGAGCGCACCAGATAGGGGAACGATTGTACGCGCTTCGCTCGGAGATTCGAACCCTCAACCAGTTCGCCGTCGTCGGAAAATAAACCTCGTCAAGCTGCACTCCCGGCTCGTAAAGCACTTTGCCGAGCGGAAGGTAGACGGGATTGAGATCGCCTCATAGCCGATCGCCTATGGCATCGGGGAGGGCGGCGAGTAGGGAATTAAGGCGCAAGGCACCGGTTGATGAAATCATGGAACTCAAAGCTCCCCCATAACGGGACTTTAAGATAGAAGATCAGCCGAGAATCTTCAGTTCGTGATTACACCTATGTACGGCGGCGCAAAAAAACCGGCATGAATCGATCCCGTGGCACAGACACGCCTACTCAGAACGAAAGGCGCTGGCATGTCCGGCATCGTTCACTTACGGACCTCGAGAGGCGTTCTTCTTCTAGATCCAATGCCTCCGAAGCAGCCACACCTTGATGATCTGCGTAAGTCCCATGTAGCTCAGCAGCGTGAGCAACAGGATCGGCCAGTACATGTGCGGGAGGTGCGTGAGGCCCAGTGCCGAAGCCAAAGGCGAATATGGCAGCCACACACCGATTATCATGATGACAAGGGTCGTGAGGGTTAGCGGTAAACTCGCCCGACTCTGCAGGAACGGAATCTTATTGGTGCGAATGACGTGAATGATGAGCGTTTGGGTCATCAATGATTCTATGAACCAGCCGGTCTGAAACAATGAGGCATGCGACGGATCCCAGCAGTTGAATAGCCAAAGCATGACGAAAAAGGTCGTGTAGTCGAAAATTGAACTGATGGGACCAACGAATAGTATGAACCGCCTGATTTCCGAGATGTTCCAGGGTCTCGGGCCCGCGACCTGCTCTTCGTCCACGGCGTCCGCCGGGATCGGTACCTGCGAGAAGTCGTAGAGGAGATTGTTCGTCAACACCTGAATCGGCGCCATCGGCAGGAAGGGCAGGAACGCACTGGCTCCCAGAACGCTGAACATGTTCCCGAAGTTGGAACTTGCCCCCATCCGGATGTACTTGATGATATTCGCGAAGACCTTCCGGCCTTCGATCACGCCTTCTTCCAACACCATGAGATCCTTCGCCAGCAGGATCAGGTCTGCCGACTCTTTGGCGACATCGGTGGCGGTGTCCACTGAGATACCGACATCCGCGGCGCGCAAGGCGGGTGCGTCGTTAATCCCATCGCCCATAAACCCGACGACGTGCCCCTTGCCGCGAAGCATGCGAATAACGCGCTCCTTGTGCGCCGGAGAGAGGCGGGCGAACAGTGTCGTCTTCTCCGCTGCTTTGGCGAGTTCGGGGTCCGACAGCTTCTCGACGTCAACGCCGAGCAGCATCGGGTCGGCCGAGAGACCCACGTCCTTGCACACCTTGCGGCTGATCAGGGGATTATCTCCCGTGAGAATCTTTACCGCGATACCATGTTTGTGTAACGCTGCCAGCGCGCGGGCCGCTGTATCCTTGGGTGGGTCCAGGAACGCAACGTACCCCCGGAGTACGAGCTCCCGCTCGTCTTCTTTGCCGCAAATTTGCTTCCCTGACAGCTCTCTAGTCGCGACTGCGAGCACACGGAAACCGTCATTGCTCAGGCTGTCGTACTCTTGTTTCAGCCCGACCATCAGATCCGGGTCGTCCATCGCGGATAATTGGCCGTCGAGTTCGAATTGGGAGCAGCGCAGGAAGACCTCTTCCGGCGCCCCTTTGGTGAGGAGTATCGCCCTTCCCTGGGGATCCTGCACCAGGACCGACATCATGCGCCGAGTGAAGTCGAACGGCAGCTCATCCAGCTTCTTGTATTTCTCGACAATCGCCTTCTCGTGGAAGTCGGCACTGTCCAAAATCGCCCGATCCAGGAGGTTTTTTAGACCTGTCTGGAAGTAGCTGATCAGGTACCCGTTGAGTAGCACATCGACGGATTCACGTCCCGCGACGTTGCAATGACGCATAAGAACCACGCGGTCTTCGGTGAGGGTGCCCGTCTTGTCCGTGCACAGCACGTCCATGCCTCCGAAGTTCTGAATTGAGTTGAGCCGTTTGACGATCACCCTCTTGCGACTCATGGCGATCGCCCCTTTGGAGAGGCAGACCGAGACGATCATCGGCAGCATCTCAGGGGTCAGACCGACGGCGACGGCCAGAGCGAAAAAGAAGGCCCCCTTCCAGTCATGTTTGGTGAAGCCGTTGATGAGAAAAACCAGTGGCACCATAACCGCCATAAACTGCATCATGAGCCAGGTAAAGCGATCGAGACCCCGGTCAAAGCTGGTTTCCGTGCGTTCGCCTGTGATTGAGCGGGCCATGCTGCCCAGGTAGGTGCGTACTCCGGTCGTGATCACAACGGCCGTCGCCGTGCCGCTCTCCACACTCGTTCCCATGAAGCTCGTGTTCTTTAGATCCGTGGGTGCGCTCGCGTTGCCCGCTTGGGGCTGGCAGAACTTCTCCACCGGGAGCGATTCGCCGGTGAGGCTGCCTTGATTCACGAACAGGTCTTTCAATGACAACAGCCGTACGTCGCCCGGTATCATGTCTCCGGCGGCCAGCCTGACGATGTCTCCAGGCACCAAATCTCGGAGTGCTATCTCCCGTGCCGCGCCGTCGCGTACCACTGTCGCGGTCACGTGAATCATGGCCTTGAGCTTCTCTGCCGCTGCGTCTGCCCTCGCTTCTTGAATGAAGCGAAGTCCCACACTCAGCACCACCATCATGGCCATCACGGAACCGGCTCGCGCGTCACCGGTGGAAAAAGAAACGGCCGACAAGGTCGTCAGCAGGATAACAAGCGGATTGCGAATGATCCTCAGAACTCGGATGGGCCAGCCTGGCTTATGCTCTTGGGCGATCTCATTCGGGCCCGTCGCGCCCGCCCGTTCTTCGGCTTCGGCTTGAGTCAGGCCAGCGTTAGAGGTTCGCAGGTCGCGGAGAACCGTCTCGCCGTCTTTCCGGGCGGCGTCAAGCACAGTGGGCGCGATCCGAATGCTCTGGCTGTTTGTTTTGCTGGAAATCGCAGGCTCTTGCCGGTGACCCAGCGGCTCCGTGAGCCGCGCTCCCGCGGGACCATCGTCGGGGATCACGACCTTGGCTGTGCCGTTTGTATCCGGTGGTGTCATCGCTACTTTGACCGATTCAAAAGAAAATCTCTCGGGTGTCGATGCGTAACCTAATATTTCCCCACCGAACGTCGACGCCGCGGCTCCGACGCGCACTTCGTCAAGCCATGATCGCACAGGCGGCGTATTTCCGCGCCGAGCATTGCGGCATCAAGCCCGGTCACGAGCGTGAAGACTGGGCGAGCGCGGAAAAGGGCATCGACCGATTCCTCGTCCGCGGCTTTCGCATCCTCAGGGGCTTACGAACGAGGCATGTAAGCGCGAAACGAGCGATAATATGGCAGTCTCTGAGGAGTTTGAGTGCGATGACGAATACGGTGGCTAGTTCGACGAATAAGAACGCTGGCATTTGGATCGACCATCGAAAAGCACAGATTGTCGGTCTGACTCCGGGTGGCGAGATCACGACGGTGATTCTGTCGAACCTGGAAAAGCACCTTGAACGCGCAGGCGATTCGCCGATGAAAGGTGCATACGAGGCACGCCAGGTACCGGCGGATGACAGTCGTCAGCGGGCGCTTACGGGCGAACTCGACATCTATTACGATGGCGTCATAGCGGCGCTGCGCAGCTACGGTAAGGTACTGATCTTTGGACCTGGCGAGGCCAAGGGCGAACTCCATACTCGGCTGCTGAAGATGAATCTAGGCGCGCACGTCGCAGCGGTCCAGACAGAAGGCCAGATGACCGATCGTCAGATCGTCGCCAAAGTGCGGGCGTATTTCGGACTCGCAGCACCACGCGTACGGGAGCCGCAATAGCATTTCCGTATTTCTACTGCACTCCCTTCGTTTGCACGCAAAGCGAGGGGCTGGTGGAGGCCGTGCTCCAGCAGTGTACCGATACGCGCGGCGCGCTCTGCTACCAGAAACCGCTTAGCCATTTCGCGCCGCGAACCGACTCCCAGACCGCCGCGAACGTGGTCATCAGCACAATCAGGGCGGCGAGCAGAGCGATCAAGAGCACTAGCCCGTCCTCCTCCAGATAGGCCAGCGAGATCAGCACGATCACCAAGGCGGGGAGGGCATTGCTTAGGGGAATCGGACTGAACACCAAGGTGGCGCTCAATATCACGACGACAGCGCCGACCAGACGCTTGGTTGCCTGAAGCGGCGTATACCACCGCGGATAGATGATTTTTTCGAGATATTTCAGGATTGGTACAGCTCGCTGCACCACACTAGCAAAGTGACGCGCCGGCAGAAGATGGACGGCAATGCGACGGGGGAAGATCGGGGCAGCGTGGCCTGCGATCATCTGGAACGCCGGAATCATGAGCAACACACCGGCTACGATTGAGACACCCGGCGCGACCGTGATCAAGGCGAGCAGCAGCATGACGATTCCGAAGGAGCGCGTACTCAGGCTACCTATCAGCCAGCCCAGGGTGAAATGGTCCGCAGGCAACTCATCGTGCAGCTTCTGCAGCACAACGGAGGTGTGGATAAGGGCTTTCACGTCGTGGCATCGGTTTCAGCTGAGCGCCTCCTGAGAAACAGACGCATACGTCGCGCATCCCGACATTGTAGCGACCTAAGACACTGGACTCGCGGAGAGATGCTGTCCTAGACGGCGTGTAGTGAAGGACACCGCCAAACTGCTCTGCCACTTGCGCGCCGATCATTTGTTCGTCAATGTAAAAGTCTACGATAAGCACATCGGGGTTTCCAATTGGCGATGAACCTCGCACGGGACGTCTTCTCGGGTCTTGCGATCGAAGTGGAACGCCCATTTGGGGCGGCTGATTGGGGTTACGCACAATCCCTCAATAACTGAATGGCACAGCCAGTCTGGTTCGCTCCGGCAGAAAATGTAACCGCCCGTTAGGAATGTTTGACATGCTAATTCACGCGATGACTAGGGAAGAGTGCGGCAGCGCACTCGAGAGCATAAGTAGCGGCGCGTTAGCGTGCACACGCGATAATCAGCCCTATGTTGTTCCGACGTACTTCTCGTACGATGGCAACCATATCTATGGGTGCAGCGCGCTTGGGCAGAAGATAGAATGGATGCGATCCAACCCGCTCGTGTGTTTGCAGATTGATGAGCGGAGAAATCTCTTTCAATGGCTGAGCATTGTTGTATCCGGGCGTTACGAAGAGTTACCCGAAACGCGTGACTTTGAATCTGAGCGCCTGCATGCTCACGCGCTTTTGCAAAAGCGCGCCATGTGGTGGCAGCCCGCTTTGGCCCCCACTGAGCATCGGGACGGACTAATCCCCATTTTCTACCGCATTCACATCGTGGGAATAACGGGACGGCGTGCCATGCCTGACAAGTTGGAAGCTGCCGCGTTGGTCACAGAGTGACGATAGGATCCGAAAAGACGGTCGTTCAGATCGCGTAAGAGCGCTTCGTCGAAGACTTGAGTCATTTTGTCCAACGCCGGGGTGTGACGACACCGTCCGCCACTCTGCTCGCATATGCTTCGATGTTGGCACTGGCATGGGTGGTGCGCCAAGTCGGTACTGTAAATGATATGCGGCGTCGCAATATCCAGGGCGTTCAGGTCAGAGCGGCTGCTCACGCGCACATGTTAGGCTCGAGGCCCCGGAGAATCCATGACAATCGCACCCTTTGGCAATTGCAAGTTGGACGATCTGCACCTGGGGAACCGTATCCAGAGCTTTGGTGGCTTGCTGGCCGTTGACAGGCGGACGCAGTGGATCGTCGCCTGCTCCCAAAACATTGAGACATTTATCGGTAAATCTCCAGCGGAGCTGCTGGGACAACCCCAGCGAGTGGCCTTCAGCACCGCGCAGGCGGTCGACCTGTTGCATCGCGCGGACCGTCCGGGGCCGCATGTACCACACATTCAGCGAATGCAGCTGAATCATCAATCCATGCTGGTGGCCACCCATTCCGTGGCCGACTGCACTTTATTTGAAATTGAGGCCTCTGAAACGCAGTGGCAGGCGTTTGGATTTTCCGATCGCGTCGTTTATTTGCAGGCCTTGGCCGGCACGAAAACGGCCGATAGTGCCGCGCAACTGCTGTTCGAGCATATCGCAGACATTACGCAGTATGACCGAGTGATGCTCTACAAGTTTCTGCCGGAATGGCATGGAGAAGTCATTGCGGAGCGGCTCAAACCCGGTGTGCACGGCTTTCTGGGTCTGCGCTTTCCGGCCACCGACCTGCCCGCCAATGCGCGCCGTCTGTATCTCATCAACTGGCAACGCATCATCGCCGACGTCCATGCTGACACGGTGGCCGTCAGAGCGCTCCCGGGTCATGAACTGATCGACTTCTCCTACTCGCAGCTGCGAGCCGTC
>Ga0187863_10003541_pt1 | contig 11479 bp, 9 predicted proteins | sample June2016WEW_11_1_FD_132975 | JGI IMG/M metagenome (GOLD analysis project Ga0187863, IMG submission 132975) | Peatland microbial communities from SPRUCE experiment site at the Marcell Experimental Forest, Minnesota, USA - June2016WEW_11_10 | ecosystem: Environmental > Terrestrial > Soil >...
CACCGACCTCGCTGCGGGCCTGCAGGGAGGCCTGGGCATGGCTGCCAGCGGCAACATCCATCCCGGAAAGACTTCGATGTTCGAGCCGGTCCACGGTTCCGCCCCGCCGATCGCCGGAAAGAACATGGCGAATCCCTTCGGCGCAATCCTGACCGCGGCCATGATGCTCGCTCATTTAGGGATGGCGGAGAAAGCGGCGAAGATCGAATCCGCCGTGCTCGAGGCAGTACGCGAGAAAAAGACGACGCAAGATATCGGTGGCCCACTCGGGACACGGGAAGCGGGCGAGTGGGTGGCGAATTCTGTGAGCCGCACCTGAAAGAAGAGGCCTGTCATCCTGAGCGGAGTGTGCGGGTTCGCGAAACGCGAACCCGCACACGCAGTCGTAGGATCCTTACGCACGCCGTCCCACCATCAGCGCCAACTCTCGCCACTTCCACGCACAGTCCACATCGGCAAATCCAATCTCCCGCAACCATCCCAGCTGGGTCTCAAGATCCAGCAGTTTGTTCGACGGATCTTCCGTCTGCACCGTAAATCCAATGCGCTCCAGAAATTCCTGATGCAGCCGCGGAGTGGGCGAGGCCACGTGCTCCAGATTGCAGAAAACGCCGCCCGAATTCAGCAGCCCGTAAATCTCCGCGTAGAGCGCCCGCTTGCGTTCGTGCACCAGGTGATGAATCGCAAAGCTGGAGATCACGGCATCGAACTTGCCCAGATCCGGCAGCGGTTCGTCCATGTTGTGAGCCACGATGCGAACAGAAGAATCCCCGGCAAAGCGCTTGCGAACCGCCTCCAGCATGGTCGGCGAGAAATCGACAGCCACAGCCTCAGTATCAGGCCGCCCCCGCCGCGACAATTCGTCTCGAACCAGATTCAGCAATCGCCCGTCCCCGGTGCCTAGGTCGAGGATGCGCCGCGCGCCGGCTGGAACGAATTCCAGCAGCGCCGACTCCCCCTCGCCACGATGGGAAATTGAGTCAGCCCGTTCCAGGTAGTCGCGGGCGTGCTCATTCGAGGTCCAAAGATTGACGGGATTCGTGGTCATGAGGGAAAAGTATACGGAAACGTATAAACTCAATCTCAATGAATAATGCTAAAGGGCGTGCCTCAGGGATTCTCCGGCTGTTTCTTGGGGTTGGTTTGCTCATAGCTGATTTGCTCCTGGTCCCGAACGGCACGCTCTGGGCATGGACGCAAGATCAGCCGGGACAGGCTCCGGCTCAGCAACAACCGGCTCAGCAACAACACGACCAGAGGCCGCTGGACAAGAATGTCTCCCCCACTGACACACAGGAACCACCTCAGTCTTCCGCGCCGCAAGAAGAACCGGCGAAGCCCGAAGTCAAGATCACTCCACGCCAAGCCCAGGAACTGTTTCACACGGTCGACGAGATTCTCGACTTCGACAGCAAGCAGACCGGCCTGCCCATCAAGAAAAATGTGAAGCGCAAGCTGACCAGCCGCGACGAAGTCGTCTCCTTTCTCACCAAGCACATGGACGACGAAGACACCAAGCGCCTGCGCCGCTCGGAACTCGTGCTGAAGAAATTCGGACTCCTCCCCCGCGACTTCGACCTGGAGACCTTCCTGGTCGCACTGCTCCGCGAAGAAGTGGCCGGTTACTACGATCCCAAAACGAAAACTGTCAACCTGCTCGACTGGGTGCCCATGGAAGAGCAGGAGCCCGTCATGGCGCACGAGCTGACCCACGCGCTCCAGGACCAGTCCATCGGCCTGGAGAAGTGGATGAAGAAAGGCGAGAAAGATCTCGGCGAAATCAAGAAAGACCCAACTCCGGCCGACATTGAAAATGACGAGACCGACAACGCCCGCGAAGCCGTCATCGAAGGCCAGGCCCAGGCCATGATGTTTCAATACGCCATCGCCCCGACCGGCCAGTCGATCGTCGGTTCACCGGCGCTCGTGGGCCAAATGGAAGAGGAGACGCTGACGGGAACGTCCGGCACCAAGGTGTTTAACGAGGCGCCAATTTTCCTGAAAGAGTCGCTCACCTTCCCCTACAGCTACGGCATGGACTTCATCATCAAAGTGATGAAGCAGGGCGGGAAAGAAAAGGCGTTCGCCGGCGTGCTGAAAAATCCTCCGCATACCACGCGCCAGATCATGGAGCCCGACACATACTTGTCGGGGGAAAAGATCGAGCCCATGCCCGTCCCCGATTTCAAAGACGATTTCAAGGATTATCAGAAGTTCGACGTCGGCGCGATGGGCGAGTTCGATGTCGCAGTTCTGATTGAGCAATATGCCGGCAAACCGCTATCGAAGCGATTGTATCCCGCGTGGCGTGGCGGATATTATTACGCGGCGAAGGCTAAGCCAGATCCGAAATCCGATTTTGTGACGACGCCACCTCTCGGTCTGCTCTACGTCTCGCGCTGGTCGAGCGCCGACACGGCCGCCGAGTTCGCCGCGATCTACGCGCAGTCCCTGAAGCAGCGTTACAAAAAGGCAGACGAAGAAATTCCTGCGTCTTCGCCGGCCGCGCCCAGTGCGGATTCCAAAGCTGACCAGTTGCGAGGCCGCCACGTCTGGGCAACGGATGAAGGCCCAGTCGTCATTGATGAGGAAGGCGATACGGTATTGGTGAGCGAGAGCCTGGATGCGGCCACAACAGCGACGCTCGAAAAAGAAGTGTTCGCAGTGCCCTCAGCGCGGAAGTAATCGAAGCTACTTCTTTTTCTTGCGTTCACCCTCGTCCGGAAGTTCTCCCAGGAAATGTTGAACCTTCGCATCAACCGTGAATAGCTTCCCCGCGTGCTCGAGGGTTAATCTGCGTTCTTGTCCCGGCGTTCCCCCGAGCCGAGCCCACACCTGTCCCATGGTCGATCCGCCCACCGGAATGCCATTGACCGCGATCAAATGATCGCCCGGCTGCACGCCGTCCGGTCCCTCCGGCAATGACGGCTGGCCCTCGAAATCCGCGATGCCGAGGATCGTGAACCGGCCGTCGTCTTCCGGGCGCAGAATGAGTCCGATGACGTCGAAGTCCGGAAAGTTGAAGTTGCGGCCAAACTCGAAGTAGACCATCGAGTGCGCGTAGTCGAGCCCGACGCGGTAATTGAGCAGTGCACTGGAGCCGAGAAGGCCGGCCGTCGGAACGCCCGCGCGTTTGTCAAAGAATTCCATCCGATCTTTTGAGAAGTCGACTACAACCACATTGTCCAGAAAAAGCGGCCCGTACTGCAGGCGGTCCAGGCGCATCACCTTCCACTTCGCTTCGTCATCGCCGCCCCACATGTTGGCTGAACCGACAGCGCCGGTCATCTGCGGCCAATCCGGATGAGCGGCGGCCAGTTTGTCGAACACGTCGTCAGAAAGAAAACTGATCGACGAGCCCAGGTCGAGCGCGAGATTGCATTTCTGTTTCTCGATCCGGCTGGGAATCTGAATCAGGCCATTTTCCGCATTGACCTGAACCTTCTCGCTTTGCCCCCGAAAAGCAATCGTGCCCGGCGCTCCGATCGAAACCTTGTGCTCGGGAAAATCGATGAGCACGTCATAGTGGCGCAGAATACTCGACGGCAAAGTAATCTCAACGCCCATGCCCGCGGCCACGACCGAGGCCGCATTCACCGGCCTCAGCGGAATCTTCGCTTCCTTCAGGTCAGTCAAAGAGATTCTCATCCCGTTGATGGTGATCTCGCGCGGCGGTGGAGAAGAGCATTCCTTGTCATTCTCTTTGCAGGAAACCGGTAGCTGCAGCAGCGTGGCCAGACGCCGAGAAATATACAGATCAGGATTGCCGTTATCCACCCAGGCATGAACGCGCTCGCTGGATCCGTTGGGAAGCGGGATGTCCGCGTTGATGACGACGCGGTTGTGATCGATGGCCGCAGGCACCGTGACCGATCTCGGCTCGGGTGCCGCGATTCTGTCCGCTGGTTTGTCTTGCGGGTAGCTCCAACCGCACAACAAAAACAGAACGCAGGCTGTGTCACGAAACTTCATGTTCCAGATTGTAGCGCCCTTCGCTCCGCTGTCCTGACCCGTGTGCGGTCGCAAGGCGCCTCGCTGCCGAGGCGCGAATGCCGGATTCTGGTCCTGTATAATCACAAGTTTGGCTGGCGTTTACGCAAGCGATGCTGGAGGGTTATTGGCAGAAAAACGGTCGGCACAGGCGGAGATCGGAGTCATCGGAGGCAGCGGTTTGTACGCCATCCCCGGCCTCGGAAAAGTGAAGGAAGTGCGCTTGAAAACGCCGTTCGGCGCGCCCTCCGACGCCTACGTGTGCGGCACCATCGAAGGACGCAAAGTCGCATTTCTGGCGCGCCATGGACGCGGCCATCGCATCCTGCCCAGCGAACTGAATTTCCGCGCCAACATTCATGGCTTCAAGCAACTCGGTGTCGAGCGCATCGTCTCGATCTCCGCAGTCGGATCGCTGAAAGAAGAGCACAAGCCGCTCGACTTCGTCATCCCCGACCAGTTTTTCGATCGCACCCGCCATCGCGTCGATACTTTTTTCGGCGGCGGTGTGGTGGCGCACATTGCCTTCGCCGATCCGGTTTGCGCAGAACTGGCAGGCGTGGTTGAGTCTGCCTGCAAAAAAGTCGGCGTAGTCGGCAAGCGCGGCGGAACCTATCTCTGTATGGAAGGCCCGCAGTTTTCCACCAAGGCGGAGTCCAACGTCTATCGCGGCCTCGGCATGGACGTCATCGGCATGACCAACCTGCAGGAAGCCAAGCTGGCCCGCGAAGCGGAGCTATGCTACGTCACGGTCGCCATGGTCACCGACTACGACTGCTGGCATCCCCATCATGATTCGGTGACCGTCGATCAGATCGTTGCGGTGCTGCTCAAGAACGCCGACAACGCGACCAAAGTTGTCCGTGAAACCGTAGCGGCCATGCCGCGCGGCCGCTCGTGCAAATGTGCTTCCGCACTTGCCCACGCAATTCTCACCGATCCCAAGAAGATTCCCCCCGCGACGAAAAAGAAGTTGAAGCTGATTCTCGGCAAATATGTAAAGTAATGACGGCTTTGCCAGCCATTAACACGAATCACAAACTACAGCCTAAAGACAGGATTTCCGGATGAGCATTCTCGTAGTCGGTTCGGTTGCATTCGATGACGTCAAATCGCCCTCGGGCAGTGTGAAGGGAATTTTGGCCGGGGCAGCAACCTACTTCTCACTAGCCGCAAGTTATTTCACGCAGGTACGCGTCGTAGCCGTCGTAGGCGAGGACTTTGGCTCCGAACAGGAACAGCTTTTTCTGAAGCGTGGAATCGACATTCGCGGCATCGAGCACGCCCCAGGCAAAACCTTCCGCTGGGGAGGAACCTACGGCGAAAATCTCAATGAAGCCAAAACCGATTTTACTGATCTGAACGTTTTCGAGGGCTTCCAGCCGCGTATTCCCAAGGAGTACGAAGACACCGAGTTTCTTTTTCTCGCGAACATTCAGCCGACCCTGCAAGCTCAGGTGCGGCGGAAGATGAGCCGCGTGCGCCTGACCGGCTGCGACACCATGAATTACTGGATCAAGGGCGCCCTCGCAGAACTGCGTGAAACCCTAAAGCTCGTCGACGTCCTCCTCATCAACGACACCGAAACGAAAATGCTGGCCGGCGAAACCAACCTGCCGCGCGCGGCGAGCAAAGTTCTGGCCATGGGCCCGCAGGCACTGGTCATCAAACACGGCGAATACGGCGCAACCATTTTCTTTCGTGAGGGAGCGTTTGGCATCGGTCATCATCCTTTTCGCGCCCCAACTTTACCCATTGAAGAAGTGAAGGACCCAACCGGCGCGGGAGATTCCTTCGCCGGCGGATTCATGGGCTACCTGGCTTCGCAAAAAGAATTGACCCGCGAGGTTCTGAAGCGCGCACTGTTCTACGGCGGCGTCATGGGATCGTTCGCCGTCGAACGCTTCGGCACCGAGCGCCTGCAGTCGCTGACCCGGGAAGAGATCGATGCGCGGTTTCAGGTCTTTCGCGAACTGACACACCTCGATTAGTCCGAACGCCCTGCGCGCGACTGCGGAAGGTTTGTCGGTCGGGTTTTGAAAGGGCGCGGCTTTAAGCCGCGCCGTAAGCTCTCTATCCAGTCGCAGATGGCCAAGAAAATAAAGAACGCTCTACCCAGTTCTCCCTGGGACTCCGAAGTCCGGCTGCTGGCCTGGCTAGCGACGTGCGTTTCTGTTTTTTCATTTCTGTTTTATTTTCAGCGCAACGACGTGCTGCTCTATGGCGACGCGGTTGCCCACATCAACATCGCACGCCGTATCTTCGATTCGAAAACTCCCGGCCTGCTGCAACTCGGAACCGTGTGGCTGCCCCTGCCGCACCTGCTGGTGGTTCCTTTCCTCCTCTCCGGCGAAATGTGGCGACGAGGTCTCGGCGGCTCGATTCCTTCCATGATGGCGTACGTGTTCGGCGTGATCGGAATCTTCCGGCTGGTTCGAGGGACATTATCTCGCGGCGCTGAACCGGCCCGGGGAGCGGAAGCGGGGCGGGACGCTGCACCAGCTCGAACAGCCAGCTTAGCCGCATGGACTGCGGCGCTGGTGTGTGCTGCCAATCCGAATTTGGTATACATGCAAACCACGGCCATGGGCGAGGCGCTCTATCTTGCGTTCTTCGTCTGGGCAGTCGTTTATTTCGCTGAGTCCGTACGGGGAGACGCGAAGGCTCTCACGAAATGTGGCCTGTGTCTGGCGGCCGCGTGCCTGACCCGCTACGACGGATGGTTTCTGGCCGCATCCATGGCGGCGACGGTGATGATTCGCAGCTTGCTCGCTAACACCCCGATTACTGACGCACCGGCTTTACGGGTCACGCGAGCAACCGCCGTGAAGTTCGTCTTGATGACCGCGGCTGCACCCTCGTTGTGGCTTGCCTACAACGCAATCGTCTACCGCAACCCGCTCGAGTTTGCCAACGGACCGTATTCCGCCAAGGCCATCGAACGCAAAACGCAAAGCGGTGTCAATCCGGGTCATCCCGGCAGCGGCAATCCACTGCTGGCGGGAATGTATTTTCTAAAATCGGCTGAAGCCAACATGGCCGAAAACGAATGGTTACAGCGGGCTTGGGTTCTGCTCGCGCTCGCGGGCGTCGTAGCCGCCGCATTCACCTCGCGCCACAGAAGCAGCGATGTTGCGGCGTTCCCTCGCGCCTGGCCATTGCTCTTCCTGTTCGTCCCCGTGCCCTTTTACGCGCTGTCAGTGGCCTACGGCGGTGTTCCTATCTTCGTCCCGGCGTGGTGGCCGTTTTCTCACTACAACGTGCGTTACGGATTGCAGCTGCTGCCAGCCTTCGTCGTGGCACTGGCGATCCTGACACATCGAACTGCGGAAGCTGAAAGTTTTAGGCCGCGCCTCCGTCTGGCGTGTGTGTTGGGCACATTCGCGTTCGTCATCGCGAGTTACGCGTCCGTCTGGCTCGCCGGACCGGTCTCGCTCAAAGAAGCTCAGGTCAACATGGGCACTCGCAATCAACTCGAAGCCCAGGTTGCGGTTTGGCTAGAAAAGCTTCCCCCGAATTCCACTCTGCTCATGTACCTCGGGGATCATGTCGGCGCGGTGCAGCAGGCCGGGATCCCGCTCGAACATGTCATCAACGAAGGCAATCACCGCACCTGGAGACAACCCGCCGATCCCGAAGGTCTGTGGGAGCGGGCTTTGGCTGATCCCGCGCAGTATGCCGACTACGTGGTTGCCTTCGAGGGTGACAGCGTTTGGCAGGCGGTACAGAGCCGTCACCTTCCCGAACTCGTCGAGATTCACGTCACGGGGCAGGCGCGAGCCGTATTCTACCGCGCTCGCTGATCGGCGCGAGTGGTAATCATGCAGGTAACGCCGGAGCGAACAACTCCGGTGATAAAATCCGGCCATCGGAAGCTTGCTTCGAGCAGACGCGGCCGAAAGCCTGACAAAACATGAACTGGCAACACTTCCTCGATTTGCTGCACTCGGAGATGGCAAGCGGAGCGGTTGGCAATTCGCTCACACGCCTGGTGTTGGCGGCGATTCTCGGTGGCCTCATCGGCCTGGAGCGCGAACTCAAGCACCGCGCCGCAGGCCTGCGCACCAATATGTTCATCTGTTTTGGCGCCGCCATGTTCACGCTTCTTTCCGAGCGGCTCGCGGGCGTGCCCTCAGACTCGGCCAGAATTGCGGCGCAGATCATCCCCGGCATCGGCTTCATCGGTGCCGGGTCCATTCTGCACATGCGTGGTCTCACTACCGGCCTCACCACGGCAGCCACTCTGTTCGTGGTGGCATCGGTCGGAATGGCGGCGGGTGGCGGCCTTTACGCCACCGCCATATTTGCCACGGGACTGGTTTTGCTGGCGCTCTTTTCTCTCGGTCACCTGGAACAAACCTTCAACCTGAAGCTGTTGATCATGGGCTACGAAGTTACCGGCGTGAATGTCGAGGAGATGAGCAATGAAGTCAACCGCATTCTCGAAGGCCATCACCGGATGATGCAAAACATGCTCACCGGCAACACCGGCCAGCACATCCGCCTGCGCTTTGATGTCGAGGGCTGCAACCGCGAGCAAAAGGAACTGCTGCAGCAGTTGAAGGCATCGCGGATCCTGCAGGGCGCGACCTGCCTCGGTTGGGTGGACGCAGAGTGAACTCCGGTGTCCGCGCCATTCCGTTCGTGAAAGCCACCGCCTGTGGCAACGACTTCCTGCTGATCGACGCTGCTCTGGCTCCCGCCAATATTGAGGCCTTCACACGCAGCATTTGTGACCGGCACAACGGCGTGGGCGCCGACGGCGTCGAGTGGATGCTGCCTCACTTCACCGCCGACGTCGAAATTCGTTTGATCAATGCGGACGGCTCTGCGGCCGAGATTTCCGGCAATGGCACGCGCTGCGTCGCTGCCTACGTTTGCGACCGCCTGAGTAAGGAACGTATCTCGATTCTGACCGGAGCCGGAACGAAAATCTGTCAGCTGACGTCGCGCCGAGACTCCGACTATGAGTTCGAAGTTGAAATGGGCCAGGCTGTGGTCGAGAAAGAACTCGCGCTGAAGACGGGCACCGGGGAAGTTCAGAGAGAAGTGCGCGGCATTCCCGTGTCCATGGGCAATCCGCATTTCGTGGTTTTCGTTCCCGAGTTTACTTCGGACTGGCAAGCGCGCGCGGCGGAAATCCAACGCAACTCGCACTTCCAGCAGGGAGTCAATGTTGAGTTCGTCGCGGTCGACAGCAAGTACGATGTGAGAGCGCGTTTTTTTGAGCGAGGGGTCGGGGAAACGCAGTCTTCCGGAACCGGTTCCTGCGCCTCGGCGGTGGCCGCAATCGCGGCAGGCCGGGCGGTTTCACCGGTCAAGGTCCGCGGCCTCGGCGGAATTCAGTCCGTCCGCACGGTGGGCAGCAACGTTTTCTTGCGCGGCTCGGCGCGGCTGCTGTGCCGGGGAGAATTTTTTCTGAGTTGAGCGAGATAAGTTGAACCGAGCTATGTTGAGCCGACGCGCTGCCTGATCGCCACAAATTTGAATTGTCGCAGCATCCGTGGAACCTATGTCCTTATCGCGTCCACAGTTTGTCAAACTGTCCGCCCTTCGCCCCGGCGACACCGTGGGCATAATCGCGCCCGCCAGCAACGTGAAGCAAGCTGAACTGGAAGCGGGCTGCAGCGCGCTGCGGCGAGCGGGCTACGTTCCGTTCTACTTCGACTCCATTTTAGAAAAAGATCTTTACTTCGCCGGTTCTGTCAATCGCAGAGCTCGCGAGTTGGAAGAGATGTTCGTGCGCGACGAGGTGCGGGCCATCGTGTGTGCTCGGGGCGGTTACGGCGCCAACTATCTGCTGCGAGAGCTTGATCTCGACAAAATCAGAGCGCACCCCAAGATTTTCGTTGGCTACAGCGACATCACAACGCTGCTGACTTATTTTCACGATGCTGGCGATTTTGTCACCTTCCATGGCCCGATGGCCGCCAAAGACTGGTCGCACGAAAATGGAGTCGACTTGCCATCATGGCAGGCGGCTGTTACAGGCACCGGGATGTGGGATGTCCCTGTAGGCGCGGCAGTGAGCGCATTGGTCGAGGGCGAGGCCGAAGGCGTCTTATATGGCGGATGCCTTTCCATCCTGGTCGCCTCGCTGGGCACGCCTTACGAAATCAAGACTGCCGGCACGATCTTGTTCCTGGAAGATCTTGCCGCCAAGCCCTACCAGATCGATCGCATGCTGATGCAGTTGAGACTGGGCGGGCATCTCGACGCCGTACACGGCATCGTCTTCGGAGAAATGCTCGATTGCGTCCAGAAGGCAAATCAAAGCTACACTTTGCAGGAGGTCATCACTCGCATCATCGGTGACCTGGGAATTCCGGTGGCCTTCGGCGTAAAGTCGGGACACGTCAGCTCCGGCAACATCACGCTCCCGTTCGGGGTACGCGCGAAATTGACCGTGCGCGGAGGTCAGGTGGCACTGAGGATTTTAGAATCAGCCGTCACTTCGTAGCTGTCTGCGAAAATATTCTGACCTGGAGAATGCTGATTCAGCAAAGATAAAAGATACTGATGTTGCAACGATGCTGATGTAACAACGATGGTGATGTGGCTACGATGCTAATTCAGCAACGACGCCGCTGCGGCGAAGGTTTGCTTTCGGGTGGCGCAGCGCTTCAGCGCTGCGATAGCTGTCTTAATTCAGGCGGGGCTTTAGCCCCAGAGGTACTCGCTCACCGACGACATGAACGATAGAAAACACATTCACCTGATCGGCATCTGCGGCACCGCCATGGCCTCGCTGGCGGGAATGCTGAAGCAGCGCGGATTCCGCATCACCGGCTCCGACGCCGCCGCCTATCCTCCGATGTCGGATTTTCTGCGCGAACTCAGCATTCCCGTAGCGCAGCCTTTCGATGCCAAAAACCTCGAGCCTCGTCCCGACCTCGTAGTAGTCGGCAACGCCATGTCGCGGGGCAACGTCGAACTCGAGCATGTTCTCGACCAGCGCATTCCATTCTGCTCATTGCCGCAGTTGCTGCACGACGAATTCCTTCGCGGGAAAGAAGTTCTGGTCGTCGCCGGAACCCATGGCAAGACCACAACAACCTCCATGCTGGCATGGATCTTTCATTCGGCCGGACTGCACCCTTCGTTTCTGATCGGCGGCATCGCTGAAAATTTCGGTTCGAGCTTTCATCTTGGGGAAGGCAAGCACTTCATCCTCGAAGGCGACGAATACGACACCGCCTTCTTCGACAAGGGCCCCAAATTTCTCCACTACTTCCCTGACGCCCTGATCCTAACCCACGTCGAGTTCGACCACGCCGACATATACGCCGACCTCGACGCCGTCAAAACCGCCTTCAAGCGCCTCGTCAATCTCGTCCCCCGCCGCGGCATCATCGTCGCATACGATGGCAGCCCCAACGTCACCGAATGCGTTGCCAACGCCTTCTGTACCGTCCAGCGCTACGGCTTCACGGATGCCGCGCATTGGCGAATCCAAAATCTGCGTCACCAGAATCAGCTCACCCGTTGG
>Ga0187863_10003543_pt1 | contig 11475 bp, 16 predicted proteins | sample June2016WEW_11_1_FD_132975 | JGI IMG/M metagenome (GOLD analysis project Ga0187863, IMG submission 132975) | Peatland microbial communities from SPRUCE experiment site at the Marcell Experimental Forest, Minnesota, USA - June2016WEW_11_10 | ecosystem: Environmental > Terrestrial > Soil >...
GAGCAGATGCCGAGGTCGCGGATGCCGCTGGGCGGATGCCGTTGTGACTGTCATGGGGGTCTTCTTCCTGGGTTGCGGTTCAGGTGGGTGTATCGCCGGTGACCAGGGTGCGAAGGTCGCGGATGATGAGTTCGACGGTGTGGGCAATGACGTCCGGGATGCGCTCGAGGGGCAGGCCGTAGCTGTCGTGCAGCGGCCACGAGGCGTCGGCGCCGGACAGGCGCAGCACCATCGCGGTGGCTTCCGCGGTGGCCTGGGCCGGCGCCCCGACGGCTTCCACGGCAGCCCGGATGGCTTCGAGACGTTTCGCCCGGCGGCTCCGGCGCACCGTCTGCCAGACCTCGCCGCTGCTGGTCGCCAGCGCGCGACTCAGCGGGCTGGCCAGCGCGTTGGCGTGGATCTCCCGGAAGTAGCGCGGCAGGTCGTCGGGACCTGCGGCGGGCGTGATCCCGGCCGGGTTGAGATGCTGGTCGAACCACGCCGAGAGAGCGGCGACCTGGCTCTCGAGGTTCGGGAAGTACAGGTGCACAGTGCGCACCGAGACCCCGGCCCGGACCGCGGCCTCGCTGGGTGACAGCGTATTGCGCCCGGGGTCGGACAGCTGCTCCACGAACGCGTCGAGGATCGCGCTGCGGGTCGCGGCGGCCTGCGCCTCACGCTTGGGACTGACATAGCGTCTGGCCTCGCTCACATGACGAATTCAATATCATGGCTGGCCGCGACCCGGACCACCCCCGCGATGTCCGGCGGGTCCATCTCGACCTTGTTCGCGACCTCGGCGAAGAACGCCGCGGCGTCGCCCTTCGTGGTAATGGTCAGGAAGTGGACGTTGGTGACGTTGCGGTAGCTGTGCACGGTATCGGCCGGCACGTGGGCGGCGCCTCCGGGACCGAGGACCTGCGTCGAACCGTCGACCGTGACCTCAAGCTGGCCGGACAGGACGACGTAGACCTCTTCCCACGGGTGGCGATGCGGCGGCGGCCCCGCCTCGGCAGGGCCGCTGGTGTCGAAGACCCTCGACTGCCGATCCCATCGCGTGGGTCAGCAGCGGACGCAGCGTCTCGCCCAGCACGAAGTTGCTGTCGGAAGCGTCGAGGGTGGTGGTGGTGATCGTCATCGGATGTCTCCGTCCCCTGGAGCCTCGCAGCCCCGCGAGACGGATAGAGGGGAATTGTGATGCGCTACCGGGTGAGCGGTGTTTGGCGCCTGATCGCAATCGGGCTGGCCGGGACGGCGATGGTGGCGGCGGTGAGCTTGATGTCGGCTCTTCCTGCCTCGGCCACGCCAGTCACCGGGCCGGCCGCCAATGGCACTCACCTAGCCCTAGGGGACTCGGTAGCGTTCGGCTATGTGCCGCCTCAAGCTGTGCCGGCGCCGAACTATCTTGACCCCCGCTCCTTCGTCGGCTACCCCGAGGACGTTGGCTCGAGCGCTGCACATCCGGGTGTCGAATGCCTCCTGCCCCGGCGAGACCACGGCTAGCTTCCTCGTGCCGGGAGCGCCGAGCAACGGCTGCGAGAACAGTCCGGGCTCATCCATCGGGTACCGCACCGAGTATCCGTTGCACGTGCAATACCCGGGCACCCAGATGCAGTACGCCCTCAAGTATCTGGTCGTGCACCGTCGCACCCGGCTGGTGACGATCGACATCGGCGCCAACGATGTGTTCCTCTGCCAGGAAACGACGGCAGACGCCTGCGCGAGCACGGCCGAGTTTCAGGCCGTGCTGCAGGAGATCCAGGCGAACCTGACGACCATCTACGCCCTGATCCGTGACGTCGCCCACTACCATGGCCTCTTGGTCGCGCTGACCTACTATTCGCTCAGCTACAGCGATCCGGCCGAGGTGGCCAGCACTGAGGCACTCGACTCGGTGATCGCGTCGGTGACCGAGAAATTCGGCGGGAAGGTCGCGGACGGCTTCGCCGCCTTCGAAGGGCCGTCTGCGGCCTTCGGGGGCTCTCCGTGCGCGGCGGGACTGCTTATCAAGCTTCCCGACGGGACCTGCAACATCCACCCCTCGCCTGCCGGGCACCTATTGCTGGCCCAGGCAATCGAGGGTGTTATATAGGAGTCCTCCCACCGCAGTAGCCACCATCCAGAGGGAGGTTCGCGGGCACCACAGGTGCGCCAAAAAAGCTTCGAGGACAGGCAAGCATCCTGAGATACGTGGAAGGCCCGGCCCCGGCGTCGCGCAAGGCTCCGGGGGCCTTCCCCGTCCGCGAACCACGAACGAAGGCCCGAAAAGCCCAGAACCGGATGATCTGGGTGCAGCCATAGGTGGAGAGCCCGTGAAGCGTATCCGTTCGTCCTGCATCGGCGAGCCGTCCAGCGTGAGGGCGGCCCGTGCCGCGCCAGAGGTGGCTGGCGTGCGTCCGCGGGCCCTCGGCTATCGCCCTTCAGCTGTAGTACTGGACAAGGCAGAACTCATGCCCCTCGGGATCGTGCATGACCATGACGATCCCCTCGTCGTAGTCGTGCCGCGGCATCGTCGCCGTGCTCGCCGGTCATCGCCCTGTCCAGCAGCGCGCTCCGGAAGGACACCAGCCGCGCTGGATCCGCGCAGTCGATCGTGATTCCCGTCAGTCGATTTGTCATGCAGGCACCCTGGCAACCGGTACTGCGCCTGCACTACCGCCCCGCAGGGCAAGCCTCGGTCCAGGGGATCTCACTGCCCGGCCAGCGTCGGTTACTACGAAACGTAGTAACATGTCAAGTGTGAACGGCGCCGTCCCCACGACGATCATCATCGCAGGTCTCGCGCTGGCCGGATACGCGCTACTGATGACCGCCCGAAACCGGCGAATGAGCGTCCCCCTCCTCGCCGCAGTGGGCGTGCTTGAGATCCTGCTGCTTGTCCAGGTCGGTATCATCGTGGCCAGGCTCGCCGGCGGTGAACGCCCGGCCGGGCTGGCTACGCTCATCGGATACCTGATTGCGATGCCGTTCATCCCGGTGGCCGCCGCGTTCTGGGGGCTGGCGGAGCGATCCCGGTGGGGCCCAGCGGTCATCGCCGTGGCCGGGCTCGTCGCGGCCGTGCTGATGGTCCGGCTGCATCAGATCTGGCCGGTCATCCATGTCTGAGCCCGCGGCACCGCCTGAGCCCAGGGCATCGCAGCCGGACTCGACCAGGACAGGCCCGGGCCGGCTGCTGGTGGCCATCTACGCGCTCTTCGCGCTCTCCGCCTCCGCACGGGCCGGGGTGCAGATCGCGACGAAGTTCGGCCACGCCCCGGTCGCCTACTTGCTGTCGGCCTTCGCTGGCATGGTCTACATCCTCGCCACAGTCACCCTCGCCGCCGGCAGTCCAGCAGCACGCCGGATCGCCGTCCTGTCCTGCTCGGTCGAACTCGCCGGCGTGCTGGCGGTCGGCACCTGGAGCCTCGCCGACCCGGCCACCTTCCCTGATGCCACGGTGTGGTCTAGCTATGGCAGCGGCTATGGCTTCGTCCCGCTCGTGCTTCCCGTTTTCGGCCTACTCTGGCTACGCCGCTGGACCAGGCGGGCTAGAACCCTGCGAACGACCGCGACGTCAGCAGAAGATGCAGGCGAAGCGGCCGGCGGCGGCGCAGGCCATGGTGGGGGCGGCGGACTAGGTCACAGCGCAGAGGATGTCGTTGCCGACGGCAGGACCTAGCGCACCACTTTCCGGTCTGTGCGCCCGGCCCGCGAGCCGAGTGAGATCGATCCCAAGGAGCCAGGAACGCCTTGCTAGTCACAGCAAAGGCGGCAGCGGACGCTCACAGCCGGCGACCACGCCGCTTACACATCGCAGTAGCTTGCACGCTCCCTTACGGTCCCTGCCGCGGCAACCGCACACGGACCCGCCGATATGGCCGAGTTAACACTGCCGTATGGTCCTCCGATGATGTGGGCAGATGCGGGTGTTCTTCCGCACCCGTTCAGCCGGTTGGAGTGGGCAGCTGGCTCGTCCAGGTCGAGCCGCCGTCTGGCGCTGGGCCTGCTGGTGCGCTGCGCAGCTCAGGCGCAGGGTTGCGCCGTGGCGCAGCCCGGCGCGCCTGCCCGCGCGCTGGTGCGCCACGTGAGGAGCCAGGCGCGAGGCGGCGCACGGGACTTGGCCGGGCGCCGGCCGCTAGGTCGCCTGCCCGGGGCTTTGACGCTGCCGATGCCAGATCCTCGCCACCGCCGGTGGCTGGAGGGCGGCGAACCCGGGGTCAGCGAAGGCCGGTGCAACCGTCGTGTCCTCCTTATGACCTGGGGGTCGTGGAGTGCTGTTTTCGGGTTCGGTGAGGCGGAAGGCTCGGCGGTATCGGTCTGGTGTGACTCCCCGCGCCTGGACGAAGTGGCGCCGCAGGGTGTCGGGACTGCCGAATCCGCTGCGGGTCGATACTGAGGCGATGGTGTCGTTGCCGCGTTCGAGGAGGCGTGCGGCCAGCAGGACGCGCTGCCGGTTCACCCACGAGGCCGGGGTGGCGCCGGTGCGCTGGCGGAAGCGGCGGGCGAAGGTGCGCGGGGACATGGATGCGCGGGCTGCGAGGGCGTCGACGGTCAGCGGCTGGTCGAGGTGCAGCAGCGTCCACTGCAGGACTCCGGCTAGTTCGTCTGCGGTGTCCGGTTCGGGGACGGGCATCTCGATGTACTGGGATTGTCCGCCGTCGCGGTGCGGCGGGACGACCATGTGCCGGGCGATGCGGTTGGTGACTTCCGCGCCGTGCTCGCGGCGCATCAAATGCAGGCACAGGTCGATCACGGCTGCCGACCCGGCGCTGGTGACAATGGGCCCGTCCTCGATGTAGAGCTGATCGGCCTCGACCGTCAGCTGAGGGTAAAGGCTGGCGAGCAGCGGCGCATGCAGCCAGTGGGTGGTGGCCCGGCGGCCGTCCAGCAGGCCGGCCGCGGCCAGCACGAACGCGCCAGTGCAGGCGCTGGCGATGGTGGCGCCGCGGGTCACGGCGTCGTGCAGTTGCTGCACGAGCGCGGCCGGTGGCGGCGGCGTCGGTGGCGCGGCGCCCAAGACGATGATCAGGTCTGCCTCGGCGAGACGGCTAAGGTCGTGGCTGGGCAGCACGGCGAAGCCGGACGTCGTCGAAACTGGCGTGACCTGCTCGCCGCAGACGGCGAAGTCATAGGCGGGCAGCCCCGGCGGTGCGCGGTCCAGGCCGAACGCTTCGCAGACCACGCCGAGCTCGAAGGCAGGCACCGGCGCCAGGACCGGGACGGCGATATTCCGCAGCACCTTCTCAGTCTGGCAGAAACTGCGGTACCTGTGTCTGTTCTGCCATGCAGCAGTGACCGGCGCGGCCTGGGAGGCTGAACGGACAGAGATCACGACCGGGGAGGCGCTGCGGGCATGTCTGGCGCATCGGTGACGCCGCGCGGCGGTGTGGCCGGGGCCCTGACCGTCGTCTACATAATGTGGGGCTCGACGTTTGTCGCGATGCGGATCGCTGTTCGCAGCCTGCCGCCGCTGACGATGAGCGGTGTGCGGTTCCTGGCCGCCGGCCTGCTGCTCTACGGCTGGTGCCTGTGGCAGCGCCACCGTCGCCCGGAAGCAGGCTGGCGGGCTCCGACTCGCCGCGAATGGCGCGCCAGCGCCATCCTCGGCGTCGCGCTGCCCGCCGCCGGCACGGGCGGCGCGGCCTGGGCAGAGCAGACGATCCCGGCCGGGACCGCCGCGCTGCTGCTGGCCACCGTCCCGGTCTGGATGACCATCACCAGCCGCATCGTCGACACCGAGCGCATCTCGGTCCTCACCGCAGCCGGCCTGGCCCTGGGCCTGGCCGGGGTCGTAGTGCTCGTCAATCCGCTCACTGCCGGCGCCCAGGATCTGCTGGCATCGGCCGTCGCGCTCGGCGGCGCGCTGTTCTGGGGCTGCGGGTCGGTCTACGCCAAGCGAGCCCCGCACCCCGGCCAACCGTTGCTCGCCAGCGGCATGGAGATGATCTGCGCGGGCGTGGCACTGTGCCTGATCGGTGCCGCCGGCGGGGAACTCGGCCGCATCAGCGGTGCCTCGCTCATCTCAGAATCTGGGCTGGCGCTCGGATATCTGATCGTCTTCGGCAGCCTGCTGGGCTACAGCACCTACGAATGGCTGCTCCACCATGCATCCAGCCAGCTCGCCGGCACCTATGCGTTCGTCTGCCCGCTCGTCGCCGTCATCCTGGGATGGTGGCTGCTCGGCGAGCAGATCGGCGGGCGCACCCTGCTGGCCGCCGCCGCCATCGCCGTCGGCGTCGCCCTCATCATGCTGCACCCCCGAAAACCAGAACAAGACCGGGACCAAACAAGTGACCAGCCCCAGAAACCACCAGCAGCCCGAGTGCCCGCCCCTGACAAGCATCAGCTCAGACGCCCGGCCGACGGCGCACCCAGCGGCAGCGAACATCAGCCAGGCCCGATCTGCTGCTGTGACTCGCCCGCCCCATGAGCCCCCTGAAGGCCCGGGCCATCCTCGTGCCGGTCGAGCCGCAAACGCCCACTCCTGATGGTGCCCGAGCAAGTCACCGCCCCGGAAAGAGCAGGGACAACAAGATCAGCCAGCCTGCAGCCGAGCAGAACGGCAGGACGGCCAGAACGCGACCTCACTGGCCTGACCGGGGAAGCGAGCGGACGGAACAGTCAGGCCCGTCGTGTCCATCCACGCCCGGGCAAGCGCGGGTAGCGGTCTAGGAAGAGGAAGACGGCGGCTCCGACCGCGAGACCGGCAACAACGACCACCCATAGCGGCACGACCTTGCCGAGCACGCCGCCGACCACGAAGGCGGCGAAAAGGGCGACCGCGATGGCGTAGGGAGTCATAGGCGGCGGCCCACTGGCCGCGGGGGGCTTTGAGTCCGGCGTGGGATCGGTCGCCATCATCGCTCCTGGGAAGCCGTGCAATTCGGGCGGGGCCGGGACTGCTGCCGCCGCCGACCGCCTTTCGCCAGGCTACGCCGTGTCCCGGCGGCGGGTCCATCAGTAACGGCGGCTCCTGGCGGCCCCTCCAGATGTGATCGGCCCTGGGGCCTGCCCGGATGCGGGGATGGACGGCCGGCACGCGCCGCCGGGGGCTTCCCCCGCCTGCTCCGGCTGCGGTTGATGCCAAGCGCCGAGCGCCGAGCGCGGATCGTGGTCGGCGTGGACGGCTCGCCGGCCGCATTTCGCTGGGTGGCCGCACCAGCCGCCGCGAGCTGGCCGGCGCGGTGAGCTTCGGCTCACGTCGAGTGGGTCCTCTGCAGGCAATCGGTCACTGGCCTGACCGTGAACGCGAACCGGGCCAGCCCACCGGAGAGCCGGGGGCACAGCTCAGGGTGCAGTGTGGATCTCTGTTTACGGTCTGGGCGCTGAGCCCGGCCGGGGCCGTGGGCCCCGCTGCCTGGTGCCGGGCAGCGGCTGGTGCGGCCTGGCCGAGGTCGGGCGGGTGAGGGTTTCTGAGCCGTCGATGAAGGCCTGCGCGAGGTCGGACAGGCGGCGGTTGCGGTTTCTGGCGGAGTCCCGCAGGAGGCTGAATGCCTGGTCCATGTCCAGGCCGAGGCGCTCGGCGAGCTTGCCTTTGGCCTGCTCGATGATGACCCGGCTGTTCAGCGCGGTCTGCAGCTGCTCGTTGAGAGTGTCGCTGTGGCGCATGCTGCGCTCGTGCAGCAGGCTGATGGTGGCCACATCGGCGAGGGCCTGGCCGACGCGTATGTCCTCGGGGGGCAGGGTTCCGGGACTGGCGCGGAAGAGGTTCAGCGCGCCGATGACCTGATCGCGCAGCCGCATCGGCAGGGCCTGCACGGCGGCGAAGCCGGCTTGCTGGGCGGCGGGAGCGAACCGCGGCCAGCGCTGCCCGGCGGCGGCCAGGTCCCCGGAATCGACGGGCTGGCCGGCCCGGAAGCAGTCCAGGCAAGGGCCCTGGTCGCTTTGCAGCTGGAACAGCTCAAGCAGCCGGGCAGCTTCGCTGGAAGCGGCCACCACGCGCAGCTCACCGCGCGGATCAGCCAGCAGCAGCCCGGCGGCGGAGACGTCCAGCAGCTGGACGCTGCGGTCGGTCAGCACGTGCAGGAAGTCGATCACGTCGAAGCCGGCGACCATGGTGTCGGTCAGCTCGACGAACGTCGCCGACAGCAGTTCTCCGTCCATCCCCGCTCACCCTCTCCCGGGAAAGGTAGCAAGATGCCCCCCGGTATGTGGCAAAGCAGTATGCGCGCTGGCGGCGACGGAGCCGCTTACGTCCCGGCATTCTTGGATGGGTCTGGGTCAGGATGCAGCCGCACGCGGCGCGCCACGATGTCGCGGGCCAGATCGGCCAGCCGCCGGTCATGAGCATAAGCGTAAGCCCGGAGCCGGATAAAAGCCTCCGCGATGCCGACGCCGAGCTGCTCGGTGAGCATGCCGGTGGCCTGATCGATCTCGGCGCGGTGCGCGGTCAGGTCCGCGGGCTGGCCACCTGGGCCAGACTCTGCCGAAGGGTTGCCCGCTGCCTGGTCCTGGGCATCTAGCAGCAGCAGCGTTGCTGTGTCGGCGAAGATCAGCGCATCGCCCAGCTGGGCAGCGCTCAGTGGGCCGGGCCGTGCCCGGTACAGGCCCATGACCCCGGCCTGGATCGCCCCGATCCGCAGCGGGAACGCGAAGATCGCCGCCGCCCCCGCCTGGCGGGCCGCTGGGGCGAATACCGGCCAGCGGCGGGCGGCTTGCGTCTCGCCCAGATCCGAGGCCAGCACGGCCCCGCCCGAGGCAGCGGCATCCGGGCTCGGGCCCTCTCCCAGAGTCAACTGGAGTTCGGCGAGTTCCTCGCTGACCTTGTCCGTCACCCGCATCAGGTGATCCGCGCCCGCGCCGCTCGCGGCACTCAGCCAGGCGCCGGTTACCTCAACCGTGGCCACGGCCGCCGCGCACACATCCGCTGGTGAGATGCGCCCGACCCGGGTGGCGGCCTGCGCGGCGACCAGGCCCCATATCCTGCCCGGCCGGCTAACCGTCATTCCCGGAGCCAGCCGGGCGGCCCCTGCGGCAGGATCTGGCCACAGGTGCGCGGCAGCCAGCCAGCGGAAAGGCCAGGCCATCCACGAGGGGCAGTGACCCCGCCGGACGGCCGCCGGGGGTGCTCACGCGCCCGCCGCTTCGGCATGCCTTCCCCGGTCACGATGCTCTCCTCGGCAGAACTCGCGTTCGTGACCGCGTGGCTGAGAGGACGGCCAGCGAACTCTGGTGAGCCTCCGTGGCAGCACCGGCACGGCCACCCGCCGCACTCGCAGTCAGGCACGGTCTCGGCCAGCGGCTAGAAGTAATGCCTGCGCCCGCCGACCGCGTGACCATATCGGGCTTGCGGGCCGCGACCGCGGCGAGCGCAGCCGCGGCGCCCGCGATGTCTAACTCCCCGCGCAACGCGACGACCACGTAACCATCGCATTCGCTGGTACTCAGATCCACGCTGAACATGGGCGCGCCTTCCTGCTTGGGCAGCAAGGCGGGGTCTTGACCCAGCGGCTGATTCACCGATGCTCACTGTCGAGACTACGCCGGATATCCGCCCATGTCCCCTCCGGGTGATGCGGTGGTGGCGGCATTGCCGGTCCGCCCAGGCAGCAGGCCGCGGCAGCCCGCGGCAACCATCTGCCAAAACTCCGGTTCGCGCAGCGTCTTGGACGGTGCGGCCGGCCAGCGATGGTGCCCTCGCGGCGGCGCCTCCCTGTTGCCGCCGATCAACGATTATCTGGCGCTACAGCGTAGGTCAACGATGTTGACAGTAGCCATTTACTGGCGTTTACTGTAGATAACATCGTTAATCCCGGAGTCCGTCATGATTATCATTCCCGGGCTCGTCATCCGCCCCAGCGGCTGACTCAGTAGAAAAGGCCAGCCATGAGTATCGCCAAGAAGATCGCGCACAAGGCCGAAGCAGTCAAAGGCAGCGCCAAGAAGACAGCCGGCCGGGCCGTGGGCAGCCGGCGCCTGCGGGCTGAAGGCCGCGGCGACCAGGTCAAGGGCGACACCAAGCAGGCCGGCGCGAAGATGAAGGACGCCTTCAGGCACTGACCCCTCGCGCCGTCGGCTCGACCGCACGACCGGCAGCGCGAGCCACCGACGACCGCGCCCGGCGGCCGTACCGGCCGCAGCGGCGCCCCAAGGCAGCCCAGGATCTTCGCCCGCGCGGCCCCCGGCTCCTCTGCCAGCCCGCCGCCGTGCTGACCTGCTTGCCCCGGCATTTGTTCACCCGTGCGTGCCTTAAGCGGAGGTACTCCCGTTCCTGCCTCAGTATGGTGCCGGGTGTGCAGCCTGTCGCCTGGGCCGATGAATGGCTATCCCTGGGCACGGTGAAAGTTGCGCGGATGGGCTGGGTAGGGGCCAGCAAACTGGCCACCGCGGCCAATATGATCGCGATTGCCGCGAACCGCCAGAGCGACTGGCACCGCCCGGGCTTTACCAGTTCGATCCTGGGCATCGCCTCGTGCACGATCATCAGTGAGGGACGGGGTGGGCTATGCAAAACCCTGCTATTTGCTAGTGAACGGACCACTGTCCGGAACATCTAGATAGCTGGCGACACGCCGCGCAAGATAATAGGCAACGGCTTCCCGTGACGATAGAAAGGAGGTTTCTCACGCCAAACCTTTCACGCCGGAGAAGCCGTTGCGGTTCGATCGTATGTCGGGACTTGACTCAACGCAACTCGATGAACTTGAGCAGGACGTCAGTCTACTCCTCGAAGAGCCATGGGATAAAGGGGAAGGACGCCCCCGCGAGTTCACCTTGCGGGAGGCGCTAATCGTTACCTGCGGATATCTGCGGCAGAATATCGTTGAGGATGTATGGGCCGACATCTTCGACGTTGCCCAATCCACGATATCGCGGTACATCACGTTCCTCACGCCACTAGTAGAGAAGGCGACAGAAGAGGACCGGCCGACGGCAGCGGATGCAGCCGAAGCCACCAGGGACGCGATCGCACTGGTAGACGGCACGCTGTGGCCGTGCTGGTCGTGGGAAGGCGAAAGTAAGCTGTGGTCCGGAAAATACAAGACAACGGGACACGGCTCCCTGATTGTCACAAATCTTCAGGGCCGCGTGACATTCGTTTCCGATCCTGTTACCGGCAACCAGCACGACATGGCGAAACTGAAGGGATCAGATGCCGAGAAGATCCTTAAGAAGGCCGGCGGGGTGTTGGGCGACAAGGGATTCATCGGCACCGATTACATCACCGCCCCGATCCGCAAGCCGGAATGCCGTGAGCTCTTGCAATGGGAGCACGAGTGGAACAATCAGGTGAGTTCCTTCCGTGCGCCGGTAGAGCGAGCCATCGCTAACTTGAAGACATGGCGGATTCTCTTCACCGACTACCGTCGGCCGCTGAAGACCTTTGGTTCATCATTCCGCGCCGCAATCGGACTCTACTTCTTCAAAGAGAGTTTTGCATAACCCTCGGGGTCAGGCCCAGGCACGACCGGCGCACCGGAGCCCTCCCCGGCGTGTCTTAGCGGTGCGCGAACCAGCGGGACCTGCTGGACCGGCCGGATCCGCTGGACCGGCTGGTGATCAGGTGGAAGATGAGCA
>Ga0187863_10003548_pt1 | contig 11469 bp, 8 predicted proteins | sample June2016WEW_11_1_FD_132975 | JGI IMG/M metagenome (GOLD analysis project Ga0187863, IMG submission 132975) | Peatland microbial communities from SPRUCE experiment site at the Marcell Experimental Forest, Minnesota, USA - June2016WEW_11_10 | ecosystem: Environmental > Terrestrial > Soil >...
CACCACCTCGCGATCATCATGGACGGGAACCGCCGCTACGCCGGCGAGCGCGGGCTGGCGGTCAAGGAGGGCCACGCCGCGGGTCGGGACACCCTCGAACGCCTGTTGGACTGGTGCCTCGAACTGGGGATCCGGGTCATGACGGTCTACGCCTTCTCGACCGAGAACCTCTCCCGCTCGTCCGACGAGGTGGAGGGGCTCATGGACCTCTTCGACAAGGCCCTGCGCGACATCGCGGTCGACGAACGGGTCCACAAGAACCAGATCCGCGTCTGCGTCATCGGGAACCGCGCCATGCTCCCGGCCCGCATCCGCGAGGCCGTCGACATCGCGGAGAAGGCGACCGAGCACTACTCGGCGTACCGCTACAACGTGGCCCTCGCCTACGGGGGCCGCGACGAGATCCTCCAGGCGATCCGGACGCTGGCCAAGGAGGTCCGCGCCGGTACCCTCGAACCCGACCAGATCGACTCCGAGGCGGTCTCGCGCCACCTCTACACCGCCGACCTGCCCGACCCAGACCTCGTCTTCCGTACGAGCGGCGAGGAGCGGATCTCGAACTTCCTGCTCTGGCAGTCCGCCTACAGCGAGCTGTACTTCTCGGACGTGCTCTGGCCCGGCCTCAATCGGACCGAATTCCTTCGGGCGATCTGGGCGTACCAGCAGCGAAAGCGTCGGTACGGTAACTAGCCGCATCCTCCGGGGCGGGAGGGACCCCGAGCCGCCACAAGGCTCGCGGGATGAGGAACACGACCCCCGCGACCACCCACAGGACCCCCACGACAAGGTACGTCGAGCCCGTGCCCCACAGTCCGATGAGGAACGCGCCCCCGATCTGTGCGACCGGCAGGATCGCGACGGAGCCGAGATTGTCGATCCCGAAGTACCGCCCCTGCATCTCCGCCGGGACGAGGAGCTGGGCCGCCGTCAGCCACGCCGTCCCGGCAAAGCCCCCGAGCGCGCCGATGCCGAACAGCACGACCAGGGCCACCGGGACGGACGGGACCAGCGCGAGCACGACGGCCAGCGCGCCGGAGACGACCCCGTAGGGCACCGTCCACGCCTTGCCGGCCCAGCGTTCCGCGCCGAACCGGCTCACGAGGAGCGAGCCGACGGCCGTCCCCGCCACCTCGACCGCCAGGAGGCTGGCGAAGACGAGGGCGGACCCGTGAAGGACGACGGTCGCGAAGACGACGAGGAACGTCCCGACCACCGTGGAGCAGAAATTGAAGAACGTCGCCGAGAGCGTGAGCTGGAGGAACCCTCGAGCCCTCCGGAGCCAGCGGAATCCGGCCGAGACGTCGGCGAAGTAGGCTCGAACGCCCCCGCCCGACTCGGCCGCCGCACGGCGGGGCGAGCTCACGTGCATGCCCGTGAGCAGGGCGGCCGAAAGGAGGAACGTCAGGACATTGACCCCGACCCCCGAGACCGGTCCGAGGGTCACGATGAGGACGCCACCGATCGAGGCCCCGACGAACTGGACCGTGGAGCGGCTCGATCGGACGAGGCCGTTCGCGTCCGCCACCAGCTCGGGCGGGACGAGCAGAGGGATCACCGACTGCTCGGCGGGGTTGAACAGGGTCGAGAACGCCCCGAGCACGAAACTGGCGCCGAGGAGGACGGGAAAGTTGAACCCCTCCCGGAGGAGGACCACGACGACCAGCCCCAGCGCGGCCGCGCGGGAGAGGTCGGAGAGGATCATCAGGCGGCGTCGGTCGTACCGGTCCACGAGCGTCCCTCCAAAGACGCTGAACGAGATCGCCGCGACCAGGTTCGCCGTCCCGAGGAGCCCGATGTCGAGGGCGGAGCCGGTGTCGCTCCAGACGATCCAGATGAGGCAGATGCTGGCGATCGCCGACCCGGCCGTGGAGCCGAGGCCGGCGTTGAAGACCCGGAAGTATCCCGAGTTTTGGAACAGCCGACGATAGTTTCCGGACGGAGCGGGATTCATCTCGGGGCCTCCCTACTCCGGTACCGTTCTTAGCGCGCGGGGCGGAGACCGGGGTCGAGCTACGCGAGCGGCTTCTCCGCCGAGGGGGAGTCGGCGAGGGCCTTCCGATACAGCCGATAGGTGGCCACCGATCGCCCGATCACCAGCCCCGTGCTGAGGGAAAAAAGGAGCTCGACCAACTGCATCACCGCGCTGGCCAATGCCGAGAGCGGTGGGCCCGTGGTGTACGAGAACTCGAGGGAACTCGGGTCGAAGTACGCCGCAAGCCCCAGCCGGACGACCCAGCTCGCAAGGTAGAACGCGATCAGCTCGACCCCGTACCGGTACATCCACTGGCCGTCCTCGGCCCGGTACACGGTGATGAGCCGCGGGGCCAGGGGGAGCGTGACGAGCGCACCGACCACGACGAGCCCCGCGTCGACCGCGGTCCACAGGGGGAAGATCGCGGGGGTCGAGTAGACGGTCGCGGCCTCGGCCGCGAGCCAGAGGAGGGTCGCGAGGCAGGGGAACAGGACGAGGCGAGAGACCTGGAGCGCCCGCCCCCGGTACGTTCGCGCCGAGCGTACGAGGATGACCACCGCGATCAGCGCTTCGATGACGAGTACGTTCTCGAGGGCGGCGGAGACCATGGGAATCGGTGGACCTTCGGCCGAGACCATGGTTCGGCCCTCTTACGGTTTCCCGACGGTAGCGAAGCCAAAGTTCCCGTGAACACCCCTCCCTCGGCCGGGGACGACTTTAGCGCTGCGAACCCGACCGATGCCGACCCCACCTCTCCCGTGCGGCGTGCGGTGTCATTAAATAGAACCGCATTTCTACCAAACTCGACATCCGAGAGTACTCGGACGAGGAAAAAACATGATGAGTGGACAGACGCCGATTCTGGTGCTGCGAGAAGGGACCAAGCGGGAGAAGGGGCGGGGCGCCCTTTCGAACAACATCCAGGCCGCGAAGGCGATCGCCGACGCGGTCCGTTCGACCCTCGGGCCGCGCGGGCTCGACAAGATGCTCGTCGACTCGATGGGCGACGTGGTCGTCACGAACGACGGCGTCACGATCCTGAAGGAGATGGACGTCGAGCACCCGGCCGCGAAGATGCTGGTCGAGGTCGCCAAGACCCAGGACCAGGAAGCGGGCGACGGAACGACCACCGCGGTCGTCCTGACCGGCGAGCTCCTGAAGCGCGCCGAGGCGCTCATCGACCAGAACATTCACCCGACGATCATCTCGCAGGGGTACCGCCTGGCGAGCTCGAAGGCGCTCGCCATCCTCCAGCAGATCAGCCAGCCCGTGGCCCTCACGGACCACGAGCAGCTCGCCCGGATCGCCGTCACCTCGATGGCGTCCAAGGCCGTCTCGTTCAACCGGGACATGCTCGGCGAGATCGCCGTCAAGGCCGTCACCGCCGTCGCCGAGAAGAAGGGCGAGGGCTACTACGTCGACCTCGACAACATCCAGATCGTCAAGAAGCAGGGCGGCTCCATGACCGACACCTCGCTCATCGAGGGCGTCATCATCGACAAGGAGAAGGTCCACTCGGGGATGCCCAACCGCGTCGAGAACCCGAAGATCGCGCTCCTGGACGCCGCGCTCGAGATCAAGAAGACCGAGATCGACGCCAAGATCGAGATCAACGAGCCGTCGCAGCTGAACGCCTTCCTCCAGGAGGAGGAGAACATGCTGCGCCGGATGGTGGAGCAGGTCAAGAAGTCCGGAGCGAACGTCGTCCTCTGCCAGAAGGGGATCGACGACCTCGCCCAGCACTTCCTCGCGAAGGAGGGCATCTACGCCGTCCGCCGCGTCAAGAAGTCCGACATGGAGAAGCTCGCGAAGGCCACCGGGGCGTCCCTCGTCTCGAAGGTCAGCGAGCTTACCGCCGAGGACCTCGGGACCGCGGGACTGGTCGAGGAGCGCAAGATCGGGGAGGACTCGCTCACGTTCGTGACGGGCGCCAAGAAGGCCCGCGCGGTGTCGATCCTCATCCGCGGCGGCACCGAGCACGTCCTGGACGAGATCGAGCGCTCGCTCGATGACGCCCTCAACGTGGTCGCGGTCGCGGTCGAGGACGGACGGTTCGTCTACGGCGGCGGCGCGACGGCGGCCGAACTCGCCCTCCAACTGCGCGACGAGGCAGCGAAGATCGGGGGCCGGGAGCAGATCGCCTACGAGGCGTTCGCCGAGGCCCTCGAGACCATCCCCCGGACCCTCGCGGAGAACGCGGGACTCGACCCGATCGACATCCTGATCGAGCTCCGGAAGTCCCACAAGGGCGGGCAGAAGCGCGCCGGCGTGAACATCGTCACCGGCAAGGTCGGGGACATGGGCGAGCTCAACGTCATCGAGCCGATCCGGGTCGGACGCCAGGCGATCCAGAGCGCCACGGATGCCGCCGTCATGATCCTCCGGATCGACGACGTCATCGCGTCCAAGTCGAGCCCGCCTCCCTCCGGCGGCGGCGGTGGCCCCGGCGGCATGGGCGGCATGGGCGGCATGGGCGGGATGGGCGGCGGGGACTTCGGCGAGGACTGACGCCTCCCACCCCAAGCCAGGCGCGAACCTTTTCCCGCTCCCCGGGCGGCGCCCGGGGAGCCGGATGTTTCTAGAAGTCCTCTACGGCGAGGCTCGGTCGGAGAGGAACTCGCCGACCTGCCGCATCGCACCGGCCCGGTGGGAGATGGCGTCCTTCTTCTCCCGGGGTACCTGAGCGTACGTCCGGTCCCACCCGTCGGGGATGAAGATCGGGTCGTAGCCGAACCCGTTCCGGCCCGCCGCGCGCGGAGCGATCGTCCCGTGGACCTCCCCGACGAATGTCCATTCCTTCGTCCCCCGGCGGAGACCCGCCACGGCCCGGAAGAACGCCTTCCGACCACGGTGTTGGAGCATCTCCAGGATCGGCCCGAACCCCCAGATGTCGAGGAAGTGGGCCGAGTAGACGCCCGGGAAACCCTTCAGGGAGGGGATGAACAATCCCGAATCCTCGACCAGGACGTATCCGGAAAGGCCCCGCACCGAGCGCAGCTTCTGCCGGACGACGTCCTCGAGGGAGTCGGTCTGGGGCTCGACGAACTCTCGGCGCCTCCAGCACACTCCGACTCCGTAGGGGCGGAGGACCGACCGGACCTCGGGGACCTTGCCGACGTTCCGGCTGACGAAGGTGACGACCGGACGGCGATGGCTCACCACGAGTATTCGTTGTAGGCCATGATCTCGTCCAGGCTCTTCCGTCCGTCCCCGGGCGCGACCACCCCGCCGTTGGGGTGCGCGGGGTACCCTATCGGAAGCAGGCCGAGCGGATGCACGCCATCCGGGACCGCTAGGACCGTGCGGACCTTCTCGTCGTTGAACTCGATGATCCAGTTCGTGCCGAGGCCTTCGGCCGTCGCCGCCAGGATGAGGTGGCTCACGGCGACCGCGACATCCAGTGGGTAGGCCGAGATGTACCCGCCGATGGTCGCCGGCATATCCTCCTCGACCGCGAGCGCCACGATGACCGCCGGCGCCTCGGCAAGAAGCCGGCCCCGGGCCGAGGCCTGGGCGAGCAGCCGCTTGCGCTCATCGTCCTGGACGACCACGAACCGCCAGGGCTGGAGGTTCCGGTAACTGGGGGCGAGCCGCGCGGCACCCAGCACTTTCTTGAGCGTCTCGGGCGCGATCGGCCTCGGAGAGTACTCCGGGCAGGGACGGTAGGAGCGAATTGCCTCGAGAACGTCCATGGTGTCGGTCGGAAAAAGTCCCGGCTCAGCAGGACGCAGGGGCGAGGGTTCCCCTCGCAGTTCGAGGCATCTGGACTCACGAGGGCCGTAGTGGATAAAAAGGGTTCCGGGGGCCCCCGTGGATGGTTCTAGCCCCGGCGACGGCGCACAGGGGGCGGCGGTGCCACGCGCCCGCAGAACTCGAGCCAGTTGCCGTCCGGGTCGCGAGCGTAGATCAACCGCAGGGGCTCCTCCGTAAAGTCGGCGACGAGCGGGATCCGCCACCGCCGCAACTGGCGGGCCCACCTGTCGATGTCCTCGACCTCGAAGCCGAAGTGGTCGAACTCGGTCCCCGTAGAGAACGGCTCGTAGAACCGGTTCGCGGGGGGGTAGAAGTTCAGCTCGAGGATGTGCCGGCGCCCGGGATATGCGAGGTCCACGAATTGGCCGCCGTGGCGCATCGCGCCCCGTTTCGTCTGCCGGAACCCCATCCTCTGGTAGAATCGAATTGATCGCGCGAGGTTCTGGACGCGCAGACCGGTGTAGAGCCAGGTCGGCTGGAGAGACCGCATGACGGCTCGATGGCGCCCCCGGGTTTAATCCTAGGGCCGTCCCCGACCGCCCGCCTCCGCTGGGCCGAGAGTGATTAGGGATCCTGGGGGCGCCGGCGGGCGCCATGATAGGGCGGAGGGCGAACGGACGCAGCCCGTTCAATGGCGGTGGTGATGGGAAATCCGAGAGAGCCGGGTGTTGGTACCTTTCCGGAGGGTATCGGCCCACAGTCTGGGGCATTCAGGGCGGAGGAACAGCGGTGCGGCCCGGCGCCGACTTCGGCGCGACTCGGGCCGCCGGAGTGACAGGAGCTCGGGAGGGGAGAAGGTCCACGTGTCGACGGCGGGCGACCTCGCGGGCCAGCAGCTCGCCCTTACGGGTGAGGGCGTACGCCTTCATCCGCTGGCTCGAATCGACGATGTGGCGGCGGTCCTCGGAGATCACTTCGGCTGCCACGAGGCGGCGCAGGACCTTCGAGACCGCGCTCTGGTTGGACGAGGTAGCTTCGGCGAGTCCCTGCTGCGTCCGTTCGCGCTGGGCCGGTGCGTCGGGTTCGAGACGACCCAGCCGGGCGAGTTGGATCACGACTCGCTCGGACAACCGGAGGAGGTCCGCGACCGGTCCCGGAGGAGGAGGGTCTACGATCCGTTCGGCGGTGGCCGGCTCGCGAACGAGCACGACCGGCGCCGGGCCGGGCACGGCCAACGGAGGCTCCGCCTCCGCCGAACTGGCCACCGACTGAGCCGACGCTCGGGTCCGTCGGGCAACCCAACGCGCCGTGAGCCATATCGCCCCGGCACCGCCGGCTCCGGCCACGGCACCGAGGATGAACCAGAGGAGTGTGTTCACCCGCCCTTCACCCCTCCCTCACGCTCCCCACGCCATGGGTCGGGCGAGGAAGAGGCCTACGGGCGCGGCAGCTCGTCGTCTCCCTCGGGGTACGAGGCCATCTCTCGCGCCAGCGCTTCGCCTTCTCGCCGGTAGCGGGCCTGGAGGGCGACCGCTCCGATCGCGATCGCTCCCAGAAGGACCGCGCCGGCGATCGCCCCGAGGACGAGGTACTCCCCAGCGTTCGCGTACAGTCCGCCCTGGCCGGCCGGCGAGGTGGGCGTGTGGATCCCGGACGTCACGGCCACTACCGTGATCGATACCACCGCCTGGGCGGAGAGCCCGCGGGTGTCCGTCACGGTCAGGTGCACGTCGAACTGACCCGGCGCCGTGGGAGTGCAGCGGAGCAGGTCGGTGTTGGCCGACACGCAGCCGGTCGGTAGACCCGAGTACTGGAACGTGACGGGGGTCGTGGACACAACCTCCGCCGTGATGAGGGTGGTGTTCCCGACGGTGACCGATGTCACGCTGGCCTCCAACGCCAGGATCAGGAGGATTGGGGTACCGTTCCCCACCGAACTGTCTGCGGCCACGGAAACGGGGATCGTGGCCCCCGCCGAGAGGTTCTGGGTGTTGGCGACGGTGAGCGTCACGGTGTAGTTCCCGACCGCGGTGGGCGTGCAGTCGAGGAGGCTCGCGTTCTGGGACGAACACCCGGTCGGGAGACCCGTGTACGAGAAGGTGACGGGGCTGGTCGACTGGACGAACGCCGAAAGGACCGTGGTGTTCCCCAGAGTGATCAACGACGGGTTCGCAAGGAACGACGTGATGGCGAGTCCCGGCGAGGTCTGGGCCGTGGGGAGCCCCCAGAGCTGGTTGTAGTAGACCTCCGTCCCGTTCGACAGGTAGCTGCCCCCGATATTCTCATAGCCCCCGAACAGGAGGAGCTGCTGGTCGGCCGCATCGTAGACGAGCCCCGCCCCTTCGCTGAGGGAGGGGCCGGCACTCGAGGTCGGGGCGAGCAGCGACCAGCCGGCGGCGGTGTAGGTCCACGTATCGCCGTAGTACGTGAGGGCGTCGTGCCCGCCGAACAGGACCGCCGCGTTCAACGTCGGGTCGAAGGCGAGCATCGCCTGGTTGCGTGGCTCCGGACCGACAACGGTCAGATTGGACCAGCTCCCGTTCACGTACGCCCAGGTGTCACCCAGGTTCGGGCAGAGCCCGGTGGTGTTCTGGCACTGGTTGCCGCCGAACAGAAGGAGACCCCCGATCGCGGGGTCGTAGGTCAGCGACTCGCCGCTGCGGGGCGAAGGACCCAGTCCCGCCGCGGCCCACGTCCACTGTCCCCCCGAGAACGTGTACGTGTTGTTGAGGTACGGGCCTCCGGCGTATTGTTCGCCGGAGTCGAATAGCACGACCGACCCGGTCGAGTTATCGTAGGCCATCACAGCCCCGAAGCCGCTGGCCGCCGGGCTCAGTGTCGGAGCGAGCTGGGTCCACGCCGTCCCGTTGAACTCCCACGTGTCGTTGTCGACGAGGTAGCTCGGGTAGCCGGAGGCTCCGCCGAACAACAGGACATCACCGGTCGCCGGGTCGTAGGTCATCGCCGGCTGAACCCTCGCACTGGGCGAGACCGCGGGTGCGAGCTGGGTCCAGACACCGTGGGCGTAGGTCCAGGTTTCGTTGGTCGCGTTGCACGAGTAATTCCAGTAGTGGCCCGACGTGCACCCGCCGAACATCACCACCGCCCCGATGGCCGGGTCGTAAACCATCCCGAACCCGGCGCGAGCGCTCGGGGTGCCGGTCGAGTTGACGGGACTCCACGGTTGCGCCACCGGGGTGGGAACTCCGGAGAGCGTCCAGGTCTGGTCGAAGAAGAACTGGCTCCCGTTGAATTGGGTGTCATCGGCGTCATATCCGCCGAAGAAGACCATCTGCCGAGTGGCGGAATCGTACACCAATCCCGCCCCGTCGGCCGCGGCCGGGCCGACACTGGTCGAGGATAGCTCGGTCCAACCGCCCGCCGAGTAGGTCCACGAGTCATTGTAGTACGCGAAGCCGTCGTGCCCGGAGAAGAGCAACGACGCGTTGAGGGCGGGATCGTAGGCGAACTCGGCTCCGTTGCGTGGCGAGGGGCTCGGGAGCGAGCCGTTCGACACGTTGGTCCAGATGCCGCTTGCGTAGGTCCACGTATCACCGAGGTTCGGGCACAGGCCCGTGGCGTTCTGACACTGGTTCCCGCCGAAGAGCACCGCGGCGCCAAGGCCCGGATCGTACGTGAACGACACCGCGGATCGGGGCGAGGGGCCCGTGCCGTGGGAGGCGAGGCTCCACTGTCCGCCGGCGAAGACCCAAACGTCGTTCAGGAAGGGCCCGCCGTGGTATACCTCTCCGGAATCGAACATGACGATCCCCCCGACCGCGCTGTCGTAGGCCATCACCGCACCGAAATCACTCGGCGGGGGAGTCAGGTTCGTGGAGAGCTGAGACCAAGAAGTTCCGTTAAACTGCCAAGTGTCGTTGTACGACAAGTAGTACGGGGTCCCTGAGCCGCCCCCGAACAGCAAGATATCCCCGGTCTCGGGGTCGTAGGCCATTGCGGGATTGACCCGTCCGCTGGGGGAGAGGGTCGGATCGAGTTGCGTCCAGTTACCGTTGGAGAAGGACCACGTCTGGTTGGTGACGTCACACGAATAATTCCAGTATTGGCCCGAGGTGCATCCCCCGAACATCACGATGGCGCCCATTGCCGCGTCGTAGGCCATTCCGAACCCCGCTCGGGCGGAGGGGCCGCCGGTCGTGTTGACCAACTGCCAGCCCGAACTGTTGGACGCAAGCGGGTTACCGATACTGGATGACTGGGGCGGCGAGGGGGTCCCCGGAGCAAGGGAGGTGGCCGCCGGAGTCGGGCGTCCGGCCAATCCCGTCGGAATCGAGCCGAGGGCCATCAGGACCACGACGGCCACCACGGCCACGAGTCCCAGAGAGAGACCCTGGGCCTGGGTTCGGGGAGAACTCTGCCATCTTCCATCGCTTCGGGCCGCCGTTCGTGCCACGCCTACCACCTGGGGAAAGTGTGCGGTGTAGGTTCTTAAACGACGGGTGACTTTAGTCCACCAATAGGCCACTTCGACCAAGGTCGGGGCGCCGGCCCCGCGAGAAGGATTCCACCCCTGGCGGAGTCCGGCCCCCAGCGTCGGCTCTACTGTACGCTTGGGCGTTTGATACGATTACGCCCCACTTCACCGGAGGGGACCGCCCGCGTCCCGTGAGCTTCGTACTTTTCGAATCTGCAGGCTATCTACCCTCTCTGGTTTGGGAACTGGACGCGAGTTGGGCGAACCTGGCTCAGAACTCCGAGGAGTCCGATCCTGATCTCCAGTGCGGCGATCTTCGCCCTCGTCGGCCTGCTCGTACTCACCGGAGGGTCCGCGGCCGGGGCCACCTCTCCCCCGAAGGTGACCTGCAGTCCGCACTGCATCGAGCACGTCGTCGTGGTGGTCCTGGAGAACGCGAAGATCACACAGGTCTTGGGGAAGGGCAACTATCTGGACTACCTCGCGAACCACTTCGCCCAGGCCACGAACTTCTACGCGGTGTGCCACCCCTCCTCTCCAAACTACCTATCCATGACCAACGGGCGTTCGCTCCAATGCGGCACGGACAATCACACCGTGTATTCGCAGCAGAACATCGCCAACGAGTTGACCAAGAAGGGTCACAGTTGGATGGCCTATTCCGAGTCGATGCCCAAGGCCTGTGACCTGTCCAACGTGGGCGAGTACGTCGTTCGCCACGACCCCTTCCTCTCCTATGCCGACATCGTGAACAACGCGACCCTGTGTGATCAGCACATCGTGAACAGCAGTGCGTTCAACTCCTCGGTCGCGAGCGGCAGATTGAACTCGTTCTCATTTTACACCCCCAACCTGTACGACGACGGCCACACGCCTGCGTCCGTCAGCGATGCGAGCAAGTGGTTGCAAGGATTCCTAAGCCCGATCTTGAACCACACCGGTCGATACTCCTCCTCTGCCGAGCGGAGCCTGGTCAACCACACGGCGTTCATCGTCCTGTTCGACGAGAGCGATACGAACGACGTCACCGGGTACAGTGCGGGGGGCACGACCATCGCGGGGGGACACGTCTTCCTGACCGTCGTGAGTTCCTACTCGAAGGGACTCAAGTACACGGCGAACGCGACGGACTATAACCTCGAGTCCACGGTGGAGTGGTTGTTCAACACGACGGGCGACGGAGGTCACGATGGGACCGCGGCCTTCCCATCCATGTCCAGCTTGTTCGACTTTTCATCGAACGGCTACTGAGGCACCCGGCCCCGACGGCCCGAACACGGACCCAGGGCGGACCCATGGACCTGGCACCCCGTGTCGAACGGTTGAATCAGCGAGGTCGGGCCGGAGGGGCAGTCACCGACCGGGGGTG
>Ga0187863_10003552_pt1 | contig 11457 bp, 12 predicted proteins | sample June2016WEW_11_1_FD_132975 | JGI IMG/M metagenome (GOLD analysis project Ga0187863, IMG submission 132975) | Peatland microbial communities from SPRUCE experiment site at the Marcell Experimental Forest, Minnesota, USA - June2016WEW_11_10 | ecosystem: Environmental > Terrestrial > Soil >...
CATGCTCAGCCGCAATGCGAGCTAGGCTGCGTGCAAAGCCAAGCCGCTAAGTGCGACGCGGCCTCGCCTCCGCGAAGCCGTGCAGAGGGGCAGAGGCGCGGGGGTCTTAGCGCGCGGGAGAGCGTGCGTCAACCCATCCATTCGCACAAGGCAAACCAACGAAACCAATTCCATAACAATCGCTCCAGCGAATTGTAAACCGGCGGGCACACTGGAGGTTTTAGCGCGTACTCGACGTCTACCCCATGCACTCGCGACTGCCGTTCGGTGATCTGCTCAATTTTGCCCCCGCCCTTGATGCTCAAACTGGCATTGCTGATCCACACAACGTGCGGTGCTTCGCCCCACTGGGTGCCCTCCCAGCCGCCAGAATATCGTAATACTAAATCCTGCCGCATCGGCGCATTACCAATTCTGTGCACAAACACGAAATAGGTAGACGGTTCATCCCATTCGCCCTCGCAGTGCACTTCGCGTATCGTCGCTACGTGTTCGCCATCATCAGCCAACCGAGCGGCATCGGTCGGCTTGCAGGGAGCGCCTTCAGCGTCAACATCATTCCCCGCACCGATCGGATCGTAAGTTACTGCGCTAGTCGAGCCTGCGGCGATAAGTGGCCCAAATACGATTGAAGTGATCAATACCACAAGCTCTAACGGCCACACGAGTCCGCGTTTTGGGCCGGGATTCCGCAAGGCGAATTGCGCGACGACCAGGCAGACGGCGCCCCACGCAACGGCTATGGCAAATACGAAAAAAGATGAGAAGAAGGTTGTCTCTTCCGAAATCCGCGGAGTCGAACGAAAGTGAGTAAAAAGGAAGTCGATGAGCAGCAGCCCTGCAAACCACGTCGTCGGGAAAATCAGCAGCCTAAGGGCCAGCCTCATATTCCTCATCCCCTCTCGTCGGATCGCTTTGCCCCGGTATTGTTTCTTTGTACGGCAAAACGCGATACCTTTGTATCACAAAGCTAGTGATCGCGCAAGAAAGATCAACGTCTTGGCGATCGGCCCGAGGCTGCGCAGCTGCGAGGATTCTAAGCTAAGCGGGCCGTGCCGTTTTGCTGCAACGATGCGGTGCGCTCCAAGCGATCGAGGCCGCCGCGATCCAAGCGGCAACGCGTTAAGCGCAACGCGCTAAACTGCGAGGCTGCTGCGAGGCCAACCAGCTGCGCTGCGAGGCGCGCACAGCTGCAATGCGAGCTACGCGTGCCGTCGAAGCTGCTAAGCCGCAAAGCGCAACGGCCTCGCGAGCGCGAAGCCGTGCAGAGGGGCAGAGGCGCGGGGGAAAACAGTCACGGTTTTAGTGTACAAGGCCACGTGTCGGTCAAGCGAACGAATCCAAGCTTTTCGAGGATTGGCCGACTGGTAGGGAGAGCGTCAACGAGCAAGTAGCGAGCTCCAAACTTTATTGCCTCCCGCGCGCGGGCCGCGACGGTCGCTCGGTACACGCCACGGCCCCGATATTGTTTCAGCGTTCCTCCTCCGTACATTCCACCGAAAGGGCTTTGTGGATGACTATATAGGCGACCAATACCTACGGCAGTGTTTCCTTCGGTCACCACGTAACCGAGATGCTGTGTCGAGCATCTCCTTATGCCAGAGAGCAGTTCCGTGGCGGTGGATTCATGGTCTCTTTCAAAAATATCCTCGGCCGCTCGCCGATACAGGCCCACCTTGTGTGCGTCTTCAATGCGAATCACTTGGTAGGCTGATTGCGCCTCAATCCAACCCGCATGCTTTTGCAATTCCAACACGAGTACAGTCTCGCGCAACCCCGCTTCGAAACCATGTCGCTCAAGGCGTTGCAATAGATCCGATGGGCTATCGTGCTGGTAAACTTTCCATTCGACTTCGGTCGCCAGGGTCCGATAATGGGCGGCTTGTTCCGATATAGTCACATCTGCGATGTCTTCTGTTAAGGAGGAAAATACAATCATGTGTTGCCCACGGTCGGGACACCGCAGTCGTGACACATGCGGGAGCGTTTCGAGGATGCAGCCTTCGGGCGCTAGCGTGCGGCGTTCCAAATCCAGCTGACGACGAATAGATTCGAGATCGTGACCTGAGGGCTTGCGCATACTCACTGGCTTGAAGCGTTCTTCGTCTGCGCCCCTAATCGCTTCGCAGCCCTCCAAAACGCCGCCCCCTCGGCAGCGGGGCTCAAAGCCGTCGCGATCTAAGCTTCTAAGCTGCGAGGCTCCTGCGAGCAAGGCTTCCGCGCTGCAGGCATGCTCAGCTGCCAGCGAGCCACGCACGCCGATCCAGGCTGCTAAAGCTGCAAAGCGCAACGGGCCTCCCCATCGCGACGCCGTGCATAGGGGCAGAGGCGTGGGAGCGTGACTTAGCGCAGTTCCGAGTTAGGGAGATGCTCGCAGTCTGGCGAACCTCGGGATGATAATGTCGTTCTTCCTTTCTCTCTCTTAAACCAGGAGCATCTGTGCCGGGGCGGCGCGTCGTCCTTACTACTGGTGCGTCTCCATATTTGGGTGGGCCGTGCACGTGGGGTCCCTTGCGTCAGGCAGCACCGGACTTCGCCTTCGTTGAAATAGACCCATTAGACTTTGCTGACGCCTCAGACGTGACCGAAGCTTTTCGACAGGCGGTTTTGTGCGCGGCGCACGATGCAGATGGCGTAGTCGCTCACAATACCGCAGCCAAACCGGCCATCGAAGCGTTGGCCCGAATGTCACGCGCTTTGCCCGTCTTATTGCTTTCTCCGATGCTCGTTCGTCGTAGGACGCCTCTCCTGAGGGCCTTGCGATTCGTTGTCAAGACGCGTCTGGGGAGGCAAGTTTTGACATCGCTGGCCCGCTCGAAGAAAACCCGCCTGTTGACTGATCGGCAATTCCTCAAGAAGCAGATTTTGCTGTTTGTCGACGAGGCCCGCATCAGCGATGCGCTGGTCGAAGAGGCCGTGGAGCGCGTGGCCGATCCGCGCACCGCCCATTCAGTCGAGAGAATCGTGGAGACCATTCTTGAGATCACCAATCCGATTGATCCGGCAATCGATGCCAAGGTGCAGCGCCGAACCGTCCTTGTGGGCACGTCACGTTTGGATCGGAAAACGGCGGCACGTATGCCAGCTACCATCCTTGCTACCGTACGCGGCGCCCCCATGATCGAGGCTCCGCAAGCCGTAGCGCAAGCTCTGCGGGAGATGCTTTGCGTAGGATAATCCAAGCCGCAACGCGTTAAGCGCCGCGATCGAAGCTGCGAGGCTGCTGCGAGCTAGGCCACCGCGCTGCGAGGCATGCGCAGCTGCAATGCGAGCTAGGCTGCGTGCAAAGCTAAGGCGTTACGCGCGACGCAGCCTCGCTCTTGCGGTGCCGTGCGGAGGGGCAGAGGCGTGGGGGGGCTAAATAGCGCTGCCTCGCGACGCACTCGGTCCCTGAGCGTCGAAATACATATCGACGTTAAGACATGCGCCGAGTTCTGCGATCTTTGCGAGCGTGAAAGCCGAGATAAGACCATCTGGCGTGGCTTCGTCCGGGCCAACATGCACAACCCAGCTTATTGTCGGCTCCGAGTCGAGTCCGCGAATGGTATCAAAGTGCGGAGCCAGCCTATTGAGAAGAGCGCGAAGGTGGGTATCGGCGGCGATTTCGTTCTCGTCAACTTCGGAGGTTAACTGCCAAGAATCGCGGCGCCAAGAAAGGCCGGGCGCGCGCTCATCGCCGGACTTGTGGAACTCCGTTGGTTCGATCCCGAGGCGCCGTGTAATCGCTTCCGGGTCAACGTCGATGAAGGTAAGTCTTACATATTGCTTCACGATGTCGCCCGCTCAGCTATCTCCGCCAGGAAGGCCTGAGCTAGCTTAGGCTCACCGGGATCATTCGAACCGCGTCGCCGTCGATACGTGACGAAGCGATCGTAGAGTTCAAAGCCCTCCGTATAGCCCAGTTGCTTTCGTAGCTCGGAGATTTCGTCGCCAAGCGCAATGAGCGCGCCGCCATCGTCCCAGTGCTCACCGTTACGGCCGAATACACCCCAGTGTCCCGCAGCGCACGCTCTTAGCGCGGAGACCAATTCTTCCTCAAAATGAGTTTCCGCAAGATCAAGATCGCGTTCGATCTTCGCCCTCCGCTTTTCGTTCATCGTCAGGTAAGCCTCACAAGATGGAACCCACGGTCACTTTGGAGATGGGCAATAAGATAGCACCGCCAAGTTATACATATAAACGAATATCGCTACCATGGCGATTTCAATGGTAACGTTAATGCCCCAAAGGACGCGCGAGGTACGCATCGATTCAGATCCGCTCTTCGACCCTCGCAGCGCGGTCCGTGTAGCGGCAAACGGTACGAGTAACAAGAGCCACGGGGCGAACCTGAGACCGCCAACGCCTGAGAAGCCCACGATAATTAAAAGCATTGCGACAGCCCAGAGGATTCCGAAGGCCACGTGACCACGCCCCGTAAGTAAACCCATAAGGTTGGCTCGATTTAGCGCAGACTAGCCAAAGTCTTTTAAAGTAGTTTTGCGTCTCTCGGCTAGCGCGAGCAACGCATCCCAATGCCTCGGATGTGGCACCTTTGCTCGAGCCCGGATGCGCGAGCAGGCCGCGAGCGATAGCCCCGTCTGGTCCGCGATCTCCTTGAGCGAGAACGCATCGAGCTTCGGCGCGATCTCGCTGAAAGAGATCGGCAAGGCGACTGGCTTGTCGCTCGCGGCCTGCTCGCGCATCCGGGCTCGAGCAAAGGTTCCGCATGCGAGGCATTGGGATCGCTTGCTCGCGCTGGTCGAAGCCGGGAACTAAGCGTCAGCGCCGAACGTCCTTAGCGTCGATCCGTTGTGTGGATCGGGGGAGCGCGGAGAATGAAGAACTTTGGCCTTGGTTCGTACGCCCTAAGTGGATGCGTTGCGCTTGCAATGCTCGCAGGCTGCGGCGGATCGCAGCCGCCGATCGGCGCGCCGGGCGCGATGCCGCAAACCACCGCCATCGCAACGCACGTCGATCGTGGCACGTCGTGGATGCTGCCAGGAGCGCAGGACACCAAGAAACTACTTTACGTGTCCGACAGCGCGACGGACGACGTTTATGTTTACGATTACCCAAAGGGCATGGCGGTTGGTAAGCTGACCGGCTTCGACTACCCCGACGGCCAGTGCGTGGACGCTAGCGGGGATGTATACATCACCAACTTCGAAGGTGGAAATGTTGTCGAATACGCGCACGGCGGCACCGAGCCGATCAAAACCCTTACGACGAACGGCAACGCCGTTGGCTGCTCGGTCTCGCCAAGCGGCGATCTCGCGGTCACGAACTTTTCCACGAAGAAGGGCCCCGGCAACGTCTTGATCTTCAAGAGCGGCAGTGGTGAGCCGACAGCGTACTCTGATCCTTCGGACTGCTATTATCTGTGGCCGGCCGGCTACGATGATAACGGCAACCTATTTGCCGAGGGTGAATATACCTCAGTCGGCGTCTGCTGGCTCCCCGCGGGCGGCACGTCGATGAGCGCAATTGGCTTCGGACAGCAGATCAGTTTCCCGGGTAGCGTCATGTGGACTGGTAAGTCCTTGGCGCTCACGGATCAAAACTACGGAAATTATCAGACCGGGCTATATATTGCTACTCTTTCCGGGAGCAGCCTTCATCTCGTTGGCAAAGTTGGATTCTCCGACACGTGCAACGGAGTCTATGCGGACGTAGCGCAACCCTTCCTCGTCGGCCGCCACAACACGCCGGTAAACAAAACGGCGGCCACGGTCGTGATTGGCGGCAATCTTTGGTGTTCGAACGTCGTTGACTTTTGGTCTTTCTTACAAGGCGGAAATCCACACTCTACGCTCACCGGAGCGCCACAGGCGCCGGACGGACAGTCGGTGAGCTTCGGGAAATACGCTGACAAAACGACCGCGCCTGAGACCTTGGCTCCGTCGCCGAGAAAGGCGCCGCGCGGGCTTCGACTACCCGCGTCGCTCTTTTCCGATGCCAAGACGGGTCGGTATCTGGCTTACGTTTCCACTCTGCGCACGGGCGCAGACGCGGTTTCGATCTTTCCAGAAAAACCTGAGCAGTATCAGGTACCTTTCGGGCGCTTAACTGACGGCGTTAGCTTCCCCTACGGTCTTTATATAGACGCCAAGGGCAACCTGTATGTATGCAATTGGAACGAAAACACCGTAACGAAGTATAAGCTCGGGTCATCGCAGCCTTCGACGACGTATACACAGGATTTGAGTGCGCCGTTGTACCCTATCTTAGATGCAAAGGGCGACTTGTTCGTCAGCAACTCGAATGGAACGGTCGTCGAGTATATGGGTGGGAGCGCGTCCAATCCCCGAGTGCTTCAGACCGACGGCACCGAAGCGGACGGCATGGATTTCGACAAACGGGGAAATCTCTACGTGGCGTTCCGCGGTGGCGTTTACGGCGACAGCATAGACGAATTCACCAATGGCTTGAAGCGCCATCGCATCCTCGGGATGGTGCTCCACTGGCCTCAGGGGCTCGTCGTCGACAAGAACGGCGTTATTCTCGTCGTCTCAGTCTCAACCCGTTACGGCAACCAAATTGACGAGTATCTTCCCAGATCAAAGAGTCCCAAACTCACGCTCGACTGTTCAGCATCGCTTGTGCAACTCGCCATCAACCGAGAAGAGAATCGCCTCTTCGTTTCGAGCATAGAAGGTATCGTCTACGAGATTAACTATCCGCTTAAGCAAGGCGCTGCATTCCGGATCGGTGTAAACTCAGGTAGCAGCGGCGAAGGAGTAGCCCTCGTCAACGGTCAGACGTTTTAGCCGCGCTCGCGAGGCCGCATCGCGTTAGCGAGCACTACGGCTTAGCAGCTTAGAGCCTCGCAGCTGCGCAGCCCCGCGCCTCTGCCCTTCTGCACGACATCGCGACAGCGAGGCTGGTATGCTTAGCAGCTTGGATCGGCGCGCATAGCCTCGCATTACCCCAGCGCATGCTCGCAGCGCGGAAGCTAGGCCGCTGCGCTGCGAGGTATGCGTAGGCTGCAAATGCGAGCTATGCGCGCCGATCGAAGCCGCTAAGCCCTAACGCGATGCGGCCTCGCTGTCGCGAAGCCGTGCAGAGGGGCAGAGGGTGTGGGGATTCCAAACGGGCTAGGGCGTAAGCGAAAAAACCGTGCCCTTACCATGAAAACCTCCGCGAACACCTCCGTAAGTAGTTGTGCCTAAAAGGCTCCCACCCTCGTAGTACATATTGGCCGCGGGAAAACTGCCATCGGTCCCCTTGCCGAAGCTGTGCAGCACTTTCTCCGCGCCCGCTGTCGTGATGCTGAAGATTGTCCCCCGGTCAAGGTATGCGCCGCCGTTTTGCGTCGTGCCGTAGAGCGAGCCGGCAACGTCAACCAGCCCCGCTGCCGGATGCGCACCGTCGGGCGCCCAATGGAAGCTGTGCAAGACTTTCTCCGCGCCACCAACTGTAATACTGAAGACCGTGCCGCCCGCCGCGCGGCCGAGGTGGTGCTTGCCGCCGTTTGCGGTTGTTCCGTAGAGCACGCCGTCTAGAACGGCTAAGCTTCCCGTGGGATAGCTGCCATCGTTGCTGTGGGGGTATGGACCGAAGCTGTGCAGCACCTTCTCCGTGCCGCCCCTGCTGATACTGAAGACCGCGCCGTCGCCGTTCGTACCGCCGCTGTTTGTCGTTCCGTAGAGCGTGCCGTTTACTTCAACGAGGCCTCCAGGATAGGCGCCATCGGGTGGACCGCCGAAATTGTGCAAGATTCGCTCCGTGCCGCCCCTGCTGATACTGAAGACGGTTCCGCACCCGACCAGACCGGTCCCCAAGCAGTATGTGCCGCCATACTCCGTCGTGCCGTAGAGCGTGTCCTTGACATCAAGCAGCGGCGCAACGGGGCCGCTGCCGTCGTGAGGGCTGCCGCGGAAAGAATGCAACACGTTCTCGGTGCCGGCCGTCGTGATGCTGAAGACGGTTCCGCAGTTGGTGTAGAAAGGAGCGCAGTAGTGTGCCCCGCCATCCTCTGTGGTGCCGTAAAGCATACCGCTCACGTCGATCAAGCCTGACTCGGGACGATTTCCATCGGGGTTTTCGCCAAAGCTATAAAGCAGTTTCTCCGTGCCGCTCGGGGTGATGATAAAGACTGTGCCTTCGCCGTTCGTGCCGCCTCCGAACGTCGTGCCGTAGAGCGTGCCACTCACGTCGATCAGGCTCGCGGCGGGGTCGACCCCATCGGGGGAGCCGTGAAACCGATACACGACTTTGTAGTTCGTGCTATCTGTGCGCGCAGCGAGTTCGCGGGTTTGCGGAATCGCGCCCGGCGCGCCGATCGGCGGCTGCGATCCGCCGCACCCTGCGAGCATCGCGACCGCTACGCAGTAACTAAGCGCGTACCGTGCGCCCTTCAGCGTCATCGGGCGTCCGTCCGAGCGCGGCTGACGACGACACCAAATGGATCGTATGCGTTAAGGCGTGTTTTCTTTGCCTTGCCGCCAGCCGGATACTGATAAACATTGACGGAACCCGAGTAGAACTCGAACATGCTGGGCACGATAATCCTATCTGTGTCGATAAAGAATTGCCACACCTCCCCCGAACCCGTGAGGGGTGTAGAACCGACTTCGACACCGCGCTTTCCGCGAATATCGAACTGAAAGATAACGCCAGCGTAGAGGTCTCCCACCGCTAGGTGCTTTCCATCCCACTGGATTCCGCCCGCTTCGTCGAATGATTGGTTCAGCGTGATCTTCTTGAAGGTACTGCTTCCTCTCGGAAGTTCGGCAAAGCTGAGCTGGCCGCTGATCACGGAGCCACCCATAAAGAGATTTCCTTTATCGTCATAGCCGCATTCGTAGCTTCCAAAGCCAGCATCGGCGTAGAGCGTTGGCCTCCCACGCGCCTTTTTGTAAATCTCTACTCCGTCCGAATCTCCTCGGTAAGGATCACCGACAACGGCGAGGTCTCCTGTCTTAGGGTCGATGGCGCAATTTAGGGGCTCGTTATATGGAGAGCTCAAGATCCTGATCGGGTCGGTCCCGGCGTGAGCATATTCGAAGATGCCGTACGGTCCGGCCGTGACGAAGATATTTTGCGCCTTATCGACGCACTCGCCTTGGGCTTGTTGCGGACTCGATAAGAGACCAACATATTTTATTTGCGACGGACGGTACGAATAAACGATAACTCCGACGCCGTAGTCTGCGACGTACAGCAAGTTCTCGTTCTTTGCTTTGGGCAGCATCCACGAAGTGCCACGATCGGTGTACGTTGCGAGCGCCGAGGTTTGCTGTATCGCGCCCGGCGCGCCGATCGGCGGCTGCGACCCGCCGCAGCCTGCGAGCACTGCTGTGGCTACGCAAGCGCTTAACGCGTAGTGTGCGCAAACGTCCTGTTCTTCTAGCAGAGCTGTAGTCAACTGTACTCTTCTATTCCGAGCCATTCAAACATGTCTCCGATCTTTGCCCCGACGTTCCAGAGCAGCGTCTGATCGTCTTGAATGTTGAAGGTTAGTTCTGGCCAAGTCTCCCCACCGCGTGGGCTGCGAAGATTTATCGCCCAAAAGACGTGACCGAAACGGTCCATCGTACAGTCCACGAGGACGTTCGATTGCATAGACTCGAAGTGAGCCTCACCCTGGAGCGTTTTGTACATCGCTAGCACTTGCTCTCTGAAGATGGCGAACTCGCCAAGCTGTGACTGAAAATCGAAAAGCGCCTTAAAGCCTGGTGCAGCCGCCTCGGCTCGAAACAGATGCCAACCTTCAGCCGATATTCCAGAGGGCTGCAGGTAGGTGATCCAAAGGCACAGCGTGGCCTGCTGGCCGATCCAGAATCCATGCCAGTCTTCAGACTCGTTCATCTCGGATATTAGCCTTTGCCAAATCGAGCAACGTTCGGTTCATTCTCAGAAACCACGTCGTCCGCGACTTCAACGGGGAGCCGATCGGAAAGCGCTCTCTGTACGGACCGGGATAGGGATTCGGTTCCGATGGTCTGGCCGAGTCAGACATGAAGAATCGCCGCCGGTGGCAAGCATGATTTCACAGCGGAGTCCGGTTCGACGTGCGCGCGACAAGCTCCAGCTATTGTCGGACCAGCGAGAGTAAGCCCTCCCAATGCCGCGGATGCGGCACCTTCGCACCAGCCCGAACGCGTGAGCAGGCTGCGAGCGATAAGCCCGTGGCCTTGTCGATCTCCTTGAGCGAAAAGCCGTCGAGCTTCGGCGCGATCTTCATCGGCGGACCGCCGCTCGCCTAGGGGCGAGGTTCTGCAACGGCTTTGGCTTCAAGAAGGGCCTCGTCGGCACCAAGAAGGACGTGCCGCCTCCGGTCTTCTGCCGCATCAAGCGCGACGACCGGCATCATGTTCGGTTCGACATGAAGCGCGCGGTCGTGCTTGACCTGGCAACCGCGGCGTTCGCTTATACCGATCGCAACCATTCACTCGAAAGCGCCTGTCACGCGTTCGGCGTACCGTTCGAGCAGCGGCCCGGCGCCCATAGCGGCGAGATTACGCCCGAGAACCTCGCCGGCTGCCTCTACGACGCCGCCAAGACGTCCGAACTCCTGTGGGCGATCGACGCCGAGCACCGCCGGCATCCAACCGAGCTGCACCTCTCGCGCGCACAGTCCGGCGCTTCGATCGCGAAGGCCTACCTCGATGCGCTCGGCGTTCGCCCGCGGTTGGAGATTGAGTCGGATTTCCCTAAGGAGTCCCTTGGCTACGCGGCGCAGGCGTACTATGGCGGGCGCGTCGAGGCACGCATCGTCAAGACGCCGCTTCCGTGCGTCTACCTCGACTTTCTCTCGATGTATCCGACCGTCTTTGCATTGCTCGGCCTCTGGTTCAAGCACGTTATCCCCGCAACGCTCGAAGTCGAAGAGATTGCTCCAGCGGAGATTGCGGCGCTACTTGGACGGCTGCGAACGAACCCTGACAGTCTCTTCGACCCTGCAGCGTGGAGCGTGCTCGACTTCTTCGCGCTCGTCGAGCCGAACGGCGCCAACCTTCCGGCGCGCGCAGTTATCCCGCGGCTCGGCCTGTCGCGACGCGAGCGAATCGCAAGCGAGGCCGCCGATCGCTACGAAGAAACCTTCGCAGCGCAAGCGCCGTTTTGGAGCGCCTTGGACGAGTGCGGCGGGAAGGTCGTGCCGGATATGCTCTTTGACGCAAGGCGCAAGCGCTGGAAGGCCGCGGGGGAGTTCGACGACATACCGCGCGGGCTGTTGCGGCGCAATCCCAAGCGCCCGGCGCAGGGTCAAGCCTTCGGCAATATCGACGAGATAACGCAAAGCATTCGCGACGCAATCGGCGCGCCCGACCTCACGACGAGCGACGTGCTGGACTTCTTTGCGACGCACCGGCGCCCCACGATCGCCGACGCCCGCCGCGACGTGCGCGATGAAATGCCGCCCGATGACGAGCAGCGGGCCGCGAATGCCGTCGTCACGATCGGGCCGGTGGAGTCGCAGCGGCCGCTCTGGTGTGCCGGGCCGGACCTCGCGGCGGCCGCGATCGGCGGGGG
>Ga0187863_10003553_pt1 | contig 11456 bp, 9 predicted proteins | sample June2016WEW_11_1_FD_132975 | JGI IMG/M metagenome (GOLD analysis project Ga0187863, IMG submission 132975) | Peatland microbial communities from SPRUCE experiment site at the Marcell Experimental Forest, Minnesota, USA - June2016WEW_11_10 | ecosystem: Environmental > Terrestrial > Soil >...
ATGTCTGTCATTCCGAATCGGGCTGAAAGCCCGGTGGGGAACCTGCTAGACGTCCGCTGGAAGAGAGTCGATCTGCACCCGCCCAAGCCTCATGAAGCCGGATGCTGGGCCCATCTTTCGCGTCCTTTGCAAAGGGTGGGATTCCGCAAACCGCGCCCTCTTTGGGTTCAACGCAATGATCCAAGCCGCCAGATTACCCCGCCAGCAGCGCCACTCCCGCCGCCACCAGACTCGCCGCAATCCAGCGCCGCCGATCCACGCGCTCCTGCAAAAATATCTTCGCCGCGATGGCATTGCCGATGAAGGTAAGCGAAGCAGCGGCTGGAGCCACCAGACTCACATCCCCCCAGGAAAGCGCAAACAACAGACTGAAGAAAGCCACGGCCATCGCCACGACCCCCAACAAGAAATTAGGATTGCCCAGGGTTCGGCGAATAACGGCAACAAGACCGGAGCGCCTCCGCAACGCCCCCACGTCTCCAACCTGCTTCATGGCGTGCGCCAGAAGAACATCACCCACGACCGAGGCGAAGACGATGGCCAGGATCGCGCACCAGGTATAAACGCCCTTCATGATTTCACCGCGCTAACACCCGCGGCCGCACGGCCTTCAGCGGTTACACCAGCGGTTTCGCGGTCGAGATGCTCCGTCAGCGCCGGCCCACCAGCGACAAATCCAACGCCGCCGGTAATCAGTGCGATCCCCAGCCAGCGCAGCGGGCTCACGTGCTCATGCAACAAAAAACGCGCAGCCAACGCCAGCAGCACATAGCCCAGCGAAGTTGCCGGCAGGACATACGTCAAATCGGCCCAGGATAGCGCCGTCATGTAGGTTGCGAAGAACGCGAGCAGCAGAACGATTCCGACTGCGACCCATGGATTCAGGATCGCGAAGATTACCCCTTGCAGATGACGGAGCGAGATACTGCCGACTTGCTTCATCCCATGCGAGAGCATGGAGTCGCCAGCCGCGGCGAACACCGTGACTCCGGCCAGCACAAGATAGTTGCGAAGGTTCACTGGAAAATCACGTGGCGACGCGGCTCATTGTGAAGATTGTCAGCCCGAGCCAAGCGTTCTTTGCTTGGCGAAGGATCTGGGCGAGCCACGCGATGCGTCTCAGCCTGCCCTGAGCAAGCGCAGCGCGCCGGAAGGGTGGTCCTTTGCGACGCAATCACTCGCGCGTCGGGCTCCTGTCCTTATCAGGCTTTGACCAGCTCCGCCGCCGTGTCGTCGCTATGCTTCTTCACCATCTTGTTCCGCGCCGACCGTAGCTTCAGGAATGTCTTTGCTTCTCGATAAAGCCGCTTGCGGTCGTTGCTGTCGAAAGCGGCCCTCCTGAGAATGCGGAACACAGCCTTGGGCCGGAAATAATATTCGTCGTAGAAACGGTGCACGGCCGACAGGATCTCATCCGCCGGCAGTCCGGGATACTCGATGTGCGCCAGTTGATGTCCGCCCTCATCCACCATCTTGTTATCGCCCACAATAAAGCCGTTCTTCACCGCATAGTCGTAAAGCTCAGTGCCCGGATAAGCGTGAGCCACGGAAACCTGAATCGTCTCCACATCCAACTCTTTCGCAAACCCGATGGTGTTGTTGATGGTCTCTCGGGTCTCACCCGGAAGTCCCATGATGAAATCGCCGTGAATCACCAGGCCCAGCTTGTGACAATCTTTGGTAAACTGCCGAGCCCGCTCGATGGTCGCGCCCTTCTTGATGTTCTTCAGAATCTGCTGATCGCCCGACTCGTAGCCCACGATGAGGAGGCGACAGCCGGCGTCCTTCATCGCCTTCAAGGTTTCGAAGTCGGTAGTCACGCGCGAAGTGCACGACCACGTCAAACCGAGCGGTTTCAACTTCGCGCACAATTCAACTGTGCGCGCTTTCTGGATGTTGAACGTATCGTCGTCAAAAAAGAACTCTTTCACCTCCGGCCAGTAAGCCTTCACCTTCGCCATTTCGGCAGCCACGTCATCGGTGGAACGTTTCCGCCACGGATGTCCGCTCAGAGTCTGCGGCCACAAACAGAATGTGCATTGTGCCGGACACCCTCGCGTGGTGTAGAGCGATACATAAGGATGCAACAGGAACGGCACGTTGTAACGCGTAACATCGAGATCGCGTTGGTAAACATCGGTGACGTGGGGAAGCGCATCGAGATCCTGAATCTGCGGCGCATCCGGATTGTGCACAACCTTCCCGTCCTTTAGAAACGAGATTCCCGCAATCTCCTCCAGCGGTTTTCCCTTCGCGTAATCGACCACGGCATAGTCGAATTCCTTGCGCGCTACGAAATCAATCACCGGGCAATCGCGCAAAGATTTCTCCGGCAGCACGCTCACATGCGGCCCCACAAACGCGATCTTGATCTTCGGATTCGCAGCCTTGATCGCTTTCGCCAGCCCAATATCTCCGGGAAATCCCGGCGTGCTGGTAAACAAGACCAGAAACTCAAAGTCCTTGGCGATCGCAATGGTCTGCTCCGCCGAAATATAATGCGGCGGCGCATCCAGCAATCGCGCTCCCTCCAGCATTCCCGCCGGATAAGCCAACCACACCGGATACCAATAGGACTCGATTTCGCGGGTGGCGGGCCAACGGGATCCGGCTCCGCCGTCAAAGTTTTCAAATGAAGGTGGGTTTAGAAATAAGGTTTTTAGAGGCATAGTGGGTAAGTGTTCATTTTAACATCCTCAAGTGGTCGATGTGGCCCAAAAGCAGTGTTTATGCAGGTTCCTGCGTTGGACATGGGGTTTGATGCAGCGAACAGTCAATTGGGTTCCCACTATTTCGTACCCAGGGCCCAGGTTTCGAGGCTTCCCGTGGCACGGAGGAGGGCGACTTGGGTGCGCTCGAGTTCGAAGGTGACATCCTGCAACGAGATTAATTTCTCGCTGGATTGGGTGCGTGCGTTGTCGAGATCGTGGAGATTCGCGGTGGAAGATTTCATGCGCGTCTCGACAACCTCGACATTCTTTTGCGCGATCTCATATTCCAGTTCAGCAACATCATGCGCGGCTTGCATCTGGATGACGGCACGCTGCAGGCGGAGAGTTTCTTCGGAGACCTGGTTGCGGGCGGCGTCCACTTGTTTTCTTGCTTTGAGCGCATCGGCGTCTGCGACGTCCGCACGGGCGCGTTGATTGGCGTTGAAAAGAGGAATGCGGATGCTGACGCCGACGGTAGCGTTGTTTTTTTGAAAAGTGCTGGCGGGACATAGAAAAGTTCCGATGCTCACGGTGCAAGGTCGTTCCGGGATGTAGTAGTTCTGATAATTGTTGAAAGTGGAGAAGAGTGCGTATTGCGCACCGAAATCAACGGTGGGAAGAAGGGTGCGGCGTTCGCCTTGAGCGCGCAGATATTGTGCCCGTGCGTGTTCGATCGCGGACTTGACGGAAGGACTGGACTCGGCGGCTTGATTTGGGGCGTCGCTATCAGAAGATACGGCGGGAAAAGCGGGGAGGGAATCAGTTTCGGTTTGAATGCCGGCAGCGGGCAAGCCGGTAAGTTTCAACAGATGCTCACGAAGCACATCGGCGGAGCCTTGCGCTTCGGCGATGCGCAGTCGCAGGCGAGCTTCGGAAAGGCGTGCGCGGGTTCCGTCGAGTTCGCTATCGACGCCTTCTTTCACCCGCTCGGCGACGGCGGTCTGCATTTTCTGGACATCGGGATAGATTTCATGGAGGCGGTCGAGGCGTTGCTCCCATTTTTCGAGTTCGGCATAACTCAGCACTGTGTCCTGAATGATTTGATTTCGCTGGTCTTGGGTGCGGAAGCCGGCGGCGGACGACTCGCTCTGTGCGGCGTGGACGAAAGAGCGTAGTTCGGGATGAATTAATGCTGACTGCGCGTTGATATTGAAAATCGAAGGCGCGGAACCCGCGAGGCTGAGGGGGAATCCATAAGACCATCCCAACGCCGCGCCAGTGGTGACTTGGGGAAGATAATTGTCGCGCATTGCGCGGGTGTTGGCGGCTGCGTTTTGTTGGTCGGCGGCCGCGATGGCCGCTCCGTTAGCGTGTTGCAAGGCGAGTTCCACAGCATGCTTCAACGTGAGTGTTTGCGCGGGCAATGACGTGGGAAGAAATAAAATAGCGGTCAGTAAGAATTTATAAATTAGCGCCCGGCTCCGTGAATTGTTTCTCATTGTCCTCACCTTTGTGATGGCTAGGAAGATTTTACGGGCAATTCGATGCGGGAGGGATGATGAGGGTGAGTCGGAGTGGGAAGCCGCAGCGAACCTCGGGGGCTGAAGCCCGCATTCACTCTGGCTTTTGTCGCAGCGCTCAAGCGCTGCGCCACCCAAAGGCTTTGCCTGCGCTGAGGCGCCGCTCTTGCACGGTGGTGCGGGCAAACAGCAGGTTCCTCCCTGCGCCGTCAGGATCGTCCGCGGAATTGGATGATTCTGCGGCGATCGCGTTTGGAGGGGCGGACGGCGGGGAGTTGTACGAACTCGCGCATGGCTTTGCGCTCGGCGGCGACTTTCTGGCGGAGCTCGCGGCTGGCGTCGGTTTCGCGGTAGAGAGTTTGAGCGACGGATGCGGGGCCGCGCACGTCGCTGAGGGCAAGGACTTCGATTTCAAAGTCTCCGCCATCGTTGGTCACGCGCAGCATATCGCCGATGCGGACGTCCCGCGCAGCCTTGGCGGGCTGGCGGTTGGATCGAATCCGGCCGAGTTCACAGGAGCGGGCGGCGAGGGATCGGGTCTTGAAGAATCTGGCCGCCCAGAGCCATTTGTCGATGCGCACGGAGGTCATGATTTATTTTCCTACAGCCCGTGAGATGCAGAGCGCCGGTCTTTAACTTGCGGATTCGGCTTACAACCCTGAGCTTCTGTCCGGAACGCGGTAGACTCCATAAAAGGCAGAAGGAGAGACCGTAGATGAACACTTGCAAGCTGGCAAAATCTTATCGCATTGATGATGGCAAACACTTTCAGTTGAAAGATATCGACCCCGCCGATATCGGCCAGGTAGATTCCGTTGAGCAGGCCAAGGAACAATTGCAGAAAGACATTGCTCGTATGGAGGACTTGCAGGGCAAGCTTTACGCGCAGGACCGCTGGGCACTGTTGCTGATCTTCCAGGCACTGGACGCCGCGGGAAAAGACGGGACCATCAAACATGTGATGTCCGGGGTGAATCCTGAGGGCTGCCAGGTGTATTCGTTCAAAACGCCGTCAGAGGCGGAGTTGCAGCATGATTTTTTGTGGCGCACGACGGAGCGTTTGCCGGAGCGGGGACACATTGGAATTTTCAACCGGTCTTATTATGAAGAGGTGCTGGTGGTGCGCGTGCATCCCTCCATACTCGAGAGCCAGAGGATTCCGCCCTCTCGGGTGACGAAGCATATCTGGAAGGAACGCTTCGAAGACATCAACTGTTTTGAGCGGCACCTGGCGCGGAACGGGACGGTGATCCGGAAGTTTTTCCTTCATCTTTCAAGAAAGGAGCAAAAGAAAAGATTTCTGGCACGACTGGATGAACCCGAGAAGCACTGGAAGTTTTCCGAAGCCGATATTCACGAGCGCGATTACTGGGACGATTATCAGACTGCCTACGAAGAGATGATCCGGCACACGGCGAGCCCAGAGGCTCCATGGTACGTGGTTCCAGCGGATAACAAATGGTTCACGCATCTGGTGGTAGCGGCAGCCGTGGGGGAGACATTGGAAGAGTTGGGCCTTTCCTATCCGAAAGTGGACGGTGCGAAGCTCGAGAAAATTAGCGCTGCCCGGCGGATGTTAACGAAGAAATAGAGCGATCCCCCGTCGGTACGGCTTTGCATTCGCGGCGGGCGGCATTACCATAGCAAACATCCGTAGCAACGATCCATTCTCCTGGGGGCTACATGGCTGGTCTGGAAACATTTCGCGGGGACAAATCTGGAAAGAGTGGGGATCTCCGGCATTCCGTCCCTCCCGGGCTAAAGCCCGCTTTTACGAAGCGATTCGTCGGCGAGGCTAAAGCCGCGCCCTACCCAAAAGCAGCCGGGCCCTCCTCAAAGCCAGATGAAACCCGCTCTCGCATCGGGTTGTGGTTGCCGTTGCTTCTGGTCGGGATCGCGCTGGGTGCGCAGGGCATCGCTTTCGCGCAAACGAAACCCGAGCGGCAATCGAAGGCGGCCCAGCCCACGCAATCGGAGGTACCGTCGACCGCAGCCGAATCGCCGAGCGCGTCGGCGGAAAACGATTCCGGCAAGGCGGAGGACAAGCTCTTCCAAGGCATGAGATATCGCATGATCGGCCCGTTTCGCGGTGGACGATCGCTGACTGCGACAGGAATTCCGGGCGATCCGACGACTTACTATTTCGGCGCGACCGGCGGCGGGGTGTGGAAGTCTACCGATGGAGCGACGACCTGGTCGCCGGTGTTCGACAAAGAGGGGAGTGGATCGATTGGCAGTCTAGCGGTGGCCATTTCCGATCACAACATAATTTACGTCGGAACAGGCGAGGCGTGCATTCGCGGGAATATTTCTCAGGGCGATGGAGTGTACAAATCTCTCGATGGGGGCAAGACCTGGAAGAACATTGGCTTGCATGACAGCCGCGCGATCGGCAAGGTAATTATCAATCCGAATAACCCGGACATTGTTTTTGTAGCGGCGCTCGGGCATCCCTATGGACCGAACACCGAACGCGGAATCTTTCGTACTACGGATGGCGGCAAGACCTGGGACAAAGTTCTTTATAAAGATGAAAACACCGGCGGCATCGACGTAGCCTTCGATCCTCACAATCCGAATATCGTGTTCGCCGCAATGTGGCAGGCGCGGCGCACTTCCTGGAGTATGATCAGCGGCGGTCCGGGAAGTGGACTTTTCCGCTCGGGTGACGGAGGCACGACCTGGAAGCGCCTTGAGGAGCATGGTTTGCCGAAGAGGCCCTACGGGCGAATCGGAATCGCGGTGGCGGCAAACTCCGATCGGATTTACGCGCTCATTGAAGCGCACAATCCGGATGGCGGTCTTTACCGTTCCGACGACGGCGGCGAAAGTTGGGACTTCGTCAATCCCAGTCACAGCTTGTGGCAACGGCCGTGGTATTACATGCACATCATCGCCGATCCGAGAGATGAAAACCTGGTCTATATCATGGATGTGGAGGCGTACAAGTCTACCGACGGCGGACATCTTTTTAACCGAATCCATGTGCCGCACGGCGATAATCACGGATTATGGATTGATCCTAGAGATACGCGGCGTATGATCGCGGCCAACGACGGCGGAGTCACCGTGACTCTCGATGGCGGAAAGAATTGGACGTCCGAGGACAATCAACCAACAGCGCAGTTCTATCACGTCACGACAGACACGGCCACGCCGTACCGGGTTTATGGCGCGCAACAGGACAGTGGAACGGTGGCCATCGTCAGCCGCGGCGATGACGGCTACATCGATCGTACGGATTGGTATGACGTGGGTGGAGGCGAGGCCGGCTACATCGCGCCCTTTCCGCCAGATCCGAATATTGTTTACGCGGCCGATTATCAGGGAAACATAACCCGCTACGACCGGCATATCGGGCAGGTGAAATCGATCTCCGAGCAGCCGGAACTGTCTGACGCTCACGGGGCGTCAAATCTGGAACATCGCTTCCAATGGACGGCGCCGGTGCTGATTTCACCGCACGATCCCAACACGCTCTATCACGCGGGAGAACGACTGTTCAAGACGACCGATGGCGGCGTTCACTGGGTGGCGATCAGTCCCGATCTGACGCGTAATGACAAGAGCAAGCAGAGCGTTTCCGGCGGGGAGATCACTTTGGACGATTCCGGAACGGAATACTACGACACGATTTTTGCTGTGGCTGAGTCGCCGATCACCCAGGGTTTGCTGTGGGTGGGTACCGACGACGGCCTGATCCAATTGACGCGCGATGAAGGAAAGAGTTGGTCCAACCTCACACCCAGGGATCTTCCGGAGTGGAGCCGCATCAGCCAGATCGAAGCTTCTTCGCACGATGCGGGGACGGCTTATGTTGCCGTGGATCGTCACCAGAATGACGATCTCAAACCCTACATTTATAAGACGAACGATTATGGAAAGACGTGGACAAAGCTGACGAAAGGAATTCCGGATGGCTCGTTCGTTCGAGCCGTCCGCGAAGATCCGAAAAAGCGCGGCCTGCTTTATGCGGGAACGGAAGACGGGGTCTACGTTTCGTTCAATGATGGAGCAGAATGGCGGACGCTGAAATTAAACCTGCCGCGCACGCCGGTTCACGATCTCGTGATTAAAGGCAACGATCTGGTGGTGGCGACGCATGGGCGTGCGTTCTGGATTCTGGATGACGTCAGTCCTTTGCGCCAATTTACGGACGACTTGCCGAAGAAGGATCTCCATCTCTACACGCCGGCGCAGGCTTACCGCATACAGGCTGGAGAACCGGGAGAACATCATCCCTCGAAGCGGACGGGACAGAATCCGCCGGTGGGTGCGGTGATTTACTACTACCTGAAGGAGGCTCCAAAGGCGGGGACGGAGACGAAGGTGGAGATTCTGGACTCGTCGGGCAAAGTGATTCGCAAATATTCGAGCGCCGAAACGCAGGTGCTCGACGAACCTCTGGGGCCAGACGACAAGAAGCCGGAGAAAGAGATCAAGCCGGATGCTGGACTGAATCGTTTCGTGTGGGATTTGCGTTATGAGGAAGCACACCGCGTTCCCGGTTACTACCTGTGGGAATACAACAGCGGCGCAAAGGGGCCGGTGGCGGCGCCGGGGCAATATCAGGTCAGGATAACGGTGGGCGGGGAGAGCCAGGTGGCGGCGCTGGAAGTGAAGCTGGATCCGCGGGTGAACCTTAGCCAGGCGGATTTGACGTCGCAATTCAGCCTACTGACGCTGATTCATGAGGAGCTGAACCGGGTTTACGATGCGGTCAATCAGATTCAGGATGTGCGTTCGCAAGTGGCGGGGCTGAAACGGCGGTTGCCGGAGAACGCCAGTACGAAGACGATTGCGTCATCCGCCGATGAGCTGGAGAAAAAACTGGTTGTGGTGCGCGATCAACTGGTGAACCTGACCATCAGCGCCAACGAAGATTCACTGGCTTACCCGCCGCAGATTGATGGCAAGCTTGCTTTCCTCGCGATGGATGTTGGCAGTGCCGACTCGGCTCCCACCGAGGCCGAACAACGTGAGTTCGAGAAATTGAAGCGGCAGAGCGGAGAGTTGCTAGGTCGCTGGGACGACTTGCAGCGCCGCGATCTGGCCGCGTTTCAGAGATTAACGGCGGAGGGCAGCCTTTCCACAGTCGTGGTTCCCCCTGCGGGGCGAGCCGGCGAAGCGGAAAAGATGGACGCGCACTAGAGAGTTCCCGGACTCCCTTATTACTTCTGTGCCACCGGATGGCACTGTTGTGCCTTGTGCGGCGTGGCCTCCACTGCTATTTTGCCGATAGTGATGCTGATCCTCCCCCGCGGTGACGGTGATCCGATCGTTTTGGGAGTGCGATATGAGGCTCATGCATCTGTGCTATGTGGCAGTGGGATTCGCGGTGGCACGCTGGATATTTCGTCGGCAAGCCGTAGTTGACCCGGTCGTTCGTTTGCGCACTTCGGGCCTTTTGTAGAGGGTTTGGGCGCGCGTCCCGTTGCGCTTCACTTCGTCAGCGCGCGCCCACTGCCTTTCCCGGGTCCATGCTTCCTGCACATCCGGAAGGTCTAGCACTTCCGTTTGCGGCAGTTATCTCTCTTTCGTCGCGGACTCTAAATACAATCAAGATAGGACTGCGTGATGGTGAGTCGCAGCTTGGTGCGATTCGTCCTACCCTTTCGCACCAGTATGCACTCGACGCTCACTGAGTTTCCAGACTTCCTGATGCGCGGATTGACCTCAAATCGAATGAAGAAGGCCCTGCTGATCGTAGGAGTGTTTGCGTTGGCCTTGCCACAGCTGGTTCGCGCGCAAGAGGATGGGAACGATACTCCGTTGGGTGATGTGGCGCGCAATTATCGTAAGAAGGCTGAGCCGGCTGAAGGGGTAATTGATAATGACAATTTGCCCAAGGTAGTGGAGAACGCCGAAAAGCGGCGCGCAGCCGGTTCTACGATGGTGTTCTCATTCGACTCGGGGGCAAAGAGCTTTCACGTCTCCTCTCCTGACGTGAGTTGCAGCCTCAGCTTCAGCGCGAAGACGAGTTCGCTCCTCTCCGATCCCATCTCGTTCGACGAATTGCCGCCTGAGGAGCTGGCGAAGCTGGACGGGCCGGCTACGATTGACGGAGACTCGCTGCAGGTTTCGGTGCATAACGGGACGGCATGGGAGCTGCGCGAAGTTGTGATCGGTCTTACCATTCTCCGGCGTCCGGAAGCAGGGAATGCAAGCTCCTTTTACGGCGGTGCACGGATGGTGCCCGCGGCGGCGGGAGCTCCTCATCCGGTGCAAGATTCTTCCCAGAAGCAGCCGGATGTAACTTTGCTGTTGCACGTAAAGGGATCGGCCGCCCCATCCACGACTGCGCTGTTCCGCACGCAGTTGAATTTTGCGCTCTTTCCCGATCAGGAGTGGCACTGGGCGATTGTCAGAGCGAAAGGCGTTCCACCCCATGCTTCTGCGGGAGCGATGGCAACCCGACCGTCTGAAGTTTCGCGCTAAGCGGCCTGCGAACTGACTCGCTAGTCTTGCCGAAGCCGCATCGCTACCGGCGCATTGAATCAAACCAGGTTCAGTCAAACCATGCGTGGTAAACTGACCACAAATCCCACATCAAGGACAGGCGATGAAATTTGGAGTCATCATCTTTCCCGGCTCGAACTGCGATCACGACGCTTACTGGACGATTCAGAACGTTGCTAAACAGCCCGTGTGTTTCCTTTGGCATGAATCGCACGATCTGGAGAACTGCGACGCCATTATTGTTCCCGGGGGGTTCGCTTTCGGGGACTATCTGCGGACTGGCGCGATTGCGAAGTTCTCTCCGGTGATGGAATCGGTGCGTCGATTTGCCGAAAGCGGAGGTTTGGTGTTGGGAATCTGCAACGGCTTCCAGATTCTCTGCGAGGCGGGCCTTTTGCCGGGGGCGCTTATGCGGAATACCGGTCTGAAATATGTTTGCCGGGCGGTGGACGTGCGGGTGGAGAATGCGCTCACGCCCTTTACCAATGCTTGTTCGCAAGGAGAAGTTTTGACGATTCCAATCGGGCACATGGAAGGGAATTATTTCTGCGATCAGGAAACATTAGAGGAGTTGCGCCGCGGCAACCGCATTGTCTTTCGCTATTCCACTGCCGCAGGTGAAATTTCGGGCTCGGCCAATCCGAATGGTTCACTCGACAATATTGCGGGGATCTGCAGCGAAAGTGGCAATGTTGTGGGGATGATGCCTCATCCCGAACGGTCCGCCGAAGCCGAACTGGGCTGCACCGATGGGCTGAAGATCTTTCAGTCCCTGGTGGGCGCGATGGCCGACAGATAAAGACGGCGAGCCTGCATCCCCACCTTA
>Ga0187863_10003558_pt1 | contig 11443 bp, 6 predicted proteins | sample June2016WEW_11_1_FD_132975 | JGI IMG/M metagenome (GOLD analysis project Ga0187863, IMG submission 132975) | Peatland microbial communities from SPRUCE experiment site at the Marcell Experimental Forest, Minnesota, USA - June2016WEW_11_10 | ecosystem: Environmental > Terrestrial > Soil >...
CGGTCACCGTCGCTGCGATGCCGACCGCGACGCTCACGACCAATCCCGGGACCGTCGCCCGCGGCGGCGCCGCCACGCTGACCTGGAGTTCGACGAACGCCACCTCCTGCGCGGCGTCCGGCGGCTGGAGCGGCGCGAAGGCCGCGAGCGGCACCCAGAATACCGGCGCCCTGACGGCAAACACCGCCTATTCGCTGACGTGCAGCGGCCCGGGCGGCACCAGCGCTCCCGCAACCGCCTCGGTCACCGTCGCTGCGATGCCGACCGCGACGCTCACGACCAATCCCGGGACCGTCGCGCTCAACGGCGCCTCCACGCTCACCTGGAGTTCGACGAATGCCACCTCCTGCGCGGCGTCGGGCGGCTGGAGCGGCGCGCACGCCGCGAGCGGCAGCCAGACCACGGGCCCGCTCGCGGCCAACACCACCTATTCGCTGACCTGCAGCGGGCCGGGCGGCACCAGTGGCCCCGCAACCGCCACCGTCAGCGTGGTGCCGACCGCCAGCCAGCTGATCAAGCACATCGTCATCATCGTCCAAGAGAACCGCAGCTTCAACGACCTGTTCTACGGATTTCCCGGCGCCCGAACCGCGACGTACGGTTACGACACAAAAGGGGACAAGATCACCTTGCAGCCGGTTGGCCTCGAAACCACGTGGGATATCGAACACGACTTGAACGGGTTCCTCGTGGCGTGCAACGGCAAGGGGAGTTATCTGGGAACGGATTGCCGGATGAACGGCTTCGACGGCGAGTACTGGCTCTGCGGAAAGTTCGGCTACCCGGCCTGCCCGAACTCCAACCCGCCGTACAGTTACGTGCCGCAGTCCGAAACGAAGCCGTACTTTTATCTGGGCAAGAACTACGTCTTGGCCGACGAGATGTATGCGTCGAACCTCGATGCCAGCAGTTTCGTCTCGCATCAGTACATCATCGCTGGTCAAGCGAGTTCTGCCGTCAACTTTCCTTCGGGCTGGTGGGGTTGTGAGGGCGACGGCGGCTCTAGCGACTACGTTCCGACGATTACGCAGCAGCGTCAGTACGGCAACGAGATTCCGATGTGCTGGGACAACAAGACGCTGGGCGACGAAATGGACACGGCTGGTCTTCCGTGGGCCTTCTATACGTCAAGCTACGACGAAGACGGCGGCATTTGGAGCGCCTATCAGAACGTCAACCACATCTACAACGGGCCCGACTGGGCCAAGGACATCGTCTCGCCGCAGACCAACTTCTTCGGCGACGTCTCGAACGGCAAGCTTCGCGACCTGACCTGGATCACGCCAACCTGCGACAACTCCGACCATGCCGGCTGCGGCAGCAAGACCGGCCCGTCGTGGGTTGCATCGCTGGTCAATGCGATCGGCGAATCGAAGTACTGGGATTCGACCGCGATCTTCATCTTCTGGGACGACTACGGTGGCTGGTACGATCCGGCTGCCCCAAAGAAGCTGGATTATGATGGGCTGGGGCTGCGCCTTCCGCTGCTGGTCGTCTCTGCCTACGCAAAGAAGGGGTTGGTTTCGCACACGCACTACGAGCACGGAAGCATCTTGAGGTTTGTTGAGGAAACCTTTGGGCTTCCGGCGTTAGCGGCAAGCGATAAGCGTGCGACTGCTCCCGACGATGCTTTCGATTTTAATTCGCCGCCACGAAAGTTCGAGATCGTTCCGTCGGTGCACGGCATCGACTACTTCAAGCACCAGCCCCCCGACCATCGCATTCCCGACGCGGAGTAAGGAGAACCATTTAATGCATCGCAGTTTAAGCACGTTTCCCCGAGTGCCGATTTTGGCTGTCGCGCTTTTGCTTTCAGCCTGCAATGGCGCGGGGGTTTCGCCCGTCCCAACGGCCGCCCAAAGCCTGTTGAGGATGCAGCACAACTCGTCGAGCGGTAAGATCCAGCATATCGTCATCATCGTTCAAGAGAACCGGAGCTTCAACAATCTGTTCTACGGCTTTCCCGGAGCGAAAACGCAGACATACGGCTACAACACGAGCGGACAGAAGATTACCCTGCAACCGGTCGGGCTCGAGACGACCTGGGACATCTTGCACGACTTTGGCGACTATATCGCGTCCTGTAACGGGACCGGCAGCTATCCCGGGACCGACTGCCAGATGAATGGTTTCGACAACGAGTACTGGGGCTGCGGGCACAAGTACCAGCCGGGTTGCCCCAACTCCAACCCTCCGTACAGCTACGTGCCGCGTACCGAAACCAAGCCATACTTTTACTTAGGCAAACACTACGTTCTGGCCGACCAGATGTACGCTTCAAACGTGGATGCCAGCAGCTTTATCTCGCACCAGTACATCATCGCTGGTCAAGCCAGCTCTGCGGTGAACTATCCGTCGTCGTACTGGGGTTGTGAGGGCGGTACCGGCGATTATGTCGGGACGCTCAACTCGGAGCGTCAGTACGGCAGCGACATTCCGATGTGCTGGAACAACAACACGCTGGGCGCCGAGATGGACGGCGCGGGCCTTTCGTGGGCCTACTATGCGTCGACGGTCACCGGAGACGGCGGGATCTGGAGTGCCTACCAGAATATCGCGCCGATCTACAATGGCGCCGACTGGAAGAACGACGTCATCTCGCCGCAGACCAACTTCTTCAGCGACGTTTCGAACGGTAAGCTGCGCGATTTGACCTGGATCACGCCGACCTGCGCAAACTCCGATCACGCCGGCTGCGGCAGCAACACCGGCCCTTCGTGGGTGGCTTCGCTCGTCAACGCGCTCGGCGAATCGCAGTATTGGAATAATACCGCGATCTTTATCTTCTGGGATGATTATGGCGGCTGGTACGACTCGGAGCCGCCGGCGATGCTCGATTACGACGGCCTGGGCATGCGGATTCCGATGCTGATCGTTTCGCCATATGCGAGGAAGGGACACGTCTCGCATACGCACTACGAGCACGGTAGCATCCTAAAGTTTGTCGAGGAGACCTTTGGGCTGGCGGCGCTGTCAGCCAGCGATACGCGTGCCACGGCGCCCGACGACGCCTTCGACTTCAACAAACCGCCGAGAAAGTTCCAGACCGTTCCGTCGGTCCACGGCATCGACTACTTCATGCATCAGGCGCCCGACCACCGTCTCCCGGACAACGACTAAGGAGAACGACGATGTGCTGGATCGGAATCAGGACCGCCCTCTTTCCCGTTGCAGTCGCCGCGCTGATGCTCGGCGCTTGCAGCGGGGGAGTTTCGTCGGTCCCGCAAGCCCCCGGCGGCTCGACGGGCATCCATCACCCGAGCTCGGCCAGCAAGATCAAGCACATCGTCATCATCATTCAGGAGAACCGGAGCTTAAACAATCTGTTCTACGGCTTTCCCGGCGCCAAGACCGTAAAGTACGGCTACGACAGCAAGGGTCACAAGATTACCTTGCAGCCGGTGGGGCTCTCGACGACCTGGGATATCTTGCACAACTATGACGACTTTCTCGCTGCCTGTAACGGCACGGGAAAGTATCCCGGGACCCATTGCCGGATGAACGGTTTCGACAATGAGTCGTGGGGCTGCGGCCAGGGCACGCAGCGCTGTCCCGACCCCTACCCTCCCTACAGTTACGTGCCGCACGACGAAATTAAGCCGTACTTTTACTTGGGCGAACACTATGTCTTGGCCGACCAGATGTACGCTTCCAACCTGGACGCCAGTAGCTTTATCTCGCATCAGTACATCATCGCTGGGCAAGCCAGCTCTGCAGTGAACTATCCGTCCTCGTGGTGGGGGTGCGAGGGCGGTTCCAGCGACACTATCGGGACGCTCAACCCCGAGCGTCAGTACGGTGCCGACATCCCGATGTGTTTTAACAACAATACGCTGGGTGCCGAGATGGACCACGCGAACCTGTCGTGGGCGTATTACGCGTCGACGGTCGACGGAGACGGCGGCTTCTGGAGCGCGTACCAGAATATCAAGCCGATCTACGAGGGTTCCGACTGGAAGAAAGACGTCATCTCGCCCCAGACCAACTTCTTCAGCGACGTCTCGAAAGGCAAGCTTCGCGATGTGACCTGGATCACGCCGACCTGCGCAAACTCCGATCACGCCGGCTGCGGGAGCTCGACCGGCCCGGCGTGGGTCGCTTCGCTCGTCAATGCGGTCGGGAAGTCGAAGTATTGGGACTCGACGGCGATCTTCATCTTCTGGGACGACTACGGTGGCTGGTACGATCCCGAGCCGCCTGCAAAACTGGACTACGACGGCCTGGGCATTCGAATTCCGCTGCTGATCGTTTCGGCCTACGCGAAGGCGGGTTACGTCTCGCACACCCACTACGAGCACGGCAGCATTTTGAAGTTCGCCGAAGAGACTTTCGGCTTAGCGAGCCTATCGGCGAGCGATAAACGGGCAACCGCGCCCGACGACGCCTTCGACTTCAACGCGCAGCCGAGAAAGTTCGAGACGGTTCCGTCGGAGCACGGGATCGACTACTTCATGCGTCAGCCGCCCGACCATCGGCTCCCGGACAGTGATTAAACGGGCACTCTTGCCGGGTGCGGCCGCCGTGCTGCTCCTCTGCGCCTGTAGCGGCGGCGGGCCCTCTTCGGTTCCGCCGGCCGTCCGAACTCCGGCCGATCTCAACCACAACGCTTCCAGCAGCAAGATCAAGCACGTCGTCATCATCGTCCAGGAGAACCGTAGCTTTAACAATCTGTTCTACGACTTTCCCGGCGCCAAGACCGTGAAGTACGGCCACGACACCAAGGGTCGCAAGATTACCCTGCGCCCGGTGGGGCTCGAAACAACCTGGGACATCGTCCACGACTTCTACGAATATCTGGCGGCTTGTAACGGCACGGGAAGCTATCCCGGGACCGATTGCCGGATGAACGGCTTCAACAATGAGTATTCGGGCTGCGGTCACAACAGCAGTCAGCCACCGTGCCCTAATGCCGACCCACCGTACAGCTACGTTCCGCAAAGCGAAACCAAGCCATACTTTTACTTGGGCGAGCACTACGTTCTGGCCGACCAGATGTATGCGTCCAACGTGGATGCCAGCAGCTTTATCTCGCACCAGTACATCATCGCCGGCCAGGCCAGCTCCGCGGTGAACTATCCGTCAGCATGGTGGGGGTGCGAAGGCACGTATAGCAACTATATCGCGACGCTCAACTCGGGGCGTCAGTATGGCAGCAATATTCCGATGTGCTGGACCAACAAAACGGTTGGTGACGAGATGGACCACGCGGGCCTGTCTTGGGCGTACTACGCCTCGAAGGTCTATGGAGACGGCGGCCTCTGGAGCGCGTACCAGAACATCAGCCAGATCTATAACGGTCCCGATTGGAAGAAGAACGTGATCTCGCCCCAGACCGATTTCTTCGGTGACGTTTCAAGGGGCAGGCTTCGCGACTTGAGCTGGATTACGCCGACGTGTGAAAACTCCGATCACGCCGGCTGCGGCAGCAAAACCGGCCCGGCGTGGGTCGCTTCGCTCGTCAATGCGATCGGGAAGTCGAAGTATTGGGATTCGACGGCAATCTTCATCTTTTGGGACGACTACGGCGGGTGGTACGATCCCGAGCCGCCCGCAAAGGTGGACTACGACGGTCTGGGGATTCGGATTCCGATGCTGATCGTCTCGGCCTACGCGAAGGCGGGCTACGTCTCGCATACTCACTACGAACACGGCAGCATTTTGAAGTTCGTCGAAACGACTTTCGGCCTGGCGAGCCTATCGGCAAGCGACAAACGGGCGACCGCTCCCGACGACGCTTTCGACTTCAACAAGCCGCCGAGGGCGTTCGAGACGATTCCGGCGGAGCACGGGATCGACTACTTCATGCATCAACTGCCCGACTACCGGCTCCCGGACAACGACTAACGACTAAGGAGAACGACCATGTATCGCATCAGTATCAAGACCACCCTCTTCTCCGTTGCAGCCGCCGCGCTGATGCTGGGCGGTTGCAGTGCAGGAGTTTCGTCGATCCCGCAAGCCGCTAGGGACGTGACGAGCATCCATCATCACACCTCGAGCGGTAAGATCCAGCACATCGTCATCATCGTCCAGGAGAACCGGAGCTTCAACAATCTGTTCTACGACTTTCCCGGCGCCAAGACCGTGAAGTACGGCTACAACACGAGCGGACAGAAGATTAGCCTGCAGCCGGTCGGGCTCGAGACGAGCTGGGACATCCTCCACGACTACTACGACTTTCTCCAGTCGTGCAACGGCACGGGAAGCTATCCTGGTACGGACTGCCAGATGAACGGCTTCGACAACGAGTACTGGGGCTGCGGAAGGTACAGCTACCCGCCCTGCCCCAACTCCAACCCTCCGTACAGTTACGTGCCGCATACCGAGACGAAGCCGTACTTTTACTTAGGCAAACACTACGTTCTGGCCGACCAGATGTACGCGTCCAACGTCGACGCCAGCAGCTTTATCTCGCACCAGTACATCATCGCCGGTCAAGCCAGCTCTGCGGTGAACTACCCGTCGTCGTACTGGGGCTGCGAGGGTGGTACCAGCGATTATATATCGACGCTCACTTCGGAGCGGCAATACGGCAGCTACATTCCGATGTGCTGGAACAACAACACGCTGGGCGCCGAAATGGATAGCGCAGGCCTTTCATGGGCCTACTATGCGTCATCGGTCAACGGAGACGGCGGCATCTGGAGTGCCTACCAGAATATCGCGCCGATTTACAATGGCGCCGACTGGAAGAATGACGTCATCTCGCCGCAGACCAACTTCTTTAGCGACGTCTCGAACGGCAAGCTGCGCGATCTGACCTGGATCACGCCGACCTGCGCAAACTCCGATCACGCCGGCTGCGGCAGCAAAACCGGCCCTTCGTGGGTAGCTTCGCTCGTCAACGCGCTCGGCGAATCGCAGTATTGGAATAATACCGCGATCTTCATCTTCTGGGACGACTACGGCGGCTGGTACGATCCGGAGCCGCCGGCGATGCTCGATTACGATGGCCTGGGCATGCGCATTCCGATGCTGGTCGTCTCGGCGTACGCGAAGGACGGGCACGTCTCGCATACGCACTACGAGCACGGCAGCATCCTAAAGTTCGTGGAGAATACGTTCGGCCTTGCGGCGTTAGCGGCCAGTGACAAGCGCGCGACTGCGCCCGACGATGCCTTCGACTTCAATAAGCCGCCGAGAAAGTTCCAGACGGTCCCGGCGGACCACGGCATCGACTACTTCATGCGTCAGGCGCCGGACCACCGGCTCCCGGACAACGACTAAGGAGGGAAGCCCAGATTTAGCGCAGGGCGTTGTCGCGTCGAGCCTCGATTACGTCAGTAAACTTCGGCTCGCCGCTCCTAGCCCTGCATCTAAATCTGAGCTTCCCTGGAAGCGGAGTGCCTTTACAGGGGGCCGGGGCCGATGGCGACTCCGGTAGGCGGATCGAAGAACGAGAGGCCGTTTAGGATCTTTCCGGATTCCTTTCCGGTCTTGACGTCGATTCCGTAGAGTCCATTGCAATAGCACGAATAACTGCCTGGATCGTCGATCCATACGTCTGCGAAATTCGACGAGAAGTTCACGTATTGCGGATTGATAAAGCTAAGCTTGGTGAAGGCGAGAGCGCACGATTTTACGCCGGAGCACGTATAAATGCCCCTGCCGGCGGCGTTATAGCTCGTGTAATACAGGTTTCCGCTACCGTCAAACGCGATGCCGTAGGGCGTTCCCGGCGAGATCTTCAGATTAACGGGGCTACCTTTGCAGCCTTTGAATTCATCAACACTCGCGCCCGACTTCGTAGTAAAGCTCCAATAACAGTTTCCCGCGCTGTCGAATGCCGCTCCGCTCCCTTGCACCGCGGTCGAATCCTTGAGCGTCAGCGTGGGTTTCGTGGCACCTTTTTTGAAGAACGTTAACGTATTCTTGTTAGCTGCCGCGACTTCGTCGTTGTAGACCGCGACGTCGACGGGAGCGTTACTTGCGTCGCTGAGTGTTGCAACGAGTTTCGCACCACCGGCCGAGTAGACAAAGATATCTTTAGCCGACTGATCGGCGATGTAGAAGAGCCCGTCCTTTCCGGCCGCAACGCCGAGGGGCTTCTTTAGACCCTTCGTAATGGTGCGGACGGTCTTGTTATCTTGATAGACGAGGCAATCGATGTTGCTGGTCTCACTTTGGCACGTATACTCGTACGAAGCCCCACCCTTGGCGTTGGCGTTGGACGTTATCGGCGCCGCTGCGGGCGCGTTCGCCGGCGCGAACTGCTGCCCGCCACCACACCCTGCGACAAGCAGAGCAGGTGCTCCAAGACCGATAAGAAGTACGAAGGATTTCAGATTCTGCATTACTCTGTGTCAACCGGCACGTGCGTGGGCCCCCTATGTATGAAGTAAGTTTGATTATGCTTTGACGGAATGACGGAGAAAGACCTGGGCTGCTGCGTAAAGTCGAAGGAGTCCACGATGCTGTTGGCTCGCTCGTCGGTGGTGCCTAAGCTTCCCAACCCGAACGTGCCCTCGATAAACTTGAGAATGCTGCCGAACTCGTACTGCGTGTGCGAGACGTAGTTCTTGCTAGTGACGGTCTTCGCGTAGGGCGATATGACGATCATCGGAACGCGAAAGCCCAAGCCGCCCCAATTGTCTTGGAACGGCGGAGGCACGTGGTCATAGAAGCCTCCCCAGTCGTCCCATACAACGATAATCGCGCTTGTGGACCAATAGGAACTCTGTCCAACGGCGTTGACGACGCTGGCCACCCACGATGGCCCGTTATCCCCGCCCTTTTGCGCCGGATGGTCCGAGTCTGAGCCGTCGGGAATAACCCAAGAGACCGCTTGGAGCTGACCAGCGGTGATGTCGGTGAATATCTGGGTGTCCGAGTCGGTAACGTTTACTCCCCACTCGGGTCCGTAGCGAACCGCCTTGATCGCGTCGAAGGCGTTCCACTCGCTTCCCGATGCGCCCTCAACCGGCGGCGAGTAATACCGCCACGAGACGCTCTGGGCGTCGAGCAGGTCGCGCATCGTCTCGTATGTCAGGCACGGAAATGGGCCTTGGTGGTGCTTGTACATGAGTTCCCCCGAACCGATGTAACGCAAGACCGACGTGAGCGTTCCCGGCGGAGCGTCGCACCCCCATGGAATATGCGTTGGGATATCGACGAGGCTCTTCGTCTTGGCCGGATCGATGATCGTGGAGCCGGCAATCAGATCCTGGTGCGCGGTAAAGCTGCCGCTGCCTTGGGTTTGGAACATGTTGTCGGCAAGAACGTATTGCATCGCCATGTCCCAGTACGGCGCAATCTGCTGTGGGTTAACGTACTGGTACATGCCCGTGGTTTTGTTTTTACAGTTCCCGTGCCCGCTGCCGCCTTCCAAGTTGAACCCGTCCATCTTGCCGCCGTCGTACGCTTTGAGAAAACTATGGTACGAATGCGTATAGTCGCACGTCGAGTTAAGGTTGGCTTCTTGGAGGGGTACGTACTGGTCGCCGCTCGACGTCTTCATCAGGCCTTGGGTCGTTCCGTTGGCATTCGGGAACGTCGAAAAGAAATCGTCGAACGCGCGATTCTCTTGAATGATGACGATGACGTGCTGAATGGGACTTGGACTGGGAGTAGGAGTGCTGCTCGCCGCCGGCAAGGCACGTTGGAGCGCCGACGCCCCTGAGGCGCCGTTGAAACCGCCGGAGCTATTCGCGCACGCGGCGAGTAGAAGCGCGGTCAAAAGAACCGCACCCAAATAACAGACGCTGAGCCGGGTCTTTTTCAAGCGGGTCTTCTCCTGGTTGCCAAAGCCTTTGCGGAAGACTCGAACTTAGCTACCGGCCCTCGTTTCCCATTTCGCGCTCGCGCGAAATGGGGCGGAAGGGTCTAGTTTCCGCCTTTGTTCAACGTCGCCAAGAAACCGTCGATATTTCCACTAGGATCTTGATAATAACCAGCCATCGAGTGGTGATTGTTGACGCTAGTTACGACCGTCTCCCCTTTGGCGCTCGGATCGTCGACCTGCGTCCAAGTTTGGGTCGACAGGACGTCGTTCAAGAGGAATCCGTGCGTGTTGCCTGAGGCATCTTCGAAAGAACCGACGATATCGTCGGACCAGTCGATGCCCGTCGGTTGCGTTTGTGCGGCGGCGGGGTACGCATACTCCGTGAATAGGCCGCCCTTGAGAAGCCAGCCTTCGGTGGCTCCGCTTGTGAGGCTCAGCCAGCCGACGATGTCGCCTTTACCGTTGATACCGGTGGCGGCCGAGCTCTTGGCGCCGGGCGGTTCTATGCCTTGGAACTTTCCGGTGGACAGATTCACTTCAAAGCTGTGGTCGACCCCGTTTAGCTGATAGTAGCCGACTGCGAGGTCGTCGTCCGAAAGGCCCAGCAGCTTCGTGTACTGTTTCTGATTGAGCAGGTGGTTGTCTTGGTACTTCGTCCAGATGCCTTCCCACTCGGTGAACCCGAAAATTCCACCCTTTGAGTTTTCGTACCATCCCGCGATGCCGTTGCTGTTGTTGATCGCCGTGACGACCGTGTCGGTGGCTCCAGGATAGAGTTCTTTGTAGAACTTATTGCTTGTATAGGGCGGACGCGCGACGAATCCCACGTAGGGATTGCCGTAGTATCCGCAGAGTTTGCTGAGGTTGTTGATCCCCAGGACTTCGGTGGTCGGGTCGACCGGATCGTTGACCGTCTTAAAGCTGAACTCGGAGGTGGGCCTGACGCTGGAGCCGTGACGGATCGACACCCCGGCGGGTATCGCGTTTGCCATCGGTGAGGAACCGCCGCATGCGGAAATCGCCGGTAGACCGAGCGCAACGACGATGGCGGCGCCAAGCCGCCCTGGCGCCCGTAGACAGGTAAAGGACATGATGAGACCCCTTCTTGTAAAACAAAAAGCAAGCCCATCGCGGGACCGTGATCGGTAAAGCGTAGTTCCGGGCGGTCTAAAGAGCTTTTCCGCCCCTCGCTTGTGCCGTAATAACATCTAAGTACCCGCTAGACTTGTAAGGAAAGTGCATAGTTTACCGAGCAGACCTATCTTTGGAGGCGATTTCGTACTAGTATATTCGTACTAGTCCCTAAGCCTCCTAGCGCCTTCTGGCGCCGAAGGGAAAAAAAAGAGATGCGTGCGATCTTGCTCGCCATCACGATGGTGGCGCCGGCGTTATTCTTAGGCGGCTGCGCCTCAGGGAACCTAACCGGCACCTCCCTTTTACCTAACGCCACTTCGGCTTACGACGTCTCGCACATATCCCCAGCCGTCCACTCCTCGCGCCATGACTCCGTAGGTGGCGGACCCCCGACCCCGACTTCGGTAGGAGGCGGACCCCCGTCGGTAGGCGGCGGACCCCCGACCCCGACTGTTCACGTGTCGCGTCATAATTCGGTAGGAGGCGGACCCCCGTCGGTAGGCGGCGGAGCCCCGACGGTCGGCGTGGACGGCCCGAGGGTGGTGGGTGGTGGAGAGAGCCCGGGGTGCGGAGGCAGCGGAAACCAGA
>Ga0187863_10003559_pt1 | contig 11443 bp, 8 predicted proteins | sample June2016WEW_11_1_FD_132975 | JGI IMG/M metagenome (GOLD analysis project Ga0187863, IMG submission 132975) | Peatland microbial communities from SPRUCE experiment site at the Marcell Experimental Forest, Minnesota, USA - June2016WEW_11_10 | ecosystem: Environmental > Terrestrial > Soil >...
ATATAAAAACACACCGCAATCGTGCACAGAAAGACAGGCCACCGTCGCGGTGCGCGTGTTGCATCACTCGATCCTTTGCGCCGTTCAAGCCATCGCGAAACCGGCCCGCTGACAGCAAAAATTGACGCCGCCACCAGCAACAGCCAAGGCACCAGATGCAAAAACGTCTTCTGCGGGGTGTTCAGCAGCACCAGCGCGCCCGCCGTTCCACCCAGAAATCCGGCCAACCCCATCGTCAAAGCGAGGCGCAGATTCTTACGGATGTCCTGCCGATACGCGGCAATCGAAGTCAACTGCCCCGGCCAAAGCGCAACCGTGTTGGTCGCATTCGCCTGGATCGGCAGCATCTTCATCCCCAGCAGCGCGGGGAACAACAGAAAGGACCCGCCACCTGCCACGGCATTCAGCAAGCCGCCCAGAAACGAAGCTATCGTGAGCCAGATCCAGTGCCAGTCAAGGGAGGAAGCGCCGAGCGCGATCAAGAGCATGCGTCCTCATTGTAGAGGTCGAGGAATTGCATCTTGCGACGTGAATCGCGTGGTCAGAACCGGCCACCCTCTTGATCGCCGCGATGCAGGTCGCGAGTTCGGCCTGACCGGGAGCCAGCCCAGCCAGCCCCCAGATGGCTGCGCCCTCCAGGTCTGCCAAATCCTTTCCCGCGGCCTCTAGCCGCCCAATTCCGCGAGGGTCTCGGGACTCCGGGCTATAAAAACAAGCCACGATCGGCTCGATGGCTGAGACGTCGCCTTCCTGCACGCCTCTAACTAATTGAAAAATAAGCCGCCAGAGATTTTGCACACTTATGAGTTAAATGCACTCATATTTTATGCATCTTCTATGCTATAGTTGCCATCAGATGAGTTGAGCGGTTGGGAGTTCCCCTCCCATACCCACCAAAATTCCAATCCATCTGGAGGACTTGACATCATGGCAATCTCTCGTTGGGACCCCTTCCGGGACGTCGTTGCACTACAGAACCGCGTGAATTCGCTATTTCGCGACTTCAATGACGGAGGCGAAGGCGCGCTAACCACCGCCAGCTTTGTGCCGGCTGTCGACATTTATGAGGACGCACAGAAGGTCGTTCTGAAACTCGAGGTTCCGGGCATCGAAGAGAAAGACCTGGACGTTCGCGTCGAGAACAACACCCTGACCGTTAAGGGCGAGCGCAAGTTCGAAAAAGAAGAGAAAGAAGAGAACTTCCACCGCATCGAGCGGCGCTATGGCTCCTTCTATCGCGCCTTCACCCTTCCTTCCACCGTTGACACCGAAAACATACATGCCAGCTACAACGCCGGCGTGCTCAAACTGGAGTTGAAGAAGAAAGCCGAAGCCCAGCCCAAGCAGATCAAGGTCAACATCGGCGACAAACAAGTCACTGCAGGCGAGAAACCACACTCCGTTGCAGCGTAAAACAGGTTTTCAGTGGTCAGCTTTCGGTGGTCAGTGGCCGCGCTGCTGACCACTTGCTTTTTCAGCGAAACAGAGAAACAGTGAATCAGCGAGAAGTACTCGCCAATTGCCGTTTCGCTGGTTCTCTGTTTCACTCTCCTGTCTTTCTCGTCACTGATCACTGATAAATGAGGTACACATGGCTATTAACTGGGACAAATTTACTTTGAAATCGCAGCAGGCGATGCAGCAGGCGCAGGCCCGGGCCACCGAGTTCGGCAATCCCGAGATGCAGCCCGTCCACCTGTTGCTGTCGCTCATCGAGGACCGCGAGGGCGTCATCCCGGCTGTGCTCGAAAAGATCGGTGTCCCTACCGAGCGCCTCGAGACCGACCTGCATCAGATCGAGGAGAAACTGCCTCGTGTGGCCGGCGCTGCGACGCAGCCCGGCGTGAGCCAGGCGCTCAACAAGGTCATCGATCTGGCCTTTCGCGAGGCCCAGAACTTCAAGGACGAGTACGTCTCCACGGAACATTTGTTGCTCGGCGCGGCCCATCTCAAGGGCGATCCGTCGAGCCAGGCGCTCGTAGCCCTGGGCGCCACGCATGATGCGATTCTGAAGGCACTGACGGCAGTGCGTGGCTCGCAGCGCGTCACCGACCAGAATCCGGAAGGCAAATTCCAGGCTCTCGAGAAATACGCGAAGGACCTCACCGATCTTGCGCGCCGCGGCAAGCTCGACCCCGTCATCGGCCGCGACGAAGAGATTCGCCGCGTGATCCAGGTACTGAGCCGCCGCACAAAAAACAACCCGGTTCTCATCGGCGAACCTGGCGTTGGTAAAACCGCCATCGTCGAAGGCCTCGCGCGCCGCATCGTCTCCGGCGACGTGCCCGAGAGCCTAAAGGACAAGCGCGTCATCTCGCTTGATCTGGGATCGATGCTCGCCGGCGCAAAATATCGCGGCGAATTTGAAGATCGCCTCAAGGCCGTCCTCAAGGAAATCGAGGAGTCGAACGGGCAGATCGTGCTGTTCATCGACGAACTGCACACGCTGGTTGGCGCCGGCGCGGCCGAAGGCGCCATCGACGCGAGCAACATGCTCAAACCAGCTCTTGCACGCGGCGAATTGCGGGCCATCGGCGCAACCACGCTGAACGAGTACCGCAAATACATCGAGAAGGATGCTGCTCTCGAGCGCCGCTTCCAAATCGTCTACGTCGGCGAACCCAACGTCGAAGATACCATCGCGATTCTGCGCGGCCTCAAAGACCGTTACGAAGCGCACCACAACGTGCGCATCAAGGACTCCGCGATTGTGGCCGCGGCGACCCTGTCGCATCGCTACATCAGCGACCGTTTTCTTCCGGACAAGGCCATCGACCTCGTCGACGAGGCCGCTGCCTCTCTGGCCATCCAGATCGGCTCGGTACCGACCGAAATCGATCAGCTCGAACGCCAGGCCACCTCGCTCGAAATCGAACGTGCTGCGCTGAAGCGCGAAACCGACAAGAACAGCCGCGAGCGCATGTCTGAAGTGGAACGCGAACTGTCCTCGCTCAAGGAGCAGATCACCGCTCTGCGCGCGCGTTGGACCACGGAACGCGAAGCTATCACCCGGATGAGCGAATTGAAGAAGCGCATCGAGGCATTGCGCTTTGAAGCCGAGGAGCAAACCCGTAAGGGCCAGCTTGAGCGCGCGGCGCAGATTCAGTACGGCGAACTGCCCAAGCTCGAGGCCGAGCTGAAAAAGCTGAATGCCGTGCAAGATGGTGCGGGCAAGGACGGCAACGGCGCAGCCCGCATGCTGAAAGAGGAAGTGGACGAGGAAGACATCGCCAAAATCGTCAGCAAGTGGACCGGCATCCCCGTTTCCCGCATGCTCGAAGGCGAAGTCAAGAAGCTCGTCACCATGGAGGAGCGTCTCCGCGAGCGCGTGGTCGGACAGGATGCGGCGCTCAACGTCGTGGCGAATGCAATTCGCCGTTCCCGCGCCGGCTTGAGCGATCCCAAACGGCCCATCGGCTCGTTCATTTTTCTGGGACCAACGGGCGTCGGCAAGACAGAAACGGCCCGCGCGCTCGCAGAGTTCCTCTTCGACGACGAGCAGGCCATGATACGCATCGACATGAGCGAGTACATGGAGAAGCACGCCGTAGCTCGCTTGATTGGCGCGCCTCCTGGATACGTCGGCTATGACGAAGGAGGGCAGCTAACCGAAGCCATACGGAGAAGGCCCTACGCAGTAGTTCTCTTCGACGAAATTGAGAAGGCACATCCGGATGTCTTCAACATCCTGTTGCAGGTGATGGACGACGGACGCCTGACCGACTCGAAAGGTCGTACGGTTGATTTCAAGAACACGGTGTTGATCATGACGTCGAATCTCGGCGCAGCGTTCCTGGCCGGCGAATCGCTCAAAACAGAGCATGACTTCGACATGGCGCGCGAATCTGTGATGCGGACGCTGCGCGAGCACTTCCGGCCGGAGTTCCTCAACCGCGTCGACGATATTGTGATCTTCCGTCCGCTCGGCCACGCGCAGATGAGCCAGATCCTCGAGCTGCGGCTGAACGAGGTGCGCAAGCTGCTCGAAGACCGGCAGATTTCATTCGAGCTGACCGAGGCGGCGCGGCAGTTGATTTTGGCTGCCGGATCTGATGCGGCCTACGGTGCGCGTCCATTGAAGCGTGCGTTGCAACGGATGGTGCAGGATCCGCTGGCGATGAAGATTCTCGACGGCGAAATCCTGCACGGCGCGCATGTCCGTATCGACGCCGATCGCAACAGCAACCAGTTGCGCTTCGAGCCGATGGGCCGCGAAGCCATGGCCTAAGCCACCTACGGTGCGGCAGACGCTACCGGGCCACATTGTATCAACGAACTTAACCCTGCAATTGCAAATGCCTCGGAGTGCTTGCTTTGAGGCATTTTTGCTGGCTGCGTGCTTGGGGAAAGGGCACAAACCTACAGTCTGCGCAAAACTCAATCCATCTGAAATTAGAAGGCTTTAGCCACTGGCCGGGTGCCCCATCCTAGCCGCGCCTTTGCGGCGAGGGTGGGATAGCACAACCCCCGGCCAGCCCCTTTCACCCCGGTCGCCACGGTTCTCCCGTAGGGAGAAAATGAGAATAGCCCAGGGCAGAGCGATGCGACGCCGTGGGTCAGTCGCCCACTGAGAGTCCGCCGCCCCGTAGGTGGCGGCGCGAAAGCGATAAGTCCGTCCGGATCTCCAAATCGGAAGATCCGGACTATTCTCTTCAGAGTTCGCGAACTCGCCCGTGCCAAACGCTCAGGCGCGATGAAGCAGTTCGCGAATCTCGTTGTGCCCGCCCTCGGCTGCCCAACTCCCCGGCGTCGCATTGAACTTCGCATCCCGAAGGTTCAAGTTGGCGCCATGATGCAATAGAAACTCGACCGTATCCCGATGCCCGTTGATTGCCGCCCAATGCAAGCCCGTCCCGCCAAAGACCCCTTGTGCGTCGATGTCGGCGCCGCGCTCAAGCAAAAGCGCCGCGACCTCGGTGTGGCCGTTGCGGCACGCACGATAGAACGCATCGGAGAGGACATCTCCCTTCATGCGGGCTGAGTCCGCTACCCAATGATCGTCGGGCTCCGCGGGAACCGCCCGCCTGCCTGCCGCCTGATTTTGTGTGCCCGAATCGAGCAGCTTGCGAACCAGTTCGATCTTCCCGAGGCTCGCCGCCATCAAGAAGTCCATCCCCTGCGCGCCATGAGCCAGTAGCAGATCGGCAACCTTAGTGCTGCCCATGGTTGCCGCCCAATCAAGTGGCGTTGCGCCCCAGGACGTTTTGGCCTCAAGATCCGCGCCCGCGTTCAGCAGCGCCTGAGCCGTGTCCGGGTCATCCCGCTCGGCTGCCCAATGAAGCGGCGTTTTGAGAAGATCGTCCATCGCTTTGAACTCGGCGAGGAAGCGCTACGCGGCCTCCTCCTTCGTTACTTGCCCAGCGTGGCCTCAATCGCCGCCGTAACCTCGGGCGAATCGGGTTTCACCGCCGGCTCAAACCGCGCCACCGGGTTGCCGTTGCGATCGAAGAGGAACTTGGTGAAGTTCCACTTGATGTCTCCGCCGATCTGCGGATTCGCCGATTTGCTGGTCAGGAACTGGTAGAGCGGCGTCTCGTCGTCGCCCAGCACCGACACTTTGGACATCATGGGAAATGTCACGTTGTACTTGTTGCTACAGAATTTCTTGATCTCCTCGTTCGTGCCCGGCTCCTGTTGAGCAAAATTGTTGGCCGGGATGCCGACGATAACCAGCCCCCGGTCCTTGTATTTTTCGTAGACCGCTTCGAGTCCCGCGTACTGGGGCGTAAACCCGCACTTGCTGGCCACGTTCACCAGCAGCACCACCTTGCCGTGGTAGCTCTTCAGGCTCACCTGCTCACCGTCAATCGATTTCATCGTGAAGTCGTAAATGCTGTGCGCCTCGGCGCCGGCTACGGCGGCGGCGATCGTTAGTATCAACGTCAGGACAAGCTTGCGCATTCGTGTTCTCCTCAACTCAGGTTTGCACTCGATCATACGAGGTGGAGCGCCAAAAAATTGTTAGGAAATTGTCACCAACGCGCAGACTCTGCCGTCGCTGCACGGCGCAAACCTTCGAGTTCGAAGCCGCTGTCGAACATTGCGGAGAATTTCGCCGCTGCGCGCACAATGATCTAGGGAGTCATGTCCAATCCATTCTCGCGGCAGCGGCGGTACTCCGACAAAAGAAACGGGGATTGCAACCCCATCAGAGTGAAGACTTTAAGATCTAATCGTATTTAGAATGAGATCTTTGCGAGAGATCCCGCATTCCTAACCCGCGCAATAAGAGGACTTTGCGGAAAATCGGCGGAGGGGGTGCCGGGGAGGGGGCCTCTACTGCCGCAGCTCCACGAGCGTAGCCCCCTGCCCGCCCTCGTTCTGCGGAGCTTCGGCAACACCGGCCACATGCGGATGGCTCTTCAAGAACTCCCGAACCCCGCGGCGCAGAATCCCAGCTCCATGCCCATGAATTACGCGCACCCGCGGAAGCCCGGCGAGAAACGCGCGATCAAGGTACCTTTCCAATTCCTCGGTCGCTTCATCAACGCTGCGCCCAATGAGGTTGATCTCCATACGTATTTCGTCCGTGTTGGCGCTGGTCACGGTGACGTGCACGTTCTTCTGCCGACGTGCGGCGGCCAGCGGGTCGGCCTTCGCCTGCCTCGCCTCAGCGGCGGAGCCTCTTGCATCGGCAAGGTCCGACCGCTGTACCCGCATCTTGATCGGTCCCAGCGCCACTTCGAATAAGTCTTTCTCCACTTCGCGCTGCACCGTGGCAATCTTGTTCATCGACTTCAGCAACACCTGATCGCCGGTGGCAATGTGCTTCAGCAGATGAGGCTGGGCATTGGCATCGCCCTGATCGGCGCCCGTGCGATGCGCGACCACGGTCTGATTGAAGCTCTCTTGAAACTCGCGCCGCAGCCGATTGATGCGCCGTTCCGCTTCTTTGGAAAGTTTCTGCTGCGCCGCGCGGTCCTCGATCGCCCGCACGTTCTCCCGCATCTGAAATTCGAAATCCTTCAACAGCGAAGCCAGTTTGGCCTCAAGGTCGCGCGTGCGATTGCGCAGTTCCACATCGCCCTCGCGCGCAAGTTTCGCTCGTTCCTGATTCAGCGCGTATTGCTGTTCGCGTGCCTTTTTCTGTTCGACCTCGAGGGCGACAAGGTCGTTATGCAATTTGTCGAGGAAGCGCGCAATATCCACCTGCTGCGAGCCAAGCCTCTCGCGGGCCGCGGCGATGATGCCGCGATTCAAGCCCAGCCGCTCCGCTGTCTGAATTCCCGCCGAAGCGCCTGGAACGCCCAGCCGCAGATGATAGTTGGGAACCAGCGTGACTTCATCCACACCGGCCGCCGCATTCAGCACCCCAGGTGTGTTCGCGGCATAGACCTTGAGCGAAGTGTGATGCGTCGAGATAAGCGACCACGCGCCCGATTCGAGAAAGAAGCCGGCAACAGCCACGGCGAGCGCCGAACCTTCTTCGGGATCGGTGGCAGAGCCAAGTTCATCGAGCAGTACAAGCGAATGCGCATCAGCTAGCCGCGAAAGACGATCGAGATTCAGGATGTGCGCCGAAAAGGTCGACAGCTCCGCTTCAATGGATTGCGCATCGCCGATGTCTGCCAGAAATGCCGTGAACACAGGAAAACTCGCCGCCTCGGCAGGCACAGGAACGCCTGCCTGCGCCATCATTGCCAGCAACGCCGTCGTCTTCAGCGTAACCGTCTTGCCGCCCGTATTTGGTCCGCTGATGATCAGTTGGCGAGCATCCCTTGTAAGTTCGAGCGTGAGCGGAACAACGTGACCGCCCGTCGTGCGCAGGTGCTTTTCGAGCAGCGGATGGCGAGCCGCATTGAGCGTCAACTTCTCCGGCGTCAGCGATGGCTGAACGCAGTTGTAGTCACGCGCGAAACGCGCGCGGGCTAGAAGGCTATCGACAAGTGCAAGCACGCGCGCGCCATCGACGAGCGATTCGGCATAACCGCCCACCTGCCGCGTAAGGGCGACAAAGATGCGGTGAATCTCGGCTTGCTCTTCTTCAAGCAGCCGCACCAGTTCGTTGTTTTGCTCGATGGTTTCGAGCGGCTCGACATAGACCGTCTGCCCCGATGAACTGGCGCCATGCACAACGCCCGAAACGCGACGCTTGAGCTCACTGCGCACCGGAATGACGAAGCGGTCGCCGCGAATAGTGATGACATCGTCCTGTGTGGCGCCATCCGCGGACAGCTTGCGCAGGGCGGAACGCAACGACTCTTCAATCACGCGCTGTTGCCGTTCTTGTTCGCGGCGAATGCGATTCAGTTCCGGTGATGCATCGTCGGCCAGCGTGCCATCGGGTTGGATCTTGCGCTCGATCGATTCAGCCAACGGACGCAAGCCTTGCGTTAAACCAGCCGACAGCCCCGACAGCCCCGGCAGTCTTCCGACTAATCGAGCAGGCGGAGACTGCAGCATCGATTGCCAAGCGGCGACGTCGTTCGCGAGCCGCGCGACAGCCTGCAATTCCTTGGCTTCCAAAGCCGCCTCTGGAATGCGCGCCTTGGACGCGAGTTCCGTGGGATCGAAAAGTCCGCCCAGCGGAATCGACACTTGTTCGCCCAGCATGAGGCGGACTTCGCCGGTCAGGCGATGCTGACGGGGGATCCACTCTTCGTCGGTGGAAGGGCGCAGCGAAAGGATCGCTGCCCGACCGATCGCCGATGCGGCGAAACCGGAAACAAGGGAGAGTAATGGCTCCCACTCGAGAGCGGCGAGGTCGGCATTCTCAACCGGGGACGGAATTGGGTCGAGCAGCGCCATAGTAACAACTATCTTACGGTGTTATCAACGCAACCATCGCGATGAGCGCTCGATGCCACTGAAGCGCCTTATGTGGAGGAAGCCGGTGTGCTTGATTTTGGTGCGGAATCCGAAGACGTTGACGTAGACTCCGACGATGCCGGCTTTGTCGAAGAGTCCGAAGCCGCGGGCTTACTGTCGCTTTTGCTATCGGCCGCAGGCGAAGCCTTGGCATCGGTCGAATTGTTATCGGATGAACTTGATGCAGACTTGGGCGCGTAGTCGTTGACATACCAACCCGCGCCTTTGAACTGAAGCGCAGGAGCCGTCAGCGGACGCTCGAGCACGCCCTGGCATCTGGGACACTCCGACTCGGGTGTGGCATTAAAGCTCTGTATCTTTTCGAACTGATAGCCGCACTTTGTGCAGCGATAGGCATATAAGGGCAAAGTCCTGTGAGCCTCCGGCGAAGAATATCGCTTCTTCTATTGTACCGGCAGGGCGGCAGCTCGCTTCAACGCATGCCGCCGCTGGTTTCGCGCTCTTCTGCCATGCTCAATGAACGGTAATCGGAACCGACGCGACGTGATTCTCCCACGCCAGCGTTATTTTGCCGCCGTTCCCGCTGTCGCCATCGACTGTCCAAAGCAGATCCTCGACGACCGCCGCCGGTTTACCCATCTTCATTTTTACGCGGCCAAGGTCCTGTGTTCCGTCATAAGCCAGACCCCATTCTCCCGTCTTCCTATTGACTATCAATGTCCAGTTGTCAGGATCGGAGATGTCGACGAAGAGGGTGTAGGCGCCCTTGGGAACCATGAGGTCGCCAATCATAAGGTCGGCTTCAGTTTTGAGAGTAGTGGCGGCGTTGGCTCCGGCGCGCCAGATTGGGTACTGCGAGCCGTGTGCTGTCTTAATGAGGCCGTCGCTGGTAAAGACATGGCCTTCGCGCCCTTTGACGCGGGGCGAGTTGTAGCTTATTGTGACCATTTTGCCCCCAATCGTTCCGGTCGCGGTCTCCGGCGGGCTTGCCGGCGGATTTTGTTGAGCGGAGAGGCTACAGGTGGCGGCAATCAGGACGCCAGCACACATCAACAGACGGTTCATAAAGAGTCTCCTCCGGCAAAGCCCGCTCCAGGAGCGGACGGTTTCGCCGCGAGAATTGTCGCACCGCGCACCTTCCTCGGCAAAGCTCGCGTACTCGCCGCGAGGCAGTGGCCTGTTATGATGCGGCGCAAGGCATTGCATGCAGCAGACCCGTACACAAGGATCGCCTGGCGAAAGATTTCGCGCCGCCATGCGTGCCGAGAAGCCGTTGCAAGTGGCGGGGGCCATCAACGCCTATACAGCGCGCATGGCGGAGGCGACAGGTTTCCGGGCGTTGTATCTCTCTGGCGGAGGCGTGGCCGCGAATTCGCTGGGCATGCCGGACTTGGGACTAAGCACCATGGACGATGTGCTCATCGACGTACGGCGCATCACGGACGCGTCGAATCTTCCGTTGCTGGTGGATATTGATACGGGCTGGGGCGGCGCATTCAATATCGCGCGCACCATTCGCTCCATGATCAAGGCGGGGGCGGCTGCCGTCCATATCGAGGATCAAGTCAGCGCAAAACGCTGCGGCCATCGTCCGGGCAAGGAACTCGTGGCAGCGGATGAGATGGTGGATCGCATCAAGGCAGCGGTGGACGCGCGCACCGACGAGCAATTTGCAGTAATGGCACGAACCGACGCCCTCGCGAATGAGGGCGCCGATGCGGCAATCGATCGTGCAAAGGCCTATGTAGCAGCGGGCGCCGACATGATCTTTGCTGAAGCTGTGACGGAATTGAAAATGTATACGAGGTTTCGCGAGACAGTGGGAGTTCCGATCCTGGCCAACATCACGGAGTTTGGTCAGACGCCGCTTTTTACGCGAGAGGAACTCGCGGGCGCCGGTGTCGACATTGTTTTGTATTGCTGCGCGGCATACCGCGCAATGAATGCTGCAGCATTAAAAGTCTACGAAACGATCCGCACAGAGGGCACGCAGAAGCACATGATTCCACTGATGCAAACTCGTGACGATCTCTATAAGTTCCTCGACTACCACGCGTACGAAGAGAAGCTCGACGCACTCTTCACGAAAGAGAAGAAGAACCTGTGAATCGATTCAACCTGTAACAATTTTTCAAGCGCCGCGGAGGTCCGCATGAGTATGCACGAGGCCACGCCACCGGCATTCCGGCCCAAGAAGTCTGTCGCTCTGTCTGGTACGCCGGCCGGGAACACTGCGCTGTGCACGGTGGGACATAGTGGCAACGATCTGCACTATCGCGGCTATGACATCAAGGATCTGGCAGCACACTGCGAATTTGAAGAAGTGGCGCACCTGCTGGTTCATGGCAAGCTGCCCACTTCACATGAACTTCATGCGTACAAATCCAGCTTGCGGCCGTTGCGCAGCTTGCCCGCCGCGGTAAAGCAAGCCCTCGAATTGCTGCCGCCGACGGCGCATCCCATGGACGTGTTGCGCACAGGTGTTTCGATGCTGGGCTGCGTGCTGCCGGAGGGCGCGAGCCACAGCAATGACGGAGCGCGCGTGATTGCGGATACGCTTCTCGCTTCGCTCGGTTCGATGCTGCTGTACTGGCATCAGTACGCGCGCAATGGCAGACGCATTGAGGTAGAGCGCTTCGAAGATTCCATCGCCGCGCATTTTCTTCACTTGCTG
>Ga0187863_10003566_pt1 | contig 11433 bp, 7 predicted proteins | sample June2016WEW_11_1_FD_132975 | JGI IMG/M metagenome (GOLD analysis project Ga0187863, IMG submission 132975) | Peatland microbial communities from SPRUCE experiment site at the Marcell Experimental Forest, Minnesota, USA - June2016WEW_11_10 | ecosystem: Environmental > Terrestrial > Soil >...
AGGTAATAAGGAGCTTCCGGCTCGACGGCTCCGAGCCCATGAACCGTGGCGAACGTGGGAACGTTCAGGTGATCGAGCAGGCGCCGCAGATCAGGAATCGCTTCCGAAAGTTTGGCTCCGGCGCCGACCAGTGCGACCGGCTTTGACGATTGCTGCAGCATCGCGACGATGGTGTCGGTGAAGCTTCCGTCGGCTTTCGCGTCGGCGGGCCGCGCGTGCGGCGTGAACTTCACCGGACCTGAGAATTCTTTCTTCGCCTTCAGCATGTCCGTGGGAATGTCGATCACCACAGGACCGGGACGTCCGCTACGCGCCCAGTGGAAGCCTTCGGCAATCACCTCGGGAATTTCGTCGATGGTGCGAACGAGGCGGCTCCACTTGGTGAGCGAGAGCGTCACGCCGAATACATCCGTCTCCTGAAATGCATCGGTCCCGATCAGCGCACTGCGAACTTGTCCGGTGATGCAGACAAGCGGAACGGAATCCATCTTCGCGTCGGCAATGCCGGTAACGAGATTCGTCGCGCCCGGACCGCTGGTCGCCATCGCGACGCCGACCTTGCCGGTGACGCGCGCGTAGCCTTCTGCCGCGAATACCGCGCCCTGCTCGTGCCGCGTGAGGACATGACGAACGCCGCTGCCATCAAGCGCATCGTACAACGGCATGATCGCGCCGCCGGGATACCCGAATACCAAGTCCACGCCCTCGGCGCGCAGGCACTGCAGAACAATGTCCGCTCCCTTAAGCATTCACCACCTGTTTGGTGTCGCTCGGAGCGGGAGCAGTCTTCTTGCCTTCTTTGGGCAGCCAGCTCATCATGCTGCGCAGTTGCGCGCCTACAATTTCGATGGGATGCTGCTTCTCGCTTTCGCGCAGCTTATTGAAATTCGGGCAGCCGGCTTTGTTCTCGGCAATCCATTCCTGGGCAAATTTTCCGGACTGGATGTCGGCCAGCGTCTTCTTCATCGCCTGCCGTGTGGCGTCGCCGACAACTTGCTCACCGCGCGTCAGGTCGCCATACTCGGCCGTGTTTGAGATGGAGTAGCGCATGCGGGCCAATCCACCTTCGTAGATCAGGTCGACGATCAGCTTCACCTCGTGCAGGCATTCAAAGTAAGCAATCTCAGGTGCGTAGCCGGCTTCGACGAGAGTTTCGAATCCCTTCTTGATCAGCGAAGTCAGACCACCACAAAGCACTGCCTGCTCGCCGAAGAGATCACTTTCGGTTTCTTCCTTGAACGTGGTCTGCAGAACACCGGCGCGAGTTGAACCGATGCCGTGCGCGTAAGCGAGTCCAAGTTCGTGCGCGTGGCCGCTGGCATCTTGATGGATCGCCAGCAGTGCGGGAACGCCGCGGCCTTCTGTATACACGCGGCGCACGAGGTGACCGGGGCTCTTGGGCGCGATCATCACGACGTCGACGTCGTCCGGCGGCACGATGGTCTTAAAATGGATGCTGAAGCCGTGCGAAACGCCGAGCACTTTGCCGGGATGCAGATAAGGCTTGATGGACTTCTCGTAGAGTTCGCCTTGGGTTTCGTCGGGAGTGAGCACGTGGATCCAGTCGGCGCGTTTGGCGGCCTCGTCTGGAGCGACGACGACCATGCCGTCGGCTCGCGCTTGCTGAGCGCTGGGCCGGTTGGGGTCGAGACCAATGATGACTTTGTGTCCGCTGTCACGGAGATTCTGGGCCTGAGCGTGTCCTTGGCTGCCGTAGCCGAGGATGGCGATCGTTTTGCCCTTCAGCGCTTCGGGCTTGGCGTCGCGTTCATAAAAAATAGTGACCACCAGTGTGCTCCTCTCGATGTTGCTCTTTTCGGACAAGGGAAATGAAAGGCCCTTGATGTTGGGGCTCGAACTGCGCCGGCAGGCCGAGGCCCTGATTCCCGCAAACCGACCGGTCGGTCGGTATCTGGAAATGCTACCTGTCTGCCTTTCGAGTGTCAAGCGGGAAGTCTGGTTCGCACTTGTCCACGGAGCGGGCCCCTCGGTGGCTTTCCCGGCTCCAACTGTTTACCATGGCACGCGATGGCACGCGAAACTCTCGTGGATTCCCGGCAAGAGATATTGCGAACCGCAGCGCGGCTGTTCCAGCAGCGCGGGTACGACGCGACGTCGATGAATGACGTGGCGGCCGCGCTCAAGCTCAGCAAGGGCGGGCTCTATCACCACTTTCAGAGTAAAGACGAAATCCTGTTCGAGATCATGAATCACGCTATGGAGATCACGCAGGAGCGTGTGCTGAATCCGGTGCGGGGGATAGCTGACCCCGAGGAGCGGTTGAGGGCGTTGATCCGGCTGCACATCGAAGTTGTACTCAGCCCGCGGGATCGGGAAATTACGGTCATGCTGCATGAGAATCACCCCCTGCCGCCGACGCTGCGAAAAAGGATCAATACGCGCAAGAAGGAATACATTCATTTCGTGGAAAACCTGATGGCCGACGTGCAAAGGGTGCGGCGGGCGAAGGGCGGGGTCAGCCCGCGCGCAGCGGCTTTCGCGCTGCTGGGTATGATCAACTGGATTTATCAATGGTACAAGCCGGAAGGCGACCTGCAGACGCACAACCTGATCCCGCAGTTCACCGATCTGGTCTTCGGAGGAATTCTGGCGTGAAGGCCTGGTTCGGCACGGTCGCCAAGATCGATCAGGAGCGCGCTGCCAGCGGCAAGCTATACCGTGAGTTTCTGCGGAAGGAATCCATGAGCGCTGGGCTCTATGTGCTGCCTCCCGGATCGACGGATCCGCAGCGCCCGCATCATGAAGATGAGATGTACTACGTTGTTCGAGGCCGCGGGCGATTCCGTGCCGGCGAGGAGGACCGCGAAGTATCGGTGGGAAGCGTGCTCTTCGTAGCGTCCGATGAACAGCACCGCTTTTACGACATTGCAGAAGAGCTCGCGGTGCTGGTTTTCTTCGCGCCCGCAGAAAGCTAGCCGAGCGCACTTCTTCATGGAATACCAGATTCTTCCCATGTTGCCGGATCGCTGGCCGGCAGTTCGCGAAATCTATGGCGAGGGCATCGCCACGGGCAATGCCACATTTGCGACCGAGCTACCTGATTGGGAGAGGTGGGACAGCGGCCATCGCAGGGACTGCCGGTTGGTTGCGCTGGAGCCGATCGGGAGCGCAACGGAGCGGGGGGGGGCAGCATCCAAGTTTTGGGCTGGGCAGCGCTGAGCCCGGTGTCGAGCCGCCATGTATACCGGGGAGTGGCCGAAGCTTCCGTCTACATTGCAGCGGCTGCGCGCGGCCGCGGTGTCGGCAAGTCGTTGCTGCAAGCTTTGGTGCAGGAGTCGGAAGTCAATGGCATCTGGACGTTGCAAGCGGGAATCTTCCCGGAGAATGCCGCTAGCATCGCGCTGCACAGATCATGCGGATTCTGCGAAGTCGGCATCCGGCGGCGCATCGGCAAACTCGGAGACGTGTGGCGAGATGTTCAGTTGCTCGAGCGGCGCAGTTCCAAAGTAGGCGTCTAGCTTTAGAGTCGTTAGACGGCTACTTGTGCGACGGAATCCAGTAAACCTCTTCTTTCACCGATCCCCTATCTGTGAAGCCACGCCGCTTCAGGATCGCCTTGCTGTGCTCGATCATCTCCGGATGTCCGCAGATATAGGCCACGGTATTGCTGGCATCGAGTTCCCAGTGGTCGGCGTATTTGCGCAGGATGTCGTCGGCGCGGCCGATCTCGCCCGGCCAGTCCGCGTGATCCCACGGACGGCTCACGGTTGGTACATACTTGAACCACGGCAATTCTTTGTCGAACTGGTTCAGTTCCTCCAAGTACCCGAATTCCCACGGGCGGCTTGCGCCATTGAGTAAATAGAGTTGGTGCTTGCCGTCGAAACGTCCTTCTTTCCAATCTTTGGACAGTGTGCGCACATAGCTGACGAACGGAGCCACGCCGGTGACGGTGGAGATCAGCAGGTGGTTCGTCTTTCCGTTAGTCAAGTCGAGCGAGAACTTTCCTTTGGGGACTTTGCGCATCAGCAACTGGTCGCCGGGTTGCAGTTTGTACAGAAGCGGCGTGAGTGCGCCTTCGGGCACGAGTTCAAAGAAGAATTCGACTTCATCTTCGGCCGGGGACGACGCGATGGAATATGGGCGCTCGACGCGCTTGCCGTTGTGTTCGACTCCGAGCGTGGCATACTGGCCGGGGACAAAATTGAATTCGCCTCCGCTGCGGATGCGGAACATCCACAAGTCGGGAGCGAAGTCGACACGCCGGGTGACCTGCGCGTGGAAAAATTTTTCGTCTGGAATCGTCGTCATCTCTCTCTACCGTCCAATTTTCTGTCCAAACTATCTCGCGCCGTCCAAGGAACTGGACTGCTTACAATCCCGGAATAGTGCTTGGATGTTTGGCCGTACGTCCGCGACTCCGCAATGCAAATCAGGGTCCAACCGAACGGTCGTACGGTGAATCGAGTTGCGATATCCTAACGGGATTCCAGCGATTTGGGAAGAGGCATCTTTCCGTTTGCGCGTTGTTGCGTACGACTGCGGCCCGTCGAAACGCCTCCCCAGCTAGCGAGCCACAGAGTCGGGGGAGGCTTCTTCCGCGGCCAGTTGTTCCAGCACTGTGCGCATCGCTCGCAGGACATCTTCCGCGGCCGTGGCCTTGAGCACGAATTTCAACATTCCATCTGGAGTGAACTGGGCGCCTTTTTGCGCAGATACGAACCGCGCCAGATGCTCGGGATCGACGGCCGCGTTCTGACGGAACTTGAAGGTGACGAAATCGCGCTTACGCTCGATCGCATTCACGCCGACACGCATGCACAGCAGTTTCAGCGAAGCGTAGTCGAGCAGGTTGCGGACAGCCGGCGGCGGAGGCCCGTAACGATCTTCCGCCTCGGACGCCACATCGGAGAGCTGAGATTCGGTTTCCACTCCGGCCACGCGCTTGTACATTCGAAGCCGCTGGTTTTCTTCAGGGATGTATTCGCCGGGAATCCGTATGTTGAGACCGAGGTTGAGTTGAGTTTCGGCCTCATCGGGACCGGCTTCACCCTTCATTTCGCGGACGGCCCGGTCGAGCATTTGCGTATAGAGCTCGAATCCGATGGCTTCGATGTGTCCACTCTGCTCTCCGCCGAGTAGGTTTCCCGCGCCGCGCAGTTCGAGATCGAGTGCGGCAATCTTGAATCCGGCGCCCAGGTCTGAGAATTCCTTCAATGCTGCGAGTCGCCGGCGCGCGATCGGAGTGAGTTCGACTTCCTTCGGGATGAGCAAGTACGCGTACGCGCGGCGGTTCGATCGTCCGACGCGTCCGCGCAACTGGTAGAGCTCGGAGAGTCCCAAACGGTCGGCGCGGTTGATCAGGATCGTGTTGCAGAGTGGTATGTCGAGTCCATTCTCGATGATCGTCGTTGCAACGAGAATGTCGGCTTCGTGGTGCATGAAGCCGAGCATCACTTTTTCGAGCTCGGTTTCGCCCATCTGTCCGTGGCCAACCGTGATGCGCGCTTTCGGGATCAGTTCTTGAAGCTTGGCGGCGATCTCCCAGATGCTGTCGACGCGGTTGTGAACGAAGTACACCTGGCCTCCGCGCTCGAGTTCCTGCTCGATGGCCGACTGGATCAGCTTGTCGTCCCAGCTGGCGACGACCGTTTGAATCGCCATGCGGTCTTTGGGCGGAGTCTCAATCACGCTCATGTCGCGTAGGCCGACGAGCGACATGTGCAGCGTGCGCGGAATCGGCGTGGCCGACATCGTGAGCACATCGACCTGTTTGCGCATCTGCTTGATCCGTTCCTTGTGGCGCACGCCGAAGCGCTGTTCCTCGTCGACGATCAGCAGGCCGAGATCTGCGAACTTCAGATCCTTCGAAAGAATTCGGTGAGTACCGATGAGAACGTCGATCTTGCCGGCTTCGGCTTTTTGCAGAATTTCTTTCTGCTGCTTCGGGTTGCGAAAGCGGCTGATCATTTCGATCGTGACGGGAAACGGTCCAAAGCGCTGCTTGAACGTCTCGTAGTGCTGGAAGGCGAGGACCGTAGTCGGCGCGAGCACCGCGACTTGCTTATTGTCGCTGATGGCTTTGAAGGCAGCGCGCATGGCTACTTCCGTCTTGCCGTAGCCGACATCGCCGCAGAGCAGCCGGTCCATGGGCAGAGACGATTCCATGTCGCGTGTCACGTCGGCGATGGCTTGCGCCTGGTCTTCGGTTTCGTTGAACTCGAACGCGTCTTCAAACTCGCGTACGAATTCGTTGCCGGCCGGGAACGCGTGACCCTGCGCCGCTTTGCGTTGAGCGTAGAGTTTCAGAAGTTCGTCGGCCATATCTTTCATGGCCTTGCGCACGCGGGATTTGGTTTTGGCCCATGCCTGCGTGCCCAGATGGCTGAGCGCGGGCTTGGCGCCTTCCGACGACCGGTATTTCTGAATCAGATCCAGGCGTGTCAGCGGAACATAGAGGCGCGCGCCCTCCGCATATTCCAGCAGCATGAACTCCGAGTTTCCGTCGCCCTGATTGATTTCCTTTAGGCCCTGATACTGTCCGATGCCATGCTCGACGTGGACGACGTAGTCTCCAACTTGCAAGTCGCGGAAGTCAGAGAGAAATGCGGAGACCTTGGACTTCTGTCGCTGCGGCCGCGAGACCACTGCTTCAGACTCGTCGAACAGGTCGCGGGCGCCAAAAACGGCGAGGTGCGCGTCGGGGAAGACAACGCCGTCGGGCACGTACGCTTTGGCGAGCGTGGTGGTGTGGACTTCTCCAGCGAAATAGCTGGTCTCATCGGCATAGCTCTCGCCCCCGCGGGTGCGGCTGCCGAGTTTGAAGCTTACGTTGTATTCGGTGAAGATGTCGGCCAGTCGCTCCACTTCACCGGTGTTCGGCACCGAGAACAAAACCTGATTTCCTGCCGCGGTGAGCTTTTGTACTTCTTCGAGCATCGCAGGAACCGCGCCATGGAAGCGCGGCGTGGGCTGCGTGAGGATGGTGAGGGCTGAGTCCGCATCTTCGCTGCGCGTGATTCCGAGATGTTCGAGGTCCGCTCCCGTCAGCGAAGTAACCTTCTGCCACCAGCCATCCGGGGGGAGATAGAGATCCGTCGGGCGGACGAGGTTGCCGACGCCGCTGCGCTCGTGCGCTTCCTCGACGCGCGTCCAGAAGCGGTCGAACTCGGTGCGGAGAAGGTCCGGCTCGTCAAGCAGAACAGCCGCGTTGGGCAGAAGATCGAAGACAGTGCGGTCTGAGCCAGCGACGGGAGCATAGAATTCCCATCCGGGAAAAACGGTGACTCCGCCGGAGCGCACCGCGGCTTCGACGATTTCTTCGCTGCCTGTGATGCGCTTGCCGGAAAGACGGGTGTGAATTGCGCCCAGCAGTTGATCGCTGACCGGAGTTTCGGTGAGCGGCAGCAGAAGAGCCTCGTCCATCGGATTCGACGAACGTTGCGAAGTAGGATCGAATCGTCGAATCGATTCGACTTCGTCGCCAAAAAACTCAATGCGTACAGGCCGTTCGGCTTCTGGCGAGTAAACGTCGAGGATGCCTCCACGCAGCGCGTACTGGCCCGGCATTTCGACGACATCGGTGGAGGTATAGCCGACAGTGTTCAAATGCGCCAGCAGGTTGTCGAGGTCGAAGGACTCGCCGCGGCGCAGCGTGCGAGCGAGGTCGGTGTAGTACTCGGCCGAGCGTTGCAAAATTGCAGTCGCGGCGATCGGAGTGACCACGATCGACGCTTTCCCCGTGGCAATCTTCCAGAGAGCAGTTGCGCGTTCTTCCTGGAGTTCGGGATGCGGCGAAAGATTCTGGAATGGCAGCACGTCGCGGGCAGGAAGTGCGACCACGGCCTCAGGATCGCAGGCGGCGGTCAGGTCGCAAAATCCGCGCAGCACGGGGACGAAATCCTCAATCGCCCGGTTGTCGTTGACGACGACGATCAGCGGGCGTTCGGCGGCACGCCGCAACAGCACGAGCAGCAGGGCTTTGGCCGTAGGTGAGAGTCCGGAGACACGGATGCGCCCCGTGCCCTCTTTGAGGTGGGAGGCTGCACGCGTGAAGCCGGGAAGCAATTCTACGTCCGTGAAGAGTTCGCGGACGAAGGGAAGAAGCATCGCCTTTTGATTTTAGCAGGAATGACCCGCGCTGCCGGTTTCGAACGCCTTAGCGTTTGCCGTAATCCCGGAAGTGCTCGGGGCGAGCAGAGACTTTGTACATTTTTCCGTATGTCTCCGGCATTCCCGCGACTGAACAATGCCTCTGGCGAAATCACTGGATACGATATCGACACGAACGGTGTATATCACGGTTTTCTCCGGATCCCGTAAGTCCGGTCGCAAACGCGTCGCGTTCTCACAAGGGCGGCTGATTCGGAGTTGATCAGTGCCCCGCCCTGCCTCGGATACTGAGCTCCGCCTCCGTCGACACGTCTGACAGCGTCATGTGCAGCGCGTGCTGCTTTGCATCGTACGTGGTTTTCAGTGGATACGTGCTGCCGGAGAACTTGGCTTCGGCATGTGCCGACGGCCAGTCGTACACGACGACCTCAATAAACTTCCACCACGGAGTATAAGAGCCTTCCCGCGCGCGGAACTTCAGGCGCATCGAGTTGGCGTCGGATTCGCAGCTGATGCTCTGACGCAGGTACTTGCCCTGCTGATACTGCAGAGTGTGTCCGTCGTCGAGGTAAAGCGCACCGCTGCACCGCGGACCAGGATAGACGCGGAGCTGCAATGGACCGCTTGGAGTTTCTTCCGTGTTCTGAATCAGAGGCTGCATCGGCAGGATGCTTCCGCCGCGCACATACACAGGAAGCGTCTTCAGTGCGGGATGAATCGAGTGTGGCCATTGGAAACCAGTCGTGCCTCCGGTCTTCGCGATGTCGTTCGCGACTACATCGATGGGCGGGCCGTGCGGTTGCGGCGGCATCTTTTCGCCCGTCCAAAAGTCATACCAGGGCCCCTCGGGGAACGACACCACATAGTCATTCATCATTTCAGCAAACGGCGGTGGAGCGATCAGCAGATCTGGACCGAGCATAAATTCGGTATCCACGTTGTCGAAGCCCGGAGAATTCGGTGCGTAGATCTCGGGAAATTCAAGAAAGACCGGGCGCATCAGAGGCAGCCCGGTTCGCGAAGCCTCGTCCGCGAGAGCATAGAAGTAAGGCAGAAGCTGATATCGAGTCTCAATGTAATGACGGCGGATGGTTTCCAGCTCCAGCCCGTTGTTCCAGATCTCATGCGGCAGGCTGCCCTTGGTCGCATGATCGCGGAAGAAAGGCGAGAAGGCTGCCTGTTCCACCCACCGCGTGAGCAGTTCAGGAGAAGGAGAGCCGTTGAATCCGCCGACGTCGGCGCCAACGAACGAGATGCCGCTGATGCCGAGGTTGAGCACCATCTGCGTGGCGAGACGAAGATGGTTCCATGTGGCGGAGTTGTCGCCGGTCCAGGTGAAGCCGTAGCGCTGGCCTCCGGCGTACGTGGTGCGCGTTAAGACAAACGGGCGCTCATCGGGACGCAACTTGAGCAGGCCTTCGTAGGTCGCGCGGGCGTTCTCGAGGCCCACGATGTTGTGGATTTCGGCGTGCGTCGCCGTGCGCGTCGTGAAGCCGGTCTCTTCGATGCGGTGCATGGTGTTCATGGGCATAGTCTTGCCCGACCCATCGAATACCGAAGGCTCGTTCATGTCGTTCCAGAATCCGGCAACACCGTCTTTCACAAATTCCTGGTAGAGGCCGCCCCACCATTCACGGGTTTGCGCGCGAGTGAAATCGGGAAACACCGCCGGCCCCGGCCAGACCACGCCAATGAATTCGCTTCCGTCCGGATTTTTCACAAACTGATCGCCTGCGTGGCCCGAGTCGTAGGGTGTGTATCCCTGGTTCGCGATGTGAGCGATATGCAGGTCAGTAATGTTGACCAGATGGAAATGCTGCTTGCGCAGGTCCGACACGAGCCCCGGAAAATTAGGGAACGTCTTCGCATTCACGGTGAACGGGCGATTGCGGTCCTGGTAGTCGATGTCGAGGTAGACCACGTCGGACGGAATCTTGTCCAGGCGCAAGCGGTTGGCGATGTCACGAATTTGCGATTCGGGAGCGTAGCTGTAGCGCGATTGCTGAAATCCTAAAGCCCACAGCGGAGGTAGCGGCGGCTTGCCGGTGAGGTACGCGTAGTTCTCGACGACCAGCTTCGGAGTGGGGCCATAAATAAAGTAGTAGTCGATCGGTCCACCCTCGGCGCCGAAGCAGTAGGCGTCGCGCGCGGATTTACCGAAATCGAACCACGTACGCCAGGTGTTATCCAGAAAAATTCCATAGCTGCGTGTGCCGTGGATGGCGAGAAAAAACGGAATGCTCTTGTAGAGCGGATCGACCGATTCCTGCGGGCCCACGTCGGTATTCCACAGCGTGTAGGCCTGTTCGCGGCGATCGAATGAGCCGGTTTTGTCGCCGAGTCCGAAGTAGTGCTCGTCTCCGGACATTTCTTTGTAGATAGAAAATCCACCCTGTTGGAATTCGACGGGTCGTCCCACAGCGTCGGCGGAAATAATGTTGCCAGCCAGATCTCGGATCACGATGCGAAGGGGAGAGCGTTCAACGCGTACATCGAGTGCCGCAGTGCGAAAGCCTACAAATGCGGAGTCCTGCGTCGCCTGCACATCGATCGACTTGCTGCGGGATTCGGGGACCACCGCCCAGGATGCATCTTCCGGGAGAGTGCCGGTCGCAGAGATGCGGACGCGGACGATGTCATCGCGAAGGGCGGTAATGCGCAGACTTGCCGGGCCTGCCTCGATCTGGACTCCGTCGCGGAGAGCTTGTGCGCTTGTGACTGCATCGATCGAGACGGTTGCTTGGGGACTTGCACCGGCTTGGGCGTAGGAAAAAACCGATGTCGCGCTGGCAAGAATCCACGTGAAGAAGACGAGCCTACAGCAAAACATTGACATGGATGGCTCTTTTCCCGAGATGATTTCCTTTTGCAGCAACATCATACCAACGCGCGACGCACGGCTTGGTGGTGCGGGGAAGATTCCCATTGACAAAATTCTGCGATTATTGTATTTAACCTAATGGTTATATAACTAAAGGTTTATTAACACATGAGCGATCGATTGAGCGAGACCTTCGGAGCCCTGGCGGACCCGACGCGGCGTGCAATCCTGGCGCGCTTGGCCTCTGGCGAAGCATCGGTGACGGACCTGGCCGAACCATTTGCGATGACCATGCCGGCGATTTCCAAGCACTTGAAAGTGCTCGAGCGCGCCGGACTGATTACTCGCGGCCGCGAGGCCCAATGGAGACCGTGCCGATTGCAGGCCGGTCCGCTGCAGGATGTCGCCGGATGGATTGCACACTACCGGCGCTTCTGGGAAGAGAGCTTCGACCGCCTCGACGACTATCTGAAGGAACTGAAAAAACAAGATTGGAAAAACAAGGAGAAGAAGCATGTCCGCAAACAGCGCAAGAATTA
>Ga0187863_10003568_pt1 | contig 11425 bp, 9 predicted proteins | sample June2016WEW_11_1_FD_132975 | JGI IMG/M metagenome (GOLD analysis project Ga0187863, IMG submission 132975) | Peatland microbial communities from SPRUCE experiment site at the Marcell Experimental Forest, Minnesota, USA - June2016WEW_11_10 | ecosystem: Environmental > Terrestrial > Soil >...
ATGATTCCCGCCAGCAACGCGGCCGTGCAGACCGCCCCCCGCATAGAACGTCTAAATCTCATTCCCCTCCTCCCTTGGTCAGCCAAGTCTGCGAGAATCGAACAAACCGATGCTTTCGCCAAAACCCCGAGCTCTCACGCCCCATTATTCTAAAGGTCCAACGCTGCGCCTGATCATTGCTCTCCTCCAACGCGCGCCGGCAGCAACCGCCCTTTCGCTGCTCGTCCTACTGCCCATCGCCCGCGCCCAGCAACCGGTCCCCGTGGTCCTTGACGTCATGACGGCCGAGCTCCATCGCGCATACACTTCGCTGGGCAAAGTCCCGGTTGCCCCATCCTTGGCGTCCGCCGGAGCGGACACCTCTCAGCCCCCGGCCACCGCCGAAAAGCCGCTGCCGCCCTACTTTCTTAGTTACACCGTGCGCGACACGAACTTCGTCTCCATTCGCGCGATGTACGGCGCGCTTGCCGAAAGCTCGGCGGGTCGTACGCGCACGGTCGATGTTCAGGTCCGTGTTGGCGATCCCAAACTCGACAATACGCACGGCACGCATCGCGGTTCGGCCGTCAATAGCCAGCAACTCCCGCTTGGCGACGACCGCGAGGCCCTCGCGCGTTCCCTTTGGCTGGCCACTAACACCGGCTACGGCACCGCTCTCGACAACTACCTTCGCGTCCAGACTGAAGCTGAGGTCCGCGCCAAGGAAGAAGATACGTCGCCTGACTTTAGCCAGCAGGCGCCGCAAAAGCATATCGGCGCCATCGCTCCGCCCATCGTCGTTGACCGCGCCGCATGGGAGCAGCGGGTGAGGGAACTGTCCCGTATCTTCCGCGACTACCCCGACGTGTACGAGAATATGGTTTTTCTGACGGTAAAGAATGAGACCGACTACTTCGCCTCTTCAGAGGGGTCCGAGATCGCTGCGCCCCACCTGCAGGCGCGAATCGTAGCCGTCGCCGTTACCCGCGCCGATGATGGAATGGACCTCTTTCGCGAGCAGACCTTCGAAGCTCCAACCGTCGACGGCCTTCCCACTCAGGCCGATCTCGCGTCCGCCATGCGCAATCTCGGCAAGAGTCTTGAAGCGCTGCGCAAGGCTCCGGTTACCGAACCATTTGACGGCCCCGCCATTCTTTCCGGCCGCGCCGCCGCTGTTTTCTTCCACGAAGTCCTCGGCCACCGCCTCGAGGGCCAGCGTCAGCGCGGCGACGAGGAAGGCCAGACTTTCACCAAGGACGTCGGCAAGCCGATCCTTCCCGATTTCCTTTCCGTCGTCGACGATCCCACGGTGAACGAATTCGGCAGCATATGGCTCAGCGGTAGCTACCAGTTTGACGACGAAGGACAGAAGGCCGAGCGCGTCGACCTCATTCAGGATGGCGTTCTCAAAACCTTTCTCATGTCGCGCCTGCCGATTGCCAGTTTCGGCGCCTCCAACGGTCACGGCCGCGCTGAAGAAGGCCACGTGCCCACCGGACGCCAGGGCAACCTGATCGTCACCTCCACCAAGAGTGTCTCCGACTCCGATTTGCGCAAGGAATTGATTGGCGAAGCCAAGAAGCAGGGCAAGCCCTACGGTCTCTATTTTGAAGATATCTCCTCGGGCTTCGCGGTCACGCAGCGCTCCTCGCCGCAGGCCTTTCAGGTCATTCCGCTCGTCGTCTGGCGCGTCTACGTCGATGGACGCCCCGACGAGCTGGTCCGCGGCGTCAGCATCGTCGGCACACCGCTCGCCGCTATGAAGAGCATCATCGCCACCGGCGACAAGAGCGAAGTCTTCAACGGCGAATGCGGAGCGGAATCGGGCACCATCCCCGTCAGCGCCGTTGCCCCCGCCATGCTCTTGAGTGCCATCGAGACGCAGCGCCAGCCGCAAGGCACTGCGCGGCCGCCGATACTTCCCATCCCTGGCGCGGACTCTCAAACGCCCGCAACCAAGGGGGCACAATGAACCCGCGCCGCCCCATCGCCGCAGCCCTTTTAATTGCCGGTCTCGTCGCTCCGTATCTTCACGCCTCGGAACCCACCCGCGCCGACGCCGAAAACGATCCTGTCCTCAAAGCCATGCTCACCGAGCTTGACCGCAGCATGAGCCAGCTCCAGTTGCAGGGCTTCGCCAAACCCTTCTTCATCCAGTACCGCATTGAAGAAGTCGACGACTTCCAGACCACCGCCGAGTTCGGCTCGAGTGAAGGCTCTGACCACGCCCGCCAGCGCGTTGCGCGCATCACGGTGCGCGTCGGCGACTATAAGACCGACAGCTCCGGCGCTCGCGGCGATGGTTCTCTCGAAATTGCCGTGCTCGACGACGATCCCATCGCTCTCCGCTCCACTTTATGGACCGGCACCGATCAGGCCTACAAAAGCGCGCTCTCGGCTTACGCACAAAAACAAGCCGAGCTGAAGCAGGTTCAGACTCCTCCGCAGGCTGACGACTTCAGCCAGGAGAAGCCCATCATTTCTCTCGCCGATCCCCTCGCACTCCACGTCGACGAGAATTCCTGGGCAGATCGAGTCGCTCGCGTCAGTGGCCTCTACCGCACGGATTCTTCCGTCAATGCAGGTCAGCGCGACATTCAATATTCCTCCGCAAGTTTTCGAGCCCGTGCAACAACAACCTGGATTGTCAACAGTGAAGGAACCATCGTCCGCAAGTCCTCTGTCGAATTGCAAGAGACCTTCGCCGCCGGCACGCAGGCTCCCGCCGGCATGCGCCTCGACCGCTCCTATGGTTCCTCCGGAACTTCGCTCTCCGACCTCGACTCCGAGGCCACATTCAACCAGCACGCCGTCGACGAACTTGCCTCGCTCGCCGAGCTCCGCAAAGCGCCTCTTGTCGAAGAGGAGTACCACGGTCCGCTGCTCTTCTCGGCGGATGCAGCAGCGGATGTGCTCCGCTCGCTCCTCGGCTCCGCAGTCACCGCCACACGCCCCGCTCTCGGCACTGAGGCGCGTACCAACGGACCCTTCGCGTCCAGCTATCACGCGCGCGTCCTGCCCGACTTCATAAATGTCGTCGACGATCCCAACCTAAGGACCTTCGACGGCAAAGGTCTCCTCGGTGCCTACGACGTCGACGATGAGGGTGTTCCCGCCCAGGCTGTCAAGCTCGTCGACGCCGGTCGCCTCGACAATTACCTCATCGGCCGCCAGCCTGTCCGCGACTTTCCGCAGTCCAACGGCCACGGCCGCGCCGGCATCACCGGTCCTCCGCGTCCTATGATCGGCGTCCTCAAAATTTCTGCCGAGAACGGTCTTTCCACCGCCGATCTCAATCAAAAACTCCTGGAAATGGCGAAGGATCGTGGACTTCAGTCTGTTTATTTCGTCCAGACTTTGGGCGGCGGCCTCACGCCCCGCCTGCTCTATCGCCTTAGCCTGGATGGCAAGCGCGAGCTGGTGCGCGGCGCAGTCCTCGACGACGTTGACCAGCGCGCTATGCGCTCCAGCATTGAAGCCGCTGGCAATGACCTGTGGGTTGCAAATTTTTTCGGTGACCCGCCCACCACGGTCGTCGCCCCGGCACTGCTCTTTGGCGACGCGACCGTCCGCCGCGCCAACGCGAAGAACGACAAGCTGCCCTTCTACCCGCCTCCTGATTAGGGCGTGTTCGGCGCCCGGGGGTCAAACCCTTCGATTTCTCACCTCGCATCTCACTCTGTGAACTTTCCCGCACCCCGATCGCCGGTTCCCGCATCCATCCTGTTAGAAGGCATTTCCCGCCCGGCCGCTGAATTTAATCAACACTCAATTCATCCGGGCCACACCCACAAAGTACAATCCGAACGAAGGAGAATTTCCCCAATGGCATACGAGTTACCACCGCTTACCTACGAGTACTCGGCGCTTGAGCCTTTCATTGACATCGAAACGATGAAGCTCCACCACCACAAGCACCACCAGACCTACATCACCAATGTGAATAACGCCCTGGCCAATCACCCCACGCTCGCCGCCAAGTCCGTCGACGACCTGATTAGCGATCTCAATGCCGTCCCGGAAGAAATTCGCGGTGTTGTGCGCAACAATGGCGGAGGCCACTCCAACCACTCGATGTTCTGGACCATCATGGGTCCGGCCAACTCGGCCGGCATCGGCGGCAGCCCCTCCGGCGATATCGCCAAACAGATCTCCGTCGACTTCGGCGATTTCGAGGCTTTCAAGAAGACCTTCAATGAGACTACGGCCAAACAGTTCGGCTCCGGTTGGGGTTGGCTCGTCTTCACCGGCGGCAAGCTCAAGGTCATCACCAGCGCCAACCAGGACTCGCCACTGTCGCAGGGTCTTTATCCCATCCTCGGCAACGACGTCTGGGAGCATGCGTACTATCTCAAGTACCAGAACCGCCGCCCCGATTACCTCGCTGCCTGGTGGAATGTTGTCAACTGGGCTGAAGTCAACAAGCGCTTCGCCAAAGCCAAGAAGTAAATCCAGCTTCTCGCCCTGAGCCATTAGCTTCCAGCTTTTCCGTGCTGAGCCGACGTAACCCAGTTCCCGCACGATGAACTGAAAGCTAATGGCTAAGAGCTAATGACTGCCTTCCCACGCCGGAGGTTTTTCGCCCATGGCCACTATGCAAATGACAGTGCGCCCCCAGGATCTCTCTCAACTCCCCAAAGGCGCTGAGCGGATTCCCGACCCAGGGATCCTGGTTATTTTTGGCGCCTCCGGCGACCTCACCAAACGCAAGCTCCTGCCTGCGCTCTTTCATCTCTGGCAGAGCAATCTTCTGCCTCAAAAGTTCGCCATCGTCGGTGTCGCGCGCCGCCCGCTCGGAGACGAATTCGCCGCAGACATGCGCTCCGGCATCATCGAATTTGGAGGCGTCGACGCCGCCGATCCCAAGCTCGACGGCTTCGTCTCCAAAATCAGCTACTTTCCTCTCAACTTCGACGATCCCTCTCACTACGCCATTCTCAAAACCGAGCTCGACCGCATCGCGACAGAGAAGGGAATCGGCCCCGATCGCCTCTTCTATCTCGCCACGGCTCCAGAGTTCTTCACCGGCATCATCGAGAATCTCGGCGCGCAGAATATGGCGCAGCCCGAGAAAGGCCGCGTCGCCGTCGTCATCGAGAAACCATTCGGCCACGATCTGGACTCCGCCCGCGAGTTAAATCATCAGGTGAATGCGGTCTTCCACGAGAGCCAGGTCTTCCGCATCGATCACTACCTTGGCAAGGAGACGGTCCAGAACCTCCTTATCTTCCGCTTCGCCAACGGCATCTTTGAGCCGATCTGGAAACGCAACTACATTGACCACGTCCAGATCACCGTGGCTGAAACCCTCGGTGTCGAAGGCCGCGGACCCTTCTACGAGAAGGCTGGCGCATTGCGCGACGTTGTACAGAACCACATGATGGAGCTGCTTGCTCTCGTCGCCCTCGAGCCGCCCTCGAGCTTCGAAGCTGAAAGCGTGCGCCGCGAAAAACTCAAAGTCTGGCAGGCCATCCCCGCCATCCCCATCCTCAATACCGTCCGCGGACAGTACGGTCCGGGCATCGTTGAGGGCGAGCACGTCGTTGGCTACCGTGATGAAGACCGCGTCAACCCTGATTCCGGCACAGAGACCTACGCCGCCCTCCGCCTCACCATTGAGAATTGGCGCTGGGCCGGCGTGCCTTTCTTTCTCCGCGCCGGCAAGCGCATGAAGAAGCGCGCCACCGAGATCAGCATCCAGTTCAAGCAGCCGCCCCTGCTCATCTTCAACCGCATGGCCACTTCCGGTCCCTGCAGCGAGATTCTGCCGAACCTGCTCACCATCCGCATTCAGCCCGATGAAGGCATCGCTCTGCGCTTCGGCGCCAAGGTCCCTACCAGCACTGAAATGGCCGTCTGCCCCGTCAATATGGATTTCGATTATGAGTCCGCCTTCGGCAAGTCCAGCGCCAACGGCTATGAGCGCCTGCTCCTCGACGCAATGCTCGGCGACCAGACCCTTTTCGCCCATCGCGACGGCGTCGAAACCAACTGGGCTCTCTACACGCCCATCCTGCAGGCATGGGCCGCCAAAAAACCGCAGGTATTTCCCAACTACTTTGCTGGCTCCTGGGGCCCCGAGTGCTCTGACCACCTGCTCGAACACTCCGGCCACACCTGGCGCAACGACCTCGGCCGCACGAGCTGAAAAAAGGGGCAGAGAGTTATTGGTTTTTAGGCGAAATCGAACTTGTTGCTGCAGCCTCGATTGCCTCGTTCAGAAGATTGAAGAGACTATCTGAAAGACGTCCGTATTCCATTTGAACGTCACCGTCGAATCCCATATCATTCCACGAACCCATGCCGCCGAAAACCCAAGCGGCCTGCGCCGCCTTCAGCATGGACGCAGCTAGGTCGCTCAAGCTCCCATCGGGAAAAAGAGCCTTGTGATAACCGACATCTGCCATCGGGTCGGCCAGCGCCCTCAACCCATCGTCAAAGCATCGAGTAAATCCCCCGCAATTCTGCGCTTCCGAGAAGGCCCTGATCTCCGCTAGCGAAGTTTGAAGATCGGTGCTTATTTCATTGAGCGGTCGAGCGGCGAATGGCTCGGTCGCGGAAACCTCGCAAAGCCCATAAGTGACCCTCCAAATCCGGCGATCAGGCGAGTCTCTATCACCGACCTCCCACCTATCCAGCCAGAATTCGCTGGTGCCATTTCCCCGAATTCCCTCGATCCTCCACAATCTTCCGCCGCCAACGAAACCGGAGGAGTTTCTGTCTGAGATTTTCGGATCATTTCGCGCTTTCTGGCGAAGCCGTAAACCCGCGATGCCGCGCTTTGGCAGACCTTGAATCCATTGATCGGGCGTTTCCGCGATCGTAAGGCTTTGTCGCTAGCCGTCGACTGACTTTCCACCGGCGATAAACTTCGCAAATTCGCAAAACTGACAGGTTGAGTGACTCGGAAAGAACTGTGGGATTTGCTGACCGTGAATTGCCGAATTCCCGTAACAGGTCAGAGCCACCGCTTGCGCCAGAGGACCTTGCATCCAGCACCCAAATTCTCAATTTGACGACCGACCCTTGTCGCTAGTCCCCGGTCCCTGTCCCCTATCCATGGCCTCATTCGCCAGCCGGTCCGCTTCTTTGTTCCCGCCGCGCAGAGTATGCCGCATCTCAAACCCTTCGAGCCTGAGCGCCAGACGTTGCGCTTCTTCCCAAAGTGGCCTTAGCCCCGGGCTCTTCACCTTGTACCGGCCCTTCATCTGCCGCACCATCAGCTCGGAATCGGAAACCACCCGCAACCGCCTCGCCCCATTCGCCAATGCCCATTCCAGCACCGCAAGCAACCCCTTGTATTCGGCGTAATTATTGGTTTGCCGACCGAGGTATTCGCTCAGTTTCGCCGAAACCTTGCCCTCCGGGTCCTCGACCACCGCCCCATACCCCGCCGGCCCCGGATTGCCCCGCGACCCGCCGTCACAGTGCGCCGTGAACCACCCGCCGGCGCTTCCGTCTCTGGCTGCCTCATGCTCAAACAGGTTTCCGCTCATCGCTCTTAAGTCTACCGGCCGAACCGTCCCCAAGGCCCGCCGTTCACCGTGCACGGTTCACGATTCACGCCCCACGGCCCTTCTACTCCCTATTGGCCACTCCCTATTCCCTGTCTTTCTGCTTCCAATTACCGCCTTCCTTCGTCTACCCAATCAGCAAAGGCTGCATCTTCCGCAAGCGGAGAAGCGATGGCTACGGACGCGATTGGCGTTTCCATGACCCCGACGATGAGTCTGGCCCAGGCAGCTGACACTTTGGCTTGGCCGGGCTGTGGGAGGGTACAATCCTCTCCAGACGTGGCTTCCAGAGCAATGGGCGGAGCAAGGCGCCAGAATCCTGGCCAGGACGATGCCACCGGGCGCGCGCAAAGCCGCGCTCTTGAGATGGACCTCATCCGCGAGGCCCAGGCCGGTTCCCGCGTTGCCTTCGACACCTTGGTTCGCCAGTATGAGCACCAGGTCCTGCGGCTGGCCCTCCATCTGACCGGTTCCGAGCAGGACGCCGAAGACATCTACCAGGACGCATTCCTCAAGGCCTATCGGTACATTGGTAATTTCCGCTTTGAGTGCTCTTTTTACACCTGGATCTACCGCATCGTCACCAACCTCTGTTTGGACCAGTTGCGCCGCCGTAAGACCCGGCGCGAGGACCATGCAGTCGTTGTCGATCGCACCGGGGACGAGATCGACATTCTGGCGTCCGTCTCCGACAACCGGTCGTTTTCCAACCCCGCCCGCGAGCTCGACCGCAAGATGCTGGGCGCAAAAATCCAAACGGCGCTGGGCAAGCTCACCCCGCGCGAGCGCATGGTTTTTGAGCTGAAGCACTACCAGGGCCTTCGCCTGCGCACCATCGGCGAAATGCTGAACACCACGGAAGAGACCGCCAAGAACACCCTCTTCCGCGCAACCAAAAAGTTGCGTGCACAACTGGCGGAGTTGAGGTAGTTGTTCGCCATTTGCTCCCGGCTCGATTTTTCGGGAGAGAAATACGAGACTCATCCATTCAACGCGATGAGCCGTGAGAAGAAACGACAAGCTCGGCCACTGTACGGCGAGTTGACAGCTAATGGCGAAGAGCTAATAGCTGCTTTTAGAGGCTTGAAGGACGTAACCATGAATTGTGAATTTGCACACGAACACATTGTCGCGGCTGCGTATGGAGAGCTGCCTGACGATCAGGTCCACCAGCTTGAGCGGCACATAATCGCTTGCCCGGAGTGCCAAAAAGAACGCGAGCAGATCCTGGCGCTTAGAGTCCTCGCCGATGCGCATCCAGTCGTCGAGCCTGATCCGAATCTCGTTGCCCGTGCTCACCTGCGCCTCGACGATGCCCTCGACACGCTTCCGCCCAGGCGCTGGTATGAGGTTCTCGGCCAGCGCATCGTGAACAATTTTGCCAACCTGCAGTCTGCGCCCGTCGCGGCGGTGCTTCTGCTCGTTGCTGGCGCCGGCGCCGGAACCCTCGGCGGCTTCGAATACGCGCAAAATCGTGCGGCACACGCCGTAACCGTTGCCCAAGCCGGTTCGCCCGCTGGAAATCAGGTGTTGCCCGCTGCAGCCGCGTTTTCTCTGGCCAATGTGGCCGGAATCTCCGCCATCGTGCGTCATCCCAACAGCGAAATCGTCGACGTCAGCTACAACCAGGTTGTTCCGCGTCAGATTGAGGGCTCGCTCGACGACCCCGGTATCCGCCAGTTGCTCATGCTGGCCTCTGAGGATTCCGCCTCTCCGGGTGTACGCGATGACTCGATCGCCCTGCTTGCCGCCGAGTGCCGTGCCGGCCACAGTTGCCAGCCATCCGGCATCCGCGATGCGCTCGTGTACTCCCTTCGCAACGACCGCAGCCCCAAGGTGCGCCAGAAGGCCCTCGAGGGACTGGAGCCATATGTTGCCGACGACGTTCGCGTTCGCGATGCCGTCCTTGAAGCAGTTTTGAACGACAGCGACCCGGCAATCAGGACCGCCGCGATCGCTTTGTTGGAGCCCGTTGACGCCGATACCAGCGTTCAACAGGTTCTCTATTCAGTTTCCAATTCCGACCAGAGTCCTCAGATCAGGTATGTTTCCCGGCAGGTTTTGAGCCGGGTTCCGGAAACGCAGTAGCGACCGTGCCACAACCACGGGTAAACATGTCAATGATCGTTTGAATTCGCTAACCCTTCCGGCCACTGCACCGTCTTGATGAGTGCGGACCGGACGATGAAACGTTGGGAGAAATCGAAAATGAAGCACCTTTTGAGGCCGTTCCGTCATTCGTATCTAATCCTTGCTTCCGCCGGGCTCGCCGCCGTTGCTGCCTGTCTGCTCTTTGTGCCGTGCGCCATGCATGCCCAGGCGGGAGAAATCGCACCATTCCTTGAGGACACCAACCCGCTCCTCGCCCACGCCAGCGTTCCCGGCTACCTCGGCGTTGATGTCTCCGACGTCGATGCCGACAAGGTCCAGGCCCTCAAACTCAAAGACGTGCACGGCGCCGTCATCACTCTCATTGATCACGACGCACCCGCCGGCCAGATCGGGCTCAAGGTCAACGATGTTGTCGTCGCCATCAATGGCCAGAATGTCGACAACGCCGATGCGCTCCGCCGCATGCTCCGCGATATTCCGCCCGGCAGCAAAATCAGCCTCGAGATCAGCCGCGACGGCAACGTTCAAACCATGGCCGTGCAGCTGGTCGACCGTAAAGCCATGGAACACGACATCTGGGCCCGGCTCAACATGGGTGTCGATGGCATCGCGCCCCCCGCGCCACCGGCCATGGGCATCACCGGCTCTGACGTGCCCGTCTCCAGCGGTTTCCACATTTCCCTCTTCACCAGTACTCTCAACGTTGGCGCACTGGTTGAACCGCTCACTTCGCAGATGGCCGACTACCTCGGCGTCCCGGGCGGCCTCATGGTCAAGCAGGTGGCGCGCAAGAGCGAAGCCGCAGCCGCCGGATTCAAGGCCTTCGACGTGATCATCAAGGTCGGCACGGATTCCATCAACACCTCCGCCGACTGGGACCGCGATCTGCGCTCCAACCGCGGCAAGCCGGTCCAGGTCACCATCCTGCGCGACAGAAAGCAGCAGATCCTCACGCTGCAGGTCGACTCCAAACATCGCAGTGCCGTCACCGCCCCGCCTGTTGTCCCGCAAGAATCGTCAACTGGCGCATCAGTCTAGCCGATCATTTGCGATCGAAAATCGAATCCGCATTCATCCGGGCGCCGCATCACCAATCGGCGCCCGCGGCGTCTCGCGCACTAAACTAATTCCATGGAAGTTCTCTACGGCCTGCATCCGGTGTCTGAAGCTCTCAAGGCCGGCCGCCGCCGCTTCGATCATGTTCTCGTCGCCCGCGAACGCCACGATGACCGCCTCAATCGCCTTATCACTCAGTGCCGCGAAGCCGGGATCCGCGTCCTTGAGGAATCGCGCGAGCATCTCACGCTCACCACGAAGACCCCGAGCCACCAGGGCGTCGTCGCGTTCGTTCGCCCACAGGAATCTCTCACCCTCGAAGATCTCTTCACGCCCGATCCCGCCGCCAAATCCTCCGCTCGGCTCCTACTCGCGCTCGACGGCGTTGAAGACCCGCAGAACCTCGGCGCTCTTCTTCGCGTCGCAGACGGCGCCGGTGTCGACGGCGTTCTCCTCACCGAGCGCCGCGCTGCTCCTCTGAGTTCCGCCGCCGTCAAAGCCAGCGCCGGAGCCGCCGAGCATCTCCGCATCGCTCGCGTCGTCAACCTCGTTCGCTCACTCGAAGAGCTCAAGCGCCGCAATCTCTGGATCGTTGGTCTCGACGAACGCGGCACCACCCCATACGACCAGTTCGATTTCACCGGCGATCTCGTCGTCGTCCTTGGCAGCGAAGGCGCCGGTCTCCACGATCTCGTGCGCCGCACCTGCGACCATCTCCTCTCGATTCCCATGGCCGGTGCCGTCAGCTCCCTCAACGTCTCGGC
>Ga0187863_10003570_pt1 | contig 11423 bp, 11 predicted proteins | sample June2016WEW_11_1_FD_132975 | JGI IMG/M metagenome (GOLD analysis project Ga0187863, IMG submission 132975) | Peatland microbial communities from SPRUCE experiment site at the Marcell Experimental Forest, Minnesota, USA - June2016WEW_11_10 | ecosystem: Environmental > Terrestrial > Soil >...
CTGCCCGCGATCATAGGCCGTCAACAACTTGCATCGAAGATCATTTGAATAGGCCTTTGCCATTTCGATTTGCCGCGAAGGCCAGAGCAATTACAGTGTACACCTGACGGAGAGATGCTCTAAAGCGCTGGACGACGCGGCCCAAAGCGAGGATATGACCGGCCGGCGCGCGGAATGCGTCGAGGCGCAACAGATTCTGGCCCGCGATCTTCCGGCCGTAAACCTCTGGTACATGGATGCGGTTGTGGTGCACAACCGGCGGCTGATGCGCGTGGCCCCATCGCCGTCCGGCAGTTACACGCTTCTGGAGACGGCGGAACTGGCGGATTGAGCGAGCCCCGGCCTTGGGGCCGGCTTAATCGTCAAATTGACTGCAAATTCAGGAAACAAATACTTTTACAACAACTCTTCAAGGCATCTTTCCTAGACTGTTCCGCTATGGGACGGTCCGCTCAACCTTTTTGCGCACTGGTTCGTCTACAAAAATGGCAATGACTTTCCCCGTCCTGGCTGCCGGCGAGATTTGATCCGTGGAGAAATGGCTTATGAAGAACAAGATGAAGAGTCCGGTTCCTGCCTGGATGGTGCTGGCGGGGCTGACGATCGCTCTGCTGGCTGCCCTGCCCATGGCCCGCGCGCAGGGAGCCGCGGCGGTGCCGCCTTCCCGTTTTCTGGGCACCATCACGGCCATTGCCGGCGACACGCTCACGGTAAAGTCCGACGCGGACGGCGTTCGCCAGTTTGAGGTCCCCGCCGCTGCGGCCATCAAGCGCATCGCCCCCGGCCAAAAGGATCTGAGCACCGCGGCGGCCATCCAGTTCAGCGATTTGGCGGTTGGGGACCGCGCGCTGGTGAAGCTGGATCCGAACGCGCCCGCGGGCGTTTCGCAGGCGCTGCAGATCATCGCCATCAAGCAGGAGGACGTGGCGCTGAAACAGCAGAAGGACCGCGAGGACTGGCAGCGGCGGGGCGTGGGCGGATTGGTAAAGAGCGTTGACAGCGCTGGCGGCGCGATTGTGCTCACCTCGGGCGTGGGCGCCACGGCCAAGACGATCACCGTTCACACCACCAAGGCAACTGTCCTCAAGCGTTACGCGCCCGCATCGGTGAGCTACGATGCGGCGCAATCGGCGCCGATCGACGCCATTCACGCGGGGGACCAGTTGCAGGCGCGCGGAACGAAAAATGCGGACGGCACGGAGATGGCCGCGGAAGAGGTAATCTCCGGCACTTTCCGCAATATCTCCGGCATCATCGGCTCTCTGGATCCCGCCAGTTCCACCTTAGTTCTAAAGGATCTGGCGACCAAGAAGCAGGTGACCATCCACATCACTCCGGACGCGCAGATGCGCCGGCTGCCGGACATGATAGCGCGGGTGCTGGCGGCACGGCTCAAGGGAGACACGAATGGCTCCGGCAGCGGACGGGGCGGAAACGCTCAACCGGCGAACGGCGGCGCGGGCGCGGCGGCCGGCGGTGCGGGAACGGGGCAGCGCGGCGGCTCGGGACAATGGGCCGGACAAGGCAGCGGTCAGGCGGGGCGCCCAGGCGGCGACCCGATGCAGATGCTCAGCCGCGCCCCGGCAATTCAGTTTGCCGATCTCAAAAAGGGCGATGCCGTGATGCTGGTTTCAACCGACGGCGCGACGGACGTTACCGCTATCACGCTGCTGGCGGGCGTTGAGCCGCTGCTCGAGGCTCCCGCGGCCAGCCAAATGCTGCTCAACAACTGGAGCATGAACTCCGGCGCCGGCGCGGCGGAAGCGGAAGCACAGTGATCGCACCCTACATTTCAAGAAAAACAAGCGAGGAACTCGTGTATTCAAGACTGTATAACTTTCATCGTCTTCTTTTCGCCTTGGCGCTCAGCCTTGCCGGAGCGCTCACCGCGCAGGGGCAGACGCCTGCGCCGCCCGCGCAAACGGCTGCGCCGGCATTGCAGACGCCCTCGCCGGCAGCGGCTCCCGCGCCAGTGACCACAGCCACTCTGCGCGGCCACATTGCCGACCCCACGGGCGCGCTGATCCCCGGCGCAACGGTCACCATCGCCACCCCGGCGGGGAAGGCTGTTGCCAGCACCACCGCGGACTCCGCTGGAGCCTATTCTGTGGCCGGCCTGGCGCCGGGCAGCTACATTGTGCAGGCCAGCTTCGCGGGCTTCGCTCCCTTCCAATCTCCCGCGATTTCGCTCGCGGCCGGCCAGGTGAAGCGCGTGGACATTGCAATGGCCATCGAGGTCGCGCAGCAAAGCGTGGAGGTCACCGACGAGTCGCCAACCGTCAATGTGGAAGCCGGCGGCAACGCTAGCGCCATCGTCCTGAAGGGTGCGGATCTGGACGCGCTCTCCGACGATCCGGATGAACTGTCGAACGAACTGACGGCGCTGGCTGGACCTTCGGCCGGACCGAACGGCGGCCAAATCTACATCGACGGCTTCAGCGGCGGCCAGCTTCCGCCCAAGTCGGCGATTCGCGAGATTCGCATCAACCAGAATCCCTTTTCGGCTGAATTCGACCGGCTGGGCTATGGGCGCATCGAGATTCTCACCAAGCCGGGAACCGACAAGCTGCACGGGCAAGCCTTCATCCAGGGTAACGACAAGGCCCTCAATACCGGCAATCCTTTCGCGCCGGAAATTCCCCCGTACTACAGCTACCAGTTCAACGGAACGGTGAGCGGCGCAATCTCAAAGACCGCTTCCTTCTTTGTCAGCGCCGAACAGCGCAACACGGAGAACGTGAATGCCTGGGAGATCTACGACGCCGTGTTCCAGGACAGCTCCGGCGCGTACGTGGATAACCCCAACTACGGCGTGGACCTCTTGAACCGCCGCATTCGCGACAATGCCTCGGCGCGCATCGATTGGCAACTGGGCGCGAAGAACACCTTCACCGCGCGCTTTGGCTTTTGGTCCGAGTCCGAGCACGGGGATCTGAATCAGAACTGGCTGTCCAGCGGCTCCTGGCATGAATCGAATACCGATTATACCGTCCAGATGAGCGACGCCTATGTCATCAACGATCATGCGGTGACCGAGAACCGCTTCCAGTACGAGCGGCAGAATGAGAATCACTATCCAGACTCGACAGCGCGCACCATCAACGTCCAGGGCGACTTCAACGGCGGAGGCTTTTCCGGGCAGGAAAGCCAGGATCATACCACGCGGCTTGAGTTCCAGAATCTGACCACGGTGAGCCACGGAGCGCACGCCATTAAGCTGGGAACTCGCATGAGGGATACGCGCGATGCGAACCTGACCTCCTCGGGTTTCAATGGCTCATTCACCTTCGACACCTATCAGAAGTATCTGGCGATGGCTAACGGGCTCATGACGGACACCTTCGCCGATTTGGTGAAACAGGGCTATGGCCCAATTTCCGCAAACTTCACCACTGGAAACGAATCGTCGCTCGCCAACATGTTCGATATTGCCTTGTTCGCCCAGGACGACTGGAAGTTCAATACGCGGCTGACTCTTTCCGGCGGCATGCGCTGGGAGGCGCAGAACCACATCTCCGATCACGACGACTGGGGGCCGCGCGCCGCCTTCGCCTACGCCCTGGACGGCAAGAACGGCAAGAAGGCCAAGACGGTAGTCCGCGGCGGTTACGGGTTCTTCTTCGACCGCCTCGGCACCGGCAACCTGCTCACCATCAACCGCGCCAACATCCAGCATCAGGTGGTGCTGATCGCTCCAATGTGCGCTTCCACGGCAGCCTCGCTGAATGCGATCGACATGACCACCTGCACAAGCGCCAGCGGCGCCGTCAGCGGCGCGTCAACTCCCGTCAAGTACGAGGTTGCCCCCCGCTTCCACGCTCCGACGACGGAACAGCTTGGCGCCAGCCTGGAGCGGCAACTGACCCCCGGCACAAGCGCGACGCTCACCTATCTGCACTCCTTCGGGGTGCATCAGTTGGTCACCCGCAACGCCAACCAGGCTACCGGCGGAACTCCGCAGAACACCTCCGGCGGCTTCCTGTACGAGTACTACCCCGAGGCGGTCTTCAAGCAGAATCAGCTCATCGCCAGCGTGAACGCCAAGATAACCAAGAACCTGAACGTCGTGGGCTTCTACACTCTGTCCTTCGCTAACGGAAACAGCAACGGCCCCGCATCCAACGCATACAATCTTGACCAGGACTACGCGCGCGCAGGCTTTGTTACGCGCAACTCGCTCTTCATGATGGGCAGTTACACCGCCCCGTGGGGCATCCGATTCAATCCCTTCCTGATTGCGCAGGCGGGCCGGCCATTCAACGTCACGCTGCCCACTGACCCGTTGAACAACTTCTTCAATCAGCGGCCGACCTTCGCGACTCCCGCAACGCCGGCAGCAGATCAGGTGTCAACACCCTACGGCATTCTCGACAGTGCCGCGCTCCCCGGCGAAACTGTCATCCCCGCAAACCTGGGCAGCGGGCCCGCTGCGGTAGCCGTCAACCTGCGCGTCAGCCGCGCATTTGGCGTCGGTCCCAAACTCGCTTCCGCCAACGGCCAGGACGCCGCCGGCGGTCCGCCGCCGGGGGGTCCTCCTCCGGACGGCGGTGGACCTGGCGGCGGTGGTGGTCGCGGTGGCGGCGGCGGCCGCGGCGGTGGTGGCGGCGGATTTGGTCCAGGCGGTTTCGGAATGGGCGGCGGAGGCGGTCGCGGAGGCATGGGCGGGGGAGCCGGCACAGGCCGCAGGTACTCGCTCACCTTCAGCGCTCAGGCCTTGAACCTCTTCAACGACATCGACTACGGAACGCCGATGGGAACGCTTACCAGCCCGTCATTCGACAAGTCCACAAGCCTTGCCGGGGGCATATTCAGCACCGGCTCGGCGGCGCGGCGCATCTTCGTGCAGGCCACATTCTCATTCTGATCGGCGGAGAGTACAGGCTCGCCTGACCCGGAGGGCAATCCCAGATAGTCCCGCGCCGCCGCAGCGCCTATCTGCGCCCGAAGCCGCGCGGCTTGACCGGCGGCGCGACCGGCAGGTTTGTCTTGCCCGCGGGATAGACGGCGAGGAAGCGGTCCTGGCCTTCGCCGGAGCTGGCCGTCTCGACGCCTTCGATTCCCCGGAAGGCCATGTGCATCTGGCGGCGTTCGCGGCTGTTCATGGGCGGGAAGGCGTAGGGGATGCCGGAGCGGCGCACCTTTTCGGCGGCGGTCTCGGCGGTCAGCCGCAACTGCTCGGCCTGTAGGGCCTTGAAGCCGCCGGCGTCGAAGCTGATCAGGCTCTGCTCGCGCGGGTCCAGGCGGAGCATCTGCGCGACGATGGTCTCCAGCGCGAACAGCAACTCGCCGTTGCGCTGGACGACGAGCGGCACGTCGGGGCCGGCCAGCTCCACCGAGAGCTGCTGGGCTGGAGAACCCTCGGAATCCTGGGCGAGCTCGCTGGCGGCGATGCGGTACTTGAGGCGCATTCCACCCAGCTTGTTGAGGGTGTTGAGGAAACCGGCTATCGTCTGGGCAGCTTGTTGCAGATCGGCGATGGGCATAACAAACCAGTATCGCAGAGCAGGGCGGGGAATGGGCGGAAATCGACGGAGCCGTCACTCCGGGAGAATTCGGTTCGATGGGCTGGCGGCAAGCACCTGAAGCGCTTTGGATTTGCGCCGCAAGAACCGTTTGGCAAGGCTTGCTTCTATCCCACCCGGCTCATCATGAATGCCGATGGGCCGCACTGGCCGCTGAATCCCGATTCTTGCCCCTACATCGCCGGGCGCACCGGCTTCTTCTGCTGCGGGTCGATTTCGGCCTCGGCGGCGTGGAGGTCGGACTGGCGGTCCATCCACTCGTCCAGGCGGGAGCGCTTGAAGCGCCAGCGGTTGCCCAGCTTGAAGGCGGGCACAAAGCCCTCGGAGGCATATTTGTAGAGCGTGTCGGGCGAGATGGCCAGGTACTCCGAGGCCTGGCGAATGTCCATGACCTCGCGCACCTCGGGGACCAGCAGGTTGGAGCGGACGGCGGTGTTGCGCATTGTTGCCTCCAGGAAGCGGAGATGCCTCCGGGCGAATTCCGGTTGTCTGCCGGTAGTCTTGTATTTAACGCGGTTTCACCCGTCCAATCAAGGGTTTTCAGGGAGTTGCACGAAATTCATCGGCTTTCAGCTTTCGGATTCGGAACGGTCGAGAAGCCGATTCCTCCCCAAGACCCAGCCGGTTGGACCTCAGCGACTTTGAGACCCAATCTGTTGTGCTGTTAAAGCGGATGGTGCATCGAGGAGGGAATCGGCCCAGGCGCCCAGCCCGCCGACACGAACGCGCTCTCGGTGACCTTCACGGCGCGTGACCCTCCATCAAGGTTCCATAAGTAACAAATGAGGGTGCCTCAGGTCAGGACTTTCGGACCTTGTATCTGGGAGGAATCGCACACTTCCAATCCGCTGCCGAACGGGAGCCCGCCCGTAGAGAGGGTGCTGCCGGTAATCGGCACTGAGCAGGTTAGGCCCATGGGGCACATGGGCCTCTCCTCGCTTGCCGCTCGTTGATTGCGGTGCGAGCTGCTGTTAGCCGGCCTCGGCGTGCCTTTTCACGCGTTCGTGCATCGACGCCCAGCCTTTGGGCATCTCTGCCTTGTGTTCGTCCGTAAGCAGGCCGAGCGCGGTGTGCCGGAAGACGATCAAGGTTCCACCCTCGACCTCCTTCAGCCGGTATTGCACGTTGTTGACGAGCGGGAAGGAGGCGAAGATCGGGCCGGCGAACTCCAGCAGCGTGGGCCGTTTGATGGCCTGCACAACGGCCCAAAAATGCCCGTTGCCGTCGCCCAGGTCGCGGTACCACCGGCCGCCGGGCCACGCTTCGATCTTCAAGTTGAGGGATTTGCCTTCCATTGTCTCGTTGCCGGGCCCCAGTTGCTCGAGCAGCGCGGCAAAGGTTACATCCAGGGGCGCCTTGACGTGGATATCCTTGTTAAGCGTAAACGTCAGGTTTTCGAGGGTCTGGCCGGTGGGCATCGTCATTTCTCCTTGGGATTCGGGTTTGGGGAATTCAACTCCGGTGAGTCTTGGCGGACCATCGCTTCCGCGCGTTCCTTGGTTCGATTCAACTGGTGCTGCCAGTAACGCTCGAAGGTTCCCGCCCACTCGTGCAGTGGGCGAATCGCTTCGGCGTTGGTCCGGTACAGCCTTTGGCGGCCCTGGCAGCGCATCCGGACAAGCCCCACGTCGCGCAGCACGCGTAGGTGCTTCGAGACCGAAGGCTGCTCCAGGCCGAGGGCCGTCACAATCTTTCCGACGGACCGCTCGGCTCCGGCAAGATAGCGCAGAATTTCCCGCCGGCGGGGCTCGGCAACCGCGTTGAAAGCATCCGAAGTGGTGCTTGCTCTTGCCATGGCGGAACATTACATTCTCATATAGGAATATGTCAAGCGCTTTTTTCTGACGGCGGGCGGCTGCCGAATATATCCCTCCGCCGGCGCACAATGGAAGACAGATGAAGAGCGTGCGAAGCCTCGGCCCAATCTGTCAGGTATGTGCCCGGTCCGTACCCCAAGGGTACCCCCACCCCCCTCCCCCTCTGGGAGCCCCTCTTTCAACCCTGATTCGCCTATAACCATATATGCAAGAACAGTTTAGGAATTCACCCCGGTAACTGAATGGCAAGATTATCTACTTGACAAAGGGTTCGGCGGAGGTGTCGAATGATGCCTAAGCCGATCTGGAGGAAAAGGAAAACTGTGACCTTGATCGCCGGGAGCAAATGCCAAGACGGTTACGTGATTTGCGCGGATTCGCAGGAAACGGTAGGGAGTTTTCGCGTCTCCAGGCTAAAACTGGCCCCGTGGAAGGCAGGGAATTTTGAAATAGCGATGGCCGGATCGGGGAATAATGGTGAGCTTATTGATGCGTTTGAAGAGCGCCTCAAAAGCGCACTCAGCGGGAATCAGATTGAGACTTTAGATGCGCTGAAAGAACTGATACACGTTGAACTGTTGGATTTCCAGAAAAACGAGGCGTCCACCTATCCCAAGCGAGAGCGCCAAATGCGCTACATCATCGGAGCGACATCCATTTCAACCTCCACATGCAACGTCTGGACTACACGCTCCTCCCGATTGATTGAGATTGACAAGTACGACCTTATTGGATTCGAGGACGAGCGTTACAAGTTTGCTGCTGACGGCTTTCTTCGGGCTTCAAAAGGCATAACAATAGCGCAAGGCATTTTCCTGGGCCTGTACGTGATGTGGTTAGCGGAGCAAACCTCCAATTACGTGAAAGCTCCAGTTGCGGTCGTCGTTGTCAAGAATGGCGGCATATTTTCCGAAAAACCAGCAAAAATCAATAGTCTGTTGGAGCGCGTTAAGCTATTCGGCGCTCAGTTTGATGGCCTCTTCTTGACCTGCCCCGACACTGGACTCCAACATGGGGAATTCGCCAGACGCGTCGAGGAATTCGTCAAAACTCTTATCCAACTTCGGAAGGAATATGTTGAGGAATGGGTTGGACAGGCCGTAGAAGAGGGACTCGACAAGGTTATCGAAATGTTCCCGCTTGTTCCAACTGGTACTCAAATTATCATCAATCCAACACCATCTCAGACTCAATCCCACAAGAGAATACAGCAGGATTTATCAGCAAGTCTGCGGCAGAATTTCGACTATACCCAAGACCCAGATCGAATTGTGTCCAACTTGGAATCTCTTAAAGATCGCCTGCAAAAAACATTCGCACAGCAAACGCAAAGCGGGGAAGGTCCAACCGAAGAAGAAGCTAAAAGCGCGGCAGTTGCCGAAGGAGAACTATTCCAAGCTGCATTGATGGGGCCATTTAAGGTTGGTCAGGATGTGTGCAATCTCCTTCATCGCGTAAGAGAATTCATGCTGCTAGATTTGCAGTTTGGAGAGCCTGTTAATCTTCAACTGCGAATGATGGCGGTTGAGCAGGTTCTCCACTACGTAAAGTATGGCCCTAGGCCGTTAGATTCTCAAACGTCAGGGGGTCCGCAGTGACCATGTGCCGCAGCGTGTCAACGAACAGATCGGAACGGCCCCGGCGATTAAACCGGAATTGCATTTCCTCAAGGTAGGCTTCCAGATGCTTCGCAGAGACTTTATGCCACGAGCCAAGAATGCCGCGCTTCAAGAGCGAGAACGCGGATTCAATGCCGTTCGTGGTCACGTCTCCGTCAACGTAGACCTTGGCGGTGTGATTGACGGTCTTGTGTATCTGCCGCCCCTGTCCAGCGAGATCGATAGCGCCGGGATAGGCTGGCAGATCATCAGTCATAATCACCTCAACGTCTTGACTAACGTGCTCTCTGATGTACTGGGCCAGTGTTCCCTGCTTTGCATCCTCTGCATGGAAAAACCTCAACTCCCCACTGCGCTGCTTGATACCAATAACGACCTCTTTGGTATTGTTTTCGCGCTTTTTCCAATGCTTGCCCCGCATCCTGCCGCCGACGTAGGTTTCGTCCATTTCCACCGTTCCATCCAACATCGTCTTTTCCGCCGTTGCCATTGCCGCACGGATGCGATGGCAGAGATACCACGCCGTCTTGTAGGAGCCTTTGTGCTCACCCCAAAGTGTTCTCTTGAGTTGCAGGGCACTCATGCCTTTCTTGGCTTCGCAAAGAAGGAGAACGGCCAGAAACCACATCGGCAGCGCCAGGTGGGAATCGTGAAAGATCGTCCCGCTCATCACGGTAAACTGGTACTCGCATCCAACACACTCGAAGCGGGCATAGTCCTTCATTCGAGAGACGCGCCGGTCCTTGCAGCGCGGGCAGGTAACGCCCTCCGGCCAGCGGAGCCGCTCAAGCAATTCACGGCACTTTTCATCGGTCGAAAACAGCGTATTGACTTCAGGGAGCGTCATGGTCACACCTCGTAAATCCAAATCGCCTTTGCAGCGTGTACCCACCCGAAAGCTGGTTGCCAGCATAAAGCGAGATTTGCGCCGTATCCCACTCCCGAAGGATGAACCGAAACCACAGAAAGGAAAGGGATAACGATCAACATGAGAACATATTATCAAAACCGTTACCCTTTGTCAAGTGAATAATCTTGCTGAATGGTAATCATTTCCTGCCGTTTTTCGCCTAGAAAACCTCGTCCGCGGCGCCGGAAAGGCCCGGAAACACACTCTTCGCCGCACCTGTGCAACCTTGACCGTCCGCATGAATCGAACAGCAGTAAACTGATTCCGAGCCCGCTCCACAGCCGGAGCGCCTTTCCCCAGGAGGAATCATGCCCCAGAACCTGCTTGACCAGTTGCGCCAGTACACCGTGGTCGTGGCCGACACCGGCGACATCGAGGCCATCGGCAAGTTTCGCCCCCAGGACTCGACCACCAACCCATCGCTGATTACCGCCGCCGCGCAGTTGCCGCACTACCAGCCCATCGTGGACGGAGTACTGCTGGACGCGCGCAAGGAACTGGGCGACGGCGCAACCGACGAGGCCGTGGCCAACCTGGCCTTCAAGGGGCTGGCCATCGCCTTCGGCAAGAAGATTCTGGCCATCGTTCCGGGCCGCGTATCCACCGAGGTGGACGCGCGTCTCTCCTATGACACTACGGCCACCATCGCCCAGGCCCGCGCCATCATCGCCCAGTACGACCACGCCGGCATCGGCCGCAACCGCATCCTCATCAAGATCGCCTCCACCTGGGAGGGCATCCGCGCCGCCGAAGTCCTGGAGCGCGAGGGCATCCACTGCAACCTGACGCTGCTCTTCGGGCTACACCAGGCCATCGCCGCGGCCGAGGCCGGCGTCACCCTCGTCTCGCCCTTCGTCGGCCGCATCCTCGACTGGTACAAGAAGGACACCGGCAAGGATTTCCACGGCGCTGAAGACCCGGGAGTCATCTCGGTGACCGGGGTCTATAACTACTACAAGAAGTTCGGCTACAAGACGCAGGTGATGGGCGCCAGCTTCCGCAACATCGGCGAGATCGAGGAGCTGGCCGGCTGCGACCTGCTCACCATCTCGCCGCAACTGCTGGCCGAACTGGAAGCCGCGGAGGGCGACCTGCCGCGCAAGCTCTCGCCCGAGTCCGCCCAGGCGCTGCCGTTAGAAAAGATCGCCGTGGACAAGGCGACGTTCGATGCGATGCACGCCACCGACCGCATGGCCACGGACAAGCTGAAGGAAGGCATTGAGGGCTTCTCGGCCGCGCTGGTCAAGCTGGAGACGCTGCTCGCCAAGCGGTTGGCCGAACTGGAATCGCGCGCGGCGTCAACCGCGTAATCGCTGCGCATGAAAGATCGCGAGGGCGGCCGCGGCGGCCGCCCTTTTCGTTTCAGGCGCCGGATAAATCCGCAATCGCCCCATCACACTGCCAGGAAAATCGTTCTTCCTTACGTGAAATTCGTAAGCGTCCTGAGTTCCCCTCTTGACTTGAGAGAGATTCCATCTCTTGAAGTGTCCACTTCTTTTTGGTGGACACTTCAAGAGTGTGTCTAGGCGGCTTGGCAGGATTGGGTCTGTAGTGA